>Ga0207688_10000277_pt1 | contig 23363 bp, 19 predicted proteins | sample KBSMiscanthusM4_FD_184296 | JGI IMG/M metagenome (GOLD analysis project Ga0207688, IMG submission 184296) | Miscanthus rhizosphere microbial communities from Kellogg Biological Station, Michigan, USA - M4 (SPAdes) (version 2) | ecosystem: Host-associated > Plants > Roots > Rhizosphere ...
CGAGTGCGGGCACTCCGATGCGACCTCGGGTCTGGTATGCAATCCGCTCGCCGGCCGCATGATGGAAATGCTGGTCGCCGCAGGCGGGACGGCCATCTTCAGCGAGACGGTCGAGTGGACCGGCGCCGAGCATCTTCTCGCCCAGCGCGCCGCGACACCGGATGTCGCGCAACGCATCGTCGCTGCGGTCGGCGAGCGGGAGCGCATGGTGCGGGCTGCGGGCGGCGACGTTCGCGGACAAAATCCGGGACCTCAGAACAAGGCGGGCGGCATCACGACGATCGAAGAGAAGGCGCTCGGCGCGATGTCCAAAGGCGGCCGGCAGCCGATCAACGACTTGTTGGCGGCCGGACAGCGGCCCGCGGGGTCGGGCTTGTATCTCATGGACACGCCGTTCTTCTCGCCCGAATCGATGACGGCGATGATTGCCGGTGGCGCGCACATCGTGATTTTCACCACGGGAGCCGGCAACAGCTACTGCAGCCTCGTTGCCCCAACATTGAAAATGAGCGCCAACGCCGAGGCGACCGCGAGACTGACTGAGCAGATCGACTTTGCGGCCACCGGCGTGCTCGACGGCAGCGTCTCGCTCGATGCTGCGGCCTGCGACGGGATGCAGCGATTGCTCGAGGTCGCGTCCGGCGCGCTCACGTTCGGCGAGATCGTGGGCGAGGGCGCGGAAGTGGTGAGCCGCATCGGCGCTTCGATCTGACGGGAGAAGCAAGTGTCGCTCGATCCGATGTCGCAACTGTCGCAATACTCGACTTCGATCGTCTCCGACGCGCTCGACGAGCTCGCGGTCCTGGGCGTGCTTCCCGGTATCGAAGCGCGCCGAGTCGGGCAGGGTCGGGTGGTCGGACGTGCGCTGCCGGTGCGCCTGCAGCCGAAGAGCAACGACCCCTCTGCGTACCGTTTCGGCGGCGGCGTCGGCAAGCCGCTCGAACAGGTGCTGCAGACGATGCAGGATGGCGACATCGTCGTAATGGACCTGGGCGGCTCCAATCGCGCCGCTGCTTGGGGCGGACTCGCGTCGCGCATCGCCCAGCGTCGCGGTGTGCGCGGCACGATCATGTGGGGCGCGTGCCGCGACGTGGACGAGATTCGTGCTATCGGCTATCCCGTGTGGTCAGTAGCCGTGTGTCCGCGCCGCAGTCGCAACGAATTCACGTTTGGCGCGATCAATGAGCCCATCACCATCCAGGGCGTGACCATCGCGCCGCGCGATTTCATCATCGCCGATGAAAGTGGCGTGGTGTGCGTGCCCCAGGGGAGATTCGACGAAGTGATCGCGCTGTGCGCGCGTATCGCCGACCAGGAGTGCGTGCTGGAGGCCCAAGTGCTGAATGGGTCGCTTGAGTCCTGGGACGAGGTGTAGGGGCGCACGTCGGACGCACCCACGCGATCGCGATGTTTCGGCTTGCCGGTTGCGGTCACTTCGTGAGGATCAGCTTGCCCAGGCGCGTTTCGCGCAAGAAGTAGATCGTTTGCTTGTGCAGGATCGCGAGTTGCGTGCCACCGCCGAGCAGGACCTCGCTGGCGACGACGCGCGGAAGCGCAGTTGCTGCATCGTGCTGCAGCGCGGGTTCGTCGGCGGCTTCGACATCAAAACAGGGTTCTGGGCGCTCGTTCATTAACGTGCGTCGGTGACCGATTGCCGATGCATAGGGATGTGGAGGCGCGATGCTAGCAAAGCGCGAACGATAACGCAAATCATTCCCATTCAGAGTCTTCGAGGGGCAGGCGAGAAGCGCCTTTGCTCAATGACAAGCGAGCAGAAATCCTTCGAAGAAGGCGGTGAGCGCTCCGTGGGCGTCCAGCGGAAGTACGGTCGAGACATACTGGTCGGGACGAACGACGACGATCGCACCCTTCGCGCGGTCGATGCCGCGCAGGTCGAAGACGTTGGGGCCGTTCTTGAGGTCGGGTGAATACGCCTTTTCGTAGTCGATGAGCCCGAAGCGCCCTTTGCGCGGTAGCAGTATCGATGGCAGTGCTTCTACCTTGAGCTCGCGGTGCCCCTGCTGGAATATCGCGCGAACGTCGATGACGCTGTCGATGTCGGCCCCCGCCGGCGTGAATCGCAGGATCGGCGAATCCGGAGACTTCGCGAGGAAATCCGCGAGCTTGTGCAGTCGCTGTCCGCCCGCGTCGGCAAAGGCGTAGATGCGCCACGCACCATCGGCACGGGCAACGTGACCGAGGTGCATCGGCTTCGCATCGACCACGCGCACCACGGGCGCCGAGTGGAAGCGCATGCCGATGGTGAATCCTTTGGCCAGCGCCTGGTACGTTGCCTCGGCGGTAAGCATCGTTGCAGGGGGGTAGTGCGTCGCGACGCCGGCGGTGTAACGCCCCGACTTCACGAATTCCCTCTGAAGCTCTTCGGGGTCGATGCCTCCACGTTCGGGGAGCTGCGGATCCCTTGGATGAGATGCCATGATCTTCGACCACTCCTTGTCGAAGTCGATGAGGCCCTGGGCTATCGCGTGGCGCTCGACGGAATAAGTGTGAAGCAGTTCGGGCTTCGCCCGTCCTTCGATGACGGAGACGAGCTTCCAACCGAGGTTGAACGCGTCCTGCATCGAAACGTTCATGCCCTGGCCCGCCTTCGCGCTGTGCGTATGACACGCGTCGCCCGCGATGAAGACGCGCGGCAGGCGTGATCCGGCCTCGGCAGCGGGAACATCGTCGAACCGGTCGGTGACGCGCTGGCCGACCTGGTACACGGCGAACCACACGACGTCTTTCACGTCGAGCGTGTACGGGCGTAGCACACGTTGCGCGATCCCGATCACCTTCTCCTGTGTGTAATCGCGGATGGCTTCGCGATTGTGCGGGTCGATCTCGCCGAGGTCGACATAGAGCCGCACCAGGAACCCCCCCTCGCGTGGGATGAGCAATATGTTGCCCTCGTCCGCTTGAATTGCGGCCTTCAGTCGGATGTCCGGAAAGTCGGTAACCGCCAGCATGTCGACGACCCCCCAGCCATGGTTGGCAAAATCGCCACGCGGCTCCGCACCGATCGCGCCACGCACCTGGCTGCGTGCGCCATCGCAGCCGACGACGTATTTGGCGCGGATCGTAGACTCCGAGCCGTCTCGCACATCGCGTAGCGTGGCCACGACCGGGTGCTCACCTTCGGATTCGATTTGCAGCGTTACGAATTCCAGGTTGTAGTCGGGCTCGAGTCGCGACGCCGACCGGCGCATGTAGTCGAGAAGGTACTGCTGCATGCGCGCCTGGTTCACGATGAGGTGCGGGAACTCGGACAGGTCGTCCGCGGTGTCCTGAATGCGGCCGGTGCGCACGATCCGCGATCGGTCCTCCTGCGACGGACGCCAGAACGCGGTCTCGTTGACCCAGTAGCCCTCGCGAACGAGCTTCTCGCTCATGCCGAACGCAGCGAACATTTCAACCGTGCGGCAGGCTACGCCGTCGGCCTGACCCAGCTGAAGTGGACCGTCGCGCCGCTCGATGAGGCGAGTACGGATGGCGGGAAACGTCGAGAGCTGAGCGCCGAGCAGCGTTCCAGCCGGCCCGCTACCGACGATCAGGACGTCTACCGCGTCGGGGAGGCCTGCGGTTCGGTTTTCAGCAGGAGGCGCTGCCGCGTGGACGTCGGGGTCACCGGGCCGATAGCCATTGAGATAGAACTGCATGCTTGCCTCCCGTCAGAGGACCATTACTTCGGCGGAACAATTCGTTGTCGCTGTCATCTCAACGCTAATGCCGAGCCGTCATTGTGACCGAGCCCGCACCGCGGCGACCCGATGTGGCTCTCGAACCCGGTCTGCGGCACAATCGGCTTCCGGTGCCGATGTCGACGTTCCAAGCGAACGCGCGACATCCAATTACGATCCGAGCGACTTCACCCAGGAGGTCCCATGTCGCACTATATCGATGCCATCGTCATTCCCGTTCCCCGTGACAAGATCGACACGTACAAGCGCATGTCGCCGGAGTGGGGCAACGCTCACCTGCGCCACGGTGCCTTGTACTACTCCGACTCGATCAGCGACGACGCTCAGCCCGGCAAGCAAACGTCGTTTCCTCAAGCGGTGCAGCTCAAGGAAGGCGAGGTGATCGCGTTGGCGTGGGTCGTGTATCGGAACAAGGCGGACCGCGACCGGATAGGCAAGGCGGTCATGGAAGATCCGCAACTCAAGGAATTGATGGACCCCTCGAAGATGCCTTTCGATGGCGGCCGCATGTTCTGGGGCGGCTTCGAGACATTCACCGAGCTCGCGGCCGGCCACTGAAGCATCGTGCGGATCGGGTGCGCGCGTAGTCGCGCACCTTCCATGCGGACCGACCGGTCGATCTGGCTCCCGCCGTCCACCTTGCCTGCCTTGACGTCGGCAAAGATTGCGTTGATGTCGTCCCGCGCGGCTCTGTGGGCCGCTCGCATGCACGCCTCCTCAGGAGCAAAGGCTGTGAGCGTTGCTTTACGTGGCCTCGCGGTCACGCTATTGCTCTTGTTGGCTACCGTCGCGGCTGCCGCCGATTTCGGAAGCAAGGGTGGACCGGAACCCGCCAACTTGGACGCGTTCGTGAACATGCTGCGGCGGGACACATACGATATGGAGTTGCTGATCAGCTTCGGCACCTCCAACGGCGGATCCGCGGGACACATCGCGCTTGCGATACGCGACGACGTTCTCGGGGACGACATCGTGTATTCGGCGAACTTCTACGCGGACCGGGCGCCCGAGCACGAGACCAGTTTCTATGTCACCGACCTGGTGACGATGGTCCCGAAGAAGGAGTACCTGTTCAAGACGACCTCGTCGCTTGGTGAGACGGCCTCGTTCGGCCTCGACTTTGGCGAGATCTACAAGCGATCCGTGATTGGTGTGCGCGTCTACGGCGTCCCACAGGCGGAGAAGACGCGCCTCGTCGCTTACTTTGAACGCATCAACGCCGATTATCGCAATCGGTCTTGGAATACCGAGTACCACCACGGCGAGGTTGTGTACGGCTATATGGACCTCAACTGCGCCAAGATCATCGGTGTCGGGTTCAAGTATGGGGCCGGGTACAACGAGCTCGACGTCAAGAGCGCGCCGCTCATTCCGTTGCGCAAAGTCAAGGCGGCCATCAAGTCCAACATACCCACCGACATGGCCATGAAGCTTTTCAAGCAATGGAACGCGCGTGGCTACGCGATGTCCGCCGTGCTGTACAAGAAATATGACGGCTCGACCTACGTGGATCCGCACGACGCGGAGAAAGTGGCGTTCAAGAACCTGCCCGACCGGTTCCCGTCGGTGTTATCCCTGGACTTCTTGCGGGAGCAGGGTGAGTACAGGGATTTCGATAACCTCTTCGCCATGCACGTCCTGCACGGCATGGGCAAGTACCGCGTCGCGGTGAACGAGGACACCAAGCTGCTCGAGCTTGAAACGACCGGGCGCTCCCTGCCTTACCCGGAGGCCGTAGCGGCCGCCAGGAAGAGCGCGCGAGCGGACAGCAGGGGATCCCCGTCACGCTAGAGTTCGTGCCAGTGGAGCAGCGCTAAGTCTGGGGACGATGCCGACGCGCCAGGGGAACCAGAACCGCCAACACTGCAAGGGCGGCAAACAAGTGCTTCAAGGTGTGACCGGATAACGCGCCGTGTGTCAGGTGAAAGACCTGGACGTCTTCCGCCTCCAGTACCTTGGCCAAAGCGTAGGCCCCAATCAGCGCAGCCCAGTTCGGCCCCTTTCCGTGCGCAGGCAGCCACAGAGCGCCTGCAATCATGACCATGCCCCCGAACTGCAACACGGCGTAGGGAGTGATGGATCCGGTCGCCGCGAACCATGCCACGGACAACACGCCCGCGATCAAAGCTGTCGGCCAGAGCAGATTTGCAGCCCGAACCGACACGCGGTGTGCCGCGAGCAATCCCAGCACACCGGCAAAGGCAACCACCATTCCCAGGCGGTCCCACGCCAATCCACGATCGTTCGGATCCAGATGGTAAAAGGCACTCCCGAACGCCGTCAGCACGAAGCCTAGAAAGAACACGAGACCGGATGTGCGCATTGCGGCGTTCGGGTAGGCCAGTCGACCGGAGAAGTGAAAGACGAGACCGATGCAACCGAGGACGAGAAAGAAAACGTTGGATAGAACGTCCATCGCGTGCGGTATCCCCAGGAGCGTCCTTGCGTCCGCAAACTGATGGTAGCCAGGATCTTGCGGCATCGAGGGAAGTGCCACTGCGAGCGCCGCCAGGGCTGCAGCGGCGCACCACAGGAATTTCTCGGGTCGCGTTAGCGGCATCGTATTTCCGAGGTTGCCACTTAGGCACACCGCAGCAGGGTCATAGGGCTTGGCAAGGTCCGGAAGATTATCTGAACGCCGGCCCGGCTGCGGCGCGCAAGCGGTCAAGCGCTTGCCCGGTGAGTAGGTCTGGCGTGGGACGTGCAACAAATGAAACACACACGGCTCCCCGGCGGAACGCTGCTGCGACATGGCCCCGATAGACTGGCGCCCTGTGAAATCCACGTGCCGTACGACGGTGATGACTACTCTGGAATTGATCGAAACCCAATCGATCCGCGCCCTTGCCGCCGACGGGTCAGGCGGTGCACCCGTGAGCGGAGTCGACGCACGCGGATGCGCAATCTCCGGCGCGACCCCTGCTGCGCTGGAGGCCTTCGAGCGCGCGCTCGAAGCGTCGCTCCGCTGGCGCAGTGGCGCGATGGAGCAACTCGACATCGCGCTGCAGCAGGCGCCGACGTTCGTCATGGCGCACGTGCTGCAGGCGTGGCTGATGTTGTCCGGCCGCGATCTGCAACGCGTCCGCTCGGCGCGTCCGATTCTGGTGCGCGCCGCCGGCCTGCCCGCTAACGTGCGCGAGCGACTGCACCTTGCGGCGATCGCCGCCACGCTCGACGACGACTATGAACGCGCGAAGCAACGCCTGAGCGACGTCCTGCGTCTTCACCCGCGCGATGCGCTGGCGCTTCAAGCCGCGCATTCGTTCGACTACCTTACCGGCGACATCGGGTGCCTGCGCGACCGCGTGCAGTCGGTGTTGCCGGCGTGGTCGCGCGACCTGCCCGGTTACGATGCGCTGCTCGCCATGCATGCATTCAGTCTGGAGGAATGCGGCGAGTACGCGCGCGCCGAGCGAGTGGCCCGGGAAGCGTTGGCATTGAACCCTGACAATGCGCGGGCCCACCACGTGATGGCGCATGTCTTCGAGATGACCGATCGCGCCGATGCGGGCATCCGCTGGATGAACGAGCACAAGTCCGGCTGGGCCGCGAACACGATCGTCGCCGTGCATTGCTGGTGGCACGTTGCGCTGTTCCACGTCGCACTTGGCCAGCCCGACCGCGCGCTGGCGGTATACGACCGGCATATTCGCGCCGGCCACTCGACCGAGGTGTCGGACCTGATCGATTCCTCCGCCTTGCTATGGCGCATCGACATGCTCGGTGGCCACGTCGGGAAACGCTGGGACGAGCTCGCGGACGGATGGGCGCCCCGCATCGACGACGGCTTCTGCAGCTTCAACGACGTGCATGCGATGCTGGCATTCGTCGGCGCGCGCGCCTGGACGCGGGCGGAGCGCCTCGAGCGCGTGCTCGCGCGGAGCCACACGCTGCCAACGCGTCACGGCGAGACCACGCGACATCTAGGCCTCCCTGCATGCCGCGCGCTGATCGCATTCGGGCGCGGCAATGACTCGCTCGCGATAGCGCTGCTCGCGAGCTTGCCGGTGCTCGCGCAGCGACTCGGTGGTAGCCATGCGCAGCGTGACGTGCTGCACCTGACGCTGCTGCGCGCCATCGAGCGCATTCGCCGACCATCCCCCAAGGTGCGCGCGACACTCCCTATCGCCGCACACGCCTGAAAAAAATGCTCGGCAATCGAGCGCCGAGCCGTTACATCCTGAATCTGCCGGGAACGCCGCGCGCGTTGCCGTCATCCATTGTCGTGAAACCACCTGAAAAGGCGAGGACTCGACATGGTGCGCATATTGACGGCAATCGTGGCGACCCTGGCGGCCGCATGCATGGCGGCCTGCGGCGGAGGGTCGTCCCAACCAGAGTCGCCGCTCACCGATCCCGCCGTCGTCGAGCAGGGCAAGAGCATTTTCCGTTTCGACACTTTCGGCGACGAGACGCAGTGGACCGACACGCTGCGCATGCATGAAGTGATTCGCACGGCGGTCGATCCCACGACCGCGCTGTCGGTCGGATTGAAAGTCGATGCAGAAGCACTGCCCGCGGCGGTCGGGCAAGGAATCCGCGACGGCAGTATCGATCTGAAAAGCCCCGCTACCACCGTCGCGCTATTGAAGCTCGACGCGGTGGTGGGCCTCAAGGGGACCGTCGAAACGATCAACGGCACGGACACGCTGACGCGCGTTGGCATTACGTGCGCGCTATGTCATTCGACCGTCGACGATTCCTTTGCCCACGGCATCGGCAAACGCCTCGATGGCTGGCCCAATCGCGATCTCGATCCGGGTGCCATCATTGCGCTGTCGCCGGCCGTCAGCGCAGTCGCCAAGCGCGTGTACGCCTCGTGGGGACCCGGCAAGTACGATCCCCGGTTCAATCAGGACGGGATCAACGGCCCGCAAGTCATCCCGCCAGCCTACGGTCTCGACGGCATCCATCGCATCACGTCCACGGGCGATGGCGATGACCTCGCCTACTGGAACCGATACGTCGGCGTCACGCAAATGGGTGGACATGGATCGTTCGCCGACCGGCGCACCGGTGTCAACGTCACCAATGGCACTGACGACCTCATCACGTCGAAGCTGCCGGCGTTGCAGGCCTATCAGCTCACGCTGCCGCCACCGGCACCGTCGCCGGCGAGCTTCGATGCAGCCGCCGCCGAACGCGGTAGGCTCGTCTTCAACGGCCCGGGAATGTGCGCCGCATGTCACAGCGGCGACGACTTCACCGACGCCAACTCGCGACTGCATGCTCCCACCGACGTGGTGAGCGAGCCCGAGCCCGAAGGCGCGCCAAGTTACGCGTCGCGCAGCGCCACCAAGCAATACCGGACCGCGCCGCTGCGCGGGTTGTGGCAGCACCCGCCGTATTTTCACAACGGCACTGCGGCGACGCTGGAAGACGTCGTGCAGATCTACAATGGCCGGAAGTCGCTCGGTCTGACCGGTGCGCAGATGGCCGATCTCGTCCAATACCTCAAGTCGCTGTAGGCGGTCCGTCGGCAGGTGCAGGATGCAGGCGATGCATGGTGTCGATGGCAATGACCGAATGCGCGTAAGCGGCGCCCGCCCGCATCTCGGCTGCGACCCAGATCGCTTCCATGATCTCCGGTTCGGTTGCACCTTTCTGCACGGCGAGCTCGGTGTGACCGCGGATGCAATACGGGCACTGCGTCACGTGCGCTACCGCGACTGCGATGAGCTGCTTGGTCTTCTCGGGCAACGCGCCGTCGGCGAACACTCGCTGGCCGAACGCCCGAAAAGCACTGCTGATCTCCGGCGCGAGCTCCCGGCGCTTGCGCGCGATCTCCTTGGTCGTATCGGGATACATCGGATGTTCCATCGGGCACGCTCCTTTCGGTTTTGATCGGTCGCTCGCCGGTCGGCGACGCGAACTGCATTGGACCCATTACATCACATCCGTATCGCTCGTCTCGCGATGCGAGTCGGCGGGCCTGCAGAGGGCGCCACGTACTATGTGAGCTTCAAGCGGGGTATCACTCAGATCAGCACCCATGCCCAATGCCCGTTCTGACCGGCGCCACAAAAAGCGCCGTCGCGCGCCTGCAGCTGCGGCGCCCGAAACCCAGGCGGGTCCCCTAAGTTCGCCTGACGCGGCTCGCCGTCGCCGCTGGTTGGTCGCTGCCACGGTCGCAGTGATCGCCGTGCTGATGGCGGGATACTTTTCGCTGCGACCGGAACACTCTGTCGTGGCCGTCGGTCCGATTCCAGTCGCCGATTTCGTCGGCGGTGAAGCCTGCGTAGCATGCCACGCGGCGCAGACGACCGCGTGGCAGCGATCGCAACACGCGCGCGCGATGCAGCGCGCGAGCCCGCAGACCGTGCAAGGCCAGTTCGACGACGCGCGGTTTCCGTATGCAGGCGTGCAGTCGGCGTTCTCGCGTCGCGACGAGCGTTTCGTCGTCCGCACCGACGGCCCTGACGGGAAGCTCGCGGACTTCGACGTCAAGTACACGTTCGGTGTCGAGCCGCTGCAGCAGTATCTGGTCGAACTTCCGGGCGGCCGTCTGCAGGCGTTGTCGATCGCCTGGGATACGCGTCCGCAAGCCGCGGGCGGTGAGCGCTGGTTCCACCTCTATCCAAACGACAGGATCGACCATCGCGACGGATTGCACTGGACCGGGCGCCAGCAGAACTGGAACTTCATGTGCGCGGATTGCCACTCGGTCAACGTGCGCAAGCAATACGACGCGACGAACGGCACGTACGCGACGACGTGGAGCGACCTTTCCGTCGGATGCGAAGGCTGTCACGGGCCTGGTTCCGCACACATCGCGTGGGCGAAGGACAAGCCGCCGTCCGACGCGCGCATGGGATTGACCGTTGCGCTCGACCAGCGTCACGGTGCGAAATGGACGATCGATCCGGCGAGCGGCAACGCGAAGCGCGACCCGCCACGCGTCGGCGACCGGGAGATCGACGTGTGCGCGCAATGCCATGCACGGCGGGCGCAGATCGCCGAAGGTTACGTCGCCGGTCGACCGTTCCTCGATCACTACCTTCCCGCGCTGCTGACGTCGCCGCTGTTCTATGCGGACGGGCAGCAGCAGGCGGAGGACTATGTGTGGGCGTCGTTCCTGCAGAGCCGCATGTACCGTCACGGCGTGACCTGCAGCGATTGCCACGACGCACATACGGGCAAGACGCGCGTTGCCGACGACGGCTTGTGCGCGCAATGCCATGCGAGCGCGAAGTACGCGGCCACATCGCACCATCACCACGATCCGGCATCGGAGGCCGGGCGATGCGTGAACTGCCACATGCCGACGACGACTTACATGGTGGTCGATGCGCGGCGCGATCACTCGTTGCGGATTCCGCGACCCGATCAGACGGTCGCGTTCGGCGTTCCCAATGCATGCAACGATTGTCATCGCGAGAAGGACGCCCAATGGTCGGCGCAGGCGATGCAGCGCTGGTACGGACAGCCTGCCGCCGGTTTCCAGACGTTCGCACCGGCGTTCGCTGCAGCCGAGGAAGGCGAACCGGGCGCGGCCGCCGCGCTCGCGCAGGTTGCGGACGACATCGGGCAGTCGCCGATCGCCCGCGCCTCGGCGCTTGAACGGCTTGCGCCTCTGCGGTACGCGTCGCTCGCCGACGCCGCGCGCCGCGGCGCGCAGGACGCACATCCGCTGGTGCGCCTCGCGGCCGTGCAAGCCGCCGAAGCGTTGCCGGTGCCGGAAAGGGCGGCGGTCGCGGTGCCCTTGCTCGGCGATCCGCTGCGGGCCGTGCGCATCGAGGCCGCGCGCGTGCTCGCCCCCGCGGTGCCTGGCTCTGCGTCCCTGGTCCGCGACCCGGCGTGGACACGGGCGGCCGCAGAGTTCGTCGCGACGCAAAACTACAATGCCGACCGTCCCGAGGCCCGGGTTGCGCTGGGCTCGTTCGACGCGGCGCTCGGACGCTACGACGAAGCGCAGGCCGCGTTCGCCGCTGCCCGCAAGCTCGATCCGACGTTCGCGCCTGCGTACGTCAACGCAGCCGATGCGTTTCGCGCCGCCGGCAAGGAAGCCGCAGCACGCGACACGCTGAAGGACGGGATCGCCATGATGCCGGACAGTGCGGTGCTGCATCACTCGCTCGGACTGTCGTATGCACGGCAGCAGCAATCGGCCGACGCGTTGCGCGAGCTGGAACGCGCCGTGGCGCTGGCCCCGGATCAGTCGCAATATGTCTACGTGTATGCCGTCGGGCTGAACTCGTTCGGCCGCACCCAGGATGCGATCAGGACGCTCGAGCGCGCGGCGCAGCGCTGGCCGCGGCAACGCGACGTGCAACTGGCACTGGCGACGATGTATCGCGATGCCGGACGCCGCGATGCGGCGCGCAACGTTGCGAAGCGGTACGCCGACGCGTTTCCCGATGACACCGAGGTGCAGGCGCTCGTTCGCTCGCTGAACTGACGGCTCGGCGGCGTGTCCATACCGACGGGGTGCTGCCCGAACGGGCACGCACAGGTCCGAGCCACCCGCGCCAAGGAGCCGTCGATGAACGAAAAATCTGCATCTGTCCATTGGGAAGGTCGAGGCAAAGAGGGACGAGGCAACATCAGCACCGAGACCGGCGCGTTGAAGGATTTTCCCTATGGTTTCGCGAGCCGCTTCGAGAATGACCGCCGCGGCACGAACCCCGAGGAGATCCTCGGCGCGGCGCACGCGGCCTGTTTCACGATGGCGTTCTCCTTCGCGTGCGACAAGGCCGGTTTCGCGACCACGCGCGTCGATACGCGAGCAGGCGTTCGTCTGGTCAAGCAGGGGGACGGCTTTCTGATCGACCGGATCGCGCTCGTGCTGGAGGCGACGGTTCCCGGCATTGACGAAGCCAAGTTTCAGGAAATTGCAAATGTCGCAAAGCGCGACTGCCCGCTCTCCAAGGCGCTCGCGAGCGTGCCGGAAATCACGTTGAAGGCAGTCTTGCGCTAGGCCGCGCGCGGCACGACGCGTTCAGATCCGGAACGACTCCATCGCTTCGGGGGCGAACAATTCCTCGGGTGTGAGCAGGCGCTTCGACAGGCCCTGCTCGTGGTGATAGCGCAGGAACGTCGCGAGCGTCGGTCGATTTCGCGCGAACCCGTACGACCAGTAGTCGTCGCCCATCAGCGCGCGCGTCTCTTCAACGTGGTCGGTGAGCCACGGCAGCATCGCCTTCAGTGCGGCGGTGACGTAGAGATCGTCGTAGGTCTGCCTTTGCGCCTCGACGAACGCCTTGAACAACGACTGGGCGATCCAGCGGTTCTGCTCGTAGACGTCGCGCCGGATGACGATCGCGTGCATGATCGGAAAGATGCCGGTGTCGCGGAAATATTGCTGCTCGACCTCGCGGAAGTTCGGAAACAGCCGCGTTACCTTGTCGCGGCCGCCGGCGAAGGTCGAGGGCATGCGAGCCGTATGCAACGCATCGATCTCGCCGCTCGCAAGCATCGCGGCCAGCGTCTGCGTCGGTCCGATCGGCTGGACGCGGATGGTGGACGGCAGGTCGAGCTTGATCTTCTCGTCGCGTCCGGGCTCCTCCTCGCCGCCGGTCCAATAGGTCACGCTTTCGACGGGCACGCCGTAGTGGTCGGACAGGATGCCGCGAATCCACACGGGCGCCGTCATCTGGAACTCGGGCGTACCGATGCGCTTGCCGACCAGGTCCTTCGGTTCGCGGATCCCGGCGCTGGCGTTGATGTAGATGCTGTTGTGGCGAAAGAACCGCGACGGGAAGATGGGGATGGCGACGAACGGCCGCGGCTCGCGAAACATCGATACCGTGTACGACGACAGCGACATTTCGGCGACATCGAATTCGCGATGGCGCAACATCCGGAAGAACGTTTCCTCGACGGGGAGGTTCAGGTACGTGAGGTCGATCCCGTCGGGCCGCACGGATCCGTCCATCAGTGCGCGCGTGCGATCGTAATTCCAGCAGGCCATCGTCAGTCTGAGCTTCGACACGTCTGTCTTCTCCCGGGCTACGCCAGCTCTCGTTCCATCGCGGCCTCTTCCATCAGGCTGTCGGAATCGCGATAGATCGACGCGACCGCAAGCACGCGGCCCTTTTGCTTGTAACGTACGACGCAGTCGCGGCTTTCGATGTCGCCGTCGACAACGATCTCGTCCCACGACTCGGCGTGGCCGACATAGTTGATCGGCACGTCGTAGTGCTGGCTCCAGAAAAACGGCACGGCGTCGAACTTCTCGCGACCGCCAAGCATGTTGAGCGCCGCCGTTTGCCCCTGGCGCTGCGCGACCACCCAGTGCTCGACGCGGATAGCGCCGCTGCGCCTGTCGGGCCAGCGGGCGATGTCACCCGCAGCGTATATCCCCGGCGCGCTGCTCTCCAGGTACTCGTTGACCCTCACGCCGCGATCGATCGCGAGGCCGGCCTTCTCCGCAAGGGCCAACCGCGGCCGCACGCCGACACCAGCGACGACGAGGTCTGCAGCGATCGTGCCGCCGCTCTTCAGCGTCACCTGCCGTGCGTCGACCGCGACGGCCGAGTCCTCGAGGTGAAACACCACGCCGTGCTCCTCGTGCAGCCTGCGTACGAAGGCACCCATCGCCGGACCGAGCACCCGCGCCATCGGTTGCTTGTCCGGCGCGACCACATGCACCTCGATGCCGCGGGCGCGCAGCGATGCGGCGACCTCGAGGCCGATGAAGCTTGCGCCCATGACCACGGCGCGTTTCGACCGGCCTGCCTGCGCGATGATCGCGCTGCAATCGGCAAGCGTTCGCAGCGTGTGCACGTGGGGCAGATCCATGCCCGGTAGCGGCAGCCGGATCGCCTCGGCGCCTGTCGCGAGCAACAACCGATCGAAAGGGATATTGCTTCCATCGCCGAGCGACACCGTGCGCGCGGCCGCGTCGATGCCCGCGACCGTGGTATTCAGGCGCAAGTCGATGCGCTGGTCGGAATAGAAGTGCTCGTCGCGCAGCGGCACCCACTCCTCCGGAGCGTTGCCAGCCAGATAATCCTTGGAGAGGTTGGGCCGGTCGACGGGCGGGGCCGCGTCGTCGCTCAGCATCACGATGGTCCCGTCGAATGCCCGCCGGCGCAACATTTCAGCGGCGGCGAAACCCGCGGCGCCGCCGCCGACGACCACGATGTTGCGCGGCGACGCGGGCGACGTCATCGCAACCACGCGCGCAGCCGATCTTTTCGCTCGCACGAACACGTTGCCGTCGCGGAGTTCGGTCGGCCAGCATCCGAGCGGATTGAGTGCAGGTGCGCGCAGCGCCTCGCCGGTTCGCAGGCTGAAGCAGGCGTGGTGCCACGGGCATCGGACGGTGTCGCCGACGATCAGGCCTTCGGCCAGCGGACCGCCGTAGTGCGTGCAGGTGGCGCCGATTGCGAAGTACTCGCTGCCGTGACGCGCGACCAGCACCGCGTCGTCGCCGACGTGGCCGGCCAGCATTTGTCCATCGGCCAGCGAATCAGCCACCACGCCCAATGTCAGGTCGGGTCCCGACGGCTCGCCTTGTGTCTCGCTCATATCGATCTCCGGTCACGGAATGGATGCGTCGGAAGCGACCAATGTTCCGCCTGGCGTGCGCGTCGCCTGCCGCGTGCTTGACATCGTCCCGCCTGCGCCGGTTAGGATCGGTGTGCCCACCGCAAGCCGACGGAACGCCTTGCGGCCGGCAAACCTGCCGCGAACGACCGTGCCATGAAATACTCTCGGTGACGCCAGTCAGCGACCTGCGATGAACATTTCGATCCTCGACGACTATCACGACACGCTGCGGAGCCTGCCGTGCTTCAGCGTGCTCGCAGGCCATGATGTCACGATCTGGAACGATCATGTCCAGGATGTCGACACGCTGGCCCATCGGCTGCGACACACGGAAGCCCTGGTCCTCATCCGCGAACGCACGCGGATCGATGCGCCGCTGCTCGAGCGACTGCCGCAACTCAGGCTGATCAGCCAGAGGAGCGTCTATCCGCACATCGACATCGCGGCCTGCACGCGGCTCGGCGTCATCGTCTCGTCCAGCCAGCACGCGGACACACCGTCGTATGCGGCCGCCGAGCTCACGTTCGCGCTGATTCTCGCCGCGATGCGCCGCATTCCGCAGCAGATGAACGCATTGCGAGCGGGCGAATGGCAGACCGGCGTCGGCAACACGATACGCGGCAAGTCGCTCGGTATCTACGGCTACGGCCGGATCGGCTCGGTGGTCGCGGGTTACGGAAAAGCGTTCGGCCTCGACGTCCAGGTCTGGGCGCGTGACGCATCGCGCGCACGCGCGCGCGACGACGGCTACAGCGTGGCTTCGAGCAAAGCGGCGTTCTTCGAGACGTCCGACATCGTTTCGCTGCACATGCGGCTGGTGGACGCCACGCGTGGCGTCGTGACGTTCGACGATCTCGCCCGGATGAAGCCGACGGCGCTACTCGTGAATACCAGCCGCGCGCAATTGATCGCCGCCGGTGCGTTGGTGGCGGCGCTACGCAACGGGCGACCGGGCATGGCGGCCGTGGATGTCTATGAAGAAGAGCCGCTGCGCGATCCTGCGCATCCATTGCTGCGAATGGAGAATGTCGTATGCACGCCGCACATTGGATACGTCACGCGTGAGGAATACGAGATCCAGTTCCGGGATATCTTCGACCAGATCGTCGCCTACGCGCGCGGCAAACCCATCAACGTAGTGAATCCAGACGTGCTGGGAGGCAAGGGATGACCCGTTCTGCAAGTTGGGCTTGTTCAGCGGGCATGATGGCCGTTGTGATGGTGGCGTTGGTCGCGGCGGGTTCAGCGTCTGCGCAGGCGGCCTGGCCGAGCAAGTCGATCAAGATCATCGCGCCCGTCCAACCCGGAGGCGGCGTCGACCTCGTCGCGCGTACGATCGCCGAGCGGCTGACGAAGTCGTTCGGACAGTCGGTGGTCGTCGACAACCAGAGCGGCGGTGGCGGCGTCGTCGGCTCGCTCGCCACGGCGCGTGCGGCCCCCGACGGCTACACGCTGATGGTTGGCTATGTCGGAACGCACGGAACCAATCCAGCCGTGCGCAAGCTGCCGTACGACGCCATCCGCGACTTCACGCCGATCGCGATGGTCGGTGGAACGCCGAACGTGCTGGTCGTGCCGGAGTCGCTACCGGTCTCGACGCTGCGCGAGTTCGTCGCGTGGGCCAAGGCCAATCCCGACAAGCTCGCATATGGCTCATCGGGTCCCGGCACGCTGACGCACCTCGCCATGGAGCAGTTCAAGATCGCAGCGGGGTTACCGGACATTACGCACATCGCCTACCGCGGCATCGGTCCCGCCTTCACCGACATCCTCGGCGGCAGGACGCAGGCGATGCTGCCGGGGCTTGCTGCCGCGTTGCCGCACATCAAGGGCGGCAAGATGAAGGCGTTGGCGGTAACGGGCACGCGCAGGCATCCGCTGCTGCCCGACGTTCCCACGTTCGAGGAGTCGGGCTATCCGGGTTTCGACGGCGTGCAGTGGTACGGCATCGTCGGTCCGGCGAACATACCGGCATCGATCGTGCAGCAGCTCAACGACGACATCAACAAGGCGCTGGCGAGTCCGGAGCTCCGCGAACGGCTGTCCGGCGAGGCGCTGGAACCGATGCCGATGACGCCCGCCGCGTTCGGCCAATATATACAGAACGACATCGACAAGTGGTCGAAGCTCGCCCAGGCGCGCGACATCCGCCTGACCGAGTGAATTCGGCGGTCGAACGCATTCAGCGGAAACGAGAACGCGGATGGCACACAACACCCAGGTGAAGGCGGATGCCTCTGCGCCACCCGTCACGCGCCAGTTGGCCGAATTCGTCGCCGGGCATCCATCGGGCGGATGGACAGCGGTCGTCGAGCACGAGGCGCAGCGAACGCTACTGAACTGGCTCGGATGCGCAATCGGTGCGTCGCGCCACGCGGCCATCGAAGCGGCGCTGGCTGCGATGCGGGAGTTCGAACCGGCGGGGCAGGCCACCGTAGTGGGACGTGCCGAGCGCGTCGACATGGGGAGTGCTTCGTTGCTCAACGGTATCGCGTCTCACACGTTCGACTTCGACGACACGCATCTGCGCACGATCATCCATCCCGCCGGTCCGGTCCTCTCCGCTGCACTGGCGCTTGCCGAGCATGGCGGCATGAGCGGGCGTGCGTTGCTCGATGCGCTGGTGATCGGCGTCGACGTCGAATGTCGAGTCGGCAATGCAATCTATCCCGATCACTACGACCGCGGATGGCACATCACGGGCTCGACCGGCATGCTGGGAGCGGCCGCCGGCTGCGCACGCCTGTTGGGGCTCGACGTCGCGCGCACGACCATGGCGCTCGGCATCGCGGCATCGCAACCTGTCGGCGTGCGCGAGCAATTCGGATCGATGACCAAGTCGTTGCATCCGGGTGCCGCTGCTCGTGTTGGCCTGACGGCTGCGCTGATGGCGAAGCACGGCTACACGGCCTCGGAGCGAGCGCTCGAGGCGCCGCGCGGGCTGCTGCAGACGTATTCGGCGAAATGCGATTGGCGCGAGATCCACGAAGGGCTCGGCGAGCGGTTCGAGATCGCGACGAACACGTACAAGCCGTTTGCTTGCGGGATCGTCATCCATCCGAGCATCGACGGTTGCATCCAGCTGCGCGACGAGTTGCGTGTGTCGTCAGACGCCATCGAGCGCGTCGAACTCGTTGTGCATCCGCTGGTGCTGGAGCTCACCGGCAAGCGCATGCCGCGCAGCGGGCTCGAAGGCAAGTTCAGCGTCTATCACGCGTGCGCCGCCGCGTTGCTGTTCGGCATGGCGGGCGAGCCGCAGTTCTCCGATGCGTGCGTCGCTGATCCCTCGGTGGTCGAGGTTCGCGACCGGGTACACGCTCGCGCCGACACGTCGATCGATGAGGCGGCGGCGGAGATTACGTTGATGCTGCGTGACGGGCGGACCATGCACAAGCGTATCGAGCACGCGATCGGCAGCCTGCAGCGGCCGATGAGCGATGTGGCCCTGCGCGAGAAATTTCATCGCCTCGTCGATCCGATCCTCAGTGCCGACGCTGCAACCACATTGGTCGGCTTGTGCGAGGAGCTCCCGCGGGCCAGCAGTGTGCGCGCGTTGACTGCGGCAGCACGGCCCGGCTAATCGCCGCCGCCCGATCGCGCAGCGATGTCGCGCATCCGCACGGCGCGAAGCTGCGCCGAAGATGTCGGCCGGACGCACGTTTGACCAGCACGGCAAGCACGGTAATGGCTCGTCGGGGCCGCGCTCGGTAGAATGCCCCGTCGCTTGAAGACTCGGTCACCCTAAATGCAGCAGCTTAGACAGGCCACCCTCGTTGCCGTCCTGATTCTGTTTGCGGCGTTCGTCTCGCGCTCCCTCGCGGAGGCATCGGTGGAGACCTTGCCGGTGTGGCTGGGCAGCGGCGTGACCTTCGCCGCACTGCTGGTCGGCGCGCGATGGACGTGGCCGGCGACGCTCGTGGGCGCTGGCGTCGCGCTGGCAATCTGGGGCGTTGTCGGGCATCAGCTGGGACCGGGCCCAGCGCTCGTGTTCGGGGCCATCGAGATCGCGAGCATGGGGGTCGGTGCCTGGATTGCAACGCTGGATCGCCACGACCCCGAGAGCGCCACGGGCGCTGCATTGCTCATCATCGGCGCGCTCGCGGCAGCCGCGCTCGGCGGCACGTTGGCGGTCGAGTTCTGGCGTTGGCAGCGCCCAACGGCGGCGCCCTTCGATGAGTGGATCGCGTGGACCTTCTCGACGGCGGTCGGCCTGTTGCTCGTCGCACCGCTTGCGGTCGCATTCCGCGGATTTCGCATCAAGCGCTCCGGCGGCATGCCGATGGCGCAATTCCTCGGCGGTGCACTGGCCTTCGCCGCGTTCATCATCGCGGTGCTCGTCGTGTTCGCGGACGACGTCGAGCAACAGTTCGGCGACCTCGCGTCGACGCTCGCGTATGTGCCGATGCCGTTCCTGCTGATCACCGCGGTGTTGTGGGGGCCGCGCGGCGGTGCGGTGGCCACGTTGCTGGGTTCATTGCTGATCATCTGGAAAACCGCGCAAGGTGCAGGTCCGTTCGCCGTCAGCGAAGATTTTGTCGGCGAAGCGGTGATCGAGGTTCAGGGCTTCATCGCGATCTGGGCCATGGTGTTCCTGGTGGCGCGCGCGCTGTCCGAGGGGCGGCGACTGGCGCTGGAGCAGGCGCGCTCGTGGCGGCTGCGCTACGAGCGAACGCTGCGTGCCGTGGGTGTGGCGACCGTCGAGTACGACGCCGTCACGGGCCGAGCGACTTGGGGTGAAGGCGCCGCGTTGGTGCTGGGCGCATCGATCGCCAACGTCAGCACCATCGCCGAATGGCTCGACCGCATCGATCCCGCCGAGCGCGGCCTCGCGCAAGCAACGTGGTCAGGCGTTGCCAGCGGCGAGTTGCCCGGCAGTGAGCAGGAGTATGCGATCCGCACGCCCGACGGGCGCGTTCAACGGGTTCGCGAGCAGCTCGCCGGCGTGCACGGCGCCGACGGGAAGGTCGAGCAAGTGGCAGGCTTGCTGCGACCTGCGACGGTTGCGGTCGCCGAAAGTGCGGACTTCGCACCGGAGGTCACGCGTGGCGGATGAACCAGGCGTATTCCTGATCCACGGCCTGGGTGGCACGCAGTATGACCTGGGCTCGATGCACAAGCGGCTGAAGAATGCCGGCTTCGTCACCCACTCGCTGACGCTGCCCGGGCACGGCACCAAGCCCGAAGATCTGGTCAACGTTCGTGCCGAGGACTGGATCGAGGCCGTGCGCGTCAAGTATCGCGAGGTGGTCGGGCAGCACGAGACGCTGCACGTAATGGGCATGTGCATGGGTGCGCTGCTCGCCGTCGAGACGGTGAAGCGCGAGCAGCACGCCAGCGGACGTCTCGTAGCGCTCGCGCCACCCATCTACATCGACGGCTGGGCTACACCGTGGTATCGCGGCCTGCGTCCGCTGCTGTATCGGATCCCTACCGTACCCGAGCGGATGAAGGTCGCCGAGGAAGATCCGTACGGCATCAAGAACGAACAGCTGCGCGAGATCGTCAAGGCGAAGTTCGAGCGCGGCGAGAACTTTCATTATGGCTGGGTGCCGCTCGCATGCCTGCGCGAAGTCGACCGCCTGCGCGGAATGGTGATGAAAGGGCTCGATCGGATCGCCTGCCCGGCGCTCGTCGTGCACGCGAGACAGGACGAGCTCACCAGCCTGCGCTCGGCGCATTACCTCGTCGAGCGCATCGGCGTGGGCAAGCGCGCAGGGCAGGCGCGGATGGTAGTGCTCGAGGACAGCTACCACATGATATGCGTCGACAACGACCGCGAGATCGTCGTCAAGAACGTGCTCGAATTCCTCGATGCCAGCGCGGCCGGATCGCTCGGCATGACGCACGACGATCCGCGGATGACACCGGCGCAGATGGCCGAATTGTTGAGCGGCGCGCAGTCCGATCTGGCGCGTGGCGACTTCGCGGCACTGTACGAGCGCGGCATTCCCGATTTCGCGTGGTATCAGGCCGGCGCGAACCGGACAAGCGGGATTTTTCGCGGGCGCAAGGGACTCGCCCGCCTGCAGACCTGGAGCGGCGAAGGCGTGGGGTTCACCGCGTTCGGTGCGCCCGTTTTCAACGCCGGCATGGGCGTCGTGCCCGCGACGATGCAATCGGGCGCGCTCACGTCGCAGGGCGTGCTCGCGTTCGCGTTGCGCCAGGGCCGATTGCTGGAAGCGCGCTGGTTTCCCGACGAGCCGCAACTCGAAGACCGGCACTTTGGCGGCGAGCCGATACCCGATGGTCCGACACCGGCCGAGCGCGCATTCGAGGCCGCGGCTGCCGCGTCGAAGACCCTGCGCAGGGCGCCGGACAACGACACGCTGCTCGCGCTCTATTCGCTGTACAAGCAAGGCAGTGTCGGCGACGTGACAGGCGCGCGCCCCGGCGTGATGGACGTCGTGGGACGCGCAAAGTACGACGCGTGGCACGCCCGGCGCGGCCTGCCGCGCGAGCAGGCGATGAGCGAATACGTCGCGCTGGTCGACAAATTGAGGGCGGCTGAAGCAAAGGCCGCCTGATCTCCGTCGCATCGTCGCGCGACGCGCCTGTCGGCGCTCCACACGTCCACGCTGTCAACCGACCTGGCGGACCCGGACGCTGCTCGGACGGACGGTGTTGCCAAGGTCCAACCGCCCGCGCAACGTCCGCGCGTCGGGGGCACGACCTGCCCGACCGCGAACATCACGCAAGTGTTCGTGCGATTGCTCGGCAGCTGAAGGAACTCGCGCGGCGCGCTGCTACAGGCCGAGCCAGGCGATCGTCTTCTCTTCGAGATCGGCGTCCGTGGCGACGAACGCCTTGTAGCCGCTCGCGGCAAGCGCGCGCCGGCCTGCATCCGATTGCGCGAGATTCACGAGCACGTCGTGAATCCGCTCGCGCTCCTCCGGCGTGAGCCGGCTCGACGCGATCACCTGCTTGATCGGCACGCCCCGCGAGCGCAGCACGACTTTCCCGCCCTTGTCGGTCCATTGCTTGACGACGCCGCTGGCCGCCGTCGCTCCGACGGTCGCGAATCCATTTTCGAGGTAGAACGGCACGGCATCCTGGTAGCGCGTCGTCAACAGCTTCAAGTCGCCGGTGCGCACGTTGCCGGTCCGGAGCATCGAGCGAACCATGACCGCCGTGATCGAATCGGGATCGGGCGTCACCATCTTGCGGCCCTTGAGGTCGCCCAGGTCCTTGATGGGCTCGTCGGCTTTGGCGAGCAGCGAGACCGTGTAGTCGGTATAGCCACTCGTCCACGCGATCGAGCGGTAACGTCCCGCCTTGATCTCCGCCATCGCGACATGCGCCGGATGGATGAAGGCGATGTCGAATTCCTGCCGGGCCAGGCCGGCGCGCGCGTCGTCGTACGCGGGAACGAGCACGACCCTGACGTTGCGCCGCATCGCCTTGCCGATGACTTCGGCCAGCGGCTCGAACTTGTCGCGGATTTCCTTGGGCGTCGCCTGGTAGGTGACGCCCTCCGTCACTGAAAAGACCAAATCGGGCGTCGATCCCGCCGGCTCGGCCAGCGCGGCCAGCGAACTGCCAGCCGCCAGGGCGACCACGATGCGGGCCAGAACCGTCCGGAGCACGTTGGTGAATGCCATTTCTCGTAAGGCTCCCCGAGGCGTACGGCCATCGAGCTTGGTGGAAGAAACTCTTTAAGAGCATGGCGCGTGCCACGGGACTGGATGCCCGGCGCTGGCCAGACGAACGTGCCGCAGCCCGTTCCAGCGCTCGGAGACCATCCATCGTTCGCGAATCGGCATTGCTCGGCTCGGACCTGTGGGTCTTTCGGGCGCCACGACCGTTGCCGACGTCGCTTTATTCCATGTCGCATAACAACGCGGCTGCGCCGGTTAGACACAGTAAGCGCTGTCGCAATATCTCTTCCGCGATCCGAAAGAGTTCCGCGAAGAATCATTGCGCGTCGCTCGAATCCCGGCGTCGTCCCGGCAACGCTTCCGGCAACGCAGGGAACACTCTTTCATCTTTGCAAGGAGCTCGACATGTTTTGCAAACCGCAATCCGTCCGTAACGCCGTCCTCGCCGCCGCGACGCTTGCACTTGCCGCATCCGGCGTTGCATTCGCCGACGACAGCAGCATCGCAAGGCTCACCGGCGATTCGTATGCGTACTTCAACAACATGGACTACAGCCCCGGCAAGTTCAACGTCG
>Ga0207688_10000278_pt1 | contig 23334 bp, 24 predicted proteins | sample KBSMiscanthusM4_FD_184296 | JGI IMG/M metagenome (GOLD analysis project Ga0207688, IMG submission 184296) | Miscanthus rhizosphere microbial communities from Kellogg Biological Station, Michigan, USA - M4 (SPAdes) (version 2) | ecosystem: Host-associated > Plants > Roots > Rhizosphere ...
AGCTGCGCATGCAGGACCTGGGCGGGTTCATCGGTGCCGATCGCGGCGACCAGCCGAGCGAGACGCCACCCCCCGCCGACAAGGTGTTGCCGGCGGAGCCCTTCAGCCTCGAAAAGCTGAATGCCGCCAACGCCGATGTCAGCTTCCGCGGCGAAAAAATCATCACCGAAAAAATGCCGCTCGAAAAAATGACCGGCCACCTCACTCTGCAGAACGGCGTGCTCAGGCTCTCGCCGCTGGATTTCAGCGTGGCCGGCGGCAACCTGGTGTCGCAGATCGAAATGGACTCCCGCAGACAGCCGATTGCCGTGCGCGCCGACATAACGGCCAAGGGCCTGGACCTTGCCCTGATGTTTCCCGAGTCCAAGCTCGCCGAAACGAGTGCCGGCATGATGGGCGGGCACGCGAAGCTTGCAGGCAACGGCAACTCGCTTTCGCAAATGCTGGGCACCGCCAACGGCGAGGCGGCGCTGATCATGGATGGTGGCACCGTCAGCGAACTGCTGTTGCGGCTGTCGAATCTCGATATCGCCAACTCCGTCATCGTTTTTCTGGGCGGCGACAAAAAAGTGCCGATCCGCTGCCTGGTGTCGAATTTCAAAGCGGTCAATGGCGATTTTCAGGTCGAATCGCTGCTGCTCGAAACGCCCAAGGTCGATGTCACCGGCAGCGGCGACATCAATCTTGCGGACGAAACTCTGCGCCTTCGGCTGGTCTCGGAATCCGAGAGCTTCAGCCTCGCGTCGTTGCGCGGCCCGATCGTCATTACCGGGTCATTGAAAAAACCGGTGGTGCGTCCCGAGATGGGCAACGTCGTGGCGCGCGGCGGGCTGGCCGTCGTGTTGGGCGTGATTACGGCAGGCCTGGGCGCACTGCTGCCCTTGCTCGAATTCGGCAAACGCAAGCAGCCCAGCGCCTGCGCGCTGCTCATGAACCAGGCCAAGGCGGACGCCGGCGTCAAAGCGAGCGACCTTAAACCACGCAACAATCGCAAAAAATGAGGCTGACCCCGGCGTGGCGGACAGCGGCCGCGGGCGCACTGCTCGTCGCGGCAGGCTGCGCGACATTGCCCGATGCGCGGCTCTACATGGAGGGCCGCAACGCGGCGCCCGTGCAGGTGTCCGGCGCGCGCGGCCCGTTGTCGCCCGAAAAATCGGCCGCCATTATCGCCGATCTGAAACGCCAGTCCGGCGACGTCGACATATTGCAAAAACATGTCGCGCTGGAACAGGCGATAGTCGGCACGCCGCTCGTCGCGGGCAACCGCGCGGTCCTGCTGGAGGACGGGCCGGCGACCTATCGCGCGATGCTGGCCGCCATAAGCGCCGCCAAAGACCACATCAACCTCGAGACCTACATCATCGAGGACGATGAAATGGGCCGCCAGTTCGCGGACCTGCTGCTGGCGAGGCAGGCCGCCGGCGTGCAGGTCCACCTGATTTACGACAGTGTCGGCTGTATCCGCACGCCGCGCGAATTTTTCGAGCGCCTGAAAGAGGGTGGAGTCCAGGTGCTCGAATTCAATCCGGTCAATCCGCTGACCGCGAAGAAGGGCTGGCAGGTCAACAACCGCGACCACCGCAAGCTGCTGCTGGTTGACGGCCGCACCGCGTTCATCGGCGGCATCAACATCAGCAACGTTTATTCGAGCGGCTCGAGCCCTACGCGTTCCACGCCGTCATCGCCCAAGAGCGGGGGCTGGCGCGACACCCAGATCCAGATCGAAGGTCCGGTCGTCGCGGAATTCCAGAAACTCTTTCTGGCAACCTGGGAAAAGCAGCACGGCCCGCCGCTCGCCGGAAAAAATTATTTCCCCGCATTGAGCCCGCGCGGCAACGAACTCGTGCGCAGCATCGGCAGCTCGTATGACGATCCCCACAGCCTCATTTATCTCACGCTGATATCGGCGATCACGAATGCGGAAAAATCCGTGCATCTCACCAATGCTTACTTCGTGCCCGATCCGCAGATCCTGCAGGCGCTGCTCGACGCGGCGCGGCGCGGCGTCGACGTGACGCTGATACTGCCGGCGCTGTCCGATTCGAACCTGGTGTTCCATGCGGGCCGTTCCTACTATACCGAGCTGCTTGCGGCGGGCGTGAAGATATACGAGCGCGGCGGCGGCGTCCTGCATTCCAAGACCGTCGTAATCGACGGCGTGTGGTCATGCATAGGCTCGACCAACCTCGACTGGCGCAGCTTCCTGCACAACGATGAAGTCAACGCGGTGATCCTCGGCCCGGAGTTTGCGCAGCAGATGCAGGCGATGTTCGAGCGCGACCTCGCCGCGTCGACTGCAATCACCGCCGAGGCCTGGGCGCGGCGCCCGCTGCGCTTCAAACTGAAGGAACTGATGTCGCGGATCTGGCAATACTGGCTGTAACCTCGCCGCCTCAGGCACCAGCCTGAACTGCGAGCAGCATTAGCGCGCCGCGACAGCGGGCGCGTTTTGCACGCAGAAATCAGCGACCTCGCCGAGAACTTTGCGCACCGCTTCGTGAGCGGCCGTGACGCCGCCGCGCGGGTTTTCGCTCGGCGCGGCGGCCACCGCTTCGAATTCGCGCGACGCGACTACCCGGCGCGTCCCGCTCTCCACCAGCTGGGCGCGCAACGTAAAGCGCACGCGGCTGGGCGCGCCGAGAAATTCCTGCTGCAGGCGCAGAATTTCGGTTTCGAGGCGAACCTGGCCGGTCGCAGGACTCGGCGTCAGGACCACCGCGCGGTACGCGCCGCGGGCCTCGACCGCCGCCACGATCAGCGGCGCCAGCATGCGCGCCGGCGTGTCTATCCATTCGTTGTGCGCAAAATACTCGAGCTCGTCGCCGCGGCGCAGGTACATCATGCGCCGGCTGTCAAAGCCGGCGGCCGCGTGAGGCGTCGCCACGATCAGCGTCAGCCCCGTGGCGGACGCGCGCGGCGCCGCAGCCGGAGTCGCGGCGTCGGCGCTGTCGGACAGCGAATAAAATTTGGGATGTTCCCCAGGCGCGACCAGCGGTCTCAACGCGTTGCAGGCGCTGAGTAACGCGAGCGCCGCCACGGCGGCAATGCACCGCCACCCGCGCGCGCTCATTTATCTTCTTCCTCGCCGGGTCCCGGGGGCACCGGCCGGCGGCCCATCAGCAGGCCGCCCGGGCTGCCTTCGATTTTTTCGCTCAGGCGCCGCAGCGAGGTGGCGAGCACGCTCATTTCGCCGAGCAGGCGCTGTACTTCGGGCAGCGAGTCCGCGGTGAAACGTTTGATGTCGGCGCCGACCGAATCGACGGTCTTTCCCGCATTGGCGCTCGCGAGCGCGGCTTCGTTGCCCATTTTTTCCAGCGCGTCGGCGCTGCGCCCGATGCGCTCGATCAACGGACTCAGGTCGGCGGTTGCGCGCGCAGTGTTGTCGAACGTCTGCGCCGCGCTTGCGATGCCCGCGTTAAGCGCGTCCTTGCGCGCGGCGACTGCCTGCGTGACCGCGGAAAGGTTGGCGAGCGTCGACTTGACCGATTCGAGATTCTCCGCGCTCAGCAGCGCGTTGATATTGTTCGAAGTCGTATCGAGCTTGGCGAGCGCGGTCGACAGCACGTTTTCGAGACGCGCCGCGAGCGACGGCTTGGTGCGGATTACGGGGTAACGCTCGCCGGGCGCTGCGCGCAGCGGCGGTGCAGCGGCCGTGCTGCCGCTCAACTCGACATACGCGATGCCGGTGAGTCCTTGCGTTTTCAGGACCGCGACAGTATCCGTTTTGATTGGCGTGCCTCGCTCGATCGCGAACTCGAGCGTCACCTTGTTCGGATCGGCGGGGTCCAGGCGGATGTCGTGGACTTTGCCGACGTCGACGCCGTTGAATTTGACCGCCGCGTTCAGGTTCAGGCCCGCGACCGACTCTTCCTCGATCGCCAGATAATGGTCGTAGTGTTTTTGGAACGCGCCGCCCGACGCGATCCACAATACCGTCGCAACGAGCGCGGCGACCAGCACGATAACGAACAAACCGACTGCCGCGTAATTGACTTTGGTTTCCATGGAGTCAGTGCGTTGTCAGCGCTTGCTGGGCCTGGGCTGCGCGGCCGCGCGCCCCTTCGAAAAACTGTCGCACTAGCGGGCGGTCGCTGCCCGCGAGCTCGGCCATCGAGCCGACCGCCTGCACGCGGCCGTCGCCGAGCACCGCTACCCGGTCGGCCACCTGCCACAGGAGGTCGAGATCGTGCGTGATCATTACGATGGTCAGGCCGAACGTATCGCGCAGCATCGTGACCAGCTGATCGACGCCGGCGGCGCTTGCCGGATCCAGGCCGGCAGTCGGCTCGTCGAGGAACAGCAGTTCGGGGTCGAGCGCCAACGCGCGCGCGAACGAGGCGCGCTTCAACATGCCGCCGCTCAATTCCGATGGGTACAGCGCGGCGGTCGCGGGCTCGAGACCGGTCAACGCGAGTTTCCACGCGGCGATGCGGTCGATCAACTCGTCGTTGAGGCGCGTGTGCTCGCGCAGCGGCAGGCCGATATTCTCGCGCACGTTGAGCGACCCGAAGAGGCCGCCATGCTGGAACAGCACTCCAATGCGCTTCAATAACGCATGCTGTTCCCGCTCGTTGAGCGATCCGAGATCGACCCCCAGCACGCGCACGGTGCCCGCGTCCGGCCGCTGCAGCAGGATCATTTCGCGCAACAGCGTCGACTTGCCCGAGCCGCTGCCGCCGACGAGCGCGAAGATTTCCGCGCGCCGCACGTCCAGGTCGAGATTCTCATGCACGACGCGCTCGCCATAGCGGGTCGACACACCGCGAAGCTCGATCACCACCTCGTTTCGCTGGCCGGTGCGCGCGGTATTTTCCATGGCGGCCGGGTCTTCTAGAGATCCAGAATGCTGAATACGATCGAGAACAGCGCGTCGGCGACGATCACGAGGAAAGTCGCATGCACGACGCTGCGCGTGGTCTGGCGGCCCACGCTGTCGGCGCCGCCATGGGTGCGAAAGCCCTGGAAGCAGCCGACCACCGCGATTATGATTGCGAACACCGGCGCTTTGCCGATGCCGATCAGGTACGTCGAGGGCTGCACCGCATTGACGAACCGGTCCAGGAATTCGGCATACCCGACGCCGAGCTTGGCCTGCGCCATCAGCATGCCCCCGGCGACGCCGCAGATGTCGGCGTAAACGGTCAGCAGCGGCAGCGCAATCATGAGCGCGATGATTTTCGGCAGCACCAGCACGTCGAGCGGCGCGATGCCCAGCGTGCGCATCGCGTCAATTTCCTCAGTGACGGTCATGGTGCCAATTTGCGCCGCATACGCCGAGCCGGAGCGACCGGCAGCGATGATGGCGGTGATCAGCGGCGCGAATTCGCGCAGCATCGACAAGCCTACGAGATCGGCGACGTAAATATTGGCGCCATAGCGGCGCAGCTGATCGGCGCCCTGGTACGCAACGACGATGCCGAGCAGGAACGACAGCAGCCCGACGATCGGCAGCGCGGCTACGCCGGCGCTTTGCACGTTGTGCAGGATCGTGCGCCAGCGGATGCGCGCCGGATGCGCGATGCCGGCCGCCAAAGCGAGCGCGCTTTCGCCGACGAAGCTCAAGAGCGCATAGAGTTGCTCGAGCGCGGCGCCGACGCTGCGGCCGATGCGTTCGAGCCGCCGGCGCTGCGGTGCGGGCGTCAGCGGCGGGGGTGGGGAGTCTTCGATGAGGTCGATCAAGCGTTCGAATTCCGGTCGCCAGCCGCGCAGTGTCGTCGTGACGCCTTCATCGCGCAGGCGCTGGAGCAGATACTGCAGCACCCACACACCGACGGTGTCGAGCGCTTCGACACGCGTGCCGTCTATCGCCATTGCCTGGGCGCCACCGGTCGCTACCTTATCGAGCTCGCGGTCGAGCGGGCTGATGCCGAACGCGGTCCAGCACCCGGACAGCGCGAGCCCATCGGGCAGCGGCGCAACGGCGGCCGGCGCCGCCGACAAACAGGAAGACATCGCCTGACGGTGGTCGGGCATCGCAGCAACCGCCGGCATTTCGGAGATCAAGCTAAGGCGCGCACCAGCGAACGCGCGCATGCGAACCGGGCTGCGGGCGCCGTTATTGACGAGGAAGGGGTCGCGACTGCCATGTGCGTCGGGATATTGCTGCCATAGGAGGGTGGAAGTGCCGGAATCAAACCGGTTATCCAAGGCTAGGACAAACGCCCCGCGGCGTATGTGCGGCATCGAACAATTAATCCCCCGGGCGCGGGGCCGCGCGGGATTTATGTGCGCTACCGTACAGCACACACCATGTCCCGGCGCTATGGTCGATTCATGCGTGACGCCGGGCGCAGCAACCTATACCAACCGGCGAGACATTACTTATATAACGGCAGCCTGCCGGCACGGCGGGCGCCAGGGGACGCTATGACGGCTAAAGTGGTAAAAAGCGGCGATTTGCACGACCTGTGCATAGGCGGGTTGCTGGTCTGTTTGACGTTGCTCGCCGGAGGCCGCACGGCCATGCTGCCCGACCGCGGGCGCGATCTGCCTGCCGCGATGGCAACGCAGGGGGACCGCACGCGGATGGACGTTCCATTTTCCGCAACGCGCAATACCGAAGTTCAAGCAGCGACGCAAGCACTTGATGACGATACGGCGATCGCGGAATTCTCGATTTACCTGCAGATGCACGAGACCCGCGATTTCAGCGTGCGTACCGTGCCGCCTTCCGCGCACGAGTGCCGTAGTTGACACGCTGAACTTAACGCGCAAGAACATCGCCTATGTGCGTTAGCGCACCAAGATCCCGATGCGACGGACGGATAATTACGTCACATCCCCCGCCAATGGTTTTTTTTCCTCTATCAATTGGCGGCTTCGCCCCTGGTTGTCATTTATGACCGGGGGCGTTTTTTAGGGTAATTGCGGCTTGCCGCAATTTACCCGCACTTGCGTACGTCAACGCACGGTGCATGGCGGAGCGAAGGCCATACTCGGTTACCCGTTGCGGTTTGCAGACCTGCAAAACGAACGGAACAACATAACCGGGAGCGCGCCATGTCAAAGTATTCGGTTACCACACTCGTCGCAGTCCTCGTGCTCGCCGGCGCGGCAGTCCCGGCACGCGCAGACATGCTATCGGCGACCCGGACCGTCATCGCGATCGTGGCCGACGAGCTTTATACCGGCGAGGCTGTTGGTCATTTGAGCGGTGCGGGCACACTGACGCTGCGTTCGCAAAGCAATCCGGCGGTCACTTGCCGCGGCGAATTCACGTCGAGTGCCACCCACGGCGGCGCGGGTCAGTTGCAGTGCAGCGACGGCACCGCGGCAACGTTCCAGTTCAAGCGTTTGACCGTATTCACCGGCTTCGGCGCCGGAGACTTCGGCCACGGTTCGTTGAGTTTTGTGTACGGGCTAGGACCTCTGGAAGCCGCGCCCTATTTGAAGCTCCCGGCTGGCAAGAAGCTCATGCATAACGGCGTGCAGTTGGCGCTGGCCGATCTGTAACCATCAAAACGCGCGCCTGGCGCGCACATAACCGAGGATACCCATGCTTAAAATTCAAATTGCATTTGCACTGGCGCTGGCCTTGCCCACGCCGGCAGCGCTCGCCCAGGGCGAGGCGCCCGATGCGCTGCTGAAAGCCGTCACCGCCGACGTGATCGTGCTGATCCGGCAGGACAAGGATATCCAGGCGGGAAATCCGGCGAAGGTCGCCGAAGTGGTCGAAACCCGCATCCTGCCGCTGTTCGACTTCACGCGCATGACGCAACTCGCGGTGGCGCGCAACTGGCGCGTTGCCTCGACCGAGCAGCAGACATCGCTGACCGCAGAATTCAGGACGCTGCTGGTGCGCACCTATTCCACCGCATTGTCGAGCTACCGCGATCAGATCATCGAATTCAAGCCGCTCCGGATGGCGCCCGGCGACGCCGAGGTAACGGTCAAGTCGGTGGTGAAGCAACCGGGCATAGATCCGCTCACGATCGACTATGACATGGCGAGAACGGCCTCGGGGTGGAAGGTCTACGACATCAAGATCGACGGCATCAGCTTGATCACGACCTATCGCGAAACGTTTTCGGAGAAAGTGCGCAGCGAGGGTGTCGACGGCCTTATCAAGTCGCTTGCGGACAAGAACCGCCAGCGCGACATGCGGCGGGTGCACCATACGGGCAATTTGCATTTCCCCGCGCTCGTCCGGTCGCTGCTGCAGGGCGGCACTTAGGGAACACAGCAAGAGTGCCTTACGCCCGATCCGGTTTCATCAAATGTAACGGCGCGCTTTCGCGAGCGCGCCGTTCTTATGTACTGCTCTGGTATTGACCGGGCAGTACGGTCAGACCACCGGCGCGCCTTCTTCCCAGGTGACGTCGTCGCCGCTGGCGGCGGCGGCAGTCAGCATCTGGATCAACGGAAAGGCGCGCAGCCGGATGCCGACCGGCGGCGGTTCGCCAGCGTCGTCCGCCTGCCGCGCCGCTTTGCGCGTTGCTTCCTCGCCGGGATCGGCAGCGGCGAGTCCCTGGTTCAGGCGCGCGAGGGCGGCAGGAATGTCGGCGGCAAGCAGCGCGCTCGGCACGGTGCCGCTGTGGCCGGCCATTTTCAGGAGCGTGGTCGCAACATCGTGCGTCATGATGATGCTGCTCCAGGCCTTGCTGCGGAATGTCACTAGCATCGGTAATCTTCCAGTGCGTGGCCGCCGCAAGGCGGCGGTGACGTAATAGTGCGGTCAAATATGATAGTTGCTGCCGCCCATGAGCCCGATGACCCCGATGATGATCAGGTAAAAGGCGACGATGTAATTCAAAAGCCGCGGCATCACGAGTATGAGTATACCGGCGAGCAGCGAAACGAGCGGCGTAAGTCCCAGCGTAAGTGTCATGGCGGTTTAGCCTTTTAGTGTTTTCTGATCAGTGCGAAGGCGATCAGGCAGGCGCCGCCGCCTACTAGCAGCCACCCGAGCGCGGGCGGCAGTGCGACGGTATGTTTTTTTTCGGCCGTCGCGGTTAGCGGCCCAATCTGCAGGATCTGTTCCCGAGTGGTGTAGGTGTAATGATCATAACCGACGAACGCCGCGCCGATGGCGACCAGCAAGATGCCGAGGATGAGAGGGCCTTTCATGATGCTTTCTTCCGGACCAGACGTCCGATGGTGATATGGGGTCAATGAGTTGGACTTTCGATGATTGCGCGCGCGTCGGCCGTTGTCGGTGCGGTACCCAACATATCGATGCCGTTGCACGGCATATCCGCCGCGCACGTGCGTGCGTCGGTGTTTATCCTACATTAGATCCGTAAATGTCTGACACGGCGCTTCCTCAGCAACGGCTTCACATGCCGCCACGAATATGCGATATCTAACCCTGGGCGGGCGCTATCATTCTTGCGGCAGTTTCGCTCCGACCGCGTAACTTTTTAATATCCCAATTATCGAAGGAGGTTCAAATGAAATTCGCAGGTTTTAAAGTGATTTGCCGCGTCTTGATAGCGTCGATGTTGATGCTGCAGTTCTCGCTGTCGCAGGCAGGGATGGTCGGCGCCGAACAAATGCTGTCGGCGGCGACGGTGCAGGCCGACCGCAATGCCGTCGGCGCCGTGCTCAACCGCGCCGAAGTGGCGAGCCAGCTGCAGGCGATGGGCGTCGACCCGCAGGCCGCGCGAGACCGGGTCGCCGCCATGACCGACAGCGAAGTGCATACGCTTGCGGGCAACATCAATGAAATGCCGGCCGGCGCCTTCCCCATTGCCTCGGGCTGGTGGTGGGTGATCGGCATTGTCGTCGTCGGGCTGATTTACTACTACTACTACAAGCCGAAATCTTGATGCGTTTTTCGATTTCCTTTTCACACAGCGCCCGCCTCGCCGCGGGCGTTTTTGTGGCGGCCTGCGCCTTGTTGAGCGGCTGCGCGGGGATGATCGGGCCGCAGGTCACCGCGTTGAACGATAACTGGCCGGCAGATCTGCCGAGAAAGGTGGAGCTCACCGAAGTACCGTTCTTTCCCCAGGAGGATTATCAATGCGGGCCGGCCGCGCTTGCAACCTCGATGGCGAACTTTAACGTGAATGTAACGCCCGAGCAGCTCGTGAGTCAGGTGTACGTGCCGGCGCGCCAAGGCAGCCTGCAGCTCGAAATGCTGGCTACGCCGCGCCGATACGGGCTCGTGTCGTACCTGCTTGCACCCCGCTACGAAGATATGTTGCGCGAAGTTGCCGCGGGCAATCCGGTGATCGTGCTGCAGAACCTTAGTTCGGACTGGCATTACGCGGTCGTCGCCGGCTACGAGGGCGTCGAAGGCACGATGGTTCTGCGCTCGGGAAAGGTAAAGCGGCACGAGATGCCGTTCTTCGTGCTCGAACATACATGGGCTAACACCGGCTACTGGGCGATGGTGACGATGCCGCCCGACCGCATTCCGGTTACTGCGACTGAACCGGCATACCTCGAGGCGGTCGTCGCCATGGCGCGCGTCGGCGAACCGCGAATGGTGCAAACCGCGTATTCAACGTTTCTCGCACGCTGGCCGGACAATGTCACTGCGAGCATAGGGCTTGCGAACAGCTATTACGCGGCGGGCGATTTGAACGCGGCCGAAGTCGTGCTGCGCCGCGCTCTCGCGCGCCATCCGGATTCCGATGCGGCGATGAACAACCTCGCGCAGGCGCTATCGGATGAAGGCCGCGACGACGAGGCGCTCGCGTTGATCGAGCGCGCGGTCGCGCTCGCCGGCCCTTACGCGCAAATCGCGCTGGAAACCCGCGAAATCATCGTGCAGCGCCGCGCAAGCAGGCATTGAGCGCCGGCCGTTGCCGGCCTTTTTTTGCGCCAAAGTGCGCTACCGAACACAGCCTTCGAGCGGCCCGGGCGTATAAGTTCAAGACGGTGCACGACGCGACATCCGGTCACGGCGTGCGCGGAGGTGGATTGCCGGCAAAGCCCCAAGCTCAGCCTGGCGCCCCCGCTTACGCCTTGAAGGGATCAAACCATGCCCGCGACCCACCTGGAATCCGCCATTCTCGGCATGGGGGGCGGCGCCCCGGTGCCCGCGACCACGCTGATGCGCAATGAAGCGCTGCTCAAAGCGGGGGCGCTGCAGAGCGCCATTTTCAACAGCGCCAACTTCGCGCTCATCGCCACCGACGAAAAGGGCATTATCCAGCTCTTCAATATCGGCGCGGAACGAATGCTCGGGTATGCCGCCGCCGAAGTCGTCGACAAGATCTCGCCGGCCCACATTTCCGATGCGCAGGAAGTCATTGCACGCGCCGTGGTGCTGAGCCGCGAGTTCGCCACCGCGATCGCGCCCGGTTTCGAGGCGCTCGTCTTCAAGGCGGCGCGCGCGATCGAAGACAATTACGAGCTCACCTACCTGCGCAAGAACGGCACCCGCCTGCCCGTGATCCTGTCGGTCACCGCGCTGCGCGATGCCGCCGAAAAGATCATTGGCTATCTGTTGATCGGCACCGACAACTCCGCGCGCATGGACGTCGAAGACCGGCTGCGCTGGACGGAGGAGAGCTTTCACCTGATGGTGGAGAGCGTGACCGATTACTCGATTGTGATGCTCGATCCGCAGGGGCGCATCATGAGCTGGAACAGCGGCGCGCAACGCATCAAGGGCTACAGCGCGGAAGAAATCGTCGGCCAGTCTTTTACACGCTTTTATTCATCCAAGGATGCGGAGCGCGGTGCGCCGACGCGCGACCTCGAAGCGGCGCGCACGCGCGGCCGGTTCGAAGACGAGGGCTGGCGCATGCGCCGCGACGGCTCGACGTTCTGGGCCAATATCGTGTTGACCGCAGTGCTCGATCACGTTGGGAATCTTCGCGGGTTCGCCCAGTTGACGCGCGACCTGACCGGGCGCCGGCAGGCCGAGGATGAAATCGCCAAAGCAAAAGCGGTCGCGGAAAAAACTAGCCTGGCGAGCGTGGAGTTCCTGTCCGGCATGAGCCACGAATTGCGCACCTCGCTCAACGCGATCCTCGGCTTCGCGCAACTCATGGAGTCCGAGCAGCCACCGCCCACGCCCTCCCAGAAGGAAAGCGTCGCCAAGATCGTGCAGGCGGGCTGGTACCTGATGGAACTGATCAACGAAGTAATGGACCTGGCGATGATCGAATCGGGCCGCCTCTCGTGGTCGCTCGAGCCGATGTCGCTCGCGGACGTGATGCACGAATGCCAGGCGGCGATCGAGCCGCAGGCGCAGAAAAGCGGCATCCGCATGACGCTGCCCGAGATCGACGGCCAGTGCTTCATCAAGGCCGACCGGACCCGCGTCAAACAAGTGCTCACCAACCTGCTGTCCAACGCTATCAAGTACAACCGGCCGGGCGGCTCGGTGGTCGTCGAATGCACCGTGAGCGCGCCGCAGCGCGTGCGCATCAGCGTTACCGACACCGGTGCCGGCATGCAACCGGACCAGCTTGCGCAATTGTTCCGTCCATTCAGCCGCGTAGGACAGGAAACGAGCGCCGCGGCGGGCGCCGGCATCGGTCTCGTCGTCACCAAGCGGCTCGTCGAGCTGATGGGCGGCGCCATCGGCGTGCGCAGCCACGTCGGCAAGGGCAGCGTGTTCTGGATCGAGCTGGTAACGGCCGCCGCGCCGCGGCTGACTGCCGGCGACGAGGCCCGCATCCCTCTAACCGGGCCGGTCATCCGCCCGGGGGCTGCGCCGCGCACATTGCTCTATGTAGAGGACAATCCGGCCAATCTGCAGCTGGTCGAACAGATTATTGCGCGGCGGCCGGACATGCGTCTCTTGAGCGCGCGCAACGGTCCGCTCGGGATCGCGCTGGCGCGCTCGGCGCGGCCGGACGTCATCCTGATGGACATCAATCTGCCGGGCATGAGCGGCATCAAAGCGATGCAGATGCTGCGCGCCGAAACGGTCACCGCGCATATTCCCGTGGTCGCACTCAGCGCCAATGCGATACCGCGCGATATCGAACGCGGCCTCGAGGCCGGGTTTTTCCGCTATCTGACCAAGCCGATCAAAGTTGCTGAATTCATGGACACGCTCGATGTCGCGCTCAAGCACGCGGAGCAGGACACAGCCCACGGGCGCCTAACGCCGTGACCGGTATCCGCGACGAAATCGGCACGCTGGCCGCCGCGTTCGGCAGCACCGCCGCCGACCTTAAAGATAACCAGGACAAGCTCCTGATGTACGGCCGCGGCCTGGAGACGCTGATCTCCGAGCGCACCGCCGAGCTAGCGCATGAAAAAGCCACGCTTGAATTGAGCGTGGCCGAGCGCACCGCCGAGCTCAGGGCGGCGAACGCCGAGTTGCGTAGCCAGGCGGCGGAACTCTCCAAGCGCAACGAGGAGATCACCCTGTTTAGCAAGATGAACGATTTTCTGCAGACCAGCACGACCGAAGCCGAAGCCTATTCGGTCGTCTCGGACGTCGTTACGCAGTTATTTCCCGCCGACTCCGGCGCGGTGTTCGTGTTGAGCGCCTCGCGCAACATGCTGGAGGCGGCCGCCGTGTGGGGCCCGGCGCCGCCGGCGAACGTGATATTCCCCCCCAACGAGTGCTGGGCGCACCGGCGCGGGCAGAGCTACCTGTTCCTGGGCCCGAACCGCAAGTGCGCCCACGTCGGTGACGAAGGGCACATGTACATCTGCCTGCCGTTGCTGGCCCAGGGAGAAACCCTCGGCATCCTGCACATCGTCGACGGCCCGGCAAAGAATGACAAAGCCGACGAAGCGCGCATGACCGCGAAGTGTCAGCTGGCCAAGATTCTGGCTGACAATATCGGTCTCGGCATTGCGAACCTGAAACTGCGCGAATCAATGCGCGACCTGTCGATGCGCGATCCGCTCACGGAATTGTTCAACCGCCGTTACATGGAAGAGGCGCTCGCGCAGGAACTGCACCGGACCAAGCGTAACGAGGCGCAGCTGGCCGTGATCATGATCGATATCGATCACTTCAAGCAGTTCAACGACAACTTCGGTCACGATGCCGGCGACGCCGTGCTGCGTACCCTTGGTCAATTTCTGAAAAAACACGTGCGGGGCAGCGATATCGCATGCCGTTACGGCGGCGAGGAGTTCATCCTGATCCTCTCGCCGACCACGGCTGACGGCGCGCGCCAGCGCGCGGAGAAAATCCGCGAAGGCGCAAGCCTCCTGAGAGTCCAGCATGCCAATCGGGACCTGGGCGCAATCGCGCTGTCGCTCGGGGTGGCGATTTTCCCCGAGCATGCGGGCTCGGCATCAGCGCTCGTCAAGGCGGCGGATATCGCGCTTTATCAGGCCAAAGGCGGCGGACGCAACCAGGTCGTGCTGGCGGAAGCAGCAATCGGCGAGACAGCATCCTAGCTTTATGCCGGCCGGCGCGGGCAGCTTACCAAAAGCATATTCACGACAGGCGAACGGATCGTGTATAACAACGCACGCCTTGGGCCACTTCCTCCTGGCGCGCAGCAGCGCGACGACGAGTCCCGATCTTCCTTCGGGCCGTAATCCAATCCGACGGCAAGGCTGAAAGCGCCTTCAACAACCCCGCAGCAGGAAGGCCCCCATGTCCGTCAACGCGTTCGATGCCGACGTTCTCGACGATGAAACGGGAACCGGCGAAGTCATTGCGGAAGTCCGGCGCGAAGCCGCGCTGTTAAAAACCGGCGCGCTGCAGAACGCAATTCTCAACAGCGCCAACTTTTCGTCGATCGCCACTGACGAAAAAGGCGTCATCCAGTTATTCAACGTCGGCGCGGAGCGCATGCTCGGTTACGCGGCGGCCGACGTCGTGAACCGGATCACGCCCGCCGATATATCCGACCCGCAGGAGCTCATCGTGCGCGCCAAAGCGCTCTCGGCCGAGCTCGCCACCCCGATCACGCCGGGCTTCGAGGCGCTGGTGTTCAAAGCGTCGCGCGGCATCGAGGACATCTACGAGCTCACCTATATACGCAAGGATGGCAGCCGCTTCCCGGCGGTGGTATCCGTCACTGCGCTGCGCGAAGCGCAGGGCGGCATCATCGGCTACCTCCTGATCGGCACCGACAACACGGCGCGCAAGCAGGCCGAAGAGGCGCTGGTCAAAGCGGGCGCCTTGCAGAGCGCGATTTTCAACAGCGCCAACTTCTCGAGCATTGCGACCGACGCCAAAGGCGTCATCCAGATTTTCAACGTCGGCGCCGAGCGCATGCTTGGTTACACGGCGGCAGAGGTGATGAACAAGATCACGCCGGCCGACATTTCCGACCCGCAGGAGGTCATCGCGCGCGCCGAGGCTCTGAGCCTCGAGCTCGGCACGCCGATCACGCCGGGCTTCGAGGCGCTGGTGTTCAAGGCGTCGCGCGGCATCGAAGACATCTACGAGTTGACCTACATCCGCAAGGACGGCAGCCGCTTTCCGGCCGTCGTATCCGTAACGGCGCTGCGCGACGCTCACGGGGGCATCATCGGCTACCTCCTGATCGGCACCGACAATACGGCGCGCAAGCAGGTCGAGGCCGAGCAGATGCTGCTCGACCAGCGGCTGCGCGACCAGCAGTTCTACACGCGCTCACTGATCGAATCCAATATCGACGCGCTGATGACCACCGATTTGCGCGGCATCATCACCGACGTCAACCAGCAGATGGAGGCGCTCACGGGCTGCACGCGCGACGAGCTCATAGGCGCGCCGTTCAAGAACTACTTTACCGACCCGGAGCGCGCGGAGGCGGGCATCAAGCAGGTCCTGCGCGAAAGCAAGGTCACCAATTACGAACTGACCGCGCGCGCGAGGGACGGCAAGGAAACGGTGGTGTCGTACAACGCAACGACGCTGCACGACCGCGACCGCAAGCTGCGCGGCGTGTTCGCCGCGGCGCGCGACGTCACCGAGCGCAAACGTTTCGAGCTGACGCTGCAGGAAAACAACGTCGCGCTGGAAAGCGCGATCGCCGCGGCGGACAAGGCCAACCTGGCCAAATCCAATTTCCTGTCGAGCATGAGCCACGAGCTGCGCACGCCGCTCAATGCGATTCTCGGGTTCGGGCAGCTCATGGAGTCGGACGTGCCGGCGCCGACCGCGGCGCAGAAAGCCAGCATCGACCAGATCCTGCAGGCCGGCTGGTATCTGCTGGAGCTGATCAACGAAATTCTCGATCTCGCGCTGATCGAGTCCGGCAAGTTCTCGATTTCGCGCGAGCCGGTGTCGCTCGATGAGGTCATGCTCGAATGCCAGTCGATGATCGAGCCGCAGGCCGGAAAGCGCGGCATCAGCATGCGGTTCCCGGAGTTCGACGAGCCATGCTTCATCAACGCCGACCGCACACGGGTGAAGCAGGTCGTCATCAACCTGCTGTCGAACGCGATCAAGTACAACCGGGCCGACGGGTCGGTCATCGTCGACTGCATCGCGGGTTCGGCGCAGAACATTCGCATCAACATCCGCGACACGGGCCTGGGATTGTCGCCGGAAAAGCTCGGGCAGCTGTTCCAGCCGTTCAACCGGCTCGGTCAGGAGTCGAGCGCGGAAGAGGGGACCGGCATCGGTCTCGTCGTGACCAAGCGGCTGGTTGAATTGATGGGCGGCACGCTCGGCGTGGAAAGTAAGGTTGGCACCGGCAGCGTGTTCTGGGTCGAACTCGACTCGGCCGTGATGCCATCGTTGGCCGATGGCGTATTCGTGCCTGCCGCGTTGCCGTCGAAGCCGATCGAGACCGGCGCACCGACGCATACGCTGCTCTACGTCGAAGACAATCCGGCCAATCTGCAACTCGTCGCCCAGCTCATCGCGCGCCGGCCCGATATGCGCCTGCTCACCGCAATCGACGGACCTTCCGGGATTGATCTCGCGCATGCCGCGCTGCCCGACGTGATACTGATGGACATCAATCTCCCGGGCATGAGCGGCATCGAGGCGATGCAGCTTCTGCGCCAGCATCCGGCAACTGCGCACATTCCAGTGGTCGCTTTGAGCGCCAATGCGATCCCGTACGACATCGAGCGCGGCCTGGAGGCGGGATTTTTCCGCTATCTGACCAAGCCCATCAAGGTCAACGAATTCATGGCGGCGCTGGACGTGGCACTCGAGCATGCGGTCGCGCAGCCCGCAGGGGTTGCCTGATAGCACTCCGATGCGCGCATCGCGCGCGCCTCCCGATCGTCGCAGCGGCTCTCGCCGCTCAAGCGTTCACAGTTCCTCGTCGATAGCCACCAGCCTCAGCAGCTTGACCTGCAGACGCTGCGCATTGTTGCGCGCGGGCTCGCGGTCGTAGTCGACGAGCTTGCCTTGTTCCTGCGTGCGCCATATGAGCTCCGGCGGCCGGCCGCCGTCGCGCGGTTGCAGCAATACCTGATAGGAATTGGGCGGGCTGGCCATCGCCTCGAAACGTCTGGCGGCCTGCTGCGCAAGTTCCGGGCTGTCGATGATGAGGCCGATCTCGGTATTGAGGTGCATCGAGCGCTGGTCGAAATTCATCGAGCCGACGAAGAGCCGCTCGCGATCGAGCACGAAGAGCTTCGCATGCAGTGAATAGTTGCCAAACCGCGAAATACTCGCGGTTTGTCCGCTGCCGCGGGAATTACCCAGCAGCGAGCGAATCTCGTAGAGCTCGGCACCCATCTCGAGCAGCGGCACGCGATATTTCATATAGCCGGCCTGGGCCAGGATGACCGTAGTCGCTTCGAGCGAGCTCGTGAGGATCCGCACGGTTACGTTGCGCTTGCGCAAATCGGCAAACAACTGCATGCCCTCGTCCCCCGGTATCAGGTAAGGCGAAATCATCAATAGTTCGGACTGCACGTCCGCCACCGCCGCGGCGACCGGCTTGTGCATGAGCCGGCCGACCATTTGACCTTTATCCACGCTTTTCTTGTCCGGGCTGTCGTAAACGAGTTGCGCGCGCGCCCAGATGAGCGGCAATTTGCCGGACAAAATGCTCGCCAGTGGCTCCCCGCTCGCGATGCGGGTCGAATAGTCCATGCCGTCCGCTTTCACCTGCTGACGATGCGCGGTGAGAACCTCGCGGTATTTGGCGAGCGCGGCCTCCGAGGTCATCCCCTTGGTCAGCGCGCGCGCCGGAATGGCCAGCGCGCAGTTCCAGAACTCGTCGAACGTGGCGGACAGCCGCTGGACCATCGGTCCCGCGGCAAAGACGTCGTCGTCCGCGTACTGCGATTCCGGGTCGACCTGAAAATACTGGTCGCCGACATTGCGGCCGCCCACGAGCGCGATCGAATTGTCTGCGACCATCAGCTTGTTGTGCATGCGATAGTCGAGCCGCGCACTGTTGAATGAAAATTCGAGTCCGCGCAGAAACAGCGAAGAGCCGCGGTATGCAAACGGGTTGTAGACCCTGATCTCGATTTGGGGATGGGCGTCGAGCGCCGCCATCTGCTCGTCGCCCGGCTTGGTTTCGCCGTCGTCGAGCATCAGCCGCACGCGCACGCCACGGTCGGCGGCGCGCAGGACGGCCGCGGCCAGCAGCTTGCCGGTCTCGTCGGTGCGGAATATGAAGTATTGCAGGTCGAGCGTGCGCTCGGCGGCGTCGATCATTTGCACGCGCGCGAGGAAGCCGTCGACGCCCACCGCTAGCATGCGAAAGCCGGAAGCGCCGGGATTCCTGCGCGCGGCATCGGCAAACTGCCGGCCGAGGCGCGTCTGTTCGGGTTGCGCAAGCGCCGAGGACGCAGTCTTGGGATAGCTGGCGCCTGGCGGCAGTGTCGCGCAGCCGCTAACGAACGCGGCGACCGCGATGAATGCAAATAAACGGAATGCGATCTGAAGAAATCCGGCGGAGCGCGAATCAGGACAGCGTGCCGCGGGCGATAGTGTCGTCATCATCTTCACCCTCGAAATCTTGTGCGATGGTCTCGTCGCTGGCTTCGAGAACGGCGAATGCGCTGCGATCCCTCTTGCGTATTCGCACCATTTGTTTTAACTACAGACATTATTGCCGTTGCCCGCCGCACGGTCTGTTCGCTAACACACAAACATGCGCATGGCATGGCCGAAACAAGCGCTTTTCCTGCGTCGCGGAGGGGCGGGAGACATTAAATGCCGCGATATGTGGGCCGACGAACACAGGTTACGCGCGAGGACGGCGGACAATGCCGGTTCTGGAACGATTTTCCGCCAGAAGCTGCACTTCTCAACTTCGAAGGAAAGACCCACATGAACAACAAGACCGTTACAACCTGCCTGCTCGCCGCTGCGTTGGTACTGCCGATTGCCGGCTACGCCGCCGACGGGGACAAGGATCGCTCGTCGCCCAAAGTTTTCGTCAAGGATTCGGTCATTACGGCAAAGGTAAAGACCGAGCTCGCCGAAGAAAAACTCTCGAGCCTCGTCAAGATCAAAGTCGATACCGACAACACGGGTGAAGTCAGCCTGAGCGGAACTGCCGCGAACCAGGCGGCGATCGACAGGGCCGTGGTGATCACGCGCGCTGTCAAGGGCGTGACGTCGGTGCAAAACGACATCAAGATCCAGGTCGACAAGTAAGCCGCCGCCCGTTACAGGCGACCGGCGAAACGAATGCGGGGACCCGAATAGGGTCCCTGCTTTTTTACGCTTAAATCAGCGGCCGTCCGGCGGACGGCGCGCATAAGGTTACGGCCGGTTCGGATTATTAGGATGCCGATCGCGGCTGTTCGGAATGCCGTCGTGGTCACGGTCCCAGCCGCTGCGGCGCAGCTTCCAGCGCCCGTCGTGCTCGACCCATTCATTCGCGCGATACGCATAACCGTGGCGCTCTTTGACCCAGTGCCCTTTCACCCAGACGTGCCGATTGCCCTGCCAATTCCAATAGCCCGGGGCCCACACATAACCGCGCCGGGCGTCCGGTACGCGCTCGTGGCGCGGCGGCGGCGGCGCGGTGTTCACATAGACTTCAACCGCCGCGATGCTCGGCAGCGGCAGCGCCGCCCCGCCAAGCAAGCCGGCGGCCATCAGCGCCGACACCAGGAATGTTTTCGTAAACATTTTAGGTTCTCCTCAAGCGCCATCGAAAGAATGCGGTGGCAATGCGATCCGATGGCAAACGACCGCGCACCGTCATGAAGGACGTCCTAACGGACTTAAGGAATATGTTGCGGGCATATCGCCAAATTTTCTGTGCGCTTTCGTACAATCGGAATAACGCGCATGTAGGACGGACGCGGATTTTGTTCGCGGCGTCAGTGAAGCGCGACAGTCCTGGCGCTGGCTGGCCGATGCCGGGGCAGCGGCGCCGATCGACCGCGCGAGGAACGCGCGGCTGATCAGCCCAACGTTTTAACGCCGGCTAGGATCGTTCGGGCGCGAGTCGTGGTTGTTCGGCACGCCGTCGTGATCGCTGTCGCGGCGCTGTCCGTGGTTCCAGCGCGAGCGCTCGAGATTCCAGCGGCCATCGCGTTCGACCCAGCGGTTCGGCTCGTAGGCGTAGCCGTGACGCTCGCGCACCTGCGAGCCCTTGACCCACACGTGCTTGTTCTTGCGGTAGTCCCAATAACCCGGCGACCACACGTAGCCGCGACGGGCTTCGGGTACGCGCTCGTAGCGTTCCGCGGGCGGCGCTACATTCACATACACATCGATTGCGGCGATGCTCGTTTGCGGCATTGCGGCCGCGCCGAGCATGCCTGCGGCAAACAGCGCCGAGACCAAAACTTTTTTGGTAAACATTTTTTATTCTCCTGAAAAGCCGTCCGGGTTGTTGCAGCGATGAAGGCCTGACGACAGGCGGCGCGCATCGAGACTCATGCTGCGCCTTATGCTCGGTTATCTCTGTTCGCTAGCGCGCTTTGCATCGATATAGGCAAAAAAATATCGGCGAAAAAAAGCCCGCTTGCGCGGGCTTTTCTGGCGATGCGGTGCAGTTATTTCGATGAGGGAACGATCACGACCGTGTTGCCGGTCGAGCCGCGCTTGCCATCGGCGCCCGTTGCACCGGTGTCACCCGTTGCGCCGGTCGCACCCGTATACCCCGGCGCGCCGGGGCGTCCGGTGTTGCCGGTTGCACCCGTGTCACCCATGGCTCCAGTGGTACCAGTGGCGCCAGTTGCACCCGGGGCGCCTTTTTCAGCCTGCGCACCAGTCGCGCCGGTGGCGCCCGCGGGGCCGGCCGGACCCGGCACTGCAACGACCGCCGGGGCGGTAACGACCACCGGTCGCTCGCAAGCGCTCAGAGCAAGCGTAGCGAAGACCGCGGCAAACAAGATTGAATGTTTCATGGTATGTCCTCTAAGTGGGTATTACAAAACCGCGTGCGGTATTGCGCACGGTAATTGGAATTCGTGCCGGCCGGAGTGCCGGCACCGGAATGTGTCCGGGTGCCGCGACGCCTGCGAGCCTATGGCATCGGCACACGATCGGGGCAGTTCGCCCCGGCATTCTTTAGTTCAGGAACAACTGCAGGATGATGCCGCTGGCAATTGCCACCAGCACATAATCGCCGCCGGTCTGAACCCATTGGTATCCGCGCGGCGGGGCGCTCAAACGATGGCTGCGCCAGTCATTGACGACGTACTGGCGGTGGCGGTTTTCGGCCGGGAGTCGATCGCCACGATGGTAACTATGGCTCGGGCCCGCGCCGCGCTCGTCTCGACGCTGTACCTGCTTGGCATGGCCCGGATTGTCGCGCCAGTCCTGATGGCCGTTGCGTTGCGACTGATTCTGGTGACCGCGGTCATCGCGATTGCCTTTGTGATCGTCGCGATCGCTCTTGCCCTGGGCAAAGGCGCTTCCGCCGGTGCTCATGATCATTGCCATGATGGCTGCTGCAACTGTTTTATTGTTCATGCTGACTCCCTAGGGTTAGACGCTGTCTCATCTCGCACATTGAACCGTGCGGATGGTGCCGGTTTCGTCCCGGTCACTGCGAAACATAGACTGATTCACCGCGGCGTTCCGTTCGCTGGCGAACTTATGCGCACGATTTATCGGCGCGCTCGTTTCGCGTCACTGGGTTGCCCAGCGGAAATCGACGGTCCGCAATTTTTCCCCGCCGACGGCGATCGTGCGGCTTTCTGTCTTGCCGTCGAAGGTGGCGGCGATTTTGAAATTGCCCGCCGGCAGCCGCGTCAGGAACCAGGGCCCTTCGGACTTGGCGTTGACCAGGGTTTTGCCCGCTGCATCCGCAATGGTCACGTCGACGCCGCTCAAGTAATCGCCGGACTTCGACGCAAACACGAGCTTCAGGTTGAAGTCTTTCGCAAGCGAGTTCAAGCGGTCGGTCGAGGCCGTGCCGACGCCGCCGGACACGTAGCTGATCCCGCCGCTGCTGCGGACGGCTTCTTCGTCGGCCGTATAAGCGACTGGCACCAGCGTGGCGCTCGCCAACAGCAGCGCCGCTGCCGCGGCAATGATTTTCGGGTTCGTCATGATGATGCCTTTCATGGGTGGGTTGGGAGTGCCGGTTGGAAAAGTGCCGCGTCAGCGGCGATCCGTTCAGGACCATCGATCCAGTGCGGCGATTGTCGCTGCTGGTGCGCGGTCCGTCTGTTCGCTGGCATACCGTGAGCGGCGAATTCGGCCTTATTGGCCGGGCCTAAAGTGCGTCAGCGTACAGAAGCAGCAGCCTCTAAAGAGGAAACTGATAACTCTGTTTTCCGGTACCGCCTGGAGTATTCAAATGAAAACCAACGTCCGTTTGCAGGTACTAAATGCAGCACTTTCCGGGGCGATCGCAATGAGCGTGGCCGGCTGTAACAAACCGCAGGAGGCACCCGCCACGCCGGCGCCGGCCACGAGTGTCGGAGCGGCAATCGACGATACCGTCGTGACCACCCGCGTCAAGGCGGCGCTGGTCGCCGACCCGGCCGTGAAGAGTTACGGCTTCAAGGTCGAGACGCGCAAGGGCGAAGTCCAGTTGAGCGGGTTCGTCGACAGCCAGGCGCATATCGATCGCGCCGTCGAAGTCGCGCGCGCAGTGCCTGGAGTCAAGAGCGTCGACAACAAGGTCGCCCTGAAAAGCGCGGACTTGACCGTCGGCAACAAGGTCGATGACGGCATAGTCACCGCGCGGGTCAAGGCCGCGCTGCTCGCCGATGCGAACGTCAAGAGTTTCGACATCGCGGTAGCCACGCGCAAGGGCGAAGTGCAGCTGAGCGGTTTCGTCGACAACCAGGGCCAGATCGACCATGCGGTCGAAGTCACGCGCGGCATTGAGGGTGTGCGCACCGTCAGCAATCAAATGAGCGTCAAAAAGTGACGCCGGCATGCCGGCTGTGAGCATTCCCGCCGGCGCCGTCGCAGTTCCCGCCCAGCCGGATCCAGCTGTCGTCGAGATCGTGCCCGAGGCGGCCGGGCGCCTGTCGCGCGGCGCGCGCCAGACTGTCGCCGTCGGTATACTGGCGGTCATCGCGCTCGTAGCCGCGCTTTATCTCGCGCGCGCTTTTTTTGTGCCGTTGCTGATCGGCATCCTTACGAGCTATGCGTTGAGCCCGCTTGTGGACTGGCTCGAAGGGCGG
>Ga0207688_10000281_pt1 | contig 23274 bp, 23 predicted proteins | sample KBSMiscanthusM4_FD_184296 | JGI IMG/M metagenome (GOLD analysis project Ga0207688, IMG submission 184296) | Miscanthus rhizosphere microbial communities from Kellogg Biological Station, Michigan, USA - M4 (SPAdes) (version 2) | ecosystem: Host-associated > Plants > Roots > Rhizosphere ...
CCGAACCGCTGGCCAAAATCGGCGGCAAGGTGGTCGACAATCTTTTCGACCTCAAGGACGTAGACGTCCTGTTCTCGATCGTCTCCACCGGCAAGGACCTGGACCAGGTCTATTTCGGCAAGAACAGCGTCACCGGCCACGGCGGCAAGGTTCCAAAAATCTTCGTGGACTGCTCGACCATCTCGGTGGAGGAATCCGCTGCGATCCGCGACCGTCTCAGCCAGCTCGGCAGCGAGTTCGTCGCGGCGCCGGTGAGCGGCAATGCCAAGGTGATCAAGGCCGGCAAGCTCTCCACCGTCGTTTCCGGCAACGAGGCCGCCTGCAAGACGGTTACGCCGATGCTGGAAGTGGTCGCGCCGCAGGGCGTCTCCTACGTGGGCGAAGGCGAGCTCGCGCGCATCTGCAAGATCGCCCACAATGTCATGCTCGCGGTGGTGATCGAGAACCTGATCGAGATCACGCTGCTCGCCAACAAGATGGGCGTTCCGCGACACGCGTTCCTGTCGTTCATGAACAACGGCGTGATGGGGTCGATGTTCACCCGTTACAAGTCGCCGGCCCTGGTCAATCTCGACTGGACGACGACGTTCACGCCCGAGCTGCTTCGCAAGGATCTCGACCTCGGCCTCGCGCTCGGCCGCGAATGGGACGTGCCGATGCCGGTCACGGCGGCCACGCGTGAGGTGCTGCAGACCCATTTCGGCGCGGCCACGCTCAAGTCCGACCCCGAGAAGTATCTGCAGGAGGACTTCGCCGCGTTGTTGGAGACTATGGCGCTCGCCTCCGGCATGAAGCTCAAGAGCGAGAACAAGAACGTTCCGACGGGTTTGGAGAACTGATAAGTCAGCCGCCGTTCCGGGCCGCACCGACGGTGCGAGCCCGGACTCCATAGCCACGGCCGGCGGTACCGCCGGCTGCTGTCGGACGCGCCATGGGAAAGGTTCCGCGATGCCCGGATCGTCCCCCACAGGCGGCTTCTACTATGCCGACTATCTCAAGCTGCCCGAGCTCTTGTCGGCGCAGGCGCCGGAGAGCGTACGCCACGGCCGGCCCGCGCACGATGAGATGCTCTTCATCATCGTGCACCAGACCTACGAATTGTGGTTCAAGCAGATTCTGCACGAGCTCGACCGCATCCAGGTCGACTTCGGCGGCAACGTGCTGGAGGACGAGTATTTCGGCCGCATCGTGCACGGGCTCGACCGCATCAACGAGATCCTCAAGCTGCTGATCCAGCAGCTCGAAGTCCTGGAGACAATGACGCCGCTCGACTTCCTGGACTTTCGCGATTTCCTGTTTCCGGCGTCCGGCTTCCAGTCGGCGCAGTTTCGCATGATCGAGATCGGGCTCGGTCTCTCCCGGGGCGCGCGGTCGAACTACGCCGGCAAGCCGTTCGACGCCACGCTCGACGACGCCGACAGAGCCCGCGTCGGCGCGGCCGATCGCGGTCCGAAGCTGATCGACCAGCTCGATCGGTGGCTGTCGCGCACGCCGTTCGTGCACCGGCCCGACTACGATTTCTCGCTCGAATACCGCAACGCGGTGAAGCGCATGCTCGAAGACGACGCGGCCCGCGTGCGCGCGAATGTCGCGATCAGCCCCGAGCAGCGGGAGGCCGAAGCTGGCCGCATCGAAGGCTCGCTGCAGGAATTCCAGGCGATCTTCGCGCCCGACTCCGGTCCGTCACCGTGGCGGATGTCGCGCGCCGCCGTGCAGGCGGCGCTGTTCATCGTCGTCTATCGCGACCGGCCGGTGCTGCAACAGCCGTTCCGGCTGCTGGCGGCTTTGATGAATGTCGACGAGCTGCTGACGTTGTGGCGATACCGGCACGCGCTCATGGTCCAGCGCATGATCGGCGTGAAGATCGGCACTGGGGGATCCGCGGGTCACGATTATCTGCGCGACACCGCCGCAAGCCACCGCATCTTCTCCGACCTGTTCCGGCTGTCGACCTATCTCATTCCGCGCTCGCGGCTGCCCAAGCTTCCGCGCGAGGTCGAGGACGCGATGGGCTACAAGTACACGGCGGGGCCGAACGCGTGACGCTCGATCTGCGCGAGCATTTCAGCGAATTCCGTGGCGCCGATCCGGCGCGCATTCATCTCGCCGCGCACAGCCATCATTTCTGGCCGGACGCGGCGTGCCGTGGCCACCGCCGCGCACTGGAAGATGCCGCGCGGCTTGCCGACAAAAAATGGGAGACGGTCCTTGGGGTGCTGATGCCGCGCGTGCAGCGGGGCATTGCCGCGGTGCTGGCCCTGCCCGATCCCGCCACCATCGCGGTGGCGCCCAACACCCACGACTTCTTCCGGCGCCTGCTCTCGGCGCTGCCGGCGGGCACGACGCTGCGCATTCTCACCAGCGACAGCGAATTTTATTCGTTCACGCGCCAGGTCGCCCGCCTGGAAGAAGACGGACTGGTCGCCGTCGAGCGCATCGCCGCCGAACCGTTCGCGAGCTTTCCGCAGCGTTTTGCATCCGCCGCGCGTCGCGGCGGCCACGATCTCGTCTATGTCAGCCAGGTCTTCTTCAATTCGGCCGCAATCAGCGGGCCGCTCGACGATATCGCCGGCGCGGTTGGTGACAACGACGCGCTGGTCGTGTTCGACGGCTACCACGGCTTTATGGCGGTGCCGACCGCCCTGACGGTCAGCGCCGGCCGCGCGTTCTATCTCGCCGGCGGTTACAAGTATGCGATGGCGGGCGAAGGCGTCTGTTTCATGTATTGCCCGCCAGGCTTTGCCATGCGGCCGCGCGACACCGGATGGTTCGCCGCCTTCGGCGCGCTCGGCGGCAAGGGCGACGGCTCCGTCGCCTACGGTGCTGATGGCACCCGCTTCATGGGCGCGACGTTCGATCCGACCGGGCTCTACCGGCAGGCCGCCGTGTTCGACTGGATGGACGAGATCGGATTGACCGTCGGTGCGATCCACGACCACGTGCTGGCGCTGCAGAATCTTTTTCTTGCGGCGGTCGCGCGCGCCAAGGTGCGGCCGCTCGCTGATGCCCGGCTGGTCACGCCGATCGCGGTCGGGATCGGGCGCGGTCATTTCCTCACCTTCGAGCTCTCCGGCGCGCAGGCGCTGCACGATCGGCTCGCGCGCGCGAACATCGTCACCGACGTGCGCGGCGAGCGTATCCGCTTCGGGTTTGGCTGCTACCACACCGCCGATGAGATCGAGGCCGCGGTCGCGGCTATCGCCCGCGCGGTCGATTAGTGCGACTGGGGTCGTCACTGCCTAGGTGCGGCAACGCGGCGCGCGTCAACCACTGCCGCGAATTTGCCCTTGCCGGGCGAGCGCGGCTACGGGCAAACTCGCCGCAACCCAACGACATGGTGTGCGCATGAGCGGTCATGGATTGAAGACTTTTGCTGCCATCCCGGCGTTTTCGCTGGCGGCCACGCTGATATTGGGCTCCGCCGCACTCGCTCAGAATGCGGTGCGCGTGGGCGCGCCGCTGCCGTTGACCGGCCCGCTGTCGCCAGAGGGCGTCAAGCAGAAGGAGGGCTACGACCTGTGGGCGGAGACCGCCAATGCCAAGGGCGGCATCACGGTCGGCGGGAAGACCTACAAGGTCGAGATCGTCTATGTCGACTATGCATCCAATACGCCGCGCGCCGTGCAGGCGGCCGAGCGGCTGATCAACGACGACAAGGTCAACTTCCTGTTCTCGCCGTTCGGGTCGGGGGCCGCCAAGGCCGCCAGCAACGTGTCGGAGAAGTACGGCATACCCACCATCGCGGCCACGGCGTCGTCGGCGCAGGTCTATGACCAGGGTTACAAGTATCTGTTCGGAACGTTCACGCCCAACGACACGCTGACCGAGCCGCTCGCGGACATCGTGGTCAAGCGCGACGCCAACGCGAAGCGCGTCGCCATTCTCGCGCGCAACGACCTGTTCCCGCTGGCGATCGGCGAGGAGATGCAGAAGTCGGCGAAGAAGCGCAATCTCGACGTCGTCATGTTCGAGAAGTATTCCATCGGCACCATGGACCACGCGTCGGCCATCACGCAGATGCGCGCCGCCCGGCCCGACTGGATCTTCGCGACCGGTTACATCAACGACCTGATCCTCATCCGAAAGCAGATGAAGGATCTCGGCGTGGGCGCGCCGGTCGTGACCATGATCGCCGGCCCGGCCTACAAGGAGTACATCGACGCGGTCGGCCCGCTGGCGGAGAATATTTCGAGCGCGGCCTGGTGGCATCCGGCCGTACGCTACGACGGCAAGGGAGTGTTCGGATCGACCGAGAACTTCAACAAGCTCTGGAGTGCGAAGAGCAAGGACGAGCCGGATTATGCGCAGGCCTCGGCCGCGGCCGCCGGCGAGGTGCTCCAGCTCGCGATCGAGAAGGCGGGCACGCTCGAGCCGGCAAAGGTGCGGGATGCGCTCGCCGCGCTCGACACCGTGACCTTCTTCGGGCGCATCAAGTTCGGTCCCACCGGCCAGATCAGCTCGCTCGACCCGCCGGTGTTCCAGCTGCAGGGCGGCAAGCCGGTGGTGATCTTTCCGGATTACGTGAAACAGGCCGAATTCAAATTCGGCGTGCAGTAAGCTCAAGGCTTGCGGCCAGGGGGGAGAACGACATGGCGGGTACTGCGGACTTTTCCGCCGGCGGCTTTCGCTTCATACCGGCGGTGTTCCAATATTCGGGCGGCGTCGCGGCCGCGCCGGGATACGCGATCGCGCGCGTGCGCTTCCGCGAGCCGCTGCCGCTGCGGGAAGGGTTCGCGCATGTGGAGCGCCATATCAAGGAAGCCGGCCGGCCGCTCACGTCGTTCTGCGCCTGCGAGCTGCGCTCGCCCGCGCCGTTCACCGAGCAGGGCTTTCGCGCCTTCAACGAGGTCTACGTCGTCACGCTGCAGAAATGGGGCCTGTTCGACGGCAAGGTCAACCCGGTCGCGCGCAGCAATGTGTGCCCCGAGGGCGATCCACCCGCCGAGCCCTCGTTCCACGCGTTTTCATTCACCGTCGCCAGCGCCGACGCCGCGCCGAGCTTCGTGATTTCCGGCAGCGCGGAGGCGCGGGAGGGTGGCGCGAGCTACCGCGAGCGCACCATCCGCCACGGCGAAACCAGCCCTGACGCCTTGCGCGAGAAGGGCAGCTACGTTCTCGGCGAGATGGAGCGGCGGCTGGGGGCGTTCGACCTGTCCTGGGCCGACACGACGGCCACGCAGGTCTATACCGTCCACGACCTGCATCCGTTCCTGGCCGATGAAATCGTGCGGCGCGGCGCGGCGCGTTCGGGACTGACCTGGCACTACGCGCGGCCGCCGGTGCGCGAGCTCGAATACGAGATGGACTGCCGCGGCGTGACGTCCGAACACGTGGTGTGAGGCGAAGCGTTCCGGTCGGCTGGCGCCGCGCCTTGCGGCGCTCCTCACCATGAGGCGACAGCGCTGTGTACCGGCGCGAGGCAGGCTTCGAGCTGCGCTCTCAGTTGTCCGCGGTCCAGATTGCGGCCGATCAGCACCAGCTTGTTCGTCCTCGGTCCATCCCATCGGCTCTCGTCCAGGGAGAAACGCTTCGCCACCAGATGAAAGATGTGCCGCTTGTCGCTCTCGTCGATCCACAGCAGGCCTTTGCCACGATAGATACTCTCAGGAAGCCGATTGAGAAAATCCTGAAACTTGTGGACCGCGAACGGCCGGTCGCTCTGGAAGGACAGCGACTCAAAACCGTCGGCAACCACGTGGTCGTGCGCGTGCCGATGCGACGCCGCATGGTCGTGTTCGCCGTGACCGGCCTCCGGATGCTCCGGAGCGGCGAAGAACCGATCCGACTGGAACAGGCCGACGCTGAGGATGAGCGGGAGCGGCAGGCTGCACTGCGTGGTGCGGATGATGCGCGCGTCCTCCTTCATGCCTCGGATGCTCTCCTCGAGCGTGTGCAGCCGCTGCGCGTCGACCAGGTCGCACTTGTTGAGCAGGATGACATCGCCGTAGCGAAGCTGATTGCGCGCAGCCTCGCTCTCGAACAGGTCGAGGCAGAAGCTGCCGGCGTCCGCGACCGTGATGATGGAATCGACCCGTGTCAGATCGCGGAACTCGGTGCGCAGGAATGTCAGCACCACGGGCAAGGGATCGGCAAGCCCGGTGGTTTCGACCACGAGGTAGTCGACCTTGCGGTCGCGGGCGAGGATGCGGAAGATCGAATCCATGAAATTGTTGTTGATCGAGCAGCAGATGCAGCCGTTCTCCAGCTCGACCATGTCGTCGTCGGCGGAGACGATCAGCTCGCTGTCGATGCCGAGCTCACTGAACTCGTTGACGATGACGGCGGTCCGCAGTCCGTGCTGGTTGGTGAGAATGTGCTTCACCAGCGTGGTCTTGCCGCTGCCGAGAAAGCCCGTGATCACGGTCACGGGCAGGCGCGCTTCGGACCGGTCTTCGGCAAACGCGGGCGGAACGCCAATCATGACAAGCGGGCCCTCGCGCCGAACAGGAATGTGCTCAAGCGCTGCAGCGGTTCTGGGCTGAGCCAGCGGACCGTTTTACAGCGACAGGTGGTGGCCGGCATCGAAGGTATATTTGGTCCCGACCGCGGACTGGCTGACGGCGTCGCCGAAGGCGTCGGCCAGCGCGTGCAGCGCGCGCCAGCCGGTGCAATGCCCGGTGATGATGTGATTGATCCGGAACGGCCGCAGTCCCTCCACCGTGTCCGGAATGATCCGTTCCATGACACCGCCGAGATGCAGCCCGCCCATCACGCAGTAGATCGGGATGTCGGGAAACAGATTTCGCGTGTGCATGCACACGTTGACGATGCCGGCGTGGGAGCATGCGCTGAACACGATCAAGCCGAGATCGCGGACATGCACCACCAGCATGCGTTCGTCCATGAGCAGCGGATCGGGTTCCCAGGGCGCGTCGGGACTCCTGCGGCTGAGATGGTCGACGCGGCCCTTCTCGAACGACGTCACCCGCGGAATCTCGCCGCTGTAATAGAAATGATCGTCGAGCAGCAACTGCGCGTCCGGGCGGTTGACGACGCGGGCGCCGAGCTTCTCCAGCGCGACCGGGGAGGGGACGTCCGCAACCGGTACGACCTTGCCGCTCTTGAGGCGCACCGCGCGCTCGTTGAACATGCCGGGATTGACGTGGACGGTGACCTGCCCGCCCTCCTCCACGATTGCCTCGACCGCCCGCGGAAGCGCAGCCATGTGATCCCAGTGCCCGTGGCTCACGGCGATGCTCTCTACCTCCCCCAGCCGGAGCCCGAGATTGGCGCAGTTGCGCATGAAAATGGCGCCTTCCGGACCGGTGTCGAACAGCAGGGTGTGCCTGACGCCGCCGGCCTCGGACACCAGCCGCAGGCCGAGGCCCAGGTTCGCGCACAGCAGCGTCTCGCCCGAGATGACTTTCGCGCCGGCAAGAACGACGTTCGTGAACTCGGAGACCGCGAACAAGGTCTTGCTGACATAGGCGTCGCTGACGTCGTCGGTGATGACGTCGACGACGAGCGAATCAACCGGTTTGAGTGCGGGACTTTGCGTGCGGGCTTCGGCCATCGGAGACTTCCCAGGTGCGGTTTGAGTATATTGCGCGTCGCCGCGGCTTCACAACACGCGCTGCCGTGGAAATCAACCGGCTCTCGCGCGGAGCACGACGAGGTCATGATCCCGGGAGCGCATGATGGATGGAGTGGTGGAGCGGATCGGCGTATTCGCGCTGGTCGGCCTGGGGTCCGGGTTCGTCTCCGGTCTGTTCGGAATCGGCGGCGGCATCGTCAGGATCCCGCTGTTTGTCTATCTGCTGCCGCTGTTCGGCGTGGCGCAATCGGTGATGATGCATGTGGCGGTGGGAACGTCCATGGCGCTGGTGCTGCCAAGCGCGATCGCTGCGACCCGCAAGCAACTCGCGCTGGGCAACCTGGATCTGGCGTTCTTCCGGACCTGGGCGGTCGGGATATTGATCGGCGTCCTGGTCGGGACCGCGCTGCTGCCCTATGCCTCCACCGAACTGCTGCAGGTGATCTTCGCGACTTTCATGGTGACGGTGGGCGTCTACGAGGGCTTCCTCAAGGATCGCCTGGTGTTCGCGCGCACGCCGCCGCAGGGCGCGAAGAAGCTGGGCGTGGCCTCGGCCATCGGTTGCCTCGCGGCTCTGACCGGGACCGGTGGCGGCACGATGGCGACGCCGATCTTGCAGGCTTTCAGCATGAAGATGCAGGCCGCGATCGCCGTCTCGTCGGCGACCGGGCTGGTGAGCGGCGTGGTCGCCACCATCGGCGCCATCGTGGGAGGCTGGCACGCGCTCGGCCTGCCCTCGTACTCGCTGGGCTATGTCGATCTCGCGATCTTCGCCGCGATGATGCCGACGATCATGATCGCCGCTCCGGTCGGCGTACGGGTAGGTCATATGCTCAGCGAGACCTGGCTGCGACGCATATACACCGTGCTGCTGTTTGTAATTGCTGCCGACCTGATCCGAAAGCTGGTGGTCTGACGTTTCGTTGATGCAATCGTCGCAGCGTCGTGCCTACGACGCCCAGAAAATACGGTCGTCCACGGTCCAGCCGAAGAGATAGTGCGCAACGTGGCCGCCGAGCGACGCACGATAGCGCACCATGCGGCCGCCGCCCGGCACGGGGTAGGATTCAATCGGCTCGAGGCGATCGAGCGGCGGTAACCTGCCGGGCAAGCTTGCCTGGAATCCCTCTCCGCCAACGCGCAGCAGCACCTGCATCTCCGGCGCGAACCATTCCGGGTTCAGCGGCGCGGAGCCGCGCTCGAGGACCGCGCGCGTGCGCAAGGTCCTGGCATCCCGGCCATCGCCCTCGGGCCGCAGGCTGAGGAAGGTCGAGCCGGGCGAGAACGCCTCCGCGGCGGTGAGGGCCATGAGCAGCAGCGGCGGCGACGGTGTCGTGTTCGCCGTGGCCGCGACCCACAGTCCCGGCCCGGCGAGGTGCATCAGGAAGGCGCCGAAGCCCGGCACCCTGCCGGCATGCCGTTGCATGTGATGTCCGGCCGTACGTTCCACGAACCAGCCGAAACCGTACGGCACTTGACGCCCGGTGGTGAGCAGCGCTCCGGTGGTCGCCTGCGCCATGAGCGCGCGGCGCACGAGGCGCTCGCCGGCGAGCGCCGTCGACCAGGGCGCGATGTCGCGGCCGGAGAACAGGGCGCCGCCGTCGGCAGCGGCGGAGACCGATCGTTCCAGCTGCACCGCATGCACGAAGCGGCGGTCCGCATACTCGTAGGGCTCGGCCCGATCCGCAATCACGTCGCCTGCGCTGTCGACCCGCGCAGCCGGCAAGGCCGCCGGCCCGAGCAGCCGGTCGCGCAGGTAGTCGGCATAGGGCTGGCCGCTGATGGCCTCGATCAACCAGCCCAGCACCACGTAATTAGTGTTGCTGTAGGCCCAGGCCTCGCCCGCCGCGAACGACGGCGGCATCGTACCGATGGCATTGAGGATCAGTTCGCGGCCTTGCGGCCGGTCCCAGTCCCTGACCACCCGGCCGTAGTCCGGCAAGCCGCTAGTATGGGTGAGCAAGCGCCGCACCGGGATGACCGCCCAGGACTCCGGCAGCCCCTGCACGTAGCCGCCGACGGGAGCATCCAGCGCGACCGAGCCCGCATCGACAAGCTGCATGACGGCGAGCGCGGTGATGTGCTTGCCCACGGATCCGAGGTGGAACAGCGTGCGCTCAGTGACCGGAACGCGAAACGGCAGCGAAGCATAGCCGACGCTCCAGAAGCCGATGGCCTGACCGTCGCGCACCACCGTCACCGCCGCGCCGGCAACGGTATCCCTGCCAGCCAGCTCGCGCAGCTTCGCGGCGAGGGCGTCGGGCACCGGGGGAATGGATTCGGAACTCGTCATCGGGCGGTCGCGCACGAAGGCGGTTGCGCTGCCCCATCCTGCGTGCGCGCGGGGAGGGCGGGTGCAAGCAGCACGGCGGCCGCCAACGCGGTCCGGCCGACGCAGGCGTTGCGCTTGTGCAAGAAGCGGCGTGGGTTCGATGTCCTGTGGCTGCGTTCCATGACGCGGTCGAGCATGCGATAAAGCGGTGGCGAGAGCCATCAAATCGTCGTTGCCGGCTTGCCGATTTCCAATAAGATTCACGCAACAGCAACAAGACTACAGCGAGGTGACGCGTGCTCAGTCCTGAGAAAAACCGCCTTCTCACCCAGGTGGGTCCGGGAACGCCGATGGGAGAGCTGCTGCGCCGCTACTGGATGCCGATCGGCGGCGCCAGCGAACTCGACACCAATCCGATCAAGCCCATTCGTCTCATGGGCGAGGATCTCGTGCTCTACAAGGACCTGGGCGGGCAGTTCGGACTGCTCGACCGACATTGCCCGCACCGGCGCGCGGACCTCGCCTATGGCTTCGTTGAGCCGACCGGCATCCGCTGCAACTATCATGGCTGGCTCATGGACGAGGCCGGCCGCTGCATCGAGCAGCCCTATGACGACACCGTCAACCCGCGCTCGCGCGCCAAGGAGCGCTGCGGCACCAAGGCTTATCCGGTGAAGAAATGCGCCGGCCTGCTGTGGACCTATATGGGACCCCAGCCGGTGCCCGAGCTCCCGGTCTGGGAGCCGTTCACCTGGGAGAACGGCTTTCGCGAAGTGGTGCTCTCCGACGTCCCCTGCAACTGGTTTCAGTGCCAGGAGAACTCCTGCGACCCCGTGCACTTCGAATGGATGCATGACAACTGGACCCTTCGGCTGAGCGGCAAGACCGGTCCCTATGCCAGCAAGCATCTCAAGCTCAAGTTCGAGGAGTTCGACTACGGCTTTATTTACAAGCGCGTGCGCGAGGACTCCGACGAGCGCAATCCGTATTGGACCGTGGGCCGGATCGCGCTGTGGCCGAACGGCTTCTATCTCGGCAACCATTTCGAATGGCGCGTGCCGGTCGATGATGAGAACACGCTGAGCGTGGCGTGGTTCTTCATGCGCGTGCCGAAGGGGCGCGAGCCCTATGTCCAGGACAAGGTCCCGACCTGGGTCAGCCCGATCAAGGACGAGCACGGCCGCTGGATTTCGAGCCACGTCATCAACCAGGACATCAGCGCCTGGGTGGGGCAGGGCCGCATCGCCGACCGCACCAAGGAGAATATCGGCGCCAGCGACATGGGCATCGCCATGATCCGCAAGCGCCTGTTCGACGATCTCGATGCCATCGCCCAGGGCCAGGAACCCAAGGCCATCATCCGCAACTCCAACGTCGCACGTTGCGTCGAGCTGCCGTTCTTCCAGAAAAAAGAAAGCGTGGAAGGGATCACGCTCGAGGACCACGACAAATACCCGCTGTTGAAGGCGCGCCTGCGGGCCTTCCGGCACTGCTACGGCCAGCCCCCTGAGGTCCGGCGGGCGTTCGAGCATGCGATGGGCATCGCCAAATAGCCCGGCGGTATCCGGAAACCGCGACGGCCGATTGAGGCCCGAGGCCATTGCGGAATGGGCATCGGCGCCAGTGCTCCCGCGCGTCCCGTGCAAAAAAGTACCACCGGGATGTCGTTTGTCGGGAACCGTACCGACCGCATCGCGTTGCAAAAAAAGCCAGGGGTTCTCCGCAATGCCAAGCAGCGCCTATTTCCGCCGGCAAGCTGACATCTGCCTGAGGCTTTCGTTGATTGCCTCAGACGAGGAAGTTTCGAGCCGGCTGATCAAGATGTCCCGCGAATACCTGGCGAAGGGCGATGCCCTGGCCGGGGGAGAGGCCGATGCCGGCCCGTCCCTACCGGATCATGAGCCGGGATCGCCGTCGCGCGCGATCGAACCGGACGCGGCCGGCCTGGGTCAGCCTCTGCAGATGCAAGCCTCGCGCGTCGATCCCTAGGCATCAGGATCGCTCTCCACCGCTCTATAAAAAAGCCCGCCGCGTTTCCGCGACGGGCTCGGGCCGATCGATGCAGGTGTGTGGGCGGGAGCTGCGACGACCGGCCCACGGGAGGATCAACTCGGCATCAGCACATTGTCGATCACGTGGATGACGCCGTTCGACTGGAACACGTTCTGGATCGAGACCCTGGAGGCATTGCCCTTGGAGTCACGGATGGTCAGTACCTGTCCCTTGAACTCGACCGTGAGTTCTTCGCCTTCGACGGTCTTGAACTTGGCCTTGCCGCCGCCCTTGTTGGACGCCTCCCACAAGTCCTTGACCGAATGCCGGCCGGGCAGCACGTGATAGGTCAATACCGCGACCAGCTTCTCCTTCATCTGCGGCTTGAGCAGCGAGTCGACCGTGCCGGCCGGCAACTTCGCGAACGCGGCGTTGGTCGGCGCGAACACGGTGAAGGGTCCAGGTCCCTGCAGAGTATCGACCAGGCCGGCGGCCTTCACCGCGGCGACCAGCGTGGTGTGGTCTTTCGAGTTCACCGCGTTCTGGATGATGTTCTTCGAGGGGTACATCGGAGCGCCGCCGACGGTGACGGTCTGCTCCTTCATCTGCGCCAACGCCGGGGCCGCCATGACGGCGGCGAAGCTGAGCGCTGCGACGGCGACCGCCGTCGGCAGGATTGTGCGTTTGAGGGTCATGTCGTTTCTCCATCTGTCGCGCCGCGCCAGCGGCTTGCGAGTGGAGATACGCGGTGTGCGGAACGCGGATGCAGCGCGCCGGGCTCAGGATTCTTCACGGCCGTGTGATGGATCACCGCGACGATCGCGCGGCGGTCAAAGGCTCGTCAGCTTGCCGCTGGCGATGACCGGTCCGGTCGGCTGGCCGGTCGGCGAGCCGCCGGGCGGCTCGAGCGACACCGCGAGCGCCGCGTCCGGCGTGAGCTGGCCCGCTAGATCCGGCGGGATGGTGAGCCGGATCGGTTGTCCGGGCTGGATCAGGCCGAGCGAATGCGGGCGCTGGTTGGGTCCGGGCAGGATCAGCCACAGCTCCATGGCGCGCGGATCGTTGGTCAGGAGCGCGGCGGGCACCACGACCAGGTTGTTGCCGGTCGCGGTGACGGCGGCAACGAAATTGGGTTGGCCGCTGCTGCCCGCGAGCGTGGCCATCAGCGGCGGCCGCGAGGTGGGCACGAGCCCGATATAGGCCAGCGCCGCGATGCTGGCGGCCGCGAGCGTTGCCGCGCCGATGGCGAAGCTGCGCCAGAACGCGATGCTCTGCCATAGCGAGGCGGCGGCTTGCGGACGGGCGTCCGCGGCGATGGCGGCCTCGATCTGCGACCATGCATGCGGCGGCGGTGCGACCGGCGCCACGGCATCGGCGATCCCGCCCAGCCGCTCCTCCCAGAATGCCACCTCGGACGCAAGCGCCGGCTCTTGCGCCAGCCGGCGCTCGACCTCGCGCCGCTCCTCCGCGCCAAGCACACCCAGCACGTATTCGGCGGCGATCAGATTGCCACCGGAAGCCGGATCTATGGTGTCGTCCGTGCTCATGCTTCGAGACAGGCTCTCAGTTTCAACAGTCCGCGACGAATCCAGCTCTTCATGGTGCCGAGCGGCACGCTCATGCTCGCGGCCAGCTCCTCGTACGTGGTGCCGTCCAAGAATGCCGCGCGGATCGCGCTCGCGTGGCGCGCTTCCAATTCCGCCAGACAGCGGGACAGGCGCTGGTGTTGCTGCGCCATCTCCACGCGCTCGACCGCAGCCGGCGCCGGGTCGCTCACGGCGTCGGCGGACTCGATTGGCTCCATGCGGCGGCTCACGGCGCTTGCCCGCAAACGGTCGATCGCCCGGTTGCGCGCGATCGCCACCATCCAGGTGATCGGGCTGGCCCGGCCGGGGTCAAAGCTCGCGGCCTTGCGCCACACCGTCAAAAAAACCTCCTGCAGCACGTCCTCGGCCTCGCCGCGGTCCTTCAAGATACGAAGGCAGACGCCGAAAAGCTTCGCAGAGGTATCTTGATAAACGAGGCGCAACGCGGCGCGGTCGCCGCCCGCGACGCGTACGAGGGCGGCGGCAAGCTGGCTGCGCGTGGCGTCTGCGTCCATTCCGTGCCCCGGACCGCGACCCTATCGCATTACCATTCGGTGCAAATAACGTCGCGCCGATCAATGCCAGCGCCGCCCGGAGATGTCGCACATCTCGGCCGGTCCGTCATCCCCAAGAGATTCGTCGCTGCCATTCGTCGCCGCGCGCGTCCGACTGCGCGGCGCGCCTCCTCTGGCCGTGCTCACCGAACCTGAAGGAGGTCGCGCACGGTCGGGCGGCCGGATGCAGGCACGCGACGTGCGCAGTCACGAGCCGGCGCGAACCGGACCGCCACGTCTCAACTGGCGCACCGTGCGATGGAAACCTGCCCTCTGCCTGTCGTCCAGCGACCCGTAAAAACCTTGCACGGCCGGCGCGATGGTCATCACCGCGAACAGCATCACATCGAGGCGATCCGAGGCCGCAGCAAACCGGCCCATGTGGCCGAGCAACGGATAGGTCGGGCAGGAACTCATGATGAGCTGGGTCATTCCGGCCGATCCCAGCCGCAGCGCGTCGAGGCTTGCGCGCTGTTGCTCGGTCGGCCGCACCGCGCGTTCGATGGCGCGCAGGGGCCGCTCATCGATGGCAGCCGGATCGGCGCACATTTCGCCGCGCCCGTCGCCGCCCCTCGCTCCGATCTCGCGCGCGTCCGAGTCGCGATTCAAACGCCAATGCTGCTCCTGGGTGAGTGAACTGTAGAAGGACTCGAACGGCTGACGAATGGTCAGGAGCGTGTCGCGCATCGCCCAGATCCGATCCTGGATTGCCTGAAGCCGTTCCGTCGGAGTCGCAGGCGGCGGGCTGGGGCAAGCGGCCGTGATCCGTTCGATCGCCTGCATCAAAGCAGAGCGCAACTGCTCCAACGCCTCGCGTTGCGGCGCAGCAGGGGTGATCGCATGTTCGATCCGCGCGATCCAGGCGTCGGCATCGGCGGCCGCTGAACCGCCGCCACAAGGGTCAACCGCGGACGGGGACAAGGCCGGTCCTACCGTTGACGACGCGTCGGCGACTGTGGCGGCGGCGACCTTGCCGGCAAACGGCAGGCGGCGCGGAGCTGGATCCGCGAAGGCGGCGTTCATGATCGCGCCGTAGCCATAACGCCAGAAGCGCTCCTCCGGCCCTTTGGGAAATAGAAGGTATTCGATTAGGTTGGCGGGAGCATCGGGCCAGAAGACCGGCGCCGCCTCCGGCATCACCGTTGAACCCAATTTCGGTCGGGCAGCGCCCGGCGAAGTACCGGCAAGGGACAAAGCGACCGCGCCGGCGATGGCAATCGTCCACGGATGCATGACCGTCCTCCGGTCTGTTGCCGCACCGATTCAACCCGGGGTGAGCGGCAAAGTTCCTGACCGTCGGCGCGCGCCTAGTGTGGCGGCCGCATCATTTCCGCGGCAAGTCCGGAAATGCGGACTTCTGAACCAAAGCCACACTAGATCAATAAGTTGCTAGTGTCCTTCGATTCCGAAGTTCGCAAGCGAGCGTGCCACGCAATGATGCGAACTTCGGAATCGGGACACTAGCGTCAAAAACAAAACCGCCCGGCGTCTATGACGCCGGGCGTTATCATTCATCAGGAACGGATCAGGACGATCCGATCGGTCATGCGTCCTGGAGGTTCGCCGCAGCCTGCTTGCCGCGCTCAGTCACCACGTCGTAGCTGATCTTCTGGCCTTCCACGAGGGTGCGCATCCCGGCGCGCTCGACCGCACTGATGTGCACGAACACGTCTTTGCTGCCGTCGGTCGGCTGGATAAAACCAAAGCCTTTCTGGGTATTGAAGAACTTCACGGTACCTGTGGCCATCGTGGCCTCCTTGAGTTTGTACGCTCTGCGAATCCGATCACGCGAACATCGTGCGTCGGGTCATCCGAGTTTTGGGGAGCTAAGCTGAGCACCCTGACGCGGGAGCGTAGCAAGGCAGGCCGAAAACTGGTTGCGGCCGCTATATAAGTGAGCGGGGCCTTAACGTCAAACCTGCATGCGGTGTCAATCGGCGGTCGGCGGTCGCCGTTGCAGGGGATAATTGCTGCTGTCGTAAAGCCGTTGGATGGCATCGCCATCGAAGCGCTCGTCGCCGACCTGCATCCAGGCGCCCAGCGTACGCATCGTGGGAAAGTCTTCAATTGCGAAGCGAATCGCCTCTGCCGCGGTCGCGAAGCGCCGGTAGCCCAGCGGTTGCCGCGAGCCGCCTTTGCGCTTGGCCATGAACAGTTCGGCCGGTGCGCCGTAGTCGAATGTCATGGCGCTGCTTTCAGGTCCTACCAAAACAATGGATCAGACGCGCGAGAACCAAGCCGCCGGCAAACGTTGACGTGCGCCCGACGCGGCTGCGCGCAGGCATTCGAACCAAGGTCGCGGCCTCGCCCCGTCAAATATCGCGGTTGAGCTGGCTCTCCTTGACGACCCGCTCGTGCGGTTCGTCGGAGCTCTTGATGCGATACTGACGGTCGTCGCCTTCCGGCGGCAGAAGTTGTGTGACTTTGTAGACGCCGCTCGCCTGGCCGCGACCATGGGGGCCCGAGGTGTAAAGCACGCTTTGTCCAACCTTGAACTTGTGATCGCTCAAATCACCCTCCGCGTTGGGAATAGACGCGCAGTCCGCCGCAGCGGCGGGGCCGAACACCTCTCCTGGTTGGATTCATGCGCAATGTTATCACGAAACGTGCCCAAAGGGGACTATTTATGGGGTATTGCCCGCTGCCGCATCGTTGACACGAATCCGGGCTCAGACTGCGTGCTCGATCATGTGAGGACCAGTGTCATGCACCGTTCCGCGCGCGGCGCGCTCGCAGTGCTGCTGCCGCTGCTACTGGTCGCATCGAGCGCGCGCGCACAGGCGCCGCTGCCTTCCGGCTTTGTCGATGCCGCCACCGTCGTCGACGGGCTTGTCCTCGACATGCGCTATTTCGGCGAGCACAATTTCGTCGGCGAAAAGATCGACGGCTACGAGGGCCCGCGCTGCTTGCTGTCGGCGCAGGCGGCGACCGCGCTGGCCGAGGTCCAGCGTAGTCTCGCGGCGCGCGGACTCGGCCTCAAAGTGTTCGACTGCTATCGGCCGCAACGGGCGGTCGCACATTTCGTGCGCTGGGCGCGCAAGATCGACGACGTGAGGCGCAAGTCCGAGTTTTATCCCGAGCTCGACAAGCGCGTGCTGTTCGAGCAGGGCTACATCGCCGAGCATTCCGGTCACTCGCGCGGCGCAACTGTCGACCTTACGCTGGTACGGCGCGCGGATGGAAGCGAGGTCGACATGGGTGGGCCGTTCGACTTCTTTAGCCCGAAATCATGGCCGTCGGACAGGAGCGTGAGCGTGCAGGCGCAACAGAACCGTGCACTGCTGGCCCAGGCGATGACGCGCGGCGGATTTCGGCCTTACGACAAGGAGTGGTGGCACTTCACGCTGGCGAACGAACCGTTTCCCGACACCTATTTCGATTTCCCGGTGCGTTGAGGCTAATGCGTCGCGGGTGACCGTGCAATGCAAGGCGGCGAAAGCAAACCAGCCGTCAGACCTCGACAAAGACTTTCCCGTCTTCGACTACCGTCCGATAAGTTTTGACCGGAACCATGCACGGCGGGGAGACGACTTCTCCGGTCCTGATATTGAATTGTCCGTTGTGAAAATTGCACTCGACGACGTCGCCTTCGACATAGCCTTCCGACAACGAGCCCGGCCCGTGGGTGCAGGCGTCGTCGGTCACAAAGAACTCGCCGTCGACGTTGAACACCGCGAGGATCAAGTCGTCTTTCTCGACTCTCAAGGCGCCGCCCACGTCCACGTCGGAGGTATTGCATAACTCGATTCTACTCGGCATCGACTCGTCTCTGGATGGAATATGGAGATTAATGGGCAACCGGAGGCGCGACGCGCCGCTCGCTGCGGGGTCCGGCCGTCGACAGTCGCAGCAGTGCTTCGATCATGGCTTTCGGATTGGCGACGCCCTTGCCGGCGATGTCGTGCGCGCTGCCGTGTGCGACCGAGGAGAACAGGATCGGGCTGCCAATGGTCAGCGCCGCGGTGGCGTCCCGCGCCAGCAGCTTGGCGGCGATGTGGCCCTGGTCGTGCAGCATGACGACGAAGGCGTCGATGCCTTGCATGTGAAACATGGTGTCGGCGCCGAACGGGCCGGTGGCAGCGATCCCGCGCTCGACCGCGGCGTCGATCGCCGGTTTGATGATGTCGATCTCCTCGCGCCCGAACAGCCCGCCTTCGCCGGCATGCGGGTTGAGCCCGCCGACGGCGATCTTCGGTGCTATCGTGCCCATCAGCGTGAGCGTGCGTTCGGCAGCACTGATCACGCCGATGACCTTCTCCCGCGTGATCATCGCGATTGCGTCGCGGACGCTCCGGTGCAGCGTGGTGTGAACGATCTTGGTGTCGCCAAAACACAGCATCAGATAGACGTGATCCTCATCGGTACCGGTGACGCGCGCGACGAACGATGGATAGCCGTCGAAAGCAATGCCGGCGCGCGCGATCGAGGTCTCGTTTTGCGGCGCCGCGACCACGGCGTCGACTTCGCCCGCGAGTGCGGCCTTGATCGCGATATCGGCGAAGGCGAGCGAGGCGCGGCCGCTCGCGGCCGCGGTGGTGCCGAAGTCGAGCGCGGCCAAATCCGGTTGCGCGCAGTCGAGCACATTGACGCAATCGTTTGACCAATCCGCATCCCCGACCCGCCCGATCGCGCGGATGGCGGGCTCGAGGCCGCAAGCCCGCGCGTGCCGCTCGATCACCCCGATATCGCTGACCACGATCGGGCGACAGGCATGGCGCACAGCCGGATCGAGTGCGGCCTTGAGGCTGATCTCAGGCCCGATGCCCGCGGGGTCGCCGGTGGCGATGGCGATTTTCGCTCGCTTACTCATGACCTGGGCGTGCCGGTCCTTCGTATCGACCGCATCGGGTGCGGGGCATCGGCCCTATTGCCAGGGCATGAGCGACGCGTGGATCACGTCCGGTACACCGTGGCCGCCCACGGACCTGATGGCGAGATCCACGTCCTTCAATCCGAATTTATGGGTCGTAACTTTCTCCAGCGGAAAACGGTGAGAGGCCAACTGCTGCAGCGCAAGCTCGCAGGCCTTGAAGCTGTGCCCGCGTGCGCTCTTGATGGTGATGAACTTCACCGTGACCTTTCCGACCGGGAAGTTGGGGAATTCCGCCATTTCACCCTGAATCACGATCGTGCCGCCCTTGCGCCTGAGCGCCTCCACGCCGAGCAATATCGGGATGGTCCCCGCGCCCGCGGTACAGTCGAGAGCCACGTCCACGCCCTTGCCGCCGGTGATCTCCATGATGCGCGCCAGCGGATCCTCCTTCTGGACGTCGATCACGTGGTCGGCGCCGAGTTCCTTCGCGACCTCCATCCGTGCACCGTCCTTGGACGTGCCGGTGACGATGATGAGCGAGGCGCCGGCCTGCTTGCAGATCACCGTCTGCGACAGCCCCTGCTGGCCCGGGCCCTGGATGAGCACGGTGGAATTATAGCCGACGCCACCATCGAACAGCGACCATTCAACGCCGTTCGCCATCGGCGTTACCAGCCCCGCCAGTTCCGGGGAAACGCCTTTGGGGACGCGATGCAGGACGGCATTCCACGGAAGATAGACGTATTGCGCGAAGCCACCCCACAGGTGGGGCGCCCGCTCGGCGGACGTATAGCCGTAACGGATGGCATCGGGGTTGTAGCGCCAGTCGGTGTTCTCGCAGTGGCGGTATTGGCCGAGATGGCACCACTCGCACTTGCCGCAGGCGACATAGTGCTCCACGAATACCAGGTCGCCCTCCTTGAAGCCCTTGCGTCTGGTGAACTCGCGGCCGGCCTTGGCGATCGTGCCGATGTTCTCATGGCCCATGATCACCGCGCTCTTGGTCGGCGGCGTCTTGTACAGCTTGACGTCGGTTCCGCAGATCCCCGCCACCTCCATCTTCATCAAGGCCGCGTCTTCCGGGATGTCCGGCATGGGATATTCACGGATCTCGGTCTTGCTCGGGGCCACTCTCACGGCCGCAAGGACTTTTTCCACCACTGAAGCCATCTCCACCAATGATCATAATGCGCGTGGCCGGCACTCTAGGAGGCGACCTTGAGCGGTCAAGGGCGATTTGCACGGCATCCGTTCCCTGTGCCCAGGATGGCGCGGCCTGTATGTCTGCTATGCTGGGAATATCCGGATTTCGTGCGCAAGCCGACGTGCAAGAATGGCCGCCCGCCCAAAGCGACGAATGCTGCGGTTCGTCCAGGAACAGCCCGAACACGCGACGGCCCTCGACCGCGTCCGCGCGTGGACGCGCGAGCGCTTCGCGCTGTCCGACGACGCCGCGATCCTAGTTTCCGAGGTGTCATGCGCCTTGCCGGGGTGTCCGCCGCGCGAGACGGTGGTTGCGTTCTGGACCGAGACCGAGCGGCGCCATCAATTCAAGCTGTTCAAGCCGGTGGCGGAGGTGGTCATGGACGATCTTCCACCTCGCTGGCTCAAGGACGCGCTCGCCGCAATCGAGGGTTTGGGGTGCGAGTGCTGCTGACGCGCCGCGGCATCGACGTTGCGGCTTGCCGAAGATCGCCCGAATGCCTACCCTTGCGTCACCGAACCGAGTTCTTCATCGCGGAACACCGGTCAAGCCATCGCCGGGTCGAGCCATCGCCGGCTGGCATGTCCCCGCGGGTTTAACGATCACGGATGTCAGTCGATGCTTCGCAAAGAACAGAACGACCTGCTGACGCAAACCGGCCCCGGCACTTCAATGGGCCAGATGTTTCGCGCCTACTGGCTGCCGGCACTGATGCTCGAGGAGCTGCCGGAGAATGACTGCCCGCCGGTGCGCGTTAAGATCCTGTCAGAGCGGTTGCTTGCGTTCCGCGATAGCGAAGGCCGGTATGGTTTGATCGACGAATTCTGTGCCCACCGTGGCGTGTCGCTATGGTTCGGGCGCAACGAGGAATCCGGCTTGCGCTGTTCCTATCACGGCTGGAAATACGACGTGACCGGGCAGTGCATCGACGTTCCTTCCGAGCCGCGCGAGAGCGGCTTCTGCCAGAAGGTCAAGCTCAAGTCCTACCCGCTGGTGCAGCGCGGGCCGGTGCTGTGGACCTATATGGGGCCACCCGACAAGCAGCCGCCGCTGCCGGAATGGGAATTCGCGACCGTCCCCGCCGATCAGACCTTCGTCTCCAAGCGCCTGCAGGAATGCAACTGGCTGCAAGCCATGGAGGGCGGGATCGATTCTAGCCACGTCTCGTTCCTGCATCGCGGCGACCTCGGCTCCGATCCCCTGTTCAAGGGCGCTCGCGGCAATCAGTACAACCTGTCCGACATGCAGCCTTATTTCGAGGTTGTGGAGCAGCCGGGTGGGCTCTATATCGGCGCCCGCCGCAACGCCGAGAATGGGAATTACTACTGGCGCATAACACCGTGGGTGATGCCGTGCTTCACTATGATCCCGCCGCGCGGCGATCATCCGATCCACGGTCACTTCTGGATCCCGATCGACGACGAGAACTGCTGGGCCTGGAGCTACGACTTCCACCCCGTTCGCGCCCTCAGCACCCGCGAGGTCGAGGCCATGCGCGACGGCGCGGGCGTGCACTGCAAGTACATTCCCGGGACTTATCGGCCGCTCGCCAACAAGGACAACGACTATCTGATCGACCGCGCCGCTCAGAAGGCCGGTAAGACCTTCAGCGGCGTTGCCGGATTCGCAATCCAGGACGCCTCGCTCCAGGAGAGCATGGGGCCGATCTGCGACCGTACCAAAGAAAATCTCGTGTCCACCGACAACGGCATCATCATGGCGCGCCATCGCCTGTTGCGGGCGGCCAAAGCACTGGCCGACAAGGGCATCATGCCGCCCGGCATCGATCCGGCTCACCACAAGGTGCGATCCGCCGCGGTTGTGCTCCCGCCGGATCAGGCGTTCAAGGATGCCGCCAAAGAGGCGCTTACCGCGCGTCCCGGCGTGGCGCAGACGACCGTGTAGCCTGTCTCGTTCCGTGAGGTTTGTGGGACTTGCTGCTGCACCGTCGTTCCCGCGAAGGCGGGATTCCATGTCCTAGTGTTCCGTTTCCGACGTTCGTATCATTTCGCAGCACCCGCTTTTACGAACGTCGGAAACAAAGGAACACTAGCAAGTTATGATCCTAGTGTGGCTTTGCATTTGACGTTCCTATGAAGGACTCGCGGCCAATACTGATAGGAACGTCAAATGCGCCACACTAGCGGCCGATATATGTGGCACGATGGCTCTCCGCTTTCGCGGGGTGACAAGCAACCAACCATACTCCCTATGCCCGAACCCAAACTCAGGACTGTCACCCGCACGCAAGGCAACAACCGGGCGCTGAAGGACGGCACCGTCAAGCCCAAGACCTTCGAATTCGCGTTCGAAGAGGTCGATCCGCTCATTGCTGCGTTCCGCCGCATGGTGCGCGGCAATGAGTTCGACATCTGCGAGATGGCGATCACCACCTACATCTGCGCCAAGGCCCATGGCAAACCCATGACCGCCGTGCCGGTCTTTTTGGTGCGGGCGTTCCACCACAGCGCAGTGCTGGTGAACACCAAGGCCGGCATCCGCACGCCCAAGGATCTCGAGGGCCGAAAGGTCGGCGTCAACCGCGGCTACACCGTCACGACTGGCGTGTGGGCGCGCAGCATCCTGCAGGAGGAGCATGGCGTCGATCTCGGCAAGATCACCTGGGTGCTGTCCGGTGATGAGCATGTGGCCGAGTATTCTCCGCCCGCGAACGTAGTGCCAATCGCGCAGGGGAAGCAGATGGGGGACATGCTGGCGTCGAGCGAGCTTGCGGCCGCCATCGGCGTCGAGGTAGACGCGCGCGACGTGGAGCCGCTCATTCCCGATGCGCTCGAGGCGGGGCTCGCGTCGCTGCGCCGGAACGGCCACTATCCGATCAATCATACCGTTGTGATCAAGGATGAACTGATCGCGAAGCATCCCGATCTGGCCGCCGACGTCTTCAACGCCTTTGCCGAAGCGAAACGCCGCTACCTGGATCGCCTCAAGGAGCGAGAGATCGAGAAGCCGACCGCGGTGGACGAGATGCACCGGCGGGTGATGGAGATCACCGGGGACCCGCTGCCGTACGGCCTTGCGCCCAACCGCAGAGTGATCGACGAGCTCATCCAGCATGCCCTGACGCAGGGCATCATCACCAAGGCAGTGACGGCGGACGAATTGTTCGTGCCCAGCACGCGCAAGCTGGTGGGGTGAACCCGCCTCCGTTCATTCCGGGGCCGAGTGCGGCGTCTCCGCTAGGTAGCGCCCCGGAATGTCGTAACATGAGGGACGCGGACCATGGCGGATTTCGTGGCGAGCCATCGGCTCACCGAGGAGGCGAGCCTCAAGATGCTCGTAGCGGGGGTCGCGAAGGCAA
>Ga0207688_10000283_pt1 | contig 23210 bp, 19 predicted proteins | sample KBSMiscanthusM4_FD_184296 | JGI IMG/M metagenome (GOLD analysis project Ga0207688, IMG submission 184296) | Miscanthus rhizosphere microbial communities from Kellogg Biological Station, Michigan, USA - M4 (SPAdes) (version 2) | ecosystem: Host-associated > Plants > Roots > Rhizosphere ...
GCTGAAAGCAGAGCCCGACGGTCATACGCTGGTGATGGGCTCGATCCAGCTCACCCTGAAGCCGGCGCTCTACAAGACATTGCGCTTCGATCCGCGGAAGGATGCCACGTCGATCGCCCGGCTGGCGGCGCAACCGATGATCATCGTGTCGCGGCCGGATTTTCCAGCCAGCACGCTGCCGGAGCTGATCGAAATCGTGAAAAGCGGCCCGGGCAAATACACGTTCGGAACGCCGGGCCCGGGTACGCCGCAGCATTTCGGTGCGGAAATGCTGTGCGCGCAAGCCGGTCTCAAGATGATCCATGTTCCGTATCGCGGCGCAGTACCCGCGATGACTGACATCATGGCGAGCCAGATCGATCTCTACTATGCGACCGAGACCAGCGGCGGCGCTCATATGAAGGCGGGAAGAATGAAACCGCTCGCCGTGACAACTGAAAACCGCATGGCCGCGTTCCCCGATCTCAAGACCCTGGCGGAGTACGGATACGGGAAATCGATGATCGGCATCTGGTACGGGCTCTTTGGGCCTCCGAGGATTCCGGAAGCGGTTCTTGGCCGGCTGTCGAGCGAGCTGGCAACTTTGGCCCAGAGCGAGGATTATCGATCCCAGCTGGTCAAGATGGGCCTCGACAACGCGATAAGCTCATCAGAGGTCATGCGATTGCAGATCGAGTCTGAAATCCCCCGCTGGCAGCAGGTCGCGCGGGCTGCCGGGGTGAAGCAGGAAGATTAGTTTGAGCGTCAAACGGTCCCGGTACTCGGCCGTTTGCTGTTGCAACCGTCATCCGCGTCAGACGTCTCAAGGGGAATGACCGGTGTCCCACCTGGCTTCTGTCAGACCCGGCGCAAACACTTCCTCGGCGGTCCCCTGCCTCGGCGCCAATCCCTGCTCGAAGGACCAGCGCAGCATCGCCTCGAGCTCCTTGCGATTGGAGGTCACGCCATAGGGCCACATGTTCGGACCCATGACGGCCTCGGCGCGGGAGAGATCGTCCGACAGCCACGGCAGCATGGCGTAGAACATGCCCGTCGATTTCATTTCTTCCAGCGCGATGGTTCGCGCCTGCAGGCATGCCTTGAGGATGCTGCCGGGGAGCCAAGGATGCGCCGCCGCCAACGACCGCCGCACTCCCATCATGTGCATGATCGGGAACATGCCGGTCTTGCGATAGTATGCCTCTTCGGCCGCGCGGAAATCGGGAAACAACCGTCCCACGTTCGGCGCCTTCTCGGTGAAGCACAGCGGCCGTACCGCCGTGATCAGCGCATCGATCTCGCCATCGGCGAGCATGCCGGACAAGGTCTTGTCGGCCGCAATAGTCTGGAGCTCGATGCTCGGGGGAAGCGAAATCGGCGTTCGCTCCCCGCGGCCCGGACGCTGGAGGCCGCCGTTGCGCCAGCGGATGTCCGAGGTCTTGACGCCGTATTCGTCGGAAAGAATGCCGCGTATCCACAACGCGGCGGTCATCTGATACTCCGGAACCCCGACGATCCTGCCACGCAGATCCTCCGGCGTGCGAATGCCGCGGTCGGTGCGGATGTAGATGTCGCCGTGCCGGAACACCCGCGACACAAAAGCCGGTATGCCCAGGTAGTTCGCATCGCCGCGCAGGCTCGTCAGGATGTGCGAACTGGCGGAGAGTTCGGTCACGTCGAAATCCTGCGTATGATAGACGCGCGGAAAAAGCTCTTCGGGCCGCAGCGGGAAGAAATTGACGTCGCATCCCTCGATCGGCACACGCCCGCTCATGACGGGATTGAGCCGATCGTAGGGGCAACTGGCGAAGCTGATCTGAAGCTTGGGCACCCGTTTAAGCCTCCGGCATCTCTCTGCATCGTGGTCGCGCACGACTGTCATTGCAAGTTTCGTCTTCCGCCCAGCGGCACGATGCAACTCGCGTGCGTGGCAGCTTCGCTGGCACAACGCCGGTTGTTCCGTTAACATCCCGCCCCTGCCAAGCAACCAGCTGCATGTCCGAATCTCAGACCATCCACCTCGCCGCCGATCTGTCGTTTCTGCACACGGATTATCTGTGGCGGCTGCCAGGCTCGTGGATCGGATACGACTATTACAGCACGTCGGAATTTTACGAGGACATCGCGCGCATCGCGCAGCGCGGCGTGATGGATATGCTGTTCTTCGGCGACACCGGCGGCACCCCCGAGGACTACGGGGGCAACCACGAGGCCCCCGTCCGCTATGGCGCCAAATGGCCCCGCCATGACATGGCGCCGATGATTCCGCTGATGGCCAAGGCCGCGTCCGGCGTGGGCTTCGCGCTCACCATGTCGACGACCTATCATCACCCGTTCTATGTCGCGCGTTTCTTCAACGCACTCGACCACGTGACACGCGGGCGGATCGCCTGGAATGCCGTAACGTCGGCCTACAAGAACGAGGCCGCGAATTACGGCTTCGACACCATGATGGATCACGACGAGCGCTACGAACGCGCGCAGGAGTTTCTCGAGGTTGCCTGCAAGCTGTGGGACAGCGTCGAAAAAGATGCGCTGATCGGCGACCGCGAGAAGGGCATTTTCGCGGATCCGGCCAAGGTGCACCGGATCGATCACCGCGGCAGGTATTTCAACGTCCGCGGCCCGCTTCCGGCATTGCCGTCGCCGCAACAGCGGCCCGTCATCATCCAGGCCGGTCTTTCCGGTCCCGGCATGGACCTGGCCGCCACCTACGCCGACATGCAGTTCAGCACACGCCGCACGGTTGCCACCATGAAGCAGCATCGCGCGGCGCTCGATGCGAAACTGGCCTCGGTCGGCCGCACGCCGCGCGACGTCGGCATTCTCTGGTCGATCCGGATTCAGGTCGCCGAATCGGAGGCCGACGCCGCCGAAAAGGAGCGGCGCTATCTGGCCGCGATCAATCCGGAAGCCGGTCTGGTGGAAATGTCGGCCCAATACAATGTCGATTTCTCCAAGGCCAGGCCCGGCATGCGCCTCGCCGACTTCGCCGACGAGGTGCGCGCGCAGAAGGGAAACTACGGAAGCTTCGACGAGCTTCTCAAGACGACGGACCCCGCGCAGACCGTGGAGGAGTTCGGCCGCCGCTTTCTGGTCGATCGCATCCTGGTCGCGACCGGTACGCCGAAGTCGATTGTCGACAAGCTGGAGGAAATACACGTTGCGTCCGGCGCCAATGGCGGCTTCATCCTGGGACGCGGCTATTCCGCGATGGACAACATCCGCGAGTTCGTCGAGCTCGTCGTTCCGGAGCTGCAACGGCGCGGGCTATCCAAGAAGACCTATACCGGTTCGACGCTGCGGGACAATCTCAACTAGACTCCGCGCCAGCGATCCCGCGAGCGTTCCGCGGCTTCGCGCTTACTGACCGCGCGACAGTTCGTCGAGCAGCGGGCCCCAGGTGCGCTGCTCGGTCTGGATGAAAGTGGTCGTGTCCTGCGGCGACATCGGGCGCGCGTAGCTGCCGACCGCCGCAAGCTTGCTGCGCACCTCGGGATTGTTGAGGATGACGTTGAGATCGTCGCTCACCTTCCGAACGATGGTTTCCGGCGTTCCCGCCGGCGCCACCATCACCATCCAGCCTGCGGACCTGAAGTCCGGAATGGTCTCCGCGGCGGCCGGCAGATCGGGAAATTCCGCCAGCCGGGTCTGCGATCCGACGGCCAGCGCGTGCAGCTTGCCTGACTGCATGGCGCCGATCAGTGCGGTGCCGCCTTCGATCAGCATCTGGACCCGTTCTCCCATCAGATCGCTCAGCGCCTGTGCCGGACCGCCGGAATAGGGGACCATCAGCAGCTTGATGCCGGCCCGTCTCTGCAACATCTCGCCGGTAAGATGGCTTTGACGGCCGCGCCCGGAGACGGCGTAGGAAATTTCGCCCGGTTTCTGCTTTGCCGCTTCGATCAAGGCCGGCAGCGTCTTGATGCCCGTCTGCGGCGCTATGGTGATGAACATCGGCTGCTCGCCGATCAGGCTGATGGGCGCGAAATCGCCTGGCACTGCGATGGGAATGTTGGGGGCCGCACCCTTCATCGTCACGAACGCGGAAGAAACCGGCATGAACAGCGTGGCGCCGTCGGGCGGCGCGCTGGCGGCGGCTCGCGCGGCAAGCGCACCGCCCGCGCCGGGTTGATTCATCACCACCACCTGCTGACCCCAGGCGTCGCTCAACCGCTCCGCGACGATGCGCAGGATCGCGTCGGGGGCGCTGCCCGGAGCGGAGTCCGAAATGACTTTGACCGGACCGGAGGGGTAGGGCTGGGCTTCGCCGCGATCGCCGGCCACGGCCAGCATGACGAGAACGGCGGACAGCAGCGATTTGGTCCCAGCCTTGGTCATCGTTTCCTCGAGTTCATCTTTGCCTTACGGCTCGGATTGCGATCACGCGCCAATGCGAAAGCAAGCGATGTGCCACCGGTCGTCATCTCCGGGGCCGTCGGGACATTTAGAAGCGAGGCATCAGTCTTCCAGCAGGTTTTCCTTCAGCGTCTTGCCATCATAGGCCTTGCGGAAGCGGCCGCGGCGCTGGAGTTCGGGGACCAGAAGGTCAACCACATTGAGCAGATCGCGTGGCACCGCCTGGGGATGCACCATCATGAACCCGCCCCGGCTGCCGCCGGCCTCGAACTCCTCCTCCAGCATGTCAGCGAGCTTGTCCGCGGTATCGGCGAACGTGCGGTCGTAGTTGGTCGCGGTCCGCAGGCCGTACTCGAAGAATTCTTCGCGCGAGATTTCCGGGTCGCCGCCGAGCGCATTGGCGAGCTTGTAGACGAAGCCGACCGGCGAGGCGTTGGCGGCGGCGATCTGTTTGTTGAGCTCGGTCAGCTTGAAGCGCGCGGGCAGCTTGGAGAAATCGTACCCTGAGTTGTGCGCGAGATAGGGTCCGATCGCCTCCTTCGGAATCATGGTCAGGAGCTGCTCGCGCCGCGCCTTGGCCTCCTGCTCGGTTTCCGCCACGATCAGCCCGCAGCCCCAGAGCACGCCGACCTTGGAAGGGTCGCGCCCGATCGCGGAGAGCTCCTTGTCGAGCAGTGCGCGGTGCTTCGCCTTCTCCGCCTTTGGCGGCCAGCGCGCGAAGACATGATCGGAGATATAGGCCGAGGCCTTGATGCCGCGCGGCGAGCTGCCGGCCTGGATCAGCACCGGATGGATCTGCGGCGACGGCATGCAGTTGAGCGGGCCGCGCACCTTGAAGAATTTTCCCGCATGATTGATGGCGTGAACCTTGGCCGGATCGGCGACGATGCCGGTCTCACGATCCCAACTGAAGGCGTCGGGAGCGGCGCTGTCCCAAAGCGCGCGGCAGACGTCGATGAACTCCTCCATGCGCTCGTATCGCAGGCCGTGTTCCATCAACTCGTCGAAGCCGTAGTTGGCCGCGTCGGCGCCGCGGCTGCTGGCAATGACGTTGAAGGCGATGCGCCCGTTGGTGACGTGGTCCAACGAATTGAAAAGCCGGGCCACATAGAACGGGTGCATGAAGGTCGAAGCATAAGTCAGGCCGAACCCGACATGCTTGGTTACGCGCGACATCGCCGTGATCACCGGGCTCATGTCGTGACGCGGCCAGCCGATGCCCCAGCGCACCGCCTCGTCGCGCGATCCCTGCCAAGTGTCCGGGATACCGGTGCCGTCCCCGAAGAACAGCATGTCGATGCAACCGCGTTCGGAGATGCGCGCGATCTCCTCGTAGACATCGAGGTTGGGATAGGTTCGTCCGGTCCACGACCCCGGCATCCGCCAGCGCCCGTCCAGGTGGGTGTAAGAGATGTCGAACGCCAGATGTATTTTCTTGGCCACGTGTCTCGTTCCTCAAGCGGAGGCAGGGCGAGCAATATAAACCCGCTTCAGCAAAACACATGGACGACGCGGCGTCATTCAATTCGTATGCCGGCCTCCTTGACCACCGCACCCCATTTGACCCGCTCGGATCGCGCGAAGCTGGCGAATTCGTCCGGCGACATGGGCAGGGGTTCGCCGCCGACGTTCTGCAGCGCCGTGACGAGCTCCGGTTGCAGAAAGATTCGTTTCACTTCCGCTGCGAGCTCTTCGACGATCGGTCGCGGCGTATTGGCCGGTGCGAACAGACCCTGCCAGCCGATGGCTTCGAAGCCCGGGACCGTTTCGCCGATTGTCGGGAGGTCCGGAGCCGTTGCCACGCGCCGGGGCGTTGTCACGGCCAACGGACGGACGTCGCCGGCCTTCGCAATCGGCCAGATCGTGGTCATGCTGTCGATCGCCAGATCGATGTGGCCGCCGACCATCGCCGTCATTTCGTCTGCCGTGCCGCGGAATGGAATGTGGGTCATGGTGACACCGATCGCCTTCATGAACATGACGGTCGAGAGATGTCCTGACGTTCCATTGCCGCCCGATCCGTAATTCATCTTGCCGTCGTTGGCCTTCAGGTATGCGACCAGCTCGGCGACGGTGTTGACGGGAAGCTTGTTGTTGATGACGAGGAGATTAGGCAACCGGACGATCGGCGAAATCGGTTCGAAGTCGGTTTCGACATTGAACGGGAGTTTTGCATACAGCGCCGGGTTGATCGCGTGCGTGCTCACCGTACCGAGGACCAGCGTGTAGCCGTCCGGGGGAGCCTTCGCGACGAGCGCCGAACCGATGCTTCCTCCCGCACCACCCTTGTTTTCGATGACAACGGACACGCCGTATTTCGCCTGGAAGTGTTGCGCGAACATGCGCGCAACCAGATCCGCCGAGCCACCTGCGCTGAACGGGACGACAAGCGAAATAGGCCTTTGCGGCCAGGCGCCTTGAGCGCCGACCAGGCCCGGACCGAGGCATGTCGCGGCAGCACTCACGAGGAAAACACGCCGTCGCATCATGACTTAATCTCCGCCCGTTTTGGAATCGATGTGCCCGCTCGGGGCAGATGGCACGGGAGCTTCAAGATCTGTGCCATTCAGACCCCGACAGCCATGCCAAGCGTGAGCGCCTGCCGGCATGCCGGAAACTGCGGGTGGAGGCAGATGGGGTGGCAGAGCCTTCGGAGGCGGTCTCGTACGAGCGGCGTATCCACGTCAGACCGACTGGTCGGGGGGACAACCGGGAGCATCGACCGACGCGAGCTCGCCGCGCGCGCCGGCGGATTAGGAGGCGACTCTGCGGTGCCGGGCCACCGTCGTTAGCGGCCGAGGAAGGAAAGCCAGACCATTTCGGCACGTGTGCCATGTCCGGGACGGTGGGGCCGCCCGGTTCATGGTCCGATTGCAATCATTATGAAGTGAGTTGGACAGTGGCCAACCCCCGCGCGGTTTTCGGCCGCGACGCGATCGATATGATGGGTTCGATACAGTCGATCGCTACAACTGCGCCCGGGCGTAGCGCGCGGCGCAAGTGGTTCAATCCTGGCATTTCATCGATCCATCCAAGGACGCAGCGGTCGCAACGGCCGCCGTTCGCCTCGGTCCGGCCACTTGTTTGAACAGAGGAGATGCGCAACGTCAGAGCCCGAGGGCATCTGATCTCGACACCCGCCGTCCAACAAATCCGAAAATAGGAGGAACGCGATGAAGACCGCTTCATTACTTGGCGCCCTGCTGTTGTGCGCCGCATGCCCGGCCAGCGCGCTGGCGCAAAGCGCCGACGATCTCAAGAACGACCAGCAGACCCCAGGCGACGTGCTCGTTTATGGGATGGGCTACAGCGGCCAGCGCTACAGCCCGCTGACGCGCATCGACAAGAGCAATATCGGCCAGCTGGTGCCGAAGTGGGCCTACTCGATCAACGACAGCCGCGGCGCGGAGGCGTTCCCGGTCGTCAAGGACGGCGTGATCTACACCACCGCCCACAACATGACGGCGGCCGTCGATGCGCTGACCGGCAAGCAGCTCTGGCGCACCGCGCACGACTATCCGCCGGAGACGCTGCGCGTCGTGTGCTGCGGCATCGTGAATCGCGGCGTCGCGATCTACAACGGGATGATCATCCGGCTGCTTCTGGACAACCAGATCATCGCCATGGACGCCAAGACCGGTAAGGTCATCTGGCAGGTGAAATCGCCCGAGCCGGCAACGATCCAGAACGGCTACGCCATGACGGGTGCGCCGCTGATCGCCAATGGCGTCATCATCGTCGGCGTGGCCGGCGCGGAATTCAGCATTCGCGGCTTCCTCGAAGGATACGATGTAGCCACCGGGAAGCATCTCTGGCGCCTGTACACGGTGCCTGCGCCCGGCGAGAAGGGTATCGAAACCTGGGGCGGGGACTCCGCGCTTACGGGCGGTGGCAGCAGCTGGGTGACGGGCAGCTACGATCCGGAATTGGATCTGGTCTATTGGGGCATCGGCAACCCGGCCCCTTGGAACCCGCGCGCCCGCAGCGGTGACAATCTCTTCACCAATGCGATCTTCGCCGTCCGTCCGAAGACCGGGGAACGCGTCTGGTACTACCAGACGACACCGGAGGACCCGTTCGACTACGACGCGGTGCAGACGCCTGTCGTTGCCACGCTCAATGTTGCGGGCGCGCCGACCAAGGTCGTCATGCAGGCCAACCGCAGCGGCTTCCTCTATGTGCTCGACGCCAAGGACGGCAAGCTGATCGCCGCCAACCCGTTCGGCAAGGTCAACTGGGCCGACGGCATCGACAAGGAGACCGGACGTCCGAAGGTGACGTCGGTTTTCAAGGAGGCGCTTGAGGGCAAGAAGGTCACGGTGTGGCCGTCGGTCTCGGGCGTCACCAACTGGCAGCATATGTCCTTCAGCCCGAAGACCGGGATGCTCTACATCAACACGCTTAATCTCGGCATGACCTATGAGGCCGGCGATCCGCCGAAGCTGGTGCCCGGACGTCCGTCCGGCAGCGGCACCGTCAAGCGCACCGAGGTTCTCGATGATCCCAATGTGCGCGGCTACCTGAAGGCGGTGGACCCGCTGACCGGCAAGTCGAAGTGGGAGACGCCGTACAAGAGCCCGAACTACTCCTCCACCATGGTGACGGCGAGCGACCTCGTGTTCACCGGCGTCATGACCGGCGAATTCCAGGCGCTCGATGCCGAGAACGGCAAGATATTGTGGAGCTTCCAGACGCCGTCGGGCATCATCGGCCAGCCCATCACCTGGGAGAGGGACGGCAAGCAGTACGTGACCGTCATGAGCGGCATCGGCGGGGTCTATGCGCTGCGCTCCGGCGATCCCAATCTGGTCAACGTGCCGGCCGGCGCCACCATGTGGACCTTCGGCCTGTTCGACAAGTAACCGCGACAGATCGCGGGAGTCTTCCGCCGGCAGCAGGCAGAGGCTCCCGCGTTTGCTTTCACTTCCGGTCAATCGGATGGCGGCGCGCCGAAACACCGACTCAAACGGGTCGGCGTGTCCGAATACCATGAGCTCGACGCATGAAACGACATGCGACTCTCGCAAGTCTCTCCTTGAGTGGTTCCGGCCCGCGGAGGTTCGCCGCCGCGGCCTCGCTCGCCTTCCTGCTGGTCGCCGCCGCAGGTGCGCGTGCTTGCGAGTTCCCCATCGTCAAGGAGCAGATCGATATTGTCCTCGACAGGGATGCGCGCCTTGGCGCCGAGTTCCGCGCGCAGGTGAAGGACGGCTCCGATTCGGTCGCGGTGATCGAGTCGCTGGTGTCCGCCGAGATGCGTGAGAAAGTCGACGTCTGCCGGTTCTACGTGGCCGAATATCTCACCAAGCGGGGCTTCCCGCCGCCGCATTGACGGCCAGGACGCGTCGCGAGTTCGGGCCGCGGATTCGTTCGAGTCTTCATTCGAGCCACCGGGACACATGAGAGTGCGGAGGACAGGGGTGCGGGCGATTATCGTTGCGTTGATTGCGGGAAGTGCTGGCTTGTTGTCCGTCTACGCTGCCCTGGGTCAGGGCGAGAAGCAGGTGGAAGCGGGGGAGGCGGTCTACAACGACTATTGCCAAACCTGCCACGGAGCGAATCTGGTGAACTCCGGCCAGACCTTCGACCTGCGCAAGCTGCGCAAGGACGAGCGCGCGCGCTTCGAAAACTCGGTCACGAATGGCAAGAACCAGATGCCGCCATGGAAAGGCGTTCTCGACAGCGAGCAACTCGATGCGATCTGGGCCTATATCCGCGCCAACGCCAATGACCGGTAAGCATGCTTGCCGCGCCTATGAGCGACCCCGGCTGCGCATGACGCAACGCGTCACCCCTCGACCAACACCTTGAACCCGCCGAAGATCATCCGTTTGCCGTCGAACGGCAAGGCCTTCGGATTCATTATGCTCGTCATCCGCGGGTCCTTCATGACCTTGGCGTTGACGCGGTCGCGATGCGACCGCGACTTGTACACGATGTAGGACCAGACCACGGTCTCGCCGCGCTTGAGCTTGACGCTGCGCGGGAATGACGTCCATTTTCCTACTTTGACATCGTCGGCGACGCATTCGCGAAAAGCGAGCGCGCCGTGATCGCGCCAGACTTTGCCGAACTTCTGCGCAATGCGGCGGTAGACCTTGAGATTCTTGGTCGGGAGCGGAATGATGAATCCATCGACATAGGCCATCGGACATCTCCTTCACGTGCCTGCAACCTACTCACGCCCGTCTGGCTGCGTGATAACAGGATTGCGTATCCCGACCAGGGGCAATCAGAACTTGTCCGGAGGACGAATGGTCGCTGCCCCCCGCGCGGCCTCTTGCCTCCTCGATCCGGCACGACTGTTGCATCAAGATACCGCCGACCCCGGACGCGAACGGGCGAGCGGCGACATCTCGGTGGGACCAGCATGGGAATCTTGAAGCGATCGTCATCGGCCGTCTGCGTTGCGCTGGTGGCCATGATTGCGGCCGGGACGGCGCGGGCGCAGGACTACCCGACGCGGCCGGTGCGCATCATCAGCGGGTTCGGGCCCGGCTCCGCGGGCGACATGCTGGCCCGCATCGTGTCGCAGAAGCTCAGCCCGGCGCTGGGCCAGCAATTCATCATCGAGCACAAGCCCGGCGGCGGCAGCAACATTGCCGCCGAGTTCGTCGCGCGTGCACCGGCCGACGGCTACACGCTGTTTCTGGGCACCTCCGCCAACACCATCAACGCCACGCTGTCGTCCAATCTGTCCTTTGATTTCAGCAAGGACTTTGCGCCGGTCACGCTCATGGGATCGGTGCCCAACATTCTGGTCGTCCATCCCGATCTGGGCGTCGGAAACGTCCAGGAGCTGATCGCCCTGGCGAAATCGAAACCCGATCAGATCCTTTATGCAACCTCCGGCGTCGGTTCGCTCTCGCACCTGTCCGGCGAGTTGCTCAATTTCCTGGCCGGCATCAAGCTGGTCCACGTCCCCTACCAGGGCAGCGCGCAGGCGATGGCCGATGTGCTAGCCGGACGGGTCATGGCCGCGTTCGCGCCGGTGAACATCGTCTGGCCGCACGTCGAGAGCGGCAAGCTCAAGGCGCTGGCGACCACCGAGAACAAGCGCAGCGCGATGGCGCCCGACGTGCCGACCATGGCGGAGGCATCGGGCCTGCCGCGCTATGACAGCGCCATCTGGTACGGCCTGCTGGCTCCGGCGGGCACGCCGCGTGATGTCATCGACAAGATATCCGGGGCCGTGAACGAGGCGCTCAAGGCCGACGACACGCTGGCCCAGATGCGCAAGCAGGGCATGGATACGTCCGGCGGCGGACCTGCGGCCTTTGCGAGCTATATCGAGGCCGACACCAAAAAGTGGGCCGAGGTCATCAACGCGCTCGGCCTCAAGAAATAATCGCGCCGGATAGCTCCCGCCTCGACTACTCTCGCGCAGCCGCCGGAACGTTCGCGTGCACGCATGTCGCCTGCATGCTTCGTTGCGCGCGCTAGTGTGGCGATTCAGAAGTCCGCATCATTTCCGCGGCAAGTCCGAAATGCGGACTTCTGAACCAAAGCCACACTAGATCAATAAGTTGCTAGTGTCCTTCGATTCCGAAGTTCGCAAACCAGCGTGCAGCACAATGATGCGAACTTCGGAATCGGGACACTAGCACCCGCCATCGCACCGCCAGGGAAGGGACCATGCTGAAGTTGCCGAGGCACAATCGCTACGACTATTCATCGATCGAGAAGCGCCCGGATTTCGACTGGCCGGGCGGCAAGCGCCTCGCGTTCTATGTCGCGCTCAACGTCGAACAATTCGCGTTTCTGGCTGGTCGCGGCGCCGATCCGACCCAGCGCGGGGGCCCGCAGACCCAACGCAACTATGCCTGGCGCGATTACGGCCTGCGCGTCGGGATTTGGCGGATCTTCCGCATGCTCGACGAGCTGCAACTGCCCGCGACGATCCTGCTGAACAGCCTGATCTGCGAGACCGTTCCCGGCATCGTCGAGCGGATCAAGCGTCGCGGCGACGACGTGTGCGCGCACGGGCGCAGCAATGCGGAAGCTCTCGGAGGGTTATGGGAGCATGACGAGGCCACGATCATCGCCGAGGCCACCGAGACCCTCACCAGGCATTTCGGCGAACGCCCGACCGGATGGATGGGTCCTGGCGCAGCGGAATCGAGGGTCACGAGCGATCTCATCAAGGAGGCGGGCTACACCCACAATCTGGGCTGGCCGGTCGACGACCAGCCGATCTGGATGCGGACGCGCGCCGGTCCGATATTGTCGGTTCCCTATCCGATGGAGCTCAACGACATCGGCACCAACGTCTATCGCGATCACACCGGCAGCGAATTCGCGGACATGATCGTGGAGCAGTTCGACGAACTGGTGGAGCAATCGGCCGAGCAACCGCTGGTCATGTCGGTCTCCCTCCACACCTTCATCACCGGGCAACCGTTCCGGCTGCGGCCGGTGCGGCGAGCGCTGCAACATTGCATCGAGCACAAGTTCAGGGATCGGGTGTGGTACACGCGGGCGGTCGACATCGCCAATTATTGCTTTACCCTGCCTCCGGGTACGATCGTCGGCAGCTAGCCCGCACGTCGCGCCCTGGTCGAACGGTTGGAGGAACGAACGTGGTTGCAGTTGCGTCTGCTGCGCGTATGAGCACCGGGGCTTCGACCTTTGCCTCCGACAACGTCCGCCATCTTTCGCGCATGGAGCTGCCCGGTGGTGGCCAGATCGTCATCCAAGGGCGCTATGCCTATGTCGGGCACCAGCATCGACCCGACGGCACCACGATCATCGACATTTCCGATCCACGCCACCCGGTGGTTGTCAGCAAGCTCATGACATCGCATCTCTGGTCGCATTCGCACAAGGTGCGCGTCGTCGGTGACCTCATGGTGGTGAATTCCGAGATCGAGCCCGGCGCCGGCGACCGGCTGGTCTATCCGGACGGCGGCTTCCGCATCTACGACATCAGCGACAAGATGCAGCCCAAGCTGATCAGCTTCGTCAAGACTCACGCGCGCGGCGTGCACCGCTTCGACCTCGACGAGAACTATGCCTACATCTCGACCGAGATGGAGGGGTTCGCCGGCAACATCCTCGTCATCTACGACATCAGAAGCCCGTCGAAGCCGGTCGAGGTTTCGCGCTGGTGGATGCCGGGTCAGAACCTGGCCGCGGGCGAACCCCCGCATCCCAAGGGGCGTGATCACTCCCTGCATCACGCCATGCGATGCGGGAACGAGATGTATGCCGGTTGCTGGTTCTCCGGAATTTCGATCATCGACGTGTCGGATATCTCGCGTCCCCAGACACTCGGCCGCCACGAATATGATCCGCCCCATGCCGAACCCACGCATACCTTCTTGAAGGTTCCGTTTGCCATCAACGGCAGGAGCATCGCGGTGTCGACGGAAGAGGAGCGCCCCAAGCGCGGTCCCGACATCGGCCGTCCGCACGCGCCGCTGCGCACCTGGGACGTGACCGATCCGGCCAAGCCGACGATTCTCTGCACCTATCAATTGGACGAACAATCCCAGCCCTATCACGGCAGCGATGTCCGCTTCGGCACGCATCAATTGCGTGAGCAGGTCGATCGGGACTGCATGCTCTACGTGACGTGGTTCGCGGCCGGGTTGCGGATGATCGACATCGCCGATCCTTCGAACCCGAAGGAGAAGGGCTATTTCATTCCGCAGCCGACGACAGGAAAGACGACACCCTGGACCAACGACGTCGCCAAGGACGATCGCGGCCTGATCTTCGTAACCGACAAGGTCTGCGGGCTCGACATGATCGAATTCGACGCCTGAAGCACGCCGCCCGCCAAGCGATCACTGCGGCTTGATGTTCGCGGCCTTGATGATGGCCGCCCATTTATCGATCTCGCCGACGACGAATTTCTGCAGATAGGTGGAGGACCGGCGCTCGGGCGCGACCACGGTTGCACCGAGCTGCTTCAACCGTTCCGCCACGGCCGGCGTCTCGAGCGTAGCGATGATGGCGCCATGAAGTTTCTCGACGATCGCAGGGGGCGTCTCCTTCGGCAGAAAGATGCCGTTCCAGGCCGCGGCCTCGAAATCGGTCAATCCCTGCTCGTGCGCGGTTGCGACGTCGGGCAGGGTCGGCGAGCGGTCCACGCTCAAGAGCGCAATCGGTTTGGCCTGGAACGCCTCGATCTGCGGCTTCGCAATGTTGGCGAGCGCGCATTGATAGTCGATCCGGCCGGCGATCAGATCCTGCATCGCCGGCCCGCCGCCGCGATAGGGAACGTGGGTCACGTTGACACCGATGGCCGAATTCAGAAGCGCGCAGGCGAGATGGCCGGTTCCTCCCGCTCCCGATGAGCCGTACTGCAGCGTCGCCTGGTTGGCCCGGACATAGGCGATGAATTCCTGCAGGTTGGCGGCCGGGAAGTCCTTTCGAGTGATCAGCACCTGCGGCACTTCGAATATCAAGGCGACGGGGGTGAAATCGGTCGCCGCGTTGTAGAGCGGTTTCTCGTAGATGCTCTGGTTGAGCGCCTGGGTGCCCGACGTGCCGAGCAGCACCTGGTAGCCGTCCGGCGGCGCCTTTGCCACGCGGGCGGCGCCGATCATGCCGCCGGCACCGCCGGCATTCTCGACGATCACCTGCTGGCCCAAAAGCTCGCCCAGGCGGGGGGTGAAAACGCGGATCAGGCCGTCGCTCCCGCCGCCCGCGGCGAGAGGGATCACCATCGTGATGGGGCGGTTGGGCCAGTCCTGGGCTGCCCCGGGGACGGATGTCGCTACCAGCGCCGCGAAGGCCGAGATGGCGCGTCTCACGATCGATGCATCACGTGATCGTGGCGAGAACCGCGCCGACGCGGCGAATGGGGACCGATCGCGGCCGCAAGAAACCGATTTCGCATTATTGCCTACTGCTCCACGGTGATGTTGGCGGCGCGGATCACGTCGCCCCAAAGCTTGGCCTCGGCCTTGACGAACTCGCCCATCTCCTTGGTATCGAGCTTGCTTGCTTCGACGAAGATCGTCTTGAGCTTTGCCTGCGCCTCCGGCGTCTGCATGGCAGCGACGATCGCCTTGTTCAGTTTGGTGCGGATCTCCGCGGGCGTCCTGGGCGGCGCCATCAACGAGAAGAAGGTCGACGAACTGAACCCTTTGACGCCGCTCTCGTCGATCGTCGGCACGGTGCGGATCTGCGACAGCCGGTCGAGCGTCGCCGTGGCGATGATCCTGACCCTGCCGCCCTGATGCAGCGGCAGGATGGTGCCGAGGTCGCAGAACATCGTGTCCACATGACCGCCGGCGAGGTCGTTCACGGCGGGCGCCGCGCCCCGGTAGGGGACGTGCACGAGCTTGATCCCGGTGCGGCTCGCAAACAGCTCCGAGGTCAGATGCGTGGTCGAGCCGTTGCCCTGCGAGGCGTAGCTGAGTTTTCCCGGGTTGGCCTTGGCGAGAGCGATCAGGTCGGCAACGGTCTTGGCGGGCGAACCGTCCTTCACTGCCAGAACGTTGGGGGCGATTGCCATGATCGCCACCGGCTCGAGCGCGGCCGGATCGTAGTTGAGCTGCTTGAACAGGACTGCATTGGCGGTGAGGGTGTTGGGCGGCGTGGCGAGCAGGGTATAGCCATCGGGTTCCGCTTTCGCGACCGCCTCTCCCGCGATGTTGTTGCTTCCGCCGGTCCGGTTTTCCACCGTGACCGGGTGGCCCCACAGCTTCTGGAGCTGGTCGGCGATAATCCGCGCCGACAGGTCGACACCGCCGCCCGCGGGCGAGGCGCTGATGATCTTGATCGCCCGGGTCGGAAAACCTGGTTCCGGCGCTTGCGCACTTGCCTGCACCGCAAGCAAGGCGGCGGCCAGACCCAACAGTCCCGAGAGGTAGCTTGTCCTGCTCACGTTGAGGTCTCCCCGGCTGAGATGGCGGCAACTCTGGTGCGGTGGATTTGGAGTTCCTACCATTGCAGCCGCAAGCTCGCCTAGGAACTCCAAATCCAAAGACCGCATCAATCCTAAAGTTGTCAGGGCGCGCAGCCTACACTTCCGGTCGGGGAGGCCGCTTGGCGGGCAAACCGGACAAAATCTGGGTCGCAGTGAGCTTTTCTCAGTTTTAGCTATCTTGGATAGAGGCTGCCACGCAACAACCTATGCTCCAAGCGTCGCTGCCCCCCGCTTCCGAGTGCCCGCTCCAGCCATTACGATCCGGACATAATAGGACGAGAATTCATCGCTCTGCTCGGCGGCGCGTCGGCCGCGTCGATGAGCGTGACAGACCCGTCGTTGTGCGGCCCGGACGCGACGCGAGCTTTCATTGCCCCAGTCGAGGAATCCCCACGATGGCATCCCAACCTGTCACGCCTGGCGAGCCTATTGCACCCTTCGTTCCCGACCTCGAAGCTCTCATCGCGGAAGTGATGGACGAGTGGAAAATTCCGGGTCTTGCCATCGCGGTGGTGCAAAACGGCGAGGCGGCGTTGGTCAAGGCCTATGGCCTGCGTGATGTCGAAGCCGGCTTGCCGGTGACGACCGACACTCATTTCATGATCTGCTCGATCACGAAGTCGTTCACCTCGACGGGCTTGGCCCTCTTGGTGGACGAGCAGCGCCTGGATTGGAAGCATCCGGTCCGCGATTACATCCCGGAATTCCGCCTCCACGACGCCGTTGCGACCGACCGCATCACGGTGCGCGATTTGCTCTGCCATCAGTCCGGCCTGCCGCGCCACGACTGGATTCATATGCCTGGCGATCTGTCACCCGCGCAAATGCTGGCGGCGATGCGTTATCTGGAGCCGAGCACCGACATTCGCAGCACCTTCCAATACCAGAACCTCGGTTATCTCGTCGCCGGCATGGTGGCCGAGCGCATCAGCGGTCAGAGCTGGACCGCCTTTACCCGTGCGCGGCTGACCGACAAGCTCCACATGACTGTGACTTTCACCGCGGAGGATTTCGCCGCAGCCGCCGATGCGGCCGTGCCCTACGCGATGGACGGGGATACCCGCCTGCGCGCCAAGCTGTGGCCGATCAGCACAACGCCCTCGGGCGGCATCAACACCTCGATTGCGGACTTCGCGCACTGGCTTCGCCTTCATCTCGACAAAGGCGAGTTCGCGGGGCAGCGGCTGCTGTCACCGAGCTTGATGCGCGAGCTGCAGACGCCGCGCGTGCATGTCATGGCTTCCGAATTCGCCGAGATCGGCGATGTGCATTACGGCTTCGGCTTCGGCGTTCACAACTATCGCGGAGAGCGCGTGGTGAGCCACGGTGGCGGCTGGATCGGCTGGAGCACGCTGATGACGATGCTGCCCGAGCGCGACGTCGGTGTCGCCGTCTTCACCAATCGTGATGCCAGCCCGGTGCCGGACATCCTCACCAATTATGTCTTCGACCGGGTATGCGGGAGAGAGCTGGTGCCTTGGCTCGATCGCCATCGTGAGCGGCGTCGCAAGGCCGTGGCGCAGCTCGACGCTGACCGGCAGGCACGCAAGGCGTCGCGGCGGGCGAACACGCGACCAAGCCATGAGCTCGCCGACTATGCCGGCGACTACGACCATCCCGGCTACGGTCGGATGACCATCACGCACACTGGTAACGAGCTGAAGTGGGCGTATCGCGGCATGTTGGAGCCGCTCGCGCACCGCCACTACGACACATTCGAGCTGCCCGAAGCGGCCGGCCGCCTGGTGCCCAGCCAGCTCGCCATCTCATTTTCCACCGACCGCGAAGGAAACATCGCGATGTTGTCGGCTCCCTTGGAGCCCCTCGTCAAGGACATCGTCTTTATCCGCATCCCGGCCGGCGATTGCATGGATCCAGCCTTCCGCAAGGACTGCATCGGCAGTTTCAGCCAGGGGCTGGTGACCATCGTGGTGGGGCTCGACAATGATGGACAGCTCACACTGACAGTTGGGACTCAGCCAACCTCCAAGTTGCTCCCCTACCAGGCGCAAACCTTCGCCATGGCCGGGCTCGAGGGCTTCCGCGTGGAATTCCGCCGCGGTCCCGGTGAAGCGGTGGACGAATTGATCTTCCATCAGCCGAACGGGACGTTCGCGGCGCGACGAGCGTAGGTCGTAGCGTCTGCCCTCAATCCATCGAGGAACTCCTCTGGCGTATAGAATGCATAAGACCGTTGCCTTGCCGCGGCTGTATCGCAGGCAAGAGCTCATCTAGAGTCGTTGCGCTGCGGTCCGGCTGCCCTGTCTGGAGGAGATGACATGAACGTCGCGACGCAATCCCGTCTCAATGTGTCCCGGCTGTCCCCCCATATCGGCGCCGAAGTGCGCGACATTGAGCTGCGCCAAACCCTCGATGCGTCCACCATTGCAGCCATCCATGACGCCTGGCTCGACCATTCCGTCATCATCTTTCGCAATCAGGAGTTATCCCAGGCGGACCTGCTGCGGGTCACAGGCTATTTCGGCGAGCTCGGCAAACTTGCCCGTCCGCCCGAGTTCTTCCCCAAGGGTTATTCGAGGCTGCTGCCCAATATCATGATGATTTCGAACATCCGCGAGAACGGTCAGACCATCGGCGCCCTGCCGGATGGCGAGATGATGTTTCATCACGACATGCTGCACGCGGAGATCCCGCATAACGCGACCCTGTTGTATTCGATGGAGGTCCCGACCTATGGCGGAGACACGCTGTTTGCCAGCGGCTACGCCGCCTACGAGAGCTTGGATCCCGCGATCCGGACGAAGCTGGCGGGGCGAAATGCGATCCACCACTACAACTACGGCTCGACCCAGAGAGGGGACAATCGCGGTGTCGCGGCCTATGGCGAGTCGGTGCATCCCATTTTCCGGACGCACGATGAGACCGGCAGGAAAGCGATCTATGTCAATCGGCTGATGACGGTCGGCATTGTCGACATGCCACAGGAAGAGAGCGATCCGTTGCTCCATGCGATCTTTGATCACTCGGAGCGCCCCGAGTTCGTCTATACCCATGCTTGGCAGGTGGGAGACCTGCTGGTCTGGGACAACAGATGCTCGATGCACGCGCGCACCGATTTTCCTTCGGATCAGCGCCGGTTGATGCTGCGCACGACGGTCAAGGGCACCGAGCGGCCGTGTTGAGATCACGATCCAGGCGCAGGCATCCGGACGAACAACCCATTGTTGGAGCCGGCGCTTACAAGGAATGTGCGACTGATGGCGCAAAGGTCCGGTAGTGCTGATCTGCCGCTGCACGGCGGACAGGTGCCGAAATGGCTGGCGGACCGTATGACCCGGCTGGGCGCGGTAATGACCGAGGCCGTCGTGCACCACTACGGACGCGACGAGCTTCTGCGCCGACTGGCAAATCCGTATTGGTTTCAGTCCTTCGGCGCCGTCATGGGGATGGACTGGCATTCCTCCGGCATTACGACGAGCGTCATCGGCGCGCTCAAGCGCGGGCTGACGCCGCTGCGGAACGAGCTCGGCATTCACGTCTGCGGCGGGCGGGGCAAACATTCACGCCAGACACCGGCCGAACTCATCGCGATCGGGGATCATGTGGGCTTCGACGGCGGCAAGCTCGCGCAAGCCAGCCGCCTCGTGGCTAAGGTCGACAGCGCCGCCGTGCAGGACGGCTTCGATCTCTACCTGCACGGTTTTGTCGTCACCGATGACGGCCACTGGGCCGTGGTGCAGCAGGGCATGAACGGCGAACGCCGGCAGGCACGCCGCTATCATTGGCTCTCGGAGGGGCTGACAAGCTTTGTGGACGATCCGCATGCTGCGATCGATGGCGTCGGCCAGGGCGAGATCGTCAACCTTGCCGACCGGCGCGCGGCGAGATCGCGCGGTGCGCAGCTCGATCTGCTTTCGTCCCTGGGGCCGGATCGGATCGTGAGCGAGCTCGCGCGGCTTGAAGGTCCCGCGCGGCAGGCAGAGGTGCAGCCGCTGCTGCCTCACCTGGTGATGCCGGCGCACCACGACGTCCGCCCCGAAGACGTGGTCGCGCACCGGCTGCACGGGAATCTGGCCGCGGCGGCGGACCGGGGTCCGGCGGATTTTTCCGAGCTGCTGCTTACGCCGGGCGTGGGCGCGCGGACTGTCCGCGCGCTGGCGATGGTGGCCGAAGTCGTGCACGGCACCCCGTGCCGGTTCAGCGATCCCGGGCGGTTCTCGTTTGCGCACGGCGGCAAGGACAGGCACCCGTTCCCCGTGCCGCTCAAGGTTCTCGATGAGACCATCAAGGTGTGGAAGTCGGCAGTCCAGAAGGCGAAGCTGGGTCGCGATGAGGAGCTTGGCGCACTGCGGCGGCTCGACGACCAGGCCCGCGCGCTCGAGCGCCACGCGACCGGTCCCGCGCTCGACGACCTGATCGCGGACGAACGGCAGCGCTCACACTCATACGGGGGGCGATCCGTGTTCGGATGGGAGCAACCGCCCGCGACCGGCCCGCAGGCGGACGCGATGGCGCGGGCAGCCGCCAGGCGGCGATAGCCTCGACAAGTCCTGCGCCGACGCTATGCGTCAAACACGCCGGCCGAACAACACGATCGCCGCGACCGGGATCAGCAGGCCCAGCCCCGCCGCGGTGATCAACAGCGGACCGAGCTCCGTATAGTTGCCGCGCCCGACCACGAAGATCTCGTTGAGATACCTGGTTTGCAGCTGGCCTGCGACCAGCGCCATGTTCATCAGCGATGCCATGAGAGCGAACCAGGTCGCCCGGTGGCCCGCGGGCGCATAGAAGGCGACCAGGGTCAGGAGCGGAATCATGCTGATCTGGGCAAACGGGGAAGATGTCGCGGCATCGACCACGGCGATGGTGCGGGCGCCGAATCCGAACGTCGCTTCCGTCCAATGGTGGAGGCCGTAGAACAACCCGATATTGGGGAGCGATAGCACCGCACCCGCCACTGCGAGCCAGAACAAGATTGCGGTGACGGAATATTCGGTCAGTTGCTTGCTGAACAGCCACATGGCGGCGATGGCGATGATCGCCGCGGTCTGGCGCAGCGTGCCGTAGAACGCCTCGTCGAACTGAAGCTGGTCGAGCGTCCACCAGAAATAGCCGTCGCCGACCGAGGGCGTTGCACGGAATGCGAAGATGATGATGCTGGTGAACAGGATGGCGCGGCGAGTCTTCGAATCGAGCTCCTTGGTCACGAACACCAGCATGGTGCAGATCACCACCATCGAGAGCGCAAAGATCAGCTCTTGTCCGAACGGAACGGATCCAAGCGCAAGGCCGAGGATCGCCGCGCCGAACGCTATGCCGCCGCCGAGAATGCGCCAGTCGAGCGGCCGACGTTCGCTCGTCTCCAGCCCGATCAGCAGCACGCCGATGACCGAAACCGCCGGGACCACCAGCCCCAGCAGAAAGACCGTCTCGCGCGTGAGCGCGCTTGCGAGCCAGCCGGACAGTCCGGCGACCGCAAGGATGCCAAACGACAGCGACAAGCGACCGATCACCTGGACCATGCCGAGGTCGGCGCGTACCGCCTCCTCCGGACGGGGCGTGCCGGCGGCATCGCGACGGGCGACGACTTCGGTCGACATCGCGTCGGCGACCACGTCCTGGATGACGGTGCCGATCACGATCAGCATCGCGCCAAGGATATAGAGCTGATCCGGAGGAGCGAACCCGATCCATCCGCCGGCGGCCCCCGCGAGCGTCAGCATGCCGGACGCGGTGGCGGCGGCGCCAATGAGGACGTAAGCCTTGCGTTGCGAGCCGAAGATGGGGACGCAATCCACCAGTTCGCCGAACACCATCTTGACGGTCCACGGCAGGCTGAGCCACACCGCTATGCCCGCGAGCTCGGCCGGACTCAGTGTCAACCGCTCCTTGATCCACATGTCGCGGCTGACGTCGATCAGTCCAAGCGCGCCGTAGGCGAAATAGATCATCGCCAGCGGCAGGTAGCTCAGCCGGAAGCCCCGGATTGGCCGCAACAGCGCCGACAGCCAGAACAGGCCGGCCGCCTTGCTCGCAGACTGCGCGGTTTGAGATGTCTCAGCGGAACTCGGAGATTGGTTCATGCATGGCAACGGTGTGGGGCCGGCTTCATGGTCGCATGGTGCCACTCCAGCCGCCGGGATGGCAGCCGCGACATATCCGGGCTTGGCGCCAAATAGCCAGGTAATTCGTGGCCGAAAACGGCTGGCAGCGACGGACGTCGATGCGCCATGAGCCCGATGGCGACAGACGCACCATGCATGATAGCTAGTTGATCGGACGGTGCCTGCCGGCGTTTCCGGTGGTCTGGGAACGCGCCGCCGCGGCAGCAGAAAGCGGGTCGTCGTTCATGGAAAAGCGGCCGAGGGAAAGCGCTGCATCCTCTGCTGTCGCGGTCGTGATCGTCATGGGCGTATCGGGGTCGGGCAAGTCGACGGTCGGAGCGCTCCTCGCGTCGCGCCTTCGGTGGGAGTTCGAGGACGCCGATTGGTTTCACCCGGCCTCCAATGTCGACAAGATGCACCGGGGCATCCCGCTCACGGACGAGGATCGCTGGCCCTGGCTGGCGGCGATCGCCGGCTGGATCGACAACACGCGCCTTGCGGGCAGACACGCCGTCATCGCGTGCTCCGCGCTGAAGCGCCGCTACCGGGATGTTCTGATCGGCAGTCGCGTCGACGTCCGTCTGGTCTACCTGAAAGGCGACGAGACGCTCATCGCACGTCGTATTGCCACCCGTCATGAGCATTTCATGCCGCGAAGTTTGCTGCACAGTCAGTTTGACGCGCTCGAGGAGCCAGGAGCGGAGGAAAATCCGGTGGTAATCTCGATCAAACCGGAGCCGCGCGAGATCGTGGCGCAGATCTTATCCGCGCTGCGCTTGTCCGGCGAAGCCGTCCCACCCGAGCAATCTGCCCCGGAATCGACCGCGCCGGGTGCGCGAACGGACCCGTAGGGAGCCGCCGGGATGCCTGACGCGTTGCCGTCCTGATCTGCTGCAAAAATTGACGGCGCTGCAATTCATTTCGGTGTC
>Ga0207688_10000287_pt1 | contig 23023 bp, 23 predicted proteins | sample KBSMiscanthusM4_FD_184296 | JGI IMG/M metagenome (GOLD analysis project Ga0207688, IMG submission 184296) | Miscanthus rhizosphere microbial communities from Kellogg Biological Station, Michigan, USA - M4 (SPAdes) (version 2) | ecosystem: Host-associated > Plants > Roots > Rhizosphere ...
CTGCGGACGCGAGAGCAATCTGGCATGCGTGCACCGGAGTTCCGACTCCGGACACCATCTGCGGGACTGCTCGCACTCCCGTGGGACCGACCGTTGTCGGAGTGGGTGGTTCCCGACGTTCCGTTGCGCGACATCGCCGTTGGGATGAGTCGCCACCTGGTGAAGTTCGTCGACGCCGACGATCAGCTGTGGGCGGTCAAGGACATGCCCCCGCGGGTGGCCATCAAGGAATACGACGTGCTGCGGCAGCTCGAGGACATGGGGCTGCCCGCGGTGCGTCCGGCGGGCCTGGTGCTGCAACCCGAATTCGACACCGCGATCCTGGTCACCCGCTACCTCGAAGGGTCCTGGCAGTACCGCAGGCTGTTCATGCGTCTGCCGCCCGACCAGCCGAGGCACCGGGCACGCCTGCTGGATGCCATGGCGGGCCTGTTGGTGGAACTGCATCGCCACGGTGTCTTCTGGGGCGACTGTTCTTTGGCGAACACCCTGTTCTCGCGGGACGGCCAGCTTCTTGCGGCCTGGCTGGTCGACGCCGAGACATCCGAGGTGCACCCAACACTGAGCCGTGGGCAGCGCAGGCACGACCTCGAAATTCTGGTGGAGAACGTGGCGGAGGGCTTGGTCGACCTCGCCGAGCGGCTCGGTCGGCCAGAGGAGATGCACCCCACCCTGATCGACGAAGCCGAACAGGTTCTCTTCCGCTACGAAACTCTCTGGGGGGTCCTGCACTCCGAGCCGGTTTTCGGGTTCAGCGATCGGTATCGGGTCGAAGGGACGATCCGGCGCCTCAACGAACTCGGCTTCGCCGTCGACGAACTGTCGCTGCAACCTGACAGCGCTGACCCGGGCCGGCTCAAACTCCGTGTCGCCGTGGGTGATCGGCGCTACCACGCGCAACACCTTCAGGAGCTCACCGGCCTCGACGTGGGTGAGGGACAGGCCCGTATCCTGCTCGGCGATCTGCGCGCATATCAGGCGCAGCTGTGCCGCGAGGTCGGCCACGACGTCGACGAGCGGACGGCCGCTCGGCTGTGGGTGACCGAGGTGTTGACACCGTACGAGCAGTTGGCACACGAAGCGGTACACCGCAGCGGCACGCCCATCCAGGCCTACTGCGATCTGCTCGAGGTGCGTTGGCTAGTCAGCGAAAAGGCCGGTCGCGACGTCGGCACCAACCGAGCGCTTGCGGCACTGGCGCGTGATGTCATCCCCACTGACTCCGCTGCGAAGATGGCCGTCGCCGAGGTGCCGACCGCACCATTTGCGGTCTTGCAAAGCGACGACGATTCCTAACCGCCTCCCCCGACCACCGGCTCTTCACCCGGGGTGATGCCGAGCGGCACATCCGGGTCGGCGCCCGGTGCGTCGTGTGTGAACACCTGGTGCGACATCGGCCGGCAGTTGTCGTCCATCGGGGTCTGATCGCCCGAGCAGTAAGGGACGAGGTCGGCCGGATCGGCTGCTGCTTGCGGGGCTCCGACGAGGACGGCTGCCACCGCGAGCAGGCACGCCGTGAACGTTCTCGTCATAGTCCAACGGTACTGCGGGTAATAACGTGAGGTGGTGGATCGATACGGCCGGGTGAAGCTGACCAACCCGGACAAGGTGCTGTACCCGGCGTCGGGTACCACAAAAGCAGAGGTGTTCGACTACTACATCAACATCGCCGAGGTCATGATCCCGCACATCGCCGGCCGAGCCGCCACCCGCAAGCGCTGGCCCAACGGCGTCGATGAGGCGTCGTTCTTCGAGAAGCAGCTCGCCTCGTCGGCCCCGGATTGGCTGAACCGGGCCAGCATCACGCACCGGTCGGGGACCACCACTTATCCGATCATCGACACCGTCGAGGGACTCGCCTGGATCGCCCAGCAGGCCGCGCTCGAGGTGCACGTGCCGCAGTGGCGGTTTGTTCCGGGAGGGCGTAGTGGGGCGGCCGAAGATGCAGTAGTTCCGGGGCCTGCGACGCGGCTGGTGTTCGACCTCGATCCCGGCGAGGGCGTCAAAATGAAACAGCTGTGCGAAGTCGCGCAGGCCGTCAGGGAGCTGATGGGCGACATCGGCCTGACGACCTATCCGCTCACCAGCGGCAGCAAAGGCTTGCACTTGTACGCCCCGCTTGAGGAGCCGGTGAGCTCGCACGGCGCGGTGGTGTTGGCCAAACGCGTTGCGCAGCAGCTGGAACAGGCCATGCCGAAGCTCGTCACGGCCACCATGACCAAGAGCCTGCGCACCGGCAAGGTGTTCTTGGACTGGAGCCAGAACAACGGGTCGAAGACGACGATCGCACCGTATTCGCTTCGCGGACGGGAACATCCGACGGTCGCGGCGCCGCGCACCTGGGACGAGATCGCCGACCCGAAGCTGCGGCACTTGCGCTTCGGCGAGGTGTTGGAGCGGGTCGAGAAAAACGGCGATCTGCTGGCAGAGCTCGACGAGTTGGTGCCCGTCGCGGATCGGCTGACGAAGTACCGCAGCATGCGCGACGCGTCGAAAACACCGGAGCCCGTGCCGAAAAAAGCCCCAATGGGCGGCAAGAACGACCTCTTCGTCATCCAGGAACACCACGCCCGCCGACTGCACTATGACCTGCGACTGGAACGCGACGGAGTGCTGGCGAGCTGGGCGGTGCCGAAGAACCTGCCCGACACGCCTGCTGTGAATCACCTTGCCGTGCACACGGAAGACCATCCGCTGGAGTACCTGGCTTTTCACGGCACCATCCCGAGGGGGGAGTACGGTGCGGGCCAGATGATCGTCTGGGACACCGGCACATACGAGACGGAGAAATTCAACGACCACGAAGTGATCGTCACCTTGCACGGCAACAAGATCGACGGCCGGTACGCGCTGATCCAGACCGACGGCAAAAATTGGCTGGCGCACCGGATGAAGGAGCAGAAGCAGCCACAGGCAGGCGATCTTACGCCGATGCTCGCAACCGAGGGCTCCGTCGAAAGGCTCAAGGCGACGCAATGGTCGTTCGAGGGCAAGTGGGACGGTTATCGGGTGCTGGTCGACGCGAACCGTGGCAAGCTCAACCTGCGGTCACGACGAGGCCGCGACGTCACCGGTGAATACCCCCAATTCGAGTCGCTGGCAGCCGATCTCGCCGACCATCACGTCATCCTCGACGGCGAAGCGGTCGCGCTCGACGCGTCCGGCGTGCCCAGTTTCAGCGAAATGCAGAACCGGGCGCGCTCCACCCGGGTCGAGTACTGGGCGTTCGACATCCTGCATCTCGACGGCCGATCGTTGGTGCGGGCCAAGTACTCCGACCGTCGCCGGCTGCTCGAGGCCCTGGCGGAGGGCGGTGGGCTCATCGTCCCCGATCAGCTGCCCGGCGACGGACCGGCGGCAATGGAATACGCCCGCAAACACCGGTGGGAGGGTGTGATCGCCAAGAAGAGGGACTCCACCTACCAGCCGGGCCGACGGTCGTCGTCGTGGATCAAGGACAAGATCTGGACCACGCAGGAGGCGGTGATCGGCGGCTGGCGACAGGGCGAGGGCGGCCGCTCCAGCGGCATCGGGGCGTTGATGCTCGGCATTCCAGAGGACGGGGGTCTGCACTTCGCAGGACGCGTCGGAACCGGCTTCACCGAGAAGGAGCTGGCCAAGCTCAAGGACATCCTCAAGCCGCTCGAAACAGACAAATCGCCCTTCAACACAAGGCTTCCCACCCAGGACGCTAAGGGCGTGACATTCGTCAGGCCCGAATTGGTCGGCGAGGTGCGCTACAGCGAGCGTACCTCGGACGGCCGTCTGCGCCAGCCAAGCTGGCGCGGGCTGCGTCCGGACAAGGAGCCGGACGACGTCGTCTGGGAATAGTGGGACGTCAGAATCATTGTGCGCGAGGTGAATTCGCGTATGGCCTGGGGCGCACGGGCGGCCTTAAGCGAGGATTCAAGAGCGAGTTGCTCCGATGCTGAGTTGACTGCTGAGTTGCATGGGAGGAGCGGCACGTGATTCGAAGTGTTGAAGGCCAGCGCCGACAATCATCCGGAAGCGTCGATTGCTTCCTGCATACCCCGGGCCGCCAGCTCGTCGGCCAACTCGTTGTCGGCGACACCCGAGTGCCCCTTCACCCAGAACCACTCGACCTGGTGCCGCGCACAGGCCATCTGGAGTCGCTTCCAGAGGTCGGCGTTCTTCACCGGCTGCTTCGCGGCGGTCGTCCAGCCGTTGCGTTCCCAGCCGAGGACCCACTTGGTGATGCCGTTCCGGACATAGGTGCTGTCGGTGTAGAGGTGCACCACCACGGGTCTGGTGAGCGCTTCCAGCGCCATGATCGGCGCGGTCAACTCCATCCGGTTGTTGCTGGTCTCGTCGGACTCGCCACCGCACATCTCGCGAACGTGCTGACGTTGGCGCAGCACCGCCCCCCAGCCGCCGGGGCCGGGGTTGGGTCTGCACCCGCCGTCGGTGTGGATGACCACGACGTCCGCGCCCATGAGCTCAGTCCACCTGTGCTGCCGGAGCAGACGCACAGCCATCGGCCCGACGCCGTGAAGGGCGAGGAGCCCACCGAGATCCGCGGGCAGATCCGCGAGGGTGTGGTAACCGGCGTCGAGGATGGGGCCGCGGTCCCGTGGGGTCGGTCATGCGCCGAGGATAGGCACTGCGTCGAGCGGTCGGCTCAGCGACACGCGAGCCCGTACTGATGACGTGGCCTCAGCGATCGCGAGCGGGCACCGAGATCATCGCCGACCGGACCGACATCCCGAGCGCGTGAACCTAAAGCCCAATTCAGACGGATTATGATAGCCGAAGCTCAACCAACATCCCTGCTGCAGACGTGCTGAGAGTTGTGTATTCGTCGTACTCAACTCAAGCCTTACGTACGGCGGGGACTTTGTAGTTCTTCGTCAGTATGGGCGCCAACGGCGTGTAGTACCGCATGGTGAGGTTGAAGGTGCCGGCTGGTGCTGGGAGCCAGTTGCTCGCCCGGTCACCTTCTGGCTTGGTGTGTTGCAGGTAGATGGTCAACGACCCGTCTGGGTTTGGAGTGAGTCCGTCGGTTGTGCTGCCGATGGAGACGCGGTCGATCTCGTTGGCGACGAACAACATCGAGTCGTCATACATGGCGATGTTCCACATGCCTGCTACCGGCGGGGTTTGTCCGGGTTCGAAGTAAACGACGTAATCGTTGGCGCCGTCGAGGGTTTGGTCGTCGACGTCGACGGCGGTGTTGACGTAGAAGACTTGGTCGGCGACTTCGGTGCCAACCTGGTTCTTGGTGTTGGCGGCGTTCAGTGCCCAGTCGAAACTGCAACGACCCGAGGCCAGCGAACCCCGCCAACCGTTGACCGTATCGCTGATGGTTTTCCACCGCTCGTCGGCGATCTGCTCGACCACGGGTGCGGCGCGGCGCAACCCGTCCAGCGTGGACTTGTCCAGTCCCTGCCAGTCGAAGCCCTTGCGGACGCTGAGTCCGATGGTGCCGAGCGTCTGGACGAAGGTGTCGTTGACGTCGGCGTGGATGGGCAGCATGTACTTCATCGCTGCCCCCAGGCGGTCGAAGTGGATCAGCTCCTTGGGAGCCGTGAGAGCGGGGAACGGTATCGGCGAGTAATCGGGTTCTGCGCGGGTAATGCCGTCTCGCAGGTAATCCGGTAGTGGCCTGATGGTGAAGCCCTCCTGGGCTTGCAGTGCGCCGGCCAGGTCATCGGCGCTGTTGACCGCGATGCGCAGGGCCACGAATCCGATGTTGGTGCGGAAGCTGACCTGGATCATGTCGCCAGGAAGCCGGCCCTGGAATTCCGGGCCGGTGATCAGATACGCGCCGGGAACGTGGGGGCGTGATCCGCCGACGTTGAGGACGACGTCGTCGAATGCATCGCCGATCTGCACGATGAACCAGCGTTCGTCGGCCAGCTTCGGGACGTGGATGACGACGGGACCGTCCGCGAGATCGAGGAGGGCGTACCCGTCGATCGTCAGGTTGTTCGGCGTGACAACGAACCGGTCCTCGGCGGATTTCAGCCGGTCGAACTTCCGGAAGCTGTTGCGCCCAGCCCCTTTCGCTTCGAGGGTTCGAGGGAAGGCTTCGACGCGGTGCGCGAGCGGATAGCCCCACAGCCCGGCCTGCACAGCCAGCGTGTAGGCATTCTCCTCGCGTTCGTTGATCGTCATGTCGCCTCCGCGTCGTCGTTGGTGGTCCCGCCATCATCTCCCTGCGGTGAACGAAGAACATCGCACGCTTCGAATACTGCATCTCGGCCAGTTGGGTGGGAAGGCTGGCAGTAAACGATCAACCGGCAGAACTGGGTTGGCTTTGCCGAAACCGGGGTAGTAGATGACCCTGGCGTCGGGACAATACGGGGAAGCGAATTCAAAAGGGGCGGAAATGAGCGCATCAAACATCACTATGCAACGCGGAGCTTTCGGTGTACTTGCTGCCGGCGTGCTTGGGGGACTGGTAGTCGCGACGATCGCGTTACCGACAGCGTCCGCTCAGCCTCAATGCACCGCAGCGGAGCTGAGCAACGAGCTTGGTTCGGTGGCCAGTCTGACCGGCGGTTATCTAGCCAGCCATCCAGGCGCGAATGACGTCGTGACCAACGCCGGCGCGCAGCCCGCAGGGGAGGGTGAGAACTCGATTCGGGCGTATTTCGTCGCCCATCCGCAGGAGTGGGCCGAGCTGCAAGCCATTGCACAACCGTTGCGCTCCCTGCGCCAGCAGTGCAACGTGGATGTGGCACCCGCCCAGATCGCAAGACTGTTCGACGCGATGGCGTCATAGGCGTCTAACGTTTCCCACGGGGTTCAAGCACCGGCTTGATGTCCACGATCGGTGTCCCGTCGACAGCTTCGAGGCCTTGTACGCGCATGCGCAGGTCGTCGACGCCGAGAATCGTGACCACGTGGACGCCAAGCGGGTTCGGCCGATGCTGCGAACGCGTCGCGAACACGCCGCGCATTGGCCGGCTCGTATCGCTACGGGGGTGCACCTGCAAGACGGTTCGGTCCGCGAGATGCAGCCAGGTGATCACGACGATGTCGTCGCCGGCACGCAGGCCATCGAGCGCCGGTCGCACGTCAGGGTTGAGTATTAGCCAGCAGTCCGGCGAGCCTTCGTCACCCTGGCGTGGGGCCGCTTGCAGCTCGGTCAGCGGAGATTCAACAAACCCAATGGGTCGGAGCGGGTATTCATTCATCGGTGCGGTAGAGACCGATCAGGTGATCGTCACGCCGCCGTCGACAACGATGGTCTGCCCGGTGACAAAGCCGCCGGCGTCGGAGACGAGCCACACAAGAGTCGCGGCCAACTCGACCGGAGAACCCATGCGGCCCAACAACACTCGCGGTGTGAGGCTTTCGATATAGCCGGGCTTGTACGCGTCGGTCATCTCGGACTCGAAAAACCCCGGTGCGATCGCGTTGACGCGGATGCCCTTCCGAGGGCCCCACTGCTGAGCCAGATCCCGGGTCAGCCCCGAGATCCCGGCCTTGCTCGCGCTGTACGCGGCCTGGGGCAATCCGGCCGTCGTGATGCCGAGCACACTTGAGATGTTCACGATCGAGCTGCCCGGCTGCATCACCTTTGCGCACGCCTGTGCGGCCCAGTATGAGCCGTTCAGGTTGATGTCGATGACGGCGCGGAACTCGTCGGGGGTTTCGCGCGTGGCCGGCACAGCGGTGCCCACCCCGGCGTTGTTGACCAGCACATCGACCTGGCCGAACTCGTTCACCGCCGCATCCACCATCGCCTGGCACTGCGCCGGATCGGCGACGTCCGTGGCGACTGTCAATGCACGTCGGCCCGCCGACTCTACGAGACGCGATGTGGCGTAGAGCTTGTCCACGCGCCTCGCCGCCAGCACCACATCTGCGCCGGCCTCCGCGCACGCCTGGGCGAATGACACCCCCAAACCGGATGATGCACCGGTGACGATGACGACCTTGTCGTCGAGTCGGAACTTGTCAAGTACGGGCACCCGGTCAGACTAGCTCCCGACGCTGCAGCGCTACCGACACGGTGAGGACGGCTATTCCGGCAGCCGCCAGCAGGGCGCCTGCGGCGGCGGGCGCGGTGTAGCCGTAGCCGGCCGCGATCACCAGACCACCGACCCAGGCGCCGGTCGCATTGCCGATGTTCAGCGCTGAGTGGTTCAGCGCGGCGGCCAGCGTTTGCGCACCGTGCGCGACATCCATCAGCCGGGTCTGCAACGCAGGGGCGACCGCGGAACCTGCAGCGCCAATGCCGAACAACACAAGCAGCGCTGTCCACGGGTTGTGCGATGCCAGCACGAACACCGCCAGGATGATGCCGAGCGCGCCCATCGACACGTACAGCGCGCGGATCACCGAGTGGTCCGCCAACCGCCCGCCGACCAGGTTGCCGACTACCATGCCGACACCGAAGACCATCAACGCCAACGGAACCAGCGAGCGGGGCAGTCCGGCAACATCGGTCATCGTGGTGCTGATGTAGGTGTAGACGGCGAACATGCCGCCGAAGCCGATCATCCCGACGGCCAGCGCCAGCCAGACCTGCACGCGCTTGAGCGCACCCAGTTCGGTGAGCGGGCTGGTGACGTGCATGGACCGCAACCGCGCGGGCAACCAGAACCACAGCGCCGTCATTGTGATCGCGCCGACGGCCACCACAAGTGCGAACGCGCTGCGCCAGCCCAGTGCCTGGCCCAGCCAGGAGGCTATTCCGACGCCGATCACGGTGGCCACGGTCAGTCCGCACATCACGTGCGCGACCGCCTTCGCGCGGTTGTGCCGTCCCATCAAGTGGGTGGCGACCAGGGCGGCCACCCCGAAGTACGCCCCGTGCGGCAGCCCGGCTACGAACCGTGCGATCATCAGCGTTTCGTACGACGGTGCCAGCACGCTGGCCAGATTGCCGAGCGTGAAAACCGCCATCAGGGCGAGCAGCAGGGTCTTGCGTGGTACCCGCGCGGCCAGCGCCGCGATGATCGGCGCGCCGATCACGACACCAAGGGCGTATGCCGAAATGACGTGGCCTGCCGTGGGTTCGGTGATGCCGAGGCTGGACGCAATGTCGGGAAGCAGGCCCATTGCGACGAACTCCGTGGTGCCGATTCCGAATCCGCCCAGGGCGAGCGCGAGCACCGCCAGCCAGCGCACGGCCGGATCGGGAGCGACGACGGAGACGGGACGGTCCGGCCGATCAAGTGAAATGGTCACTGCGATTCAGACTTTCGCATCGTAGGGTCGGCGAGTTCGACGGCGACTGTGGCCAGGCTGGAGACCCGGTCCAAGTCGCTGCGTTCGAGGGCTTTGGCCGGCGTGAGCCAACTGCCACCGACGCACCCAGCGTTGGGCGTCTTGAGATATTCCGCGATGTTCGTCGTCACGTCGGCAATTCCGGGATGCATCATGCCGCCCCCTCGTGCCAGCGCCGACCGTCCCGCTCGAGCAGGGTGGAGGCGTCGACGGGTCCGTCCGTGCCTGCCGGATACAGCCGTGGCTCCCGGCCCGACTCCTGCCACTGGCGCAGAATCGGTTCGGCCCACGCCCAGGCCGCCTCGACCTCATCGCGGCGCATGAACAACGTCGGATCACCGCGCACGACATCCATCAACAGTCGCTCGTAGGCGTCTGGTGAGCGACGCTGAAAGGCCTGGGTGTAGTTGAGCGCCAGTGACACCGGCCGCATCCGGATGCCGCCGGGCCCAGGTTCTTTCGCGGTGAGCTCGAGGCGCATCTCCTCGTCCGGCTGCAGCGATATCACCAGCCGGTTCGGCTCGGATGCGCCGTCGCTGCCGGGAAACATCTGCAGCGGAACGGGTTTGAACTGGACGACGATCTCGGAGTACCGCCGCGACATCCGCTTACCGGTGCGCAGATAGAACGGCACCCCGGCCCAGCGCCAGTTGCTGATCTCGGCCTTGACCGCTACGAACGTCTCGGTCGAGCTGTCCAGATTTTCGGCGTCCTGTCGGTACGCGCCGACCACCGCGCCATCGGCCAGGCCGGGTCCGTACTGTCCGGTCACCGTGTCCCGTTTGATGTCCTTGGCCGACAACGGCTTCAAAGCCTGCAGCACCTTAAGCTTCTCGTCGCGCACGGTCTCACGATCGATGTATGTGGGCGGTTCCATCGCGACCAGACAGAGCACCTGCAGCAGATGGTTCTGCAGCATGTCCCGCAGCGCGCCGGACTTGTCGTAGTAGTCACCGCGGGTGCCGACGCCGAGCGACTCCGCGGCGGTGATCTGGACGTGGTCGATCCGGCTCGAGTTCCACAGCGGTTCCAGCAGCGTGTTGGCGAACCGGGTGACGAGCAGGTTCTGCACGCTCTCCTTGCCCAGGTAGTGGTCGATGCGGAAGATCTGCCGCTCCTCGAAGACCGCGCCTACGGCGCGATTGATCGCCTGCGCTGACGCGAGGTCGTGGCCGATCGGCTTCTCGAGCACCACCCGCGACGACGTCGTGACCAGACCCTGCCTGCCAAGCGCATCGCAAATCGGCCCGAACAGGGCGGGAGCGCAGGCCAGGTAGAACACCCGGATGTCGACCGCCGAGGCCGCCAGCACGTCGGTGACGGCCGCGTAGTCGGAGGGCTCGGTCAGGTCAATGCTGACGAACCGCAGCCGGGCCAGGAAGCGGTCGACGGTTTCGCCGTCGAGCAGCTCGGCGGCAACGAACCGGCCCAGTTCAGCCTGGATTTTGTGGTGGTAGCCGGGCTCATCGAGGCCCGCCCGCGCGACGGCGATGACTCTGGTGTCGGCGGTCAGCTGGCCGTCCCGGTCACGCAGGTACAGCGCTGGCAGCAGCTTGCGAACAGCGAGGTCGCCGGTGCCCCCGAAGATCACGAAGTCGCAAGCGTCAACCCCGTTGGCGATCGGCATCTGGTCCTCCTCGCGTTGGTTTCTGCGGCCAGCAGACGCAAGAGGCCCCATTTCCACGGCGTGTCGGGTGCCTGTGCGTCTGCTCGCGCAGAGCGGTCGTGGACCACGCTAGAGGGGCTTTGGCGTGTACGCAAACGAACTTAGGTACTTGAAATGCAAAAGTGATCGAGGTTACGCTACCTGCATGGCCCTTTTCAGGACTTCAACGTCGACGTCCGCCGGAGACATCTATGCCTTGATCAGGAGCCGACGCGACATCACCCGCACGGAGATCGGCCGGCTCACGGGGCTGTCTCGCACCGCGGTGTCGGCCCGCGTCGCAGCACTGGCTGCGCAGGGACTTGTCACCGAGCGCGAACTGGCGCCATCGACGGGCGGACGTCCCGCTAGTTTTGTGACCTTCAACGTCGACGGCGGCGTGGCGTTGTCGGCGGCCATCGGCCGTAGCCGCACCCGGCTCGCCGTGTGCAATCTGGCAGGCGACATCCTGGCGGCCACCGACATCGATCAGGAACCCGGTCTGGGGCCCGACGATCTGATGCCCGACATCGTCAAGTGCCTCGATGCGCTGCTGGACGATTCCGGCCACCGCGACGAGAAGATCTTCGGCGTCGGGGTGTGCCTGCCAGGCACCGTCGACCGCGAGCGCGGCAGCAGCCTCGACTCGCCGATCATGGGCGGATGGGACGGCGTACCCTTGCCGCCGTACTTCGCCGAATTGACCGATGCCCCAGTGATTCTCGACAACGACGCCAATGTCATCGCTCTGGCCGAGCGGCGCGGCGATCGACAGGCCTTCGACGATCTGCTCGTGCTCAAGGCATCGACGGGGCTGGGCGCCGGCATCATCGCCGGCGGGTCGTTGCAGCGCGGTGCGGTGCAGGCGGCGGGGGAGTTCGGCCACAACAAGACACCAGCGGCCGCGGGCATGCGATGTCGCTGCGGCGACACCGGTTGCCTCGAGGCGATCGCAGGCGGTTGGGCCCTGGTCCGCGCGCTTCAGTCCGATGGCCGCGCCGTCGGTCACTTGCGCGACGTGGTCGAGTTGGCCATCAGCGGCGACCCAATCGCGCGGCGGATGATCCGCGACAGCGGCCGCCACATCGGTGAAGTCCTTGCCGCCGCGATAAATCTGCTGAACCCCGCCGTCCTTGTGGTCGCGGGGGATATGGCGGGCGCCTACGAAATCTTCGTGGCGGGCCTGCGAGAAACGTTGTACGGCAACGCAACCGCGTTGGCCACCCGGGTGTTGCAGGTTGTGCCGTCGACGTACGGCGACCGCTCCGGTGTCATCGGCAGCGCGACGATGGTGCTCGACCATGTGTTGAGCCCCGCGGCGATCGACGCTCGACCTTAATCGCGCCGAAACGGCATTCCAGCAGAAGAAGTCGAGCAACGGCCTGCCCGAATAGCGTTTCGGCGGATAGGCCGAGCGCCGCAGTGGCAACCTTCAACTGAAAGTGCAGCAACAGGCGTAGGGTGCAGGTATTCGGGGTTCAGCCCACCGCCCCTTCATGTCGCCTTGAAGAGGTGAGCTCCATAGGCAACACCGCTCAGATTCATCGACCGGAACGCACACAGGTCGAGATTTCGGATCCCGCCGACGCGGACGAGTTCCTCGAGGACGCGTACGGCGTGCGATTGCGGCTGTGCCGCAGACGCGTCGCCCGCAGCGAGGCTCCGTTGTTGACGTATTCGCGTATGGACGTCGGGCCGTTCGCGATCGACGAAATTTATTCGGCGGGTTATCTGGAGGCGTCGCCCGATCCGCTGAACAAGGTGTTCACGATCTGGACGACCCACGGCCAGGTGTCCGGAGACTGCGACGGGCTGACGGGGGAGGCTCAGGCCGGCGACATCGCCCTGCTGTCACAACCGCATCTGCCACATCGCATGCGAGCCCAGGATATTTGCATGACTTTGGTGCTGCTCGATCAATCTGTGGTCGCGGGCGTGGCGACGGGCCTGCCGAGCGGCCAGGCGCCGCTGCCGGTCCGCTTCCGCAGCTTCCAGCCCGTCGACGCGGTTGCGGCCCGGCTGTGGAGGGACACCGTCAGCTACGTCAAACACAGCCTGCTCGCCGACAACACGATCACCACGCCGCTGGTGCTGGGACACGCCAGCCGGATGTTGGCAGCTGTCACGTTGTCCACTTTTCCGAACACAGCAGCCACCGGCCCGACGCCGCATGACCGCACCGATGCCAAGCCGGTGCTTCTTCGTCGCGCCATGGAGTACATGGATGCGAATGCGACCAGCGACATCGGGCTGGCCGACATCGCCGATGCCGTCCATGTCACGCCGCGTGCCGTCCAGTACATGTTCCGCAGGTACCTCGAGATCACCCCACTGCAGTATCTTCGCCGGCTGCGGCTGCACTACGCCCACCAAGAGCTCCTCGCCGGCGACCGCATGCACAACACCGTCACCGACATCTCCGCGCGCTGGGGTTTCGCGCATACTGGTCGGTTCGCCGTGCTCTACCGCCAGACGTACGGTCAGAGCCCGCACTCGACGTTGCGCGACTGATCGCTTACCCCCGCTGCGCAGCACCGATGGACGTATTGCTTTTGGTATGCACACATCGTGCAGAAAAACGTATGAGGCGTTTCTTGGGGGACCAAAGCAAAGTGCAGGCGGCCCAGCACATTTCGCGGAGTCTCACGAAGTCTACTGCCTTCCCGTCATACGCTACCGCCGCGCTTCGGTGAGGATGCCTTCTGACCCGACGCTCCGTACCCGGATCGGGTCGTTGGGTCCGCGCTCGGCCAGCATTGACGGGATGACATCAGCCCTCGTCCAATCGTCGACACCATGTGCCGCCGATCCGAACATACTCGGCTACAGCCGGTTCTCTTTCCCAATGACTGCCCAGACCGTCTTGCCCGACGAAGTCGGTGCATTACCCCATGCGCGAGACAGGGCGGAAACGATGTGCAGGCCCGAGGGCGCCGCGCGCGGCTTGGGCTCTTCCCGCGGGCCGGCAGGGAGGTGGCTGGCGTCCGAGACCGCTACGGTGACCGCCGACCCGTCGTACTCCAGTCGAACCCCGGGACCGCTGTCGGTGTGCTGCAGAACATTTTCGACGAATGCGGTGACCACCACCTTGGCCACCGGGATCAGCTCGGGCTGCGACCACGCCGTCAGCCAGTCGGTGACCAGTTCGCGCGCACGCCTCAAGCTAGTCAGTTGGGCAGGCAACTCCGCACGGGCGCGCCGTCGCAGCGGTGGCGAATCGGCGCATGACGCTGCGTCGATGGCGGCTCGGATGCTCGGATAGACCGGCACATAACGGGTGACACCATTGCGGGTAATGGCCGACCGCCCCGCAGGGTGCCCGCACACCAACATGATCGCTACTTCCGGCCACAAGGCTACGTGCCAGCGCGCGCTGGTGAATACGACCCATGCCGATTCGGCGGGCACACCGAGATGGGTGACGTCGACGATAACGGCCTTCGGTTCGTCGAGCGCCGCCTTGATGATCTGGTCGCGCAGGGATCGATAGGTAATGCTGTCGAGGGTGCCGCGAACAGTTAGCACAACGGCGGTTGCATCCACCGTCTCGCTAGCAACGCTCAGGGCGCTGCAGGCGTCAGCCGTCACCGCGCTCACCCGCACCGGAAGTCGCTTCCGATAACCGCCTGCCAATAACCGTCACCGCACGCTCCGCCTCATCGGCGAGGTCGGTGTAGCGCCAGCGCCTGTGCAACATTCCAGGGCGCGCGCCTTGAGCAGCGCATCGGCGGTCCACGCGTGATCGACGCGGCACCGATAGTTGTTGTCGCTCACGCTCATCAGCGAGCCGTTGCAATCGGGGCGCGTGTAGCCGGAGTGCGGGTCGAGCGCCTCGGCGTCGAAAAGACGTTGAAAATCGGCGGCCCATCGCGATCCGGTTTTCAATTTCCATGCCTTCGTCGGGCTCCATGTCCCGCTGCTGAATATCTCGGTCGGCCAGCTTCGCGAGCAAGGCACCGACATTGATGGCCGTGACCTGACCGCCACCACCACACGAAGCGTGCCGCTGAGGCGAGTATTCGTGCTTGCCATCGTGCACTGGTTACCCGTACCCCCGCTGGATAACCCCTTCCTAGGACTGACGTTACGCCCTTTTTGACCACTGGCGCCGCCCGTTACAGCTTGTTCATCACCTTCTCGGCGAAGGACTCGAGATGCCGGATCTTGGCGTCGAGCCGCTCGGTGTCCTGACCCATGATGTACGGGATCCGGAAGCCCACGATGACGTCGGTGACCCCCTTGTCCTCGAGACGCTTGATGCCGTCGACCGTGAACGCGTCGGCCGAAATCACATGGATCTCGAAGGGTCCCGTTCGGCCCTCTTCTTTGCGAATTTGATTGAGCCGCTGGATCAATCGGTCGAGTTCTTCCGGCTGGCCGCCGCCGTGCATCCAGCCGTCGCAGCGGGCTGCCCGCTTGAGGGCCGCCTCGGCGTGACCGCCGACGAAGATCGGGATCGGTTTTGTTGGCGCCGGCGTCATTTTCGTTTTCGGGATGTCGTAGAACTCGCCGTGAAACTCGAAGTACTCGCCGGACGTGAGCCCTTTGATGATCTCGATGCATTCGTCCATCCGCTTACCGCGGTTGGCGAACGGAACCCCCATCAGCTCGTAGTCCTCCGGCCACGGGCTGGTGCCGACGCCGAGCCCCAGCCGGTTGCCGAACACCGCCGCCAGCGACCCGGCCTGTTTGGCCACCAGCGCCGGTGGGCGGATCGGCAACTTGAGCACGAAGAAGTTGAACTTCAGGGTCGTGGTGACGGCGCACAGCGCGCCTGCCATCACAAAGGCCTCGATGAAGGACTTGCCATCCAGGAACTCGCGGCTGCCGTCCCGGGTGTACGGGTACTTCGAATCGGATTCGAACGGATAGGCGATGCTGTCCGGAACTGTCATCGCGTGATAGCCCGCGGCCTCGGCGGCCTTGGCCAGCGGGATGTAGTACGTCGGGTCCGTCATCGCCTCGGCGAAGGTGAAGCGCACGCGGCCATACTAGAACGTGTTCTAATGCGACGATTTAACGGCCATGCCCAGGGGAACGCCATCGCCATGAGCGCGGTGTCGAAGGCCCTGTACATGCCCCTGTCGATTGCCAGCAGCGTCGCGGGTGGCTTACTGGCGGGACGGATCTTCACGGAGATCTGGCAGCGGATCAGCCCGTCGGACCAGGAGCCGCCGGACCCGGAGGATCTCGACCGCTCGGGCCGCGAGGCGATTGCGGCCGCCGCGCTTCAAGGGCTTGCGTTCGGCCTCGTGCGCGCTGCCGTCAGTCGCGCCGGCGCGCACGGCTACAGGGCCGTCACCCACGAGAGCCCGGAGTAGCCGCCAGCGATTTCTGCGTGAGGGCTGTGAATTCTGCCGATTCACGACCGGGGTGCAGATCTCGATACGTGAGCAAGCGATCATTGCGTAGGTGCGCACCTGGCTGACCCGCAATGTCCGGGTGCTCTCTGCCGTCTCGTTTCTCCAGGACGCCGCGAGCGAGCTTCTCTACCCGCTGCTGCCCATCTACCTGACCTCGGTGCTGGGCGCCCCTGCGGCGGTTGTCGGCGCCGTGGAAGGCGCCGCGGAGGGAGCGGCGTCGCTGACCAAGCTTGCGGCGGGCCCCCTCGCCGACCGCTTCGCGCGGCGGCCGCTGATCGCCACGGGTTACGGCATGGCGGCGCTGGGCAAGGTGATCGTGGCGGCGGCCGCGGCCTGGCCGGGTGTGCTGGCAGGCCGGGTTGTCGACCGGCTCGGCAAGGGAATCCGCGGCGCGCCGCGCGACGCATTGCTGGTCGTCGACATCGACGCGGCCGCGCGGGGACGGGTGTTCGGATTTCACCGCGCGATGGACACGTTGGGCGCCGTCGTTGGCCCATTGCTCGGTCTGGCCGGCTACGAACTGTTCGATCACCAGATCCCCCCGCTGTTGTGGGTGGCCGTCGTGCCTGCGGTGTTGAGCGTCGCTTTGGTGTTCCTTGTGCGCGAGACCCGGCGAGTGCTGCCCCGGGCCGAGCGGCGCGCGGTGTTCGCCAGGGTGAATGACCTGCCCGCCCCTTATTGGCGGGTGACGACGGCGTTGGTCCTGTTCGGCCTGGTGAACTTCCCCGATGCATTGCTCCTGTTGCGGCTCAACGAAATCGGCTTCTCGGTGGTCGAGGTCATCCTGGCCTACGTCACCTACAACGCGGTGTATGCGGTCGTGAGTTATCCGGCCGGGCTGCTGGCCGATCGCATTCCGCGTCCCGCTGTGTTCGGCGTCGGCCTCGTGTTCTTCGCGATCGGCTATACCGGCCTGGGGCTTACCACTGACACGGTCACGGCATGGCTGTTGATCGGTGTCTATGGCCTGTTCACGGGGTGCACGGATGGCGTTGGCAAGGCGTGGATTTCATCGCTGGTCGGCTCGGAGTTGCAGGCCAGCGCGCAGGGAGTGTTCCAGGGCGTCAGCGGTTTCGCGGTACTGGCGGCGGGACTGTGGGCCGGCTTCCTGTGGGGTGCCGATGGCCGTCTCCCACTGCTGATCTCGGGAATCGTTGGTGCCGTATTCGCGGTGGGCTTGCTCGTTATCGGTCTGTGTGGTTACCGCACGGCGGTTTCGACGGCGTCGAGCGCAAAGGGCGGCGCCCCGACACCGACGACCGAATAGCCGCCCTGCGCTGTGTACTCGGTGATACGCGCGGCGGCAGATCGGTTACCGATGGTCACGGTGGCCGGCTGAGGAAGCTTTTCCATCCCCGGGAGCCGTTCGAGAATCGTTCCCTGCCAATGGTATTGACCGTCGAGCGGATCTAAGTGACCAGTCAGGCGGACACGAGCGTCGCGGTCGTCGTCACCGATGTGCACGGTGGCGCGGCCGTCGTACACGTCGTCCTCGACGGCGATGTGTGAGCTGAGGTCGAATGAGGACCGGATGTATTTGGCGACACGCCGCCAGTTGGTCTGTCCGGACTTGCCGGACCGCCTCCGCTCGGTGAAGTAGCGCTGCGTGCTGTAGCGCACCTCGATGCGTGTGGCCCCGGTCTCGGCCATGACTTGCAAGCATTTTGCGATGTAACTCTTCTGCGCCGCAACGTCGGAGCCCGTGATCAAGAAGTAGTTCGGCAAGCCGTGGACAGCCACACCGAGATAAGGATCGAGACTCACCGCATCGGGGCGGCCGCCGGAGGGCATCACGCCGTCCGTCGCGACGAGCACCCGCGCGCGATGCTGTTCGCCACTTGGCGATCGCAACGTCCAGGTGTGCGTGCTCTCGTCGAATCCGTCCAGGCGTGCGACTTTCTCGGCGTTGACGAAGGCGACGTCGTCGATATCGCTCACAGGAAGCGACTGCGCTTCCACATGCGCCGCGCGATCGGGCCCATCAGCCCGACCTCCTCGAGAAATGCTGCCAGCGGCGCAAATCCGGCGATCTGCACCTCGTGCCGGTGTGGGCTGCTGCGAGCGACACGGCGCGCTTCCTTGGCGTCGAGGCCGACGCGGCGGTACGGCACCGGGTTGGAGAACAGGTACTGAAAGAACAGGCCACCGATGCCGTTGAGGTTGGCCACCCACAACTTGTTGATTCGCCGCATGTTCGGGGCGCGCTTGCGTAACCCGTCGCGGGCAAACTGGATGTGACGCGCCTCCTCGGTGACGTGAATACGCATGAGGCGCTGCACCATTGGCTGCAGCTCGGCATCGTCCATCATCTGGCGCTGCAGCGAGTCGAAGATCTCTTCGCCGATCAGCGCGACTACCCACAGCAGTGAATCCCTGAACGCCAGTGGCAGCGCGTTGATGATCATTCGCTGATAGAGCCTGGGCCGCACCGGCTTCGCGCCTACCCGCTCGATCGCCTTGCCGAACATGATCATGTGGCGGGTCTCGTCACCGAGCTCGGTCAATTCGTAGTGCGTGGCCCGGGCGGTGGGGTCCTGGTGCATCATCTTGCGCAGCAGCGCCTGGTTCAGCATGTTCTCGAACCAGATACCCGCCGAAAGCGTGTTGACGAGCTCCTGCCGCGACAGCTCGACCTGCTGCGCGCGGGTCATGTTTTCCCACAGCGGTGTGCCGTACAGCGACACGGTCTCGGGTGGCAGGAAGAACTTGTCCGGATCCAGCGGGGCGTCCCAGTCGATATCGACGATCGGCGCATACGACTTCTTGACCGAGCCCTTCAGCAGGCGCTCGGCGAATTCTTCGCGACCGGCGGCGGCGCTCGCCCTTACCGAAGAAGTCATCGCTGACGTCCCTTCGTTGCTGTCAACTAGAAAGTTAGGTTCCCAATGCCGAAGATGTCAATACCCCGGGTACCGGGTACTTGCGGTAAGTACTGGTCAGGCGGTCGGAAGCGGTCCCTGGGCGGCCGATGCCGCATACTCGCACCGTGACTCGGCGGATCCATGTGATCGGTATCGGCGCAGGCGATCCGGACTATGTGACGGCGCAGGCGGTGGCTGCGCTCAACGACACCCAGGTGTTCTTCGCGATGGACAAGGGTCCCCGCACGCGAGCAGGACAAGGGGCAGACGCAAAAGACGACCTTGTCGCGCTGCGTCGGCACGTCTGCGAGCGCTTCATCCGTGCGCCCGGCTACCGGTTCGTCGAACTGCCCGATCCGCCGCGTGCCAGGGACGGTGACTACCGGCAGGCGGTCGCCGAATGGCATGCGGCGCGGGCGCAGGTGTGGGCCGAAGCCATCGAATCCGAATTGGAGCCCGGCGGTGTCGGCGCCTTCCTGGCGTGGGGAGACCCGTCGCTCTATGACAGCACGTTGCGCATCCTCGACACCGTCGCCGCCCGGGTCGACATCGACTATGACGTCATCCCCGGCATCACCGCGATCCAGGCGCTCACGGCGCGACACCGCATCCCGCTCAACGACGTCGGCGAACCGGTGCTCGTCACGACCGGCAGGCAGCTGCGCGACAACGGGCTGTCCGGCAGCGCCGTGGTGATGCTCGACGGTGACTGTTCGTTTCTGGGCTGCCCACCGCAGACCCGAATCTGGTGGGGCGCCTATCTGGGCACGCCGGACGAGCTGCTGGTGGCCGGCACCGTCGGCGAAGTGGGCGACAAGATCGCCGAGCGGCGCGCCGAGGCGCGCGACCGTCATGGCTGGATCATGGACACTTACCTGCTGCGACCCGCCGACTGACCGTCCGCCGTGGCAAGATCAACGGCATGGGGAGCTTCCTCCTGCGCGCCGCGCTGACCGGGGTTGCGCTGTGGGTGGTCACCCTGATCGTTCCCGGCATCAGTTTCGTGGGCGGGGACACCACACTGGCGAGGGCAGGCATCGTCTTCGTCGTCGCGGTGATCTTCGGTCTGGTGAACGCGATCATCAAGCCGATCGTGCAGATCATTTCGATCCCGCTGTACATCCTCACGCTCGGCCTGATCCACATCGTCATCAACGCGCTGATGTTGTGGATCACCTCGCGGATCACCGAGCACACCACCCACTGGGGTCTCTACATCGAGGATTTCTGGTGGACCGCGATCTGGGCCGCGATCGTGCTGTCGATCGTGAGCTGGCTGCTGTCATTGATCACTCGCGACGCCGGACGCCGCGTGCGGACTTGATCGGCACACTGGATACATGCCGGAATTACCTGAGGTCGAGGCGCTCGCCGATCATCTGCGCCGTCACGCCGTCGGGCTGACCGTCGGGCGCATCGACGTGTCGGCGCTGTCGGTGCTGAAGACGTTCGATCCGCCGATCAATGTGATGCACGGTCAGACCGTCACCGGCGCCAACCGGTGGGGCAAGTACCTGGGCATGGAGGCGGCCGACCTGTACCTGATCACGCACCTGTCGCGGGCGGGCTGGTTGCGGTGGTCGGACAAACTGGCCGCGGCGCCGCTGAAGCCAGGCAAGGGTCCGATCGCGTTGCGTGTCCACCTCGGAATTCCAGGGGAGGCACCGGGTTTCGATCTCACCGAGGCCGGCACGCAGAAGCGGTTGGCGGTGTGGCTGGTCGACGACCCGGCCAAAGTGCCTGGCATCGCGGCGCTGGGACCGGACGCATTGACCCTGGGGCCTGAGGATCTGGCCGGCGTGCTGGCAGGCAACAGCGGGCGGATCAAGACCGTCATCACCGACCAGAAGGTGATCGCAGGCATTGGCAACGCGTACAGCGACGAGATCCTGCACGTCGCCAAGCTTTCGCCGTTCGCCACCGCGGGCAAGCTGACCGACGCGCAGTTGGCGTCCCTGCACGACGCGATGATCTCGGTGCTGACCGACGCCGTCGAACGTTCCGTCGGCCAGCAAGCGGCGACGCTGAAAGGGGAGAAGCGATCGGGGCTGCAGGTGCACGCCCGCACCGGTCTGCCGTGCCCGGTGTGCGGGGACACCGTCCGTGAGGTGTCGTTCGCCGACAAGTCGTTCCAGTACTGCCCGACCTGTCAGACCGGAGGCAAGGTCCTGGCTGACCGACGACTGTCGCGGCTGCTCAAATAGCTCCGGCGCTGGGGGCACCTCGGGGATTTAGGCTGTGCCGATGACTCGGCAGAAGATCCTGATCACCGGTGCGTCGTCGGGCCTGGGTGCGGGTATGGCCCGCGTATTCGCCGAGAAGGGCCGCGACCTGGCGCTGTGCGCCCGCCGCACCGACCGCCTCGACGAGCTCAAAGCCGAACTGCTCGAGCGTCACCCCGGCATCACCGTCGCGGTCGCCGCGCTGGACGTCAACGACCATGAGCAGGTACCGAAGGTGTTTGCCGAGCTCTCCGACGAACTCGGCCGAATCGACCGGATCATCGTCAACGCGGGCATCGGTAAGGGTGCGCCGCTGGGGTCGGGCAAGCTGTGGGCAAACAAGGTCACCATTGAGACGAATCTCGTTGCGGCACTGGTGCAGATCGAGGCTGCGATCGAGATGTTCAAGACCGCAGGCGGCGGACATCTGGTGCTTATTTCCTCGGTGCTCGCCAACAAGGGCGTGCCAGGCGTGCGCGCCGCCTACGCCGCAAGCAAGGCGGGGGTGTCCTCGCTCGGTGAATCGCTGCGCGCCGAGTACGCAAAGGGCCCGATCAAGGTGACGGTTATCGAGCCGGGCTACATCGAGTCCGAGATGACCGCCAAGGCCGACACGACGACGCTGATGGTCGACAATGAGACCGGCACCAAGGCGATGGTCGACGCCATCGAGCGCGAACCGGGCAGGGCCACCGTGCCGAGCTGGCCGTGGGCCCCGTTGGTGCAGGCGCTGCGGCTGCTGCCGCCCGCGCTCGCCGCGAAATTCGCCTAGCCGCCCGTTGTCAGTTAGTCGCGCTAGAGGTTTAGGCAAGCGGCGATTGTGGTAGCCGAACTCCATGATCGCGAAACTGACGAAGATGACGCCCATATTGTTCGCGGGCGCTGCCACCGCTGCGATTGCGCTCGCCCCAGCCGCTCTCGCGGACGACCCGCCGCCCTGCTTCAACCCTGACGGCACACCATGCGCGCCCTCAGCCGGACCCGAGGGTGCGGGTGCAGAGGTGCCGGGTGGACCTGGTGCGCAGGCCGGTTCAAACGGCCAAGTCTCAGCCGGTGTTCCCGGTGGGCCGTGGGCTCAGGCTGGGCCTGGCGGCGGTGTCGCTTGCGTGCCGGGCGGTCCGTGCACGTCCATCCCGCTTCCGTAACGCCTGAGCGACGCGCCGCGACGCACGTTCATGACGAGCGTGCGTTGTGACGTGCGTTCCGTGACTTCTAGGCGCTGCGGCCTCGCTCGACGCGGTAGCGGCGTACGAGCGCGTCGGTAGAGGAGTCGGATTGCTCGGCTGGCGACTCGTCGCTGGTGATCACCGGCAGCAGCGCCTTGGCCTGGGTCTTACCCAGCTCGACGCCCCACTGGTCGAACGAGTCGATGCCCCAGATGACGCCCTCGGTGAAGACCTGATGCTCGTAGAGCGCGATCAATTGGCCGACCACCGACGGGGTCAACTTGGTGCCGAGGATCGACGTCGTCGGCCGGTTGCCCGGCATCACCTTATGCGGCACCACCTCCGGAGGCGTGCCCTCGTCGGCGATTTCGTCGGCCGTCTTACCGAACGCCAGCACCTGCGTCTGGGCGAAGAAATTGCTCATCAGTAGGTCATGCATGCTGCCGGTGCCGTCGGCCGTAGCCAGGTCGTCTGTCGGCTGGGAGAACCCGATGAAGTCGGCCGGGATCAACCGTGTGCCCTGGTGCAGCAACTGATAGAACGCGTGCTGGCCGTTCGTTCCCGG
>Ga0207688_10000288_pt1 | contig 22999 bp, 21 predicted proteins | sample KBSMiscanthusM4_FD_184296 | JGI IMG/M metagenome (GOLD analysis project Ga0207688, IMG submission 184296) | Miscanthus rhizosphere microbial communities from Kellogg Biological Station, Michigan, USA - M4 (SPAdes) (version 2) | ecosystem: Host-associated > Plants > Roots > Rhizosphere ...
GTACTCGGCATCGCCGCGGCCTTCTTCTTCCCTGCCTACAGCGCGGTCCTGCCCCGGATCCTTCCGGCCGAGCGGTTGCTGGCCGCCAACGGCGTCGAAGGCGTCGTGCGTCCGGTATTCCAGCGCGCCATCGGTCCGGCCATCGCCGGCGTTGTGGTCGGTGCGACGTTCCCGTCTCTCGGCGCAGTCGCGGTGGCGGTGCTGTTCACCGTCGGCCTGATACTGCTGGTCGCCACCGGGTCCGCCATGAAAATACCTGTGCAGCAGCCGGATCAGGAGCACTCGCGCCTGCTGCAGGATCTGCGCGACGGCTTTGTGTTCATGGTGCGCACCCCATGGCTGCTGTGGACATTGTTGTTCGCCAGCATGTTCGTACTCGTGGTGCTGGGTCCGATCGAGGTGCTGCTGCCTTTCATCGCCAAGCAACGCTTCGAAGACGGCGCGCGAACGTTCGGATTCATCCTGGCGTTCTTCGGCGTCGGTAGCGCACTGGGCGCGCTGGCGGTGTCGTCGGGACGGCTGCCGCGTCGCTACCTCACCGTCATGATGACGATGTGGAGCGTCGGCTCCATACCGCTGGTGGTCGTCGGCGTCACGTCGTCGTTCCCGCTGATGGCCGCGGCAACGTTCGTCATCGGCTTCACCGACGGCGCCGGCATGGTGATCTGGGGCACACTGCTGCAGCGGCGGGTCCCCACGGAGATGCTTGGGCGGGTGTCGAGCCTGGACTTCTTCGTGTCGCTGGCGTTCATGCCGGTGTCGTTCGCGATCGTTGGTCCGCTCTCGAAAGTCGTTTCGATGCAGACGATTTTCCTGGTGGCCGGCGTCGCGCCGGTGCTGCTGGCGGCGGTCGCCATGTACTCGGCCCGGATGCGCCAGGATGAGCTGGCCCACCCGCTGCGCTAGACGCCGAAAATTGGCAGCGAGGCGTCGTCAGACGCCGAAAATGGGTGGAAGTGCGAGCACCATGACCAGACCCCAGAAGAAGTGGGTCAACATCGGCGCGAGCACGCCGCCGGTGGCTCGGCGCTCCCAGGCGCACACCGCACCGACGAACAGCGCAGCGACACCCAGCATCGGATTTCCGGTGGTGGCCGACGTAGCGGCGACGTAGATGATCGTCGAGATGACCGCCGGGTACGTCTTGCCCAGCGCGGTGTAGAGCGCGCCGCGGAAGAACAACTCCTCCGCCACCCCGTTGATCACTGTGATGAACACCACCAGCACCAGCGGGCCGTGGTTGGCGAAATCGAGTACCCGGGTGACGAATTCACGCACGCCGGGAATCTCTCGTGCGACCAACCCGCCCACCAGAAACACACCGCCGAGCACCAAACCCACCACGGTGCCGCTGATCACCGGACGCTGGTTGCGGTCGCGGAACCGCACGCAGCCCAGATGCAACGGGCCGGACACGAAGGCGCCCAGCGCCCAGACCGCCGCAAGCGCAAGCGTGAGCCAGTAAAACGACTCATCGCCCGGCCGTCGGGTCAACGCATATCCAAGCAGCGCACCGCCGATCACGAGCACCACGGTGACGCCGATCCGCCGCCGCAGTATCACCGCGGGCGGTTCATGGTGAGGCACCCCGATAGTGCTGACGATGTCACGCAGTTCGTCCAGGAAACCCACCCGCGACGCCGTCGGCTGCGTCATGCCGGGCTCACCTTCGGCGCCAGGTTGATCAGCGTGTCGAGGCCGGTTCGCAGCGCGGCCGCGACGGGCCCCGGCACCAGCCCCAGCAGGCAGAGCGCCGGCCGCGCGATCGGCGGGATGACGGCCCGCGCCAGCTGTTGAATGCGTACCGCGTCACCCCCAGCCCATGGCGGATCGGTGTCGGCCAAATGGTGCGGATCGGCCAGCTCGTTGACCGGTCGCGGCCGATCACTCGACAGCGCACGGGATATGGCATCGTCGATGCCCAGCAGCCCGCCGGGTGGGTCCGGCACGAGACCGTGCAGCCGGGCGTCGGAGGCCATCATCGGATGATCGAGCGACTCCACCAGATCGGCGGCCAGGCCTCCTGGGAGGGGCAGCATCGCGGCCGTCAGCCACGAGACCACGCTGGTGTCCACCATGGGCACGGGCAACTCCGCGCGCCACTTGCCGGAGATTCGCGCATAGGCCCGCAGCAGCTCACTGTAGGACGTCGTCTCCGGGCCGAGGATGTCGTACGCACCGGCCGGCACGCGCTCTCCGTCGGCGGCGGCAACGAGGTAGTAGAGGACATCGCGTACCGAGATCGGGTCCATCGGATTCGCCGACCAGGCGGGCATGGGAATCAAGACGAAGCGGTCGCCGACGTAGCGGAGCATTTCGAAGGAGGTCGACCCCGACCCGATGATCATCGCCGCACCAAGCCACACCACGTCGGGACCGCCGTCGACGCTCAACGCGTGCGCCACCTCGGCGCGACTGACCAGATGTTCGGAGAGTTCGTCGTCATCAGGGACGAAGCCGCCCAGATAGACGATCCGCCGAACCCCGGAGTCTTTCGCGGCGTCCGCCACGTTGGCGGCAGCGCGGTTGTCCGCATCACGGAAGTCCGGCTGGCCGATGCCATGCACCAGGTAGTACACGACATCGATCGGCCCGGCGTCGGCGAACGCCTTCTTGGCCGAGGCTCCGTCATGCGCGTCCATCGCGACTCCGGTGACTTGGGCATGCCAGCCGAAGTCGGCCAGCCGGTCGGGGTTTCGGGTGGCGACGACGACGTCGTAGCCCTCGTCGAGCAGCGCACTTACCAGTCGCGAGCCGACATAGCCGGTTGCACCGGTAACCAGGATTCGCGCGGTAGTCACGTCAAGGAGGTACCCGAACCCACCGAATCGAAATCAACTCATCGGCTCCTGCCGCGCACGAATACCCCCGCAGTGATGGCCGCAGTCGCCGCATCGACCGCCCGCTCAGCATCCCTTGCGCCCAGAGGCCTTGTGCTGGTGAGGAATTGGTAGTAAAGAGGCGCGGACACCTGCCGGATCGCGGCGGCCGCATCGGTACCCTGCGGCGCTTCGCCTCGCGCCACCGCGTCGACGATGCATCCCGACCACTCCGCCACCCGGCGGTCGTAGAACGTGGACAGCGCCGCAGCGGTGCGTTCATCACAGCTTGACGCAGCGATTATCGCCTTGAACAGCCTGCCCTGCCGCGGGTTCATCAGCGTGCGCCGCACCAGGGCCGCGTTCGCCCGCAAGTCACCGCGCAAGGATCCGGTATCAGCCCGCGGCCGTGATTGCAGGGCCATGTCACACAACAGATCGGTGACCAGGGCGGGCACCGATCCCCAGCGCCGGTACACGGTCGACTTGCCCACCCCCGCCCGGTCGGCAACCGCGGTCAATTCCAGGCCTTGCAAACCGGACTCCACCAGCATGTCGCCCGTCGCGCGCAGCACGGCCGCCCGCACGGTGGCGGTGCGTCCGCCCGGCCGGCGCGAGCGCGATTCCGTCATGAACTGATATTAACGGGAATGCAGTTTCGTTAGGCCATGTTGTGTGAATAGGGTAGTTAACGGGACATTATTCCTATTAGGGAGGAATCATGGAGTATCGACGCGTCGGCAACTCCGGCCTGGTGGTGTCGGAATTGAGCCTGGGCACAGCGACATTCGCAGGAAAAGGCGAGTTCTTCGGAGCATGGGGCGATACCGACGTCGAACAAGCACGTAGGCTGATCGACCTCGCCCTCGAAGCGAGCATCAACCTCGTCGACACCGCGGACGTGTATTCCGACGGCGCGGCCGAGGAGGTACTCGGTCAAGCGCTGCGCGGCCGACGTGACGACGTGCTGATTTCCACCAAGGCCAGCCTGCCCACCGGACCCGACGACTGGGGCTCGTCGCGTCCCCGGCTGTTGCGTGCGGTGGACCGCGCGCTGCGCCGGCTTCAGACCGACCATATCGACCTGTTTCAGCTGCACGGCTTCGACGCGTACACACCCATCGAAGAGGTGCTGCAGACGCTGGAAATGCTCGTCGAGCAGGGCAAGGTGCGCTACCCGGGCGTATCCAACTTCTCGGGTTGGCAGTTGATGAAGTCGCTGTCGCTTGCCGACAAGAACCACCGGCCGCGCTATGTCGCCCATCAGGTCTATTACTCGCTCGTCGGCCGCGACTACGAATGGGAGCTCATGCCACTGGGCATCGAGGAAGGCGTCGGCGCGATCGTGTGGAGCCCACTGGGCTGGGGACGCCTGACCGGCAAGATCCGTAGGGGCCAGCCGTTGCCCGAACGCAGCAGGCTGCACGTCACCGCGGCCGCGGGACCGCCGGTGAACGACGAGCAGCTGTACGCGATCGTGCACGCGCTCGACGAGATCGCAACCGAGACAGGCAAGACCGTCCCCCAGATCGCGCTGAACTGGCTGCTGCGCAGGCCGACGGTGTCGTCGGTGATCATCGGCGCCCGGGACGAATCGCAGCTGCGCGACAACCTCGGCGCGGTCGGTTGGCAGCTCGACACCGATCAGATCGCTCGGCTGGACGCGGTCAGTTCGCGCGAGGCGCCGTACCCCTACTTCCCGTACTTCCGCCAGGAGGGGTTCAAGCGGCTCAATCCGCCGATCAGCGTCAGTTGACGGCGTCGCGGTGCAGCTCGACGAGCCGCTGATACACCTGCGCGTTGTGCTGGTTGTTGGCGATCTCGGCCTCGGACAGCTCGCGGCGGACAGCGCCGGGCACGCCGGTGACCAGCGACCGCGGCGGCACCGCGACACCCTGCGGCACAAGCGCGCCCGCCGCGATCAGTGAGCCCTTTCCGATCCGTGCTCCGTTGAGGATCACTGCGCCCATCCCGATCAGCGCGTCGTCCTCGATCACGCAGCCGTGGAGCACGGCGTTGTGGCCGACGCTGACCCCGGCACCAACGCTGACCGGGAACTCCGCGTCGACGTGGATGGTCACGCCGTCCTGGATGTTGGTGCCAAACCCGATCTCGATCGGCTCTGCCTCGGCACGCAGCGTCGCGCCGTACCAAACGCTCGCCCTCGCGGCCAGCGTGACCTGACCGATCACACTCGCGTTGGGTGCAACCCAGGATTCGGCGTGCAGCTGAGGTGCGCGTCCGCGGATGGGCAGGATCAGCGGCTGAAGCATGACGTGTAGCTTCTCAAACTCCATGGCGGATGCCGATGCCTTTACCTACGGGATTGCAGAATTCTCATCGAAATGGCGGATCCGCCATCTTCCGCCATTTCACATCTTCCGCCATTTCGAATGAGAATCCGCCACTCCATAGCGCAACGTCGGTCGGAGATGTTCGGCGCTCGTCGTGGCCACGTGCTGGCTAGCATGGATGGATTGGCCCATATCCGGGCTATCCGCCGTCGAGCTGGAGCGGTGCAGGCGTGAGGGAGTTGCTGCCGACGGGCACGGTAACGCTGCTACTCGTCGATGTCGAGGGGTCCACACGGCTGTGGGAATCCCAACCCGCGGAAATGTCTACGGCGTTTGCGCTGCTAGACCACATCATCGCGGACAGCGTGGCTGTACACCAGGGTGTGCGACCGGTGGAGCAGGGTGAGGGCGACAGCTTTGTCGTTGCGTTCGCTCGGGCCAGCGATGCGGTGGACTGTGCTCTCGAGTTGCAGCGTGCACGACTGACTCCCATCAGACTGCGTATCGGTGTCCACACCGGTGAAGTGCAACTTCGCGATGGGGGCAACTACATCGGACCGACCATCAACAAGACCGCACGGCTGCGCGACTTGGGCCACGGTGGCCAGACCCTACTGTCGGGGACGACCGAGGAACTCGTGCTCGACAGCCTTCCGGCCGGCGCTTGGCTGACTCATCTGGGGACCCATTCGTTGCGCGGCGTCAAGCGCCCTGCACGGGTCGTGCAGCTGTGCCATCCCGACCTGCGCAACGCGTTTCCCCCGTTGCGTACATCCAATGCTGGTGTTTCCCAAAATCTTCCAACCCAACTCACGACTTTCGTTGGTCGTGGTGAGGAAATTAAGCACGTGCAGCAGCTCATGTCCGAGCACCGCCTGGTGACACTTACGGGCGCCGGTGGCGCGGGCAAAACGCGTCTGTCTCTCGAGATTGCCGCACAGCGGGCAAACGAACATCCGCACGGGATTTGGTTCATCGATCTGGCGCCGATCACCGATCCTGACACCGTGGCGATCACGGCGGCTCGTTCACTTGGCCTTCCGGACCAAAGCGGCCCTTCCGCTGTAGAGACGCTCATTCGGTTCATCGGCGAGCGACGAATCATGGTGGTGTTGGACAACTGCGAACACCTGGTGGACGCCAGCGCCAGATTGGTTACCGCCCTCTTGATCGCGTGTCCGGGACTTACCGTCCTGGCCACAAGCCGCGAGCCGATCGGCGTGAGCGGCGAGGTGACTTGGCGTGTTCCGTCTCTGTCGACCGCAGATGATGCGGTCGAGTTGTTCACCGACCGCGCCCGTTGCGTCCGTCCGGATTTCACCGTCACCGAAGAATCCATCGCTACAGTGACGGAGATTTGCCGTCGCCTTGACGGAATGCCCTTGGCGATCGAGCTCGCGGCAGCACGAGTTCGTGCCCTTTCCCTCGGCGATATTCTGGACGGTCTGCACGACCGGTTCCGCCTGTTGACCGGCGGTGCGAGGACGTCGATGCGTCGCCAACAGACGTTGCGCGCATCTGTCGACTGGTCGTACGCATTGCTGTCGGAATCCGAGCGAAACTTGTTCCGGCGGCTGGCGGTGTTCAGGGGCGGATTCGACCTCGACGCCGCCCACGTGGTCGCGGCGGGCACTGACGTCGAGCGCTATGACGTCCTCGACGAGATCACGCTGCTTGTCGATAAGTCACTCGTCGTGGCAGAAGACAGCCGCGGCCAAGCGCGATATCGCCTGCTGGAGACGGTGCGCCAGTACGCCATGGAAAAGCTGGCTGAATCTCACGAGAGTGAAGTCATCCGGAGGCGCCATTTCGATTTCTACATGGCGATGGTGAACGACCTCGGTACCCGGCTCCGCGCAAGCCCTGGGCATCGCCGAAGCCAGCCGCAGATGCAACAGCTACTGGACCATGCCGTGACCGAAGTCGACAACCTGCGTGCCGCATTCGCGTCGGGCGCCGAGCTGGCGCCGGATCCGGATTTGTTGATCAAAGCGGCCTACGCGGCGGCCTGGCTGGTCGATCTGGTTTTGGCCGATCGGTTGGCCGACGCGGCAATTCGTGTCGGCGGCGGACCGGATGCCAGTTTCATTCGTGCGTATGCCCTGTCGTTTCTCGGGCGCGGACAGGAGGCCGAAGCCGTGCTCGCCGATGCCCGGGCCGGCGAACTGTCCGAGACCGACGACGGCCGCCTTGCCTTTCTTCAGGCGACGAACCGGCTCTTCGCCCTCGCGGATCCTGCGGGCGCCAAGAGGCTCATCGACCGTATGTCACGGACACCGGCACGCCAGGACCGCAATTGCGTGCATGCCTTTCTCACTGTGTATTGGGCAGCGATGGGCAAACCAGCAGCGGCCAGGGAGTCGTCTGAACGGGTCGCCTGGGATGAGCTCCCCGCCGTTGCGGCGCGCGCATCGGCCTGGGCAGTCGCCGTCGCTGCTGGAGAGGCGGGTTCGACCGCGGACGCGACAGCCGCCGCGGAACGCGGATACCCCATCCCTATTCGCGGCTACTTTGTTCTCACCGACGCTCACGCCGGCGCACTCTTGCTGGCGGGCAGGATCGCGGAGGCTCACGACATCGCAGAGATATTCGCGCGGCGCGTCTGGGTTGAAGTCCTCAGGCAATTCCAGCCGATCTGCACTGCCATCGTGGGCCGAGTCGCCCTGGCCGCCGGCCAGTTAGGCACCGCATGTTCGTCGTTGGAATCGGCTGGCGTGATGTTCGCCGCAATGGGTGAGACGTACGGCTGGGGGTATCGAAATCAGCTTGCACGCACGACGGCACTCGCCGTATCCGGGAAGACGGCTGAGGCCGCCGCGGAACTAATCCTACTCGAGAAGTTGCGTCACCCCGGCTGGCGGTACCTGGACTACGAGTTGGCGATCGCGCGAGGTTGGGTCGCCGCCTGCCGGGGCGCCGCCCGCGAGGCGATCTCCTCAACGTTGTCGGCGGCCGAAACGGCAAGAAACCATGGGCAATTCGCGGCCGAGGTGATGTGCTTGCAGACCGCCACCCAGTTCGGCGACAGTTCGCGCGCGAAGCGGTTGCGCGAGCTTGCCGAGATCGTTGAGGGTCCACGCGCCGGCGTCGCAGCCAGATTCACCACCGCATTGAGTGCGGGCGACGCGGACGAACTGGCCTTGGTGTCCAACGACTTTGAGATCATGGGAGATCTTGTTGCTGCCATCGATGCGGCCGCGTACGCGGCCGTCGCATATCGGCGGCAGGAGGCCCGGGAATCGGGATTCACCTGCGCTACCCGTGCAGAGACCCTGGCTACCCGTGCAGAGACCCTGAGTGAACAATACGGCGTGCACACCCCTGCGCTCCGCCAGTCGCGTCCCGCGGACTGACGGTCAGCTCAGTTGGTCGATGATCGCCGCCGAATCCAGCCAGACGTTCTCGCGGCTGATCAGGCCGTTGCGGAATTCGAAGACATGCAACGTGCGGAAGCTGATCCTCCGCCCGTTGCCGGGTAGACCCAGCATCGAACCGATGACCGTCCCAGTCATGATCTGGTCGAGGATCATCGCGTCGTCGGCAACGTACCGATGCAGAACCTCTTCGCCTTCGGCACGAAAGTTCGCCGTCAGGTACTTGTAGAAATCGCGCGCGCTATCGACTCCACGGCCTGGGCTGTTAGGAAATCCGACGACGTCGTGATCGATGTCGTCGGAGTAGACGGCCACTGCACCGTCGACATCTCCTAATCCTTCCGCTCGCAAATGCCTCTCGACCAGGGCCTGCATCGTCGTGCCGTCCATCGCCCGCCTCCTACCTGTGTCCGGCCACAAACTACCGCTGACCGGCGTAATCCCTCGGCTAAACAGCTATTCCAGCAGCGCTGCCCCGTGGCTTTGCGACGCCGTCGTCTCTGACTGCCGCCGCTCGAGGTAACCCTGCAGCAGCCGCAGTTCTGCTCGATCGACCGACGAGCCGCATCCAGGCACCCGGACGCTCAGAGCCTCGTCGGTTCAGCGGCGCCTCGGCGAAGGTGAGTCCGACGCCACGCGTGCGCAAGCAGGAGGTGCGCGACCGGATTCTGGGTGCGGCGTTCGAGCTGTTCCTGGATCGAGGCGTGTCCACCACGACGATCGAAGACATCCGCGAGCGCGCCGACGTCGCTAGGCGCCTTACGCCGAAACTCACGTTTGGGCGCAAAAGTACGAGTGAAATCCGCCAAAGCGTCGATCTCGATCGAGTACGCACATATTCACCTCCACCTCGCTGCCTGGGAGGACACTCAAATCCACAGACAAATAGGTCCGCGCTGGAGGAACGAAGACCACCATGCGCATCATCGTCACCGGGGGCAACAGCGGCATCGGTAAAGCCACCGCTGGGGCGCTGGCCGATGATTGCCAGCCGGACCATCCCCAAGGCCGAGCAGGCCGCTGCCGAGTTGGCAGGCAACGTCGAGGTCCGTCATCTGGATCTGGCCGACCTGTCCAGCGTGCGACGGTTCACGGACTCGGTGGAAACCGTTGACGTCCTGGTGAACAACGCTGGTGTGATGAGCCAAACGCTGCCCCGCACCGCGGACGGCTTCGAGCCACACATAGGCACCAACTACCTGGGTCATTTCGCATTGACCTGTCTGCTAGGCAACAAGATCAAAGACCGGGTCATATCGGTGGGGAGCGCGAGCTATATGTTCGGCCGCATCCGCCTCGAACGACCTCAACCGCCAAGCCCGCAAGCGCTCGATGTTCCCTGCATATGCGGACTCCAAGCTGGCCATCATGCTCTTCGTCCACGAGTTGGCCCGTCGCGGCGTCCGCGCATACGTGGCCGATCCCGGTGGCGCGGACACCGACATCACGAGGGACGGCACAGGTATGTGGGGCTGGTGGGTCGAACTCAATGCGTTTCCTTTTCTCGCACAGGACCCTCGCGTCGCGGCCCGAACCACCATTCAGGCGGTGACCACCGACTTGCCTAGCGGAACGTATATCGCGCCGCGCCCTCAAACTTCTGGGCACACCCAAGGTCACAAAACCAGGAAAGAAGGCTCGCGATCCGGTCATGGCCCGTCAGCTATGGGAGCTATCCGCCGAGCTGACGGGCTGCGACTGGACGGTGCATCCGACCGCGCGGACTCGGAGCTAGAACAGGGAAGGGCGCTATGGACGTGACGGAGCCGGTCATTTCTGCCGACGCAGTGGAGTTCGACCCGTTTTCCGACGACTTCTTCAATGCGCCGTTCGAGACGTACCGCCGTCTTCGCAACGAAGCACCGGTCTACCACAACGAGAAGTACGGCTTTTGGGCGTTGTCGCGCTACGAGGATGTCGAGCCCGCGCTGAAGGACTTCGAGACCTACTCGTCGGCCAGGGGCATAACGCTGGATATGTATCTGGCCGAACCTGATCCGGCGCAACCGCCGATGATCATCATGATGGACCCGCCTGATCACACCGTGATGCGCAAACTGGTCAACAAGGTGTTCACACCACGCGCGATCGCGGATCTCGAGGGGATGATTCGCAGGACGGTGACCGATGTCGCCGGCACCCTCGACCGCACGGCATTCGATGTGGTCGCCGATTTCGGGGCGATCTTCCCGGTCGAGATCATCTCCACGATGTTGGGCGTACCCCCTGAAGATCGACAACAGGTCCGGCTGTGGACGGACAAGCAGCTGGAGCGTAGCCCCGGAGACTTCCATCTCCCTCCCGAAGGCGCCGAGGCCGCCGAGGCGATCAGCAGGTTCTATTACGAACTGGTCTGCGAACGTCGGGCCAACCCACAAGACGACATGATTAGCCGGCTGACCCAAGTCGACGTCGTCCGCGGCGACGGCGTCGCGAAACTCCCCGACCTCGAAATCGCTGCCTTCGCAATGGTGCTCGGAGGCGCGGGCGCCGAGACGGTCGTGAAGCTCATCGGTAATGCCGCGGTCACCTTCGCTGCGAACCCCCAACAATGGTGGAAGCTCCGCGAAGACAGGACCAAGATCCCTGCTGCGTTCGAGGAACTGCTCCGATATGAAGCACCCTCGCAGTACCAGCTCCGCTACAGCAAGCGTGACGTGACATTGCACGGGGTAACCATTCCCGCCGGCAGCATCGTCATGCTGATCAACGGGTCGGCGACGCGCGACGAGCGAGTCTTCGCCGATGCCGATCGATTCGACATCGACCGGAAGCCGTCCGGGCACAACCTCAATTTCGGGTACGGCGTCCACAGCTGCCTCGGCGCCGCCCTCGCGCGGATGGAGGGCAGGATCGCTCTCGACGTCATGCTCGATTTGATGCCCGAATACCAGGTGGACGCCGCCGGACTGCGGCGGGTCGCGATGGCGAACGTGGCGGGCTGGTCGAACGTGCCGATCCAGGTGATTCGCTGACCGTATAACGGCCCGACGGCGCTAAGCGCCTTGGTACACCTTGCGGTAGCTCGACGGCGACATCCCGACGCCGCGACGCAAATGGTGGCGCAGATTGCCACCCGATCCGAGACCAGCCAGCCGGGCGACCTCATCGACGGGCAGGTCGCGGGACTCCAACAGCTCGCGGGCGCGGTCGACCCGACGGTTCCGCACCCACACACCTGGCGACTGTGCGGTCTCCTCGCGGAATCGGCGGTTGAAGGTGCGCGCGCTCATCTTCGCGTGGTGGGCCAACCGCTGCACCGTGAGCTCCTCGTCGAGGTGCTGCAGCGCCCACTCCCGCGTCGCGGCAGTGGAGAAGTGATCCGGCGCAGGCACCTGCCGGTCGATGAACTGCGCCTGGCCACCCTCCCGCCACGGCGGCACCACACAGTACCTTGCGACGGCGTTTGCCACCTGCGCGCCGTGATCCGAGCGAATCATGTGCAGGCACAAGTCGATTCCGGCGGCAAGGCCTGCCGACGTGAGGACATCGCCGTCATCGACGAACAACACGTTCTCGTCGAGCAGCACCCGCGGATGCATGCGCCGCATGTCGTCGGCGAACTTCCAATGTGTGGTCGCCGGGCGCCCGTCGAGAATGCCGGCCGCGGCGAGCACGAACGCGCCGGTGCAGATCGACACCAACCGGGTGCCCGGCCGAATCCGCGAGAACGCCTCGACCACCTCTGGCCCCAGGATCCCGTCGATGCGGGCGGGCGGATAGCGCGTGCCGGGGATCACGACCGTGTCGGCGGTCACGAGCGCCTCGGGCCCCGCGGCGGGAAGCACGTCGAATCCCGTCGTCGCCGCGACCGGTGCGGAGGTCAGCCCGCACGTCACCACCTCGTAAAGCGCATCGCCCTCGGCGTCGGTCGCGTTGGAGAACAGCGTCGGCGGGATCGCGGCGTCGAACCCCACCACCGGAGGCAGCAGCAGGACGGCGACGCGATGCATGCCGACATTCTGGCACGTTTTTGATGAATGGTGTCATTCATGCCACTGGTCGCAGCCGGGCGGATCCGCGACAGTGATTCGGTGACGCTCACCGCCGCACAGAAGAGCATGCCCCGAGGCCGCATTCACTGGGCCTGGGTGGTGGCCGCCGTCAGCTTCATCGCGATCCTCGGCGCTGCGGGTTTCCGCTCTGTACCCGGCGTGATGATGAACCCGCTTCACCACGAATTCGGCTGGTCACACGGGGTAGTCGGGCTGGCGATGTCGGTCAACATGACGTTGTTCGGACTGACCGCGCCGTTCGCCGCCGCCCTGATGGACCGGCTCGGCGTGCGACCGGTGCTGACGGCGGCGCTGCTGCTGATCGCGACGGGATCGGCGCTGAGTGTGACGATGACCGCGAGCTGGCAGCTGGTGCTGTTGTGGGGCGTGCTGGTCGGTGTGGGCACCGGCTCGATCTCGATGGGCTTCGTCGCGACCGTGGCGACGCGCTGGTTCGAGGCGAGGCGTGGCTTGGTCACCGGCGTGCTGACCGCGGCGAGCGCGACAGGGCAGCTGATCTTTCTGCCGATCGTCGCCGAGGTCACCACCCGGCACGGCTGGCGCTGGGCATCGTTGATCGTGGCAGCCGCCGCGCTCAGCGTGGTGCCGCTGGTGCTCCTGTTCATGCGAAACTACCCGCAGGACAAGGGCTTAACGCCATATGGTGCGACGGCAGCGGCCGAGCCCGCGGTCGTACCCGCCTCCAGCTTCGCCGCCGCGTTCGACGGACTGCGCTTCGGCGCACGCGTGCCGGCCTTCTGGCTGCTCGCGGCAAGCTTCGCGATCTGCGGGATGACGACGAACGGGTTGATCGGCACGCACTTCATCCCGGCCGCCAACGACCACGGCATGCCCACTACGGTCGCGGCCGGGCTGCTCGCGACAATCGGCATCCTCGACGTCGCAGGCACGGTGTTCTCCGGCTGGCTGACCGATCGCGTCGACCCACGGTTGCTGCTGGTCGTCTACTACGCCGGTCGTGGAATATCGCTACTGCTACTCCCCACGCTGCTCGCCCCGCACGCCGAGCCGAGCACCTGGGTGTTCGTCATCTTCTACGGCCTGGACTGGGTCGCGACCGTGCCGCCGACCATCGTCTTGTGTCGCAACTACTTCGGTACCCGATCTCCTGTCGTATTCGGCTGGGTGTTCGCATCGCACCAGCTCGGCGCGGCGATCGCTGCCGCCGGGGCGGGCCGGCTACGGGATATGCAGGGCAACTACGACATGGCGTTCTACCTAGCGGCCGGCCTTTGTTTCGTCGCCGCGCTGTTATGCCTCAATGTGCGAAAAGCGCACGTCAGCGCGTCTGTAACGTAATCGGGCCCTCGGAGCGACTTTGTCCTCGGGTGCCCGCTGCCCTTAACATGCGATGCGACCTGACGAAGCTGAGGAGCCGAAAGTGAAGACTCGTGCCAGCAAGGCATTGGGAGCGGCCACCGGGATTGCCGCGATCGTGGCATCGCTGCCACTCGCCATCAACGCATATGCCGACCCCACACCGGGGCCCACGCCGGTGGCCCCGATCCCCGATCCGCAGGGGCCGGGCTGTGACGCCTTCAAGACGGCCTTGCCCAACTGGAAGGGCCTCGCCGACCAGCAGATCGGCACCGTGCTCGCCAGCATCCCGAACATCTCGACGTTCAACTCGTTGATCTCCGGTCAGGCAAATCCGGCGGTCAACATCGTCCCGGTGCTCGACAACGGCCCGTACGTGGTGTTCGCGCCGACCAACGACGCGTTCGCCGCGTTGGAGCCCGGTCAGCTCGACGCAATCAAGGCCGATCCCGCGGCACTGGCGAAGCTCGACTACTACCACGTGTTCCTCGGCCTCCTCGGCCCCGACGACGTGCACGGTCAGCGGCCCACCCAGCAGGGTGAAGAGGTCAAGGTGACCGGCAAGGGCGGCGACGTCAAGGTCAACGACACCGCCAAGGTCGTCTGCGGTGGGATTCAGGCGAGCAACGCTCGGATCTACATCATCGACACGGTGCTGGACCCGGCGAACCCGCCGGAGCCGATCACCCCGTCGGGTACCAGTTCCACAACGACGACGACCACGACGACCACCTCGGTGGAGGCACCGCCGCTCCCGCCGGGCGATCAGCATATGCCGGCTCCGGCTGGCTAGAGCCCACGCCGAAACGGACGTTTGGGCGACAAAGTTCGAGTAGATCCCGCCAGAATGTCGATCTCGACGAGCTAGAGCCGGCTAGAGCCCACGCCGGCCGAGCCGGCTAGAGCCCACGCCGGCCGAGCCGGCTAGAGCCCACGCCGGCCGAGCCGGCTAGAGCCCTAGGTCGCGGCCGATGATCTCCTTCATGATCTCGGTCGTGCCGCCGAAGATCGTCTGGATCCGCACGTCGACGTAGTCGCGGGCGACCTTGTACTCGTTCATGTAGCCGTACCCGCCGTGCAGCTGAACGCAGTTGTCGACGACGCGCTTGCCGAGCTCGGTACACCACCACTTGGCCTTCGACGCCTGGACCGCGGTCAGCTCCTTATCGACGGCGGCGCGCAGGCAGCGGTCGATGTACTGCTCGGCGATCTCGAGTTCGGTGTCCATCTCGGCCATCAGGAACCGGTTGTGCTGGAAGCTGCCGATCGGCTGGCCGAACGCCTTGCGGTCCTTGACGTACTGCAGTGTCTCGCGCCAGGTTTCACGCGCACCGGCGATCGCGGCGATCGCGATCGACAGCCGCTCGGACGGCAGGTTGTGCATCAGGTGGTAGAAGCCACGACCCTCCTGACCGAGGAGATTGTTGCCGGGCACGCGCACGTTCTCGAAGTGCAGTTCGGCGGTGTCGGCGGCATGCAGGCCCATCTTGTCGAGCTTGCGCCCACGGGTGAACCCCTCCATGCCGCGCTCGACGACCAGTAGGGAGAAGCCCTTGTGCCCCGCCTCGGGGTCGGTACGGGCAACGACGATCACCAGATCGCTGTTGATGCCCGCCGAGATGAACGTCTTGGAGCCGTTGAGAATCCAGTCGTCACCGTCACGTACGGCCGACGTCTTGATGCCGGCCAGGTCGCTGCCCGCGCCGGGCTCAGTCATCGCGATCGCACCGATGAGCTCGCCGGAGATGTAGCCCGGCAGCCACCGCTCCTTCTGCTCGTCGGTGGCCAGCGATGCGAAGTACGGGCCGATGATGTCGTTCTGCAGGCTCAGGCCCGGGGTCGCGGGGCCGAACTTCGCGAACTCCTCGACGATCACGGCGTTGAACCGGAAGTCGTCGACACCGGCGCCGCCATACTCCTCGGGCATGTTGAACCCGATGAGACCGTATTTGCCTGCGGCAACATACGATTCGCGGTCGACTAGCCGTTCACTCTCCCACTTCTCGACGTACGGTGCGCATTCCTTCTCGAGAAACTGGCGCGCGGTCTCCCGCAGCTGCTCGTGCTCGGGTTCGAATACCAGTCGTTTCATCACTTTGCCTTCCAGACGGGTCGGCGCTTCTCGGCGAAGGCCAGCGGTCCTTCCTTGGCGTCCTCGGAACGAATCAGCGTCCCGATTTCGCGCATGGTCCTGGTCCAGCCGGGCTCGTCGCCGACGATCACCCCGTCGTCGACCCCGTTGGCCACGCGCTTGCTGGCCCACACCGCCAGCGGCGCGTTGACGGTGATCCGCTCGGCGAGCGCCAAAGCCGCGTCCACCGCGGTGCCGTCGGGCACGACCTGATTGACCAGTCCCCACTTGAGCGCATCGGCCGACGACATTGGCTCCCCGGTGAACAGCAGCTCCATCGCGACCTTGCGCGGCAGGTGGTCGACGATGCGGAACACGCCACCGGCCGCGGCGATGAGCCCGCGCTTGACCTCAGGAAGGCCGAACTTCGCTCGTTCCTCAGCCACCACCAGGTCGCTGGCGAACGCCAGCTCGGTGCCGCCGCCCAGCGCGGTGCCGTTGACAGCGGCGATGGTCGGTTTGTCGATGTAGTGGTGGACGTATCCGGCGAAGCCCCATTCACCATGGTCGGGATGAAACAGATTCTCCCGTCGCGAGATTGCCTTCAGATCGGCTCCAGCACAAAATGATTCACCGGCGCCGGTGATCACCACCGCGCGTACGTCCGGCTCGTCCTGGGCCTCCTGCAGCGCATCACCCACCGCCGTGCTCACCGCGCTGTTGACCGCGTTGCGGGCCTCCGGCCGGTTCAGCGTGATGATCAGGACGTTGCCCCGCCGCTCGGTGAGAGCGGCGGGGTCCTGCACGTCAAACGTCACAGCAGCTCGAGGATGGTGGCGTTGGCCTGGCCGCCGCCTTCACACATGGTCTGCAGGCCGTACTGAATTCCCTTGTCCCGCATGTGGTACAGCATCGTTGTCATGATGCGCGCGCCGGAGCCGCCGAGCGGGTGGCCGAGCGCGATGGCGCCGCCGTTCGGGTTGAGCTTGTTCGCGTCCGCGCCGATGTCCTTGAGCCACGCCAGCGGGACGGGAGCGAACGCCTCGTTGACCTCGAAAACGCCGATGTCCTCGAGGTTGAGGCCTGACTTCTTCAACGCCTTCTGAGTGGCCGGGATCGGCGCGGTCAGCATGATCACCGGGTCGGCTCCTGCGAGCGTCGCGGTGTGCACCTTGGCAATCGGCTTGAGACCCAACGACTTCGCCTTCTCGGCCGACATGAACAGCAGCGCGGCCGAACCGTCCGAGATCTGCGACGAGTTGCCGGCATGGATTACGCCGTCCTCTTTGAACGCCGGCTTCAGCTCGGCCATCTTCTCGATGGTGGTGCCGCGGCGGATGCCCTCGTCCTTGAGTACCGGATCGCCGTCCTGGTCCTTGATCGCCACGATCTGGTCCTCGAACACACCGGAATCCTGTGCAGCGGCGGCCTTCTCGTGTGAGCTCAGCGAGAACTCGTCGAGCGCGGTGCGGTCGAAGCCCCACCGCGAGGCGATCATCTCGGCCCCGATGCCCTGGTTCGGGGTCTGGCTGTAGCGGTTACGGAACGCCTCGGGGTACGGGTGCCCACCGTTGGCCAGTGAGGCGCCCATCGGCGTGCGCGACATCGACTCGACACCGCCCGCGACCACCACGTCGTAGTGCCCGGCCACCACGCCGGCCGCCGCAAAGTGAATGGACTGCTGGCTGGATCCGCACTGCCGGTCCACGGTCACACCAGGGACACTCTCAGGCCAGCCCGCGGCCAGCACCGCCGTGCGCGCGATGTCTAGGGCTTGCTCGCCTGCCTGCATGACGCAGCCCCAGATGACGTCGTCGACGATCTCCGGATCGATGCCTGCGCGCTCGGCAAGGCCGTTGAGCACCTGGGCGGACAGCTCGCCTGGGTGAACACCAGACAGCCCGCCGTTGCGCTTGCCGACCGGCGACCGCACGGCCTCGACGATGACGGCTTCAGCCATGGCGCTTCTCCTTTGAATGTGATGTTTCACCCGAAGGTAGAGGAACAAGGTTTACTAGGTCAACCTACTGGTTGGTAGGCAGGCGCGGGATGTTCGTGCCCGTCTGAATCCATCTGACATGGTTTACTGAGTTGCATAGCTCGGGGAACATTGTTTGGGAGATGTTGTGACGCGAAGCACACCGCTGGCGCCGATGATCGGCCCTGACGCCGTCTCGGCGAGTGCGGCGGTCCGATCACCGAAGACGGCCGAGCTCGTCGCGGGCACGCTGCGCCGGATGGTCGTCGACGGTCAACTCAAGGATGGCGACTTCCTGCCCAACGAGGCCGAGCTGATGGCCCACTTCGGCGTGAGTCGTCCGACGCTGCGCGAGGCAGTGCGGGTGCTGGAGTCCGAACGGCTCGTTGAGGTGCGACGCGGGTCGCGCACCGGTGCCCGTGTGCGGGTGCCGGGGCCGGAGATCGTCGCGCGGCCCGCCGGATTGCTTCTCGAATTGTCGGGCGCCACCATCGCCGACGTCATGGTCGCGCGCGCAGGCATCGAACCGATGGCCGCGCGGCTGCTGGCCGAGTCCGGCACGCCGGAGGCGTTCGATGAACTGGAAAAAATGGTGGCCGAACACATCCCAGCCGGCTGGCAGTCCGATCGACTGGCGCAGACGACGGGCGATTTTCACCGTCGCATGGTGGAGTTGTCGGGCAACGCCACGCTCGCCATCATCGCGGGCATGCTGCACGAGATCACCGTGCGGCACACCGCATTCGTCTTCAAGGAAGGCCGCCCGGTGTCGAAGGCGGACTACGACAAACTGATGCGGTCCTATGGGCGCCTGATGCGGTTGCTGCGCTCGGGCGACGGTGCCGCAGCCGAGGCTCATTGGCGCAAGCACCTTGACGTCGCACGAGAACTGTCGTTGCAGGGACTCGAGGACGTCAAGGTCCGCGACGTGATGGGCTAGGCCGCAGCGGTTGGGCGCCACTGTCCAGGAATTGCCCCGCACCGCGCGGTGTGACCCTAGTCGGGCCAGACCGCTAGACGCGTGGCAGTATCCACCAATCCGTCCTGCGTCCTCCACTGCATCGGCAACAGCCGGTACCGCCAGCCGCCCGCATCCCCGTCGGCTCCGACATGATCGACGTTGATCGAAATGAGGTCCGCTGAAAGCGCTTTGGCATGAGTCTCCAGATAAATCCCCCGTTCGTCGTCAAGTTCTGACATCAGCTCGCTGCCATAGAGCAGCCGCGGACCCGGTGCCCGGTACAGCAGCACGCACTGATGGCGGTCGGGGCAATGCCCGCTGATCACCCGCACGACGCAGTTGCGGTCGACGGGCCCAAGGTCGCTCATCACCTGTCCGGTCTCGTCGAACCAGACAGGCACCGGATCAGGTGGCGTCAGCGCTGTCCTTCTCCCACGTCACGTGCACCGGCACGGTGTCGTCCCACGGCTGACGCGTCACCATGTCCGCGACTTTCACGTAGCCCCTTTCGAATTCGCCGGTGGCGGCGTCGACGAGCCGGTACTCCTGTCTCTGCTTGTGGATGGGCTGAGCGTCGAGCAACAGGATCCGTATCTCACCGGGTTCGAAGTGGCAGCGCTCCTGCATCGCGGCGATCAACTGCTCGTTGTGCATGTGGCCGTCGCCGAAGTTCCAGCCGATGGCGGTTGAACAGATCCGCTCGCCGTCGGTCAAGACGTAGTCGTCCTCGTTCTGCCCGGCCATCGCCCGGTGCGCAAGGGTGAACATCGCACGTCCGTGAGTGTTGAAGGCGCGGAACGCATATCCCATGTAGAGGTACATCTGCGCCGTTTCCGGGCTTCCGTAATATCGCTCCATCTGCGCCTGCGGCATACTCGCGATCGACACGATGTTCTTCTCGATCTTGTCTGCGGCCGAGGGCTTCACACACCACAGCGTCGTGTCCCAGTTGCCGGCGTAGTACCGCATGCCGGGCAGGAAGGACACTTTCCGCGGAGCCAGGTTTCCCGTGATCACCGTGCCGGCGACGACAATGAACAACAGCAGCGGCAGCGGTGTAGTCATGTCCGTGAGCCCGACCTGAGAGTGCCCGACGAACAGCGCCAGCACGCTGAACATCATGAACACGTTCCACTCCAGCGGCACCCCCATCGGTATCGACGACAGGATGCCGAAGTGGAAGCACAGCATGACGAACGCGGCGATCGCCGTCGGCCAGCCACCATGGGAAAAGAACAGCACCAACGGCACCAGTCCCTCGATGGCCGTGCTGAAATGCGCAAGCCACCGCGACAGCCGACCGGGACGCAGGTCGTCGGGGAAGTGCTCGAAGAACCTACGCTTGATGAAGCGCGGCCGGAACACCGGGTTGTTGCTCATCATCGTCGAGATCACGAACGGGAAGTGCTTGTTGAGCTTGGACGTCGCCGCGCCGAGCCAGATCATCAGGCAGACCAGCTTGGCCGCGACGATCATGTCCACCCCGGCGAACAGGAACGCCACCGTGAACGACGCGTACACCTCGCCGCGGGCCGCAAGGAAGATCACCTTGTCGCGCAGGCCGAGTACGGCGAGCAGGCCGAGGATCGTCCAGATCTGCCACATCGGCAGCACGCCAACGGTCGTCTCCAACCCGGGGATCGGACCGGTTCCGTTGGAGAACAGCGCGACGAGCAGCATCACAAGCAATGCCGCATACAGCAACGCATCCACGGGTGTGCGTGTGCTGCCGGTCGTCAACGGCACCCGCTTCGGCCACGGTGGCAATCGAATTGTGTTGGGCCGCAACCAGTACAGGATCGAGCCCATCGGCGGGAAGAACCGGTTGTTCAGCGGACCGAAGCCGCAGCCCAGCCCGATGACCTCGAACAGCATCGTGTAGAGCACGACCTTCTCGAAGACGATCGGCTCGGCGTACCAGGAGGCGACGTTGGTGAACCCGTCGATGCCCTTGGTGGCCAGCGCGAACAGCCAGCCGCCGAGGATGTAGAGCAGGATCTTGACGACATAGAACAGATGGAGCACGACGGGCGTTCCGAATCCGACCTCGGCCCAGTGCCTGGCCATCGGAACGATCTTCTCGGCGCGGGTGCCCTTGCTCCACTGCTCGTAGTCGACGACGGGAGCGTCCTGCTTGAGAAATCCCATGGCCGCAAGACTAGAACGTGTTCTAGCCGTGCGGATTCGGTTCGCCGTTCTGAGCGCAAGACCGCACTACTGCACCGGTTCCTTTGCTGGCGGCCGCCAGAAGATGACCAGCTGCCCGATGCCGCCGGCCAGTCCTAGCCCGGCCGAGATCGCCAGACCCCACCAGCCATGCAGAAAGTCGTAGAGGCCCGTGGTGCGGAAGAGGACGTAGTCAAGACTGAACCTGCCGGGTCCGACGGTCGCGACGGCCACCGCCGACGCGGCCAGGATCAGGTTGTACTCCCACCCTTCCTTGACGATGAAGAAGCCGTTGGGCCGATGCACGGTCCAGGCGGCAACCAGCATCAGCGCGACGAAGCCTGCCGCGGGAATCGGCGTCAACAGGCCGGCCGCCAGACCGAGCCCGGCCGACATCTCCGTGGTGGCGGCGACCCGGGCGTGGAACATGCCCGGTTTCATGCCCATGCTCTCGAACCAGCCGGCCGTGCCGGCCAGGCCGCCCTTCCCGAAGAATTTGTTGTAACCGTGTGCGGCCATGGTCAGACCCAGCACCAACCGAAGAATCAGCAGTCCGGTGTCGATGGCTGTGTGGTACGCCGTCATGCAACAAAATCTAGGCCATGTGTTAAGTGGCCGCCCAGCCCCCGTCCACGCTCAACACAGCGCCGTGAATGTTGGCGGCGTCGTCGCTGGCCAGAAATACCACCGCCGCCGCCACCTCGGCCGGTGTGCTCATCCGCCGCGACGGGATACGGGCCAGCACCGGAGCGACGTGATCGGCGAACTGTTCCTGGCGTTCGGTCGCGATGGGTCCCGGCGCGACGGCGTTCACCCGCACGCCGAACCGCCCGTATTCGGCGGCCCACGACTGAGTGAACGAGTGGATCGCCGCCTTGTTGGCGCTGTAGATCGCGGCGCCGTCGCCGCCGCGCAGCCCGGTGATCGACCCGATGTTGACGATCGCGCCCTCGCCCCGCTCGACCATCGCCGGCGCCAGCGCTCCCGTCAGCAGGAAGGGTGCGAACACGTTGACCGCGAACGCATCTCGCAGTAGCTCTTCGGAGATCTCGGCGGTCGGCGCCGGCATGAGCAGCATCGCGGCGTTGTTCACCAGGATGTCGATCCGCCCTCCCGCCACGGCGGTGGCCCGTTCGGCCAGGCGCCGCACGTCGTGTTCGCCGGCGCTGAGGTCGGCAACGACGAACTCGGCTGTGCCGCCCGCGGACCGGATGTCGGCGACGACAGCATCGCCGCGGGCAGTGTCGCGGCCACTGACGACGACGAACGCGCCTACCGCGGCCAGTGCCGAGGCGATCGCGACCCCGAGACCGCCCGTGGAACCTGTAACCAATGCCGTGCGGCCGGCTAGCCGCCTGATGTCTGGACTCATGGGTCCACTGGTACGCTGTGGAAAATGGACCTGCAAGTCCAGAAGCTGACGTCAAAGGGACAGGCGACTCGGCAGCGCATCATCGAAGGCGCCGCCGCCGAGATCCGCGAGCGCGGCGTCGCCGTCGCCACCCTCGACGACATTCGCGCGCGCACGCATACTTCCAAAAGCCAACTGTTCCATTATTTCCCGGACGGCAAGGAGCAGTTGCTTGTCGCGGTCGCCGAGCACGAGGCGCAGATGGTGCTCGACGACCAGCAGCCATATCTGGGCGCCTTGACGTCGTGGGCGGCGTGGCACCGCTGGCGGGATGCGGTCGTCGACCGATACCGCCGGCAGGGCCAGCACTGCCCGCTCGCGGTGCTGATGTCCGAAATCGGCCGCAGCACACCTGGCGCCCAGGCGGTCACCTCGGCGCTCATGCGCAAGTGGCACGATGAGATCGCGGCCGGAGTGCGGCACATGCAGGCGCAGGACAAGGCGGCGGCCGGGCTCGACGCGGACCGGCTCGCCGCCGCGATGCTTGCCGGGATCCAGGGCGGCGTCGGCGTCATGTTGGCCACCGGCGACCTCGGCTATCTCGAAGCGGCGCTGGACGTCGGGATCGAGTCGCTGCGAGGCCAGACCTAAC
>Ga0207688_10000290_pt1 | contig 22926 bp, 20 predicted proteins | sample KBSMiscanthusM4_FD_184296 | JGI IMG/M metagenome (GOLD analysis project Ga0207688, IMG submission 184296) | Miscanthus rhizosphere microbial communities from Kellogg Biological Station, Michigan, USA - M4 (SPAdes) (version 2) | ecosystem: Host-associated > Plants > Roots > Rhizosphere ...
CGCCCTCCGCGATCGTGCGACGCCCACCGCAGATCGCGCCGACGAGATCAGCCGATTTGTCGAGGTGTCCCGCGACTGCCGCAAACAGCGCCGTCTCGACCATGTCGCCGTCGCCGAACGGATAGAACCAGTCTCTAATATTGTCGGTTCCGCAGCGGACCGGCACGCCGGCGGCGAGGAGCTCGCGCATGAACGTCAATCCGCGCCGGCTTGGGCTGCCCTCGCCGCGATCCTGCAGGAAGAGATTCGCCGCCGGCAGGGCCACGACGGTCACGCCGGCGTGGGCGAGTTTTTCGATCAGCGCGCTTGCGGCAGCCGCGCCGAGCGTCGCCAACACACAGAGATGGCTCAGCGTGACGCGGCCTTGCAGGCCGCGCGCGATGACCGCGTCGGCGACCATGCCCGCGAGCATGTGCTCCGGCTCGAGATGCTCGTCGAGGTGGAGATCGACCGGCAGTCCGGAGTGCTCCGCCAGATCGAACAATGACTCGAGTGCGCGCGACGGATCGGCGCTGGCATTGAGGCTGGCGCCGATCAGATCGGCGCCAATCGCGACGGCCCGCTCGAGGCGGTCGAGCGCGTGCGGCTCCGCCAGATCGTTCTTCGAGGTCGAGAACGCGATGACCTCGACGTCGAGCCGTTCCCCCATCCGCTGCTTCGCTGCCAGAACGCCTTCCATCGATCGCATCTCGACCACGGGATCGACGTCGGTGTGGGTCCTGATCCGCGTGACCCCGTGCTCGACCGACCGTTCGAATAGCCGCGTGGCCCGCGCCGCCACATCGGCGGCGGTAAACAGCGCACGCGCCGCGGCGGCGGCCGCCACCGCGTCGGATAGCGAGCGCGGCCGGAACGATTGCACCGTGTAGGCGCGATCGGCATGGGCGTGCAGGTTGGCGAAACCCGGAAGCGCCAGCCAGGCGGCCCCGCCGGTTTGCTCGGCCGGGCGAATGGCCCCGATCGATCCGTCGCGCAACGTCACCCTGAACGCACCGGTGCGGCCCGGCAGCGCGACGGACTCTATGGTGACTTCATCCGGCATCATCAGTTGCGAACTGTTGACCCCCGCCGGGTACGACGGAGTGCATGTCTCTCGGACGCCCGCTCAATACCCCTGCGGTCCGAATACCTCGATCCCGAAACGGCGTTCGAGCGCGCGGCCGAAACGATATTTCATTTCCGGCCCCTCGTAGGTCATCGGCGGGGTGCGGAGGAAGCCGGTCTCCGGCTCGACCCGCAACACGGTGAGCGAAGGACCATCCTCGGCCGCGATCGCGGGCAGTTGTTGCTCGAGGTCGTCCAGCGTCTCGATCGTGCGTGCGCGTTGAAATCCCGCCGCGCGCGCCATGGCGGCATAGTCGGTGCGGCCGTCGTTCACCATCGGCAATCCGCCGACGGTCTGGTAGACGCCGTTGGCGACGACGAAATGCTTGAGGTTGCTCGCGGCCTGGGAGGCTTCCGTCAGCAGGCAGCCGAGATTCATGCACAGCGAGCCGTCCGCGTTGATCAGCCACACCGGAACCTGCGGCAGCGACAGTGCAAGCCCGAGCGCGAAGCTCGCGGCAAAGCCCATGGCGCCGTGCATGTAGAAGCTGTCCTCGCTCTTGGTGGCGGCCCACCACTCATTGGCCGCCATCCCGAGTGCGCAGACGGCAACCGCCTCACCACGATGGCGGGCAAGAACATCGATCGCGTCGCGCGCCTTCATGCCGTGCCCTCCCCTTTCACCAGCCGCCGGGTCAGGAACAACACGAACGGCCGCTTCTGCATGCGGCAGGTTTCGAAGGCGTCGGGGATCGAGCTTACCTCGTCCGGCCGATCGACGATGTGATACGGAAAGTCGTAAGCCTGCAGCAGCGGCAGGGTGCGGCGGCCCTGGACCTCCTGGTAGATACGATGGTCGTCGATCGAGCCGCGCTGGCTGACGATCAGAAACACCGGAATCTGGTGACGCAGATTGAGCGTCGCGAGTTCGCCGGTGCAGGTCAGCAGCCCGGTCGCGCCCATCAGGGCGACCGAGCGCACGCCGCCAAAGAACGCGCCGCTGCAGATCGCGATCGCTTCGGCCTCGCGCGCCACCCGGACATGGCGGATTTGATTGTCGGCCGCGATGCGCTCGATCAGCGGAGCGACCCAGTCGTCGGGCAGCGAAGCGGCGATCTTGATGCCGCATTTCGTCAGTTGCTCGTGAATTCGCGCGGTCACGTCCATGATCGACTCGGCTGTTCAACTCGATCGCCGCCCCGGCCTCAAGGCGCCGCGGCGATGACCTCGACTTCGACCAGAAATTCGGGCCGCGAAAACCCGGAGACGATCATCAGCGTGGAGGCCGGCGCCGGATCGCTGATGTAGAGGTCGCGCACGCTCATATATCCCTTCAAATGCTCGCGCGAGACGACAAATGAGTTGATGCGCACGATATCGCCGAACGAGAACGAGGCCTCCTCGAGCACGGCGCCGATATTGCGAAAGCACAAATGCGTCTGCTCCTCGATGGTCGCCGGCACCCGATCGTCGGGCGCGACCCCGAGCTGGCCGGAACAGACCAGAATGCGATGACCGGCCGGGATTTCCACGCCGTAGCTGTAGCGTGCGAACGGCGGCCGGATGCCTTGCGGAGTGATGTGCCTCATGCGCTTGCTACACGTCTAGGTGGGGGTGGATCATGAGGTGGAGTGCAAGCTGATGTCTGAAGGCTTGCGGTTGACGGGCTTGCCGCTCGAACGGATGACAGGCAGCACATTTGCTATACCATGCCCTCGGCTTGGAATGTGAGTCCGCTTGATGGCCATCCCCGCATCATTGCGTCAAGACCTGTGCGACATCCCCGTTCTGGAAGACCCGGGGTCGCTGCGGATGAGAAGCCGCGATTTCTTCTGGTTCTCGCCCATTCTGAAGGAGACATTGGACGACAAGCGCGCCGACATCGTCGTGGTGCCGCGCGACAAGGCCGACGTGATACGCCTTGCCGCGGCCTGCGCCAGGAATCGGGTGCCGCTCACCGTGCGCGGCGGCGGAACCGGAAACTACGGGCAGGCCGTGCCGCTCGCGGGCGGGGTCGTGCTCGATATGACCAAGCTCGATCAGGTGATCTGGCATCGGCCGGGCGCCGGCCGTTTTGGCGCCGGCGCGCGCATGCTCGATATCGATCGCGCCCTCGCGCCTGCCGCTCACGAGCTGCGCTTCTACCCGTCCACGCGCCAGCACGCGACCATCGGCGGATTCATCGCCGGCGGCGCGGCCGGCGCCGGCTCCTGTACCTGGGGACAGATCTCGGATCCGGGCGCGGTCCTTGCCGTCGAGGTCGTCACCATCGAAGAGCATCCGCGCGTGGTCGAGTTGCGTGGGCGCGACGTGCTCAAGGTGATGCATGCTTATGGCGTGAACGGCATCATCACCGAGGTCGAAGTACCGCTGGCCCCGAGCCATCCCTGGTGCGAACGGATCGCGACCTTCCCGTCGCTCTCGGCAGCGGCGCGTTTCGCGCACGCCTTCACCGAGTGCGACGGCATCGCCAAGAAGCTCGTGACCGTGCACGACCCGCAGGTCGTTCCCTACCTTCGCCGGCTCGCGCCCTATGCCGGGCCCGGCCAGGCGATGGTGATCATCATGGTCTCGGAGCCCCAGGCGGAGGCGCTCGAATTGTTGGCGGCCGATCACGGGGGCGAGATCACGTTCCGCCGCGGCGCCGAGGAAGCCCGCCAAGCCGCGTTTGCCGAAATCTCCGGCCTGCAGCCGCTCTACGAGTTCACCTGGAACCACACCACACTGCACGCCATCCGGATCGATCCCTCGATCACCTATCTGCAGCTTCGCTTCCCGCCGGCCAACAATCTCGAGCTGGTGGACTGGGTGGCCGAGCGTTTCCGCGATGAAGTACTGCTGCATCTCGAATTCCAGCGCCGGTTCGGCAAAGTGACCTGTTCGAGCCTGCCGCTGGTGCGCTACCGCAGCGCGGAGCGCCTCGACGCCATCATGGCCGAACTCGATGCCAAGGGCGTGGCCGTCTCCAATCCACACACTTTCGTGCTCGACAATGCCGGCTGGAAGCGAGTCGACGCGCCTCAGGCGGAGTTCAAGCGCATGGCCGATCCCTACGGCTTGATGAATCCCGGCAAGCTCAAGCATTGGCAGGCCGAGGACATGCAGGCGATCGCATAATGGCCTTCAAGCGTTTCTGGGCGGAGCTCAAGTCGAGCGAGTTCGCCGCTCTCGATCCCAATTCCACCCTTGCGATCTTGCCGGTCGCCGCCACCGAGCAGCATGGCCCACATCTTCCGGTGATGACCGACACCGCGATCGCCGAGGGCATGACCAGTACCGTGCTCGCGCGACTCCCCGACGAGCTCCGGGTATTGTTCCTGCCCACGCAGACGATCGGAAAATCCAACGAGCATCAGCGCTCGCCCGGCACGATTACGTATTCGGCGGACAATCTGACTCGTATCTGGTGCGAGATCGGCGAGGGCGTGCATCGCGCCGGCCTGCGCAAGCTGGTCATCGTCAATTCGCACGGCGGCAACAACGATGTGATTGGCATCGTCGGGCGCGAGCTGCGCGTGCGGCTCGGCATGCTGGTCGCCACCACGCAGTGGCGCCGGTTCGGGCTGCCGGCGGGCCTCTATTCGCCCTTCGACACCAGTCATGGCATTCACGCCGGCGACATCGAGACTTCGCTCATGCTGCATTTCCGGCCCGACCTCGTCGACATGACCAAGGCCAAGCTTTTCACCTCCAAGGCCGCCGAGATGGAGAAGGACTACACACATCTGCGGCCGGCCGGCCAGCACGGATTCGGATGGATCGCGCAGGACATCAATCGCGACGGGGCGGTCGGCGACGCCTCCGCGGCCACGTCCGAAAAAGGCCGCCTGACCGCGGAGCATCAGGCCGATGCGTTCATCGCATTGCTGCGCGACGTGGCGCGGTTTCCGCTAAACGAGCTCGCGTAGGCGGGATGACTGCGGCACCGGTCCGAGGCCGGTGCCGCCATCCGATCGAGACAGATGTCGATCACGCCGACTTGCGCCATGGCACCAGCATCGACACCCGCTCCTTATAGCGGCGATAGTCGTCGCCAAAGAGTTCGATCAGGTCGCGCTCTTCCAACAGGATGCCGACGAAGATGTAAGCCGTGGTCACTGTCGCGAACAGCAAGTGACCGACCGTCATCGTCGGCGCGGCCCAGAATGCGATAATGAAGCCGAGATAGATCGGGTGCCGCACGAACTTGTAGTAGAACGGTGTGCGGAAACGAGGCGCCGGCATCTGACGGCCGGTGAGATTGTTGGCGACCTGATGCACTCCAAACAGCTCGAAATGGTTGATCAGGAACGTGCTGGTGAACACAGTCAGCCAGCCGACCAACGACAACCCGGTCACCGCCAAGGCGACCTGCGAATTGTCGACCTGCCAGACCACCGCCGGCATCGGACGCCATTGCCAGAACAGCAGCATGAGCGCGAGACTGGAGAACAGCACGTAGGTGCTGCGTTCGACCGATTTCGGCACGAATTGCGTCCACCATTGCTTGAATTGCTTGCGTGCCATCACGCTGTGCTGAACGGCGAAGACGGACATCAGGAGCAGGTTGACGATGAGAGCCTCCGCAATCGGCACCACCGTTCCGGTGTCGATGGTCGCCTTTTGCACCGCGATGCCAGAGACGAAGCCGATGGCGTAGAGGATGGTGACGAAGAATGCGACGTAGGCGGCGAGCCCATAGAGAAGCGCTATGAAGCGGCCCACGGGACTGTCCAAGTCCTGGCTGATCGCTTGGGGTTGGGTCATGGTTTTCGTTTTCTCCGGTCCGTTGCGACCACGAAGAGATCGCAATCTGGACGCGCAGAATGCCGAGGGCGCGAGCGCGAGACTTTGCCCGGCGGTGGATTTGTCCTTGAGATTGTCTTGATTTTCTCTTGAGGCGGCTCGGCCGGCCGGATGAGCCATGAAACGCGCTATTTCTCCTTGCCGATCACGCGCTTGAGAGTGACCCGCGGGAGCCCCATCGCGGTCCGCGCTAGCGTACCGGTCCCATCCGGTAGGGTTTGAGGATCGCGTACACCGCCTCCTGGGCCGGCGTTGGAACGCCATACTTGCGGCCGAGGGCGACCACCCTGCCGGCGAGCCAGTCCAGTTCGAGCCGATTGCCCATCTCGAGGTCGTTCGCCATCGAGGCTTTCATCGCTGGGGGGAAGCTCGCCACCGCACGCTCGAGCTCCGCTGGATAGTCCGGCGAGAACTCGACGCCGGCCGCACGGCCTACCGCCATCGTCTCGTGCATCAGCTTGAAGAAGAAAGCCCGCATATCCGCGTCGTCGCGGATAACGCCGAGGGGCTGGCGCGTGCTCGCCGTGATGCCGGACGTGCCCGAGAGCACCACGAACTTCTTCCAGAGGTCGAGAAGCATATTGTCCGCCAGCGTAACGTCGATATTCGCTGCCTTCATCTGCTCCACGTAGCCGGCGAGCAGGACATCGGGACGCCGGTCGAGGCGACCACAACGGACGATGGCCATTGTGCCGGTGTGGCGGATCACGCCAGGCGCCGCGATTTTCGTGACGACATAGGTCGCGCCGGCAATGGCGACGTCATCGCCGAGGATCGGGGCCAGCCGCTCGACGCTGTCGACCCCGTTCTGAAACGTAATCACCCGGGTGCCCGCGCCTACCAGCGGGCGCGCCTGCTCGCCGGCGGTCTCGGTATCCCAGAGCTTCACGGCGAACAGGACCAGGTCGACCGGTCCGACCTGTCGCGGGTCATCGGTGACATTGACGTCCTCGAGATGAAGGTCGCCGAGGGTGCTCTCGATCTTGAGGCCATCCCGGCGAATGGCATCGCGATGCGCGCCGCGCGCGATGAACGTCACGTCGTGTCCGGCCGCGGCCATCCGCCCGCCGTAATAGCCTCCCACGGCGCCCGCCGCCATCACCGCGATCCGCATCCTGCAGCCTCCGCTAGAAGGTATTCGCCCCGCCCCAGGAACTAGGCGGCGCGGCCTCGATGATCCGCCCTCGCCTACCCCTTCACCGAATCGCGCCAGTTCGAGCGGCCGGTGCCCGCGAGCAGCGATGCCACATCGACTGCCTCCTCCCCGGGAACGCGGATTCGCTTGAACACCATCTCGTCCGCCGCCAGCGGTTTGGTCGCATCGAGTCCCATCTTGGCGCCGACGCCGTTGCGCGTCGACGGATCGAGCTTCGATCCCTGGCTTTCGGAGATGACGACCAGGTCGCGGTCGGCCTGGAAGCGGGTCGCCACCGCCCATTCGACCTCGGTCGCATTGTGAATGTCGACATCCTCGTCCACGACGATGACGTGCTTCACGTCGTAATGGCCGGCGAAGGCGCCGAGCATGATGTTCTTGGCCTCGCCCTCCTGGCGCTTTCGGATCTGAACATAGAGGTGATAGCGGCACACCCCGCCCTGGGCGAGATGCACGTCACGTACGTTCGGGAACGAGCGCTGCAGATGCGCCAGCAAGGTGGCCTCGCGCGGGATCGCCCCCAGCAGCAGATGCTCCAGACCGCCGCCGACGATGGTGTGGAAGATGGCGTCCTTGCGATGCGTGACCGCATCGATCTCCATCACGTGCCGCTCGGCCCGCTCGCCGTAATATTGCGGGAATTCGCCGAACGGTCCTTCGGCCTCGCGCACCCCCGGCAGAAAACGGCCCTCGATCACGATCTCGGCCTCGGCCGGCACGCGCAACTGGCTGGTCAGGCACTTGACCACGGACAATGGCCGCCGATGCAACGCACCCGCAATCTCCAGCTCATCGACATCGATCGGCGCAATGGCCTGGGAGGCCAGCAATGTGAGCGGGTCGATGCCGACGACGATGGCGGCTTCGAGCGCGCTGCCGCCCTGCTCCGCCATCTCGAAGAACATGTGGGCATGGCGCGGGAGCAGCAGCACGCCGAGACGGTTGGGCGCGCTTAATTGGCAGCGATGAATCGAGACGTTCTGCTTGCCCGTCCGCGGGTTGCGGGTGATCATCAGGCCGGCCGTGACGTAGGGGCCGCTGTCGTGCTCGTTGTGGGTTGGCAATGGAAGCAATTGCTCGAGATCGACCTGACGATGGACGACCTCCTGCGCCGGCGCCGATTCTGTCTCCCGCCACGGGATGGGATTGAGTGCGGCGTCTTGAAATCGCGCCAGCACCTCTTTCGGTTCGACACCCATCGCTTCCGCCATCCAGTCGCGATTGGACACGAGGCCGGAGACAACGGGAATAGGATGTCCGCCCGGACGCGGGAACAGCGTTGCACGCAGCCCGTCAAGACGCTTCGCGACCGCCGCCAGCTCGAAACGAAGGCCGGTGCCGGGCTTGACCACCACCAGCCGGTCGCGTGCCGCAAGATGATCGAGCCAGTCACGCAGCGAACGGATCGGCTGCGGCGTGTTGTCGCCGTGCGTTCGCGCGGTCACACGCTCTCCGCCAGGTTGCAGCGCTTTGCGCATGGGGTAAATGACCTGCTTGTCTCGACCCGGATGACCTTGCAGAACGTGTATCATCGCGGACAAGCGGGGCCAACTCGGCTCGCCAGGTCTCCGGCGTCGGCACTGAAGGAAAGCCGTGACATGACAGCTGGGCGGGTTGACCGCATTGGGCAATGGTTCGAACAGGGCCCCGTCCCCCATGCTTGATCTCGGCACGAGCTTCCTTGCCAGTGTGGCGCGTGATCCCGACGCGTTGGCGATCGTCGACGGTGAGCTGCGGCTGACCTATGACGCCTGGTACAGAAAGATTTCGGCGCTTGTCGCCGGCTTCGACGATCTTGGACTCCACCCGGGCGACCATCTCGTCACGCTGCTGCAGAATCGCTGGGAAGCGGCGACGATCCACTGGGCATGCCAGTTCGCCGGCGTCATCATCACGCCGCTCAATTGGCGCTCCAGCGCGAGCGAATTGGATTTCTGCCTCGATGACTCCGAAGCCAAGGCGATCGTGTACGAGGAGGTCTCGGCCGAGGCCGTGCGCTCGTCGAGCAGAGCGGGCACGTGCTCGCGGATCGCCGTGGGTGACCCGCACTCGCACCCGATGACCTTCGACGCTCTTATCGGACAGAGCGCAGGCGCTGGGCCGCCGCGCGTCGGCCCCGATGCATGGTCGGTCATGCTCTATACCTCGGGCACGACCGCGCGCCCGAAGGGCGTGCCGCGACGTCAGCGCGCCGAGCGCGCCGCAGCGCTCGCGCATGTCGCGCAGAATCTCTACGGCCAGCGTGAGCGTACGCTCGGTGCCATGCCGCTCTATCACACCATGGGCGTGCGCTCGCTTCTTGCCATGTCGTTGATCGGCGGCGCCTTCGTCTGTCTGCCACGCTTCGACGTCGCGCGCGCGCTCGAATTGATCGCGGCCGAGAAGCTGACCAACCTCTATCTGGTCCCGACGCTCTATCACGACCTCTTGCATCACGAGCGTTTCCAGACCACCGACGTGAGCTCGGTGCGCAAGCTCGGCTTCGCCGGCGCTCCGATGACGGACGGCCTGCTGCAAAGCCTCAAGGCCGCGTTCAAGCCGGACCTGTTCGTCAATCACTATGGCTCATCCGAAATCTACACCTTCACCATCGACCAGAACGCCGCCGCGAAGCCGGGCTCGGCCGGACGCGCCGGCATCAACCAGATGGTGCGCGTCGCGCGGCTGGGCGCGACCTCACCCGACGAGGTTGCCGGACCTGGCGAGGAAGGCGAGGTCATCGCGCTGCTCGCGGGCGATGAATCCTTCGAGGGCTATTGGCGGCGGCCGGACGCCGACGCGAAGGCGCTGCGCCACGGCTGGTATTTCACCGGGGACACCGGATATTTCGACCGGGACGGCGATCTTTTCGTCACCGGCCGCGTGGACGACATGATCATCACCGGAGGAGAGAACGTCTCGCCGGTCGAGATCGAGAGCTGCCTCTCGCTGCACCCCGCGGTGTTGGAGGTGGCCGTCGTCGGGCTGGCGGACGAACGCTGGGGAAAGATCGTCTCTGCTTTCGTCAAACGCAGCGGCGCTGTCGAACCGCCGCAGCTCGATCAATTCTGCCGCGACGCGGGCCTCGCCAATTTCAAGCGTCCGCGCCGCTACATCTTCGTCGAGGCGCTCCCGAAATCGCCCGTCGGGAAGCTCTTGCGCCGCAAGCTGCTGGCAGGCGAGTACGAGCCCGAGCAAGCGACCGCGACGTCCGCGCAAGCCCCGCAAGCCGCTACGTCTCAACCAGGAACCGCATGATGAGTTCGACTTTCGCCGACCCTCGCCTTGCCACGCTCGACGGCTTCCGCGTGGACTTCGATCCCGCGCGCGAGCGCGCCGACGTGATCCTGGACCGCCCGCCCCTCAACGTCATTTCGATGCCGCAACGCGACCAGCTGCGGCTCCTGTTCGAGACGTTGGAGGAAGATGAACGGGTGCGGGTGATCGTGTTGCGCGCCGTCGGCGAGCATTTCTCCAGTGGTGGCAATATCAAAGGTTTCCTGGAAGCAACGCCCGAACTGGTCTCCCGGCTGGCCTGGAACATCGCCGCGCCGGCTCGCTGCGCAAAACCGGTGATCGCGGCCAACCGCGGCTATTGTTTCGGAGTCGGGTTCGAGCTTTCGCTCGCCTGCGACTTCCGCATCGTCTCCGAAACCTGCTTCTACGCACTGCCGGAGCAGCGGCTCGGCCAGATTCCGGGCTCCGGGGGCTCGGCGCGGCTGCAGAAGATCATCGGCATCGCCCGCACCAAGGATATCGTGATGCGCTCCCGGCGCATTCCGGCCAAGCAGGCCTACGACTGGGGCATCGCGACCGAGTGCGTGCCGGACGACAAGCTGGAAGCGACAACCGATGCGCTCGTCGACGAGTTGCGCGCGTTTTCGCCGCTGGCGCAACGCACGGCGAAGAAGCTGCTCAACGACACCGAAGACGCGACCCTGTCGCTTGCGATCGAGCTCGAAGGTCACTGCTACAGCCGGCTGCGGCAGTCCGACGACTTCCGCGAGGGCGTGGAGGCGTTTCACGCCAAACGGCCGGCCCGGTTCAAGGGAACGTAAAGCAAGTTCTTTCAACAGCGCCGGAAGCCGGGTACAGATTCCAGGGAAGGGATAACCATGCAGATACAACCGCCTCACCGTTTCAGGCTGCTCGCGATGGCCGCGTTTCTTTCAATCTTCGGCAGCAGCGTGGCCGGTGCGCAGAGCTATCCGACGCGACCGATCCAGGTCATCGTTCCGTTTGCCGGCGGCAGCGCGAGCGACGTCGTGACCCGGATCCTGCTCGATCGCGCCAGCAAGGCGCTCGGGCAGCCCTTCGTGGTCGACAACCGTCCGGGCGCCGGCGGCAATACCGGCACGCTCGCGGCGGCCAGGGCCACCCCCGACGGCTACACGCTGGTCGCCACCGGCTCGGGTCCGGCCGCGATCAACAAGGCGCTCTATAAGGACCTCGGTTACGAAACCGAGAAGGACTTCGAGCCGATCTCGCTCGTCGCGGTCTTTCCCATCGTCATCGTGGCAAGTTCGAAACTGCCGGTGAAGACGCTGAACGAATTGGTCGCCTATGCCCTGGAGCGGCCCAACCAGCTCAACTACGGCTCGGTCGGCATCGGCAGTTCGCAGCATCTGGGCGGGGTATATTTCGAGCAGATCACCGGCGCCAAGGTCACCCACGTGCCCTATCGCAACATCGCGCAATACACCCCCGACCTCATGGCCGGGACGGTGCCGCTCGGCTTCCAGTGGCTTCCGAATGTGCTCGCCGCGCTCCAGAGCGGAGGCGCCAAGGCGATCGCGGTGGCAAATGACAAGCGCATGGCGGCGCTGCCCGACGTTCCCACCACCGCCGAGTCCGGGGTGCAGAACTACATCAACTCCGGCTGGTTCGTGCTGCTGGCGCCGAAAGGAACTCCGAAGCCGATCGTCACCAAACTGAACGAGGAGTTCACCGCCGCACTCAAGGATCCGGCGTTGCGAGAGAAATTCACCGAGCAGGGCGCAGAGCCAGTGGTCATGAGTCCGGAGGAGCTCGCAAAATTCATGTCTGCCGAAGCCGTAAAGTGGCGCGACATCATCACCAAGGCCGGGATACAGCCGATCCAATAGCGGCCCGCGAGAGCTGCTCGAGTAACTTTCCAAGAGCCGCATCCGGAGCAGCATGGCGATTGAAGAGCGCGTCCTGATTGCCGGCGCCGGGCCGGTCGGCCTGGTGGCGGCAGCCAACCTCGTGCGCAACGGCGTGCCGGTCACCGTCTTCGAAGCCGGGCGCGATCTCAGCGAAGAGTCGCGCGCCTCGACCTTTCATCCTCCCACCCTCGACATGCTCGACCGGCTCGGAGCCGCAAAGCCGCTGATCGCCCAGGGATTGGTGGCACCGGCGTTCCAGTATCGAAGCAAACAGCACGGGATATTGGCCCAGTTCGATTTCGGCATGATCGCCGACGTCACCGATCATCCTTATCGCGTGCAATGCGAACAATCCAAGCTGACACGCATCTTGTACGAGCAGTTGCGCGGCGAACCCCTGTTCGAGCTGCAGTTCGATGCCCATGTCCAACAGGTAGCGCAGCCCGGATCAGGCGTGGAGGTTGCGATCCAGCGCGACGGATGGACGGAGAGGCGGTCCGCCCGCTGGCTGATCGGCGCCGACGGCGCCCGCAGCGATGTCCGGCGGTCACTCGGAGTCGACTTCGACGGCTTCACCTGGCCGGAGCGATTTCTGGTGGTGAGCACGCCGTTCGATTTCCATGCCGTCATTCCCGACCTGGCGGCCGTAAGCTACGTCACCGATCCGGAGCGCTGGCATTTCCTGCTGCAGATTCCCGGCCTCTGCCGCGTGATGTTTCCGGTCGCGGCCGATGAAAGCGACGAACAGGCGTTGAGCCCCGAATTTGCGCAGTCGCTGATGGCCGCGGTGGTGCCGGGCATCTCGCGTTACGAGATCGCCCACGTCACGCTCTACAAGGTGCACCAGCGGGTCGCGAAGACGTTCCAGCACGGCCGCGCGTTCCTCGCGGGCGACGCCGCGCACATCAACAATCCGCTCGGCGGCATGGGCATGAACGGCGGCATCCATGACGCGATCAACCTGACCTCGCGCATGGTCGACGTCTGGCGTGGGGCCAGGCCCGAGGCGGAGCTCGCGCGCTACGACAAGCAGCGCCGGCTGGTGACGCTCGAATACATCGAGAAACAGTCGATCCAGAACAAGCGCAACCTCGAGTCGGACGGCAGCGAGTTCAGTCGCAGCCTGGCGGAGATCGCGGCCGACGAGGGGCGCACTTACGACTACCTGCTGCGGGTCTCCATGATCGCGAGCCTGCGCCGCGCGCAGGAGCTGGGGTGAAGGCCTATTGGGGCGCTCCCGGTTGCAATAGACTGGGATCGGAGCCGGTGCGTTGGCCGGGTGATCCGGCCCTGCAGTTGACCGGACCTGAAGGGAGGCAGCCTTGTCCCCCAATACGCAACGGGATCGGCGCGCGTTACCCGACCGTCGACCCGGACCACGATTGAGCGCCGTGGAGCACGCGGCGCGCATCGCGGGCGCGGCCGCCGTCCTGTTGGCGGGGGCCGCCGCCGCGCAACCGCCGGTCGCTTGCGCATCTTCCGATGCCGCGATCTGCCGCATGATCGCCAGCCGGGAATTTCTGACGGCGTATCAAGGCGCCTATCGCCAGGGCTCCGATCCAGCCGATGCCGTCGATGAGTTGCGCTTCAACATGCGGCGAGTCTTGACCGGCTCGGGACGGGCTGGACCTGGCGCGGTCAGCCAGCAGATCGATGTCATTCTCGACGACGCGCTGCGCCGGACCCAGCAACAACTCTGCGCGGCAAGCCCCAACTCGTCGCGCGCCGCCTCCGCGCTTGCGGCAGGCCTGGCCCACGCAGCCAGCACGCGCGATGCGCCGTTGTCCGCCGAGATGCTTGGCGCAATGACGGGCGCTCTCCTCGGCTCCATACGGTCCGGCCGCGAGGCCTGTCTCTGTTCTGCCCGCAACCTGGACTCCATCCGCAGCACATGTTCGGCCGGCTCGCAGCTACCGCGCTGATTGGCGCCGCGATGACAGGCGCGGCAGCAGCCGAGGTCGGCTCGCCGCGCAAGCTCAGTGCCGGCGAGGTGCTCACCGAGGCGAAGCAGAACGGATTGGTCGTCGGGCCGGCGATCGTCGACGAGGACCTCGACCTCGGACGCCTCGTCGGACCGACGGAAGGTGCAGCCGTCGTATTCCAAAACGTCAACTTCCGTGGCCGTCTGGCGGGTGCTCCGAAGGTCCCGCTCAGCGTCGTCGAGGGCTCGATCTGTGCCCTCGAGGCGGAACGCAGCGAGTGGAGCCAACCCGCGGATTTTCGCGCCGTCAAATTCGGCACCGCACGCTTTCGCGAGGCTCGACTATCGGCGGCGTGGACCTGCCTGGAATGTACCATCTGTCGGGCTGGATTTCAGGGGACGCGGTTCGGGAGCGAGGCGACGTTCATCAGGACGCAGTTCGGCCAGCCCGGTGCCGAAGACATTTGCCGGGAGCGAGCGCCGCGCACCTGCGCCCCCACCGATTTCGCCGAAGCGACATTCGCGAGCGCCGCTCGCTTCGATCACACGACGTTCCGGACAGCGGCGAGTTTCGACAGCGCGGATTTCGCGCAGGGCGCACGCTTCCCACGCACGTCCGCCTCGGCGTCCCTGAGCTTCATCGGCACGCGGTTCCGGCACGACGCGGAATTCCGCGATTGCCGGCTGGCGAGCGTCTATTTCGGGCCGGACGGCGGCAGTACCACGGCCACGACCAACGAAGCGACCGAGTTCGCGACCCGCGCCGACTTTCGGGGCTGCGTATTCACGGGCATCGTCAGCTTCAATGGCGCCACGCTCGGGGGCGACGCGCTGTTCGCGCGAGCTGTGGCGGCCGGACCGACTTTCTCGTTGCTCGACACGTCGAGCGCGCGCGCTCTCGACCTGCGCGGTCTGGTGCTTTCGAACCCCGGGGCGAAGCTCCGGCTGGACGCGATCGCAGCCGATGCCGTTCGGCTCGACTGGGACGAACTGGGTCCCGCCGTGCTGCGCGCCCAAGGCGACCTGACGCCGGACCAGCGCGCATCGATGCTCGAAGCATTGGAGCGAAGGCTGAGCGGACAGGGCGATGGGGAGGCCGCGCGCAAGGTCGGGTTCGAGAGCAAGAAGGAGCGGCGCGCGCATCGGCCGCTGTGCGAGGGAGAGCAGCCGGGCGCATGCCTGGTCGGCGAAGCCGAATGGTGGCTGTGGACGCTGCCGACGCGCAACGGCAGCGACCCGACCTGGCTCGTCGCAGGCCTTCTGCTGCTATGGGGCGGAATGACACTCGCCTCGGTCGGGCGCGGCCGCGTGCTCGTATTTCCGAGCGCCAATGCGGGCGAAGAGGCGCCGGCGATCTACGACTGCGTCGCCGGAGATCAGGCCCCGGACGGCGCCTCTTGTCCGATACAAGGCAGGCGGCTGCGGATAGCCGCAGCCTATGCCACCGGGTTGATATTCAAGCTCGGAGCCAAACGGCAGCGCTGGGCGTCGACATCGCCGAGACACCGCGCCACCGCAAGTGGTATGTTGTGGGCAATCTGGCTGTTGAGTTGGGCGCTGCTGATCCTCACCGCCAAAGTGATCGTCACCGCTTTCCCAGGGTTGGATTTCATACGGGCCGGATGACGCAGCGACGAGGGCAGCACTGATCGCGAGGAGGCGTTCCATGCCATGTCGCGGACCTCGAATCAAATCGATGCTCATTGTGCTCGCCGCGTGTTGGACGGCGATGGGTGGCGTCCACGCCCAAGGACCAGACCTTGACCGAGACCCCGCACGTTTCGTTGCCACGTTGCGAGAGCGGGGACTCGTTACCCAGGTGCTGCGGCCCCAGATCGAAGCGGTGGTCACCGTTCTCGCCGCGCAGGCGCGCCAGTGGCCGCGCTCGCATGTCAACGGCCCATACGACCCCGGCGCGCTGCACGTCTACCTGATCGACACCGCAGCCGGTGCAAATCTACCCGATAACGTGGGCCGCTTGCGCGCGACGCTCGGCCGCTTGCGCGGAACGCTGCTGGCCTTGCCTCGGCAGCGCATGATCCTCGTCGATGCTGACTATCTAGCGCAAGTGAAGGCCGCGGCCGACCTCTCGTGGGCCTCGACCTCGCGCGCCGAGCGGCTGGTCAGCCACTTCGATGCACTCGCCGCCACCCAGGTCGAAGGACCGGACGCCGCGATGCGGTCGCGGCTGGGCTCCGGCGCGGACTGGCGCCGTGGCACCAACGAATTGTTCGATGGGGCCGCCGCGTTCCTGATTGCGCATGAAATGGCGCACGTGCTGGCGGGGCTCGATTCCGCGCTCGAGGGACCGGTGCGGCGTCCGCCCGGCCTGCAAGGCCGCGACGCCGACCGGTTCTGGGCGTGCTCGAACCTGGTCGGAGAAAAGATCACGGGAACGCGGCAACAGGAAGCGGATGCGGACCAATACGCCGCCCTGCTGCTGGCAACCATACCGCATCCCTCGCCGCCCAAGAGGCTGCGGTTCGAGCTCGGAGCGCTGTTTCTTCTCAACGCCGAGCTGGGCAAGGCGGTCCTGACCATCATGTCGCTCAACCCGAATGCCCCGGCGTTGGCGGCACGCGCGGGACTCAAGTTGAACGACACGCTGGTGCGCGCGATGGCGCAGACGCTCGGCCGTGGTGACGGATTCATCCAGACGGTGTTTCCCGACTCGCATCCCGCCCGCGTCGATCGGATGCTCGACGTCGCGGGCATATTCGCGCGCACTCCGGCGAGCACCTGGTACGGCGATCAAGACCAGGCCAGCAATCAACAGCTATGGCAGTTGATGATCCAGGCGATGTGTCAGAGCGTCCGTCCGCAGCAATAGACCTGCACGGCTTCCTCCGATCACTCCGCCGGGCTCGCCGCGACCGCCGTCTGCTCCGCCGACTCCTCCGCCGTCGCCGGCGAACGGCTCAGGCCGAACAGGAACACCGCGACGATGGCGTAAGCGATCGCAACGGTCGGGGTGACCGCGAACCCGACCGACTCGCCATGCATGAAGCCGAAGAAGGTGAGCACCGCGCCGGACAGGGCGAAAGCAGACGCCTCTGCGAATTTCTTCTCGATGACGAATACACCGACGGCGCCGAGGATCAGGCCGGTCAGGATCGAACCGCCGCCGAGAACCTCGAGCCCGTGATAGAGCACGCCGACCTGGCCGAGCTTGTCGAAACCGATCGCCGCCGCGTTGGTTCCGGCCGCCCCGAGCGCGCCATCCATCAAGGTCTTGCACCACGCCGCGAGATGGGGGACCAGCGCAAGCACGATCGCAGGCGCGTGCGTGACCGGTGTGGTCTGGAACGCCTGGGCGCCGATGAGCATCCCGATATAGAGCAGGATCGGCGAGATCGCGACCACCGGCACCAGCGCCAGCAGCACCGAGATTATGCCGAACCAGGACAGCACGATCACCATGATGCCGGTCGCCGCCGAATAGCCGATGCGTCCACCCATCGCCTTCCAGCCGGGATGGCCGATATAGACCGCATTGATGAACGGGTTTCCCATCAGGCAGCCGATGAGGCTGACGACACCGTCGGCGGTGAGCACCCGGGTGGTCGGGTAGTCGTCGCCGGCCGCCTCCGCGCTCTCGACGTTGTCCATGGCCTCGACCAGATCGTAGATGCCGAACGGGATCGCGGTCACGAGGATCACACCGAGGAACTCGAAGCCCGAGAACACGTGGCCGATGGCGGGGATCGGCACCGAGAAGCCGAAATTGGTGAACGCGCCCCGCAGGCCTTCCAGGCTTAGTCCGCCGTAGCCGAGGCCGAACAGGTTGGACCCCCAGGCGATGATCATGCCGACGGCGATGGCAACGAGCCCGGCCGGAATGCCTTTGGGATATTTGAAGCCACCGAACCAGCTCACCATGATGATCGCGAAGCAGGTGAGCCCTATGATCGGCGTCATGAACATTTCGAGCGCCGGGCGCATCGAGATGAACGTGACGGAAACGCCGGCGAGCGTTCCCAGTAGCGCCGCGCGCGGCGTGATCTTGCGGATATAGGGTGCGACGAAGCCGCCGATCATCAGGATAAAGCTTTGGAAGAACACCCATACCAGGCCCGCCTCCCACCCCTTGATCGGATCATTGGTCTTGAGCGTGATGGGCAGCATGATGACGAAGGTGACGATGAACATGTGCGGCACGCTCACGCCCGAAGGCAGCGCGCAGACGTCGCTGCGACCGGTCTTGAGTGCCAGGCGGTAGGCCATAAAGGCGTAGTACATGGTCGAGAGGCACATCATCAGGCCGAGCGCCGGAAGGATGCGGCCGAAGACGAGCGAGTCCGGCATCTTCAGCACGAAACGCAAAAGGCCCGTCAGTACGAGCATGTTGACGAGGATGTTGGTGCCGAATCCGAAAAACGCGTTCCAGTCCCCGGGTGTCCACAGCGCGGGACGTTTCATCTCGGACGCGATCGACGTCATGAGGCCCTCCTATCGATCAATGGCTCGACTCGACTGTTTCGGCGCGCGCGCTTCAGCAAGATCGCGAAGAGAAGCCGGACATCCCATTCCCGTAAGCGCGGAGGTTCATGACGCTCCGGGAACGGGACAGCCGGCTTCATTGCAGCACCCTCAGAAGTTGAAGCCCAAGCCGCTATAGCCAACCCACACGTCGCGGTGAGCGGTCTGGAACGACCCTGCCGTGCCGGTGAATGTCTGGGCCAGCAGCAGACTGTCGTTGATCAGGTGGTAGTACTGGAAGCCTGCTTTGATGTACCAGTTGCCTAGCCGCGACGGGATCGCGTCGAGCGCGAGCTTGCCCTGGAGGCCGGTCGTCACGACGCCGGCATTGCTCAGCGAGCAGGGCGCCGAAGCGACGGTCCCGCATCCGGTTGCGCCGTTGTTCCAGTAGCTGGTCGGACCGACGGTGACCCAGGTGGGAGCCGTGATCGTCAGCGGAACGCCGTTGATCCTCTTGAGCGCCAATGCCGGCAGCATGCCGATCTCGACGTCGTAGGTCCCGCCCTGCTTGCCGACGACGACCGTGGAGTCGCCCGAGATCGCGTAGAACACCTTGACGTAAGGATTGACGCTGAAAGCCGAGCCGGTCAGTGCGCCGTCATCGAACGAGACCGCCAATTCGAGGTTTCGCTCCTGGCGGAAGGCGCCAGGCGGGCTGAGGAAGACGATGTATTGGAGGCCGACTTTCCAGTACTGGGCAAATCCGACGCCAAAACCGACGAACCAGTCGAATTCGTTCCACGATCCGACCTGGGGATGATCCTGCTTGCTCCACAGGTCGTTCCAAACGCCCGCGTAGACGTTGAAATTATTCACAAAGCCGTTTGGATTCTTGTAGAGGTCGAAGACCAGGCCGCTCAGAAGCTGCGTGGTCAAGCCGCTGTTGGTCACCAGCAATCCGCGCGGCGTGATGTAGTCGTTCGCGAACGTCACATCGAAGAAGCCGTGGATGTCCAGCGTGGGCGCCGGCGGTGGCGGTGGCGGCATCTTGAACGACGGCATATCGGCAGCGGACGCTCCCGACCCGAATGCGGCGACCGCCAGGCTCAGTGCCGCCCCAACACAGGCGGGCACAAATTTCTTGAATTCCATGACACTTCCCCTTTCACCCCTGTTGCTCGATCCACTGTCGCCGGTCCCGTGCGCGCGCAAGCGAAGTCCCCACCTCGCCCGGCATGTGCCAAGCGCGATCATCAGAGCCGGTGCCGACAACGTCGGCGATGGATCGACGCAATCGTCCCCCGATTGCGCTTCCATCTCTCGCAAGGGATGTGCCATTTGCCGCGGCTGCAACGGCGCAGTCGCAAATCTGTCACATCGCTGCCAAACGACACGGAGATTCATTGGCTTAGAGCGCGCCGAAAATTTGAGCGGAGCGACCGCGCACGCGAATGCACCCGCGCGCATGGCGCAGATTTGATTTGACTGCTTAGTAAAAAATCAGCGCGCGATGAAAAGCGGGGTCGATCAGGACGGCGCTGCCGAGAGCGCCGCGATCGCCGCCGCCGAGGCGGAGACCGAGCCGAAGATGCCGCCCTGGGCCTTGATCATCTTGAGGCCCATGTCGTGGAATTCCGGAAAATACGACGCACAGCAATCCGACAGCACGACGCAACGGAAGCCGCGGTCATTGGCTTCCCGCACCGTCGTGTTGACGCAGACCTCGGTGGTGACGCCGCAGACGAGGAGCGTTTCGATGCCGCGGTTCTTGAGCATCAGCTCCAGATCGGTCTGGTAGAAGGCGCCCTTGCCCGGCTTGTCGATCACCGGTTCGCCCGCGGCCGGGTAAAGCTCGGGGATGATGTCGTGCCCCGGCTCGCCGCGGATGAGGATGCGGCCCATCGGGCCCAGCGCGCCGATGCGCATGGCCGGATCGCCTCGCTCGACCTTGATCGGCGGGGCGTCGGTCAAATCGGCTCGGTGGCCTTCGCGGGTATGGATGATGAGAATGCCGGCGCGCCGCGCGGCGGCGAGGACATCAACGCACGGTCCCACAGCGCTCTTGAGGCGCGAAATATCGTTGCCGAGGGCAGCGCCGAAGCCTCCCGGCTCCAGGAAATCCCGCTGCATATCGATAATGACCAACGCCATCCGGCCGATATCGACGGCGAGCGGCTCGGGCTCCGCCGCTATGGTCCTGACTGGCAAGGCGGCCTCCACATGTTGGTCCGTTCCGGTGTACCACCTGCGCCTGACGAGCAAGATCGGGGCCATTTATGCCCACGGCCGAAGCGCACGCGCACGACTCGCTGATCGCCCAGGCGCCAGCGGCACTCATTCACTCGCGAGAATGACGTTCTTCACCAGCGGATAGATCTGGTTGGTCCAGCGGTTGCCGCTGAACACGCCATAGTGCCCGACTCCCGCCTGCATGTGGTGCCGCTTGAGATAGGGACGCAGTCCGGTGCAGAGATCGTGCGCGGCCGCGGTCTGACCAACGGCGCAGATGTCGTCGCGCTCCCCTTCGACCGTGAGCAGCATCGTGCGCTTGATCGCCCGCGGCTCGACCGGTTCGCCCTGCCATTCAAGCTTGCCGAGCGGCAATGCACATTCCTGAAAGACCAGGCGAACGGTCTCCAGGTAGAATTCCGCCGTCAGGTCGAGCACGGCGAAATATTCGTCGTAGAAAGCCTTCGTGACCTGCGCCTTCTCGTGCTCACCCTTGGCGAGATTGTCGTAGAGATCACGATGGGCCTTCACATGGCGCTCGACATTCATGCTCATGAATGCGGCGAGCTGCACGAAGCCGGGATAGACCCGGCGGAACGCGCCCGGATACCGCAACGGCACCGAGGCGATGAGGTTGCGCTCGAACCATTCCATCGGCTTCGAATTGGCGAGCTCGTTCACCTTGGTGGGATTGACGCGGGTGTCGATCGGACCCGCCATCAAGGTCATGCTGCGGGGCTGCGCGGGATTGCCGGCTTGCGCCATCACGGCTGCGGCGACGAGCACCGCAACACAGGGCTGGCAGACCGCCACAACATGCGCGCCCGGCCCGATGGCCTCGAGGAAGCTGATCAGGTGACCGATATATTCATCGAAACCGAAGCGACCGGCAGTCAAAGGTACGTCGCGTACATTGTGCCAGTCGGTGATGTAGACGTCGTGCTCCGGCAGCATCGTGCGTACCGTGCCGCGCAAGAGCGTGGAGAAATGGCCGGACAGCGGCGCAACCAGGAGCACGCGCGGCTGCGGGGTATCGACGTCCTTCTTGAAGTGCAGGAGCGTGCCGAAGGGCGTCGTCAGCGCGGCCTCCTCATCCACCGCCACTTCGCGATTGCCGATCGTGACGCTGTCGATGCCGAAGGCCGGGCGCGCATGCGTGAGCCCGGTGCGCGCGATGAGTTCGTAAGCGGCCGACAGGTTGCGCAGGACCGCGTTGTCGGCGACGCCCGCCAGCGGCTGCCCGAACGCGCGCAAAGCCGCAGTCGCCCAGGAGCGGACCGGCACCATGATGTCGGAATGGGCTTGGTAGGCCTGGTAGAGCATTCCCCCACCCTCGCCTGCCGCAGGGGTTGGCAGGCGTTTTCCCGCGCGTCACAAAAGGCTAGTGCATTTCATGCTGCGGTGCGAGATAATTTCGCGCGCGACCGCGCCCAGCGGTTCGCGACGTGGGAGGCCCGAGCCGGGCTGAGCGCTCCCACTTGGCCCGACAACACGGGCACCGAAGGGGGAAATTCATGGCTACGCTCACGATCGCCAGCAAGAACTACGGCTCCTGGTCCCTGCGCGGTTGGCTGCTGTGCAAAATGGCCGGTCTCGAATTCGACGAACAACAGGCCAACAGCGACGATCCCTCGACCCGGGCCGAGCTTCTTTTGCTGTCCCCGTCGTTTCTCGTGCCCTGCCTCACCCATGACGGCGTCAAGGTATGGGACACGCTGGCGATCGCGGAATATCTCAATGAATTGAAGCCGGACGCCAAGCTCATGCCGGCGGACCGCGCCGCCCGCGCGCATTGCCGCGCGATCGCCGGCGAGATGCATTCCGGCTTCAGCAACCTGCGCTCCGCGTTGCCGATGAACCTCAAGGCGCACTATCCCGGCTTCAAGGTGTGGGCAGGGGCGCAGGCCGATATCGAGCGCGTCGCCGCGATCTGGCGCGAATGCCTCGCCGCCTCCAAGGGACCTTATCTGTTCGGGAAGCAGCCCTGCATGGCGGACGCCATGTATGCACCGGTCGCCACCCGCTTTCTCACCTACGACGTCAAGCTCGATCCCAAATGCGCCGCGTATTGCAAGACCATCATGGCAATGCCGTACATGGAGGAGTGGGTGACGGCGGCCAAATCCGAACCGGATGAGCTGGAAGAGCTCGACGTCGAGTTCTGAGACGACGAATGGTCTCGCGCGACTAGTGTCCCGATTCCGAAGTTCGCATCATTGCGCGGCACACTCGTTTGCGAACTTCGGAATCAAAGGGACACTAGCAAT
>Ga0207688_10000295_pt1 | contig 22861 bp, 22 predicted proteins | sample KBSMiscanthusM4_FD_184296 | JGI IMG/M metagenome (GOLD analysis project Ga0207688, IMG submission 184296) | Miscanthus rhizosphere microbial communities from Kellogg Biological Station, Michigan, USA - M4 (SPAdes) (version 2) | ecosystem: Host-associated > Plants > Roots > Rhizosphere ...
TCGGGATGAGCGAGGCTGACCTCCGCAAGGCCCTCGAGGATCAGACGCTCGCGGAGATCGCGAAGGAGAAGGGCAAGAGCGTCGACGGTCTCGTCAAGGCGATCGTGGCCGCTCAGGAGAAGAAGATCGACGAGGCGGTCGCCGACGGCCGGATCACGAAGGCGCAGGCAACGGAGCTCAAGGCACGGCTCTCCGACCGTGTCGAGGCACTCGTCAACGGGCAGTTGCATCGCGGCGACGGCCCGAACCGGCACGGGTTCTTGCCGGGCTCCGGCTTTCCGCGAGGGCCACCACCGGCTTTCTGGGGCCCAAGGGCCTGACGAAGGCGGGCGACACGAGGGGCCGGACGACGTCCGGCCCCTCGTCGTTCCGGTCCGCGGACGCGCCTCGGATCCGCGAGGGCGGAGTCCGAGGCTGTTTGAGGACGGGGTCGGTCAATACCGCGCGCCCGTCCATTCGGACGAGCGCGCGGCTCCCTTCCCCTCTCCCCAAATCTCGTTGTAGTCACCCCCTCGAGGGGTTCAATCCCTCGATCGAGGTACGCCCGGCGACCCCTGGGCTCCCTCGATCGAGGGATGCCCCTTCGCCGTCAGGGCTCCCAAACCTCACCGCCGGTGTCCCAGCCGATGAGGACGTGTGGGCCGATGAGGACGGCGATCCGCTCGAGGTCTTCTCGCTCGACGTCTCCGTCCGCCCAGAGTTCGCCCACGACTGCCCCGTCGTAGGAGATCGCAACACGCTCTCGTCGGTCGGGGTCGGGCTCACCCTCGGCTGGCCCTAGACGGAGCGCCCCATCCTCGGCGAAGGCGATACCGGCCCAGCTCGTTCCCGGAGCCGATGCCACCGAGGCGACCACGGCACGCAGGGCGTCGTCGGCGTCGGTCTCCTCGTCGACGATCCGGCGAACCGACTCGAATGCATCGCTCACGGCTCGAGATCGTCCTTCTCGAACTGGGCGATCGCGGCTCGGAGCTCCGTAGGCACCTCGACCGGCCGGCGCTCGGTGAGATCTACGAGGACGAGCGTCTGGCGCGCGGTGACCATCAGCGTGTCGTCGGGCTGGCGGTAGGCGGCGCACTCGTACGTCATGCTCGAGCGCCCGATCCTGCTGACCCGGACGAACGCCTCGATCAGGTCGTCGAACCGCGCTGGCGCGTGATACTCGACGGCGGACGCTCGCATGACGAACTCGCGCCCGGGCGTCGCGAAGCCGCCGAGGTGGCGGTGGTACTCCGTCCGCGCATTGTCGAAGTAGGGGAGGTAGCGGCCGTAGTAGACGACGCCCTGCGCGTCGGTGTCGGAGAACCAGACGCGCGTGAGAGCCGAGTACTTGAACGGTGGGAGCCGGTCGGTCACGTGCCCGAGCTCCGGCGCGTCGGTCACGAGCGGATGACCCCCAGCACCTCATCGCGCTTCTCGACCATCACGCTCTCGGAGAGAGCCTCGAGATTGAGTCGGAGCAGCGGCTCCGTGTTGGATGGGCGGACGTTGAAGTGCCAGTCGTCGAACTCGAACGAGATCCCGTCGAGATGGGAGACGCGGCCGCCTTCTGTCGTGTACCGCTCCTTCAACTCCTGCAGCTTGAGCGCGACGTCCGCGACCGGTGTGTTGATCTCCCCCGTCAGGAAGAAACGATCTCGAAATGGCCGCAGCAGCTCGGACAACCTCCTCCCGCTACGGGAGACGAGCTCGAGCATCACGAGGAACGGCACGACGCCGGTGTCGGCCTGCGAGAAATCACGGAAGTAGTAGTGGGCGGAGACCTCGCCTCCGAACACCGCCCCGTCTGCCCGCATTCGCTGCTTGATGAACGCGTGCCCGACGCGGTTGACGAGCGGGACGCCGCCGGCCTGCTCGATCGTCTCGGGAACGGCCCAGCTCGCGCGCACGTCGTAGATGACCTTCTCGCCGGGAGTCTTCGCGAGCACCGCCTTCGCCATGAGCGCGGTCGCGAAGTCACCCGGGACGAACTCGCCGGTGTCGTCGATGAAGAAGCACCGGTCTGCATCCCCGTCGTATGCGACCCCGAGGTCGGCGCCCTCCTCGGCAACCTTCCGGACGATGAACTCGCGGTTCTCCGGGAGCAGCGGATTGGGCTCGTGGTTGGGGAAGCTCCCGTCCGGCTCGAAGTAGCAACGGATGACATCGAGCTGCGGCAACGCCTCGAGGACCGGCGGGAGCATCACGCCTGCCATCCCGTTCGCCGCGTCGATCACGACCCGCAGCGGGCGAATTGCGTCCGCGTCCACGAACGAGAGGACCTTGGCGACGAAGCTCGGCCAGACGTCCTCGCTGCTCACCGAGCCGCGTTCACCCACGTCTCCGAGCTCGAGTTCGGCCAGCGCCCGCACGTCCGCAAGTCCCGAGTCGCCGCCGACCGGCAGCGCTCCTCGACGGACGATCTTCATGCCCGTGTACTCCTTGGGATTGTGCGACGCGGTGACGCAGATGCCGCCGTCGAGCCCGAGCTCGGTGACGGCGTGGTACAGCATCTCCGTGCCGACGAGCCCGAGCTCGGCGACGTCCGCACCCGCGTCGGCAATCCCCTCTGCCGCGGCCTTCGCCATCGACGGCGACGACAGGCGCATATCGTGGCCGAGCGCGACCGTCCGCGGCTCGAAGTGGGCCGTGTACGCGCGGGCGATGCGATAGGCGCCGTCCTCGTCCAGCTCCGAGGGGTAGATCCCTCGCACGTCGTACGCCTTGAAGACGGAGGGGTCGAGCACGGAGCGGATGCTAATCGGGACCCGCTCGGGCGGGATGGCTCCCACCCCCGCCGTCGTTTCTAGAATTCACACGTGGAGCGAAAGCTCGCATCCGTGCTGTTCGTCGACATCGTCGACTCGACGAGGCTGGTCACCCGGGCCGATCCGGAGGTCGTTCGGCGCCGTGTCACTCGCTTCTTCGACACCGTCTCGCAGTGCGTCGTTCAGCACGGCGGGATCGTGGAGAAGTTCGCCGGCGACGCCGTGATGGCAGCCTTCGGCGTTCCCCAGGCGCACGAAGACGACGCGCACCGCGCCGTGCGTGCGGCGCTCGCCATGCGCGCTGCGGTCGACGAGCTCGAGCTCGAGGCCCGCATCGGAATCGAGGCGGGTGAGGTCGTCGTGGACGGCGCTGAGTCGACGTTCGCAACGGGTGAGGCCGTGAATCTCGCGGCACGCCTCCAGGAGGCTGCGCGACCGGGCGAGATCCTCGTCGGCCCGACTGCCTACAGGCTCGCGGCCGGCAGTCTCGTCGTCGAGGATGCAGGCCCGCTCGAGCTCAAGGGAATCGACGGCCACCTCCGCGCGTGGCGGGTCATGGACATGCTGGACGGACCGGGTCGCCCCATTGGCCCGCGCGCTCCGCTCGTCGGTCGGGACGCCGAGCTCGACCTCCTCGAGAACACGTTCAACCGCAGCCTGCGCGACCGCCGCGCGCACCTCTTCACGGTCTACGGCGAAGCGGGCGTGGGGAAGAGTCGTCTCACCCGCGAGTTCCTCGACGGCGTGGAGCGGGCGAGCGTCCTCATTGGGCGCGCGCTGCCTTACGGGGAAGGCGTCACGTACTGGCCGCTCGGCGAGATGGTGAAAGCCGCGGCGGGTATCTCGGACGACGATCCGCTCGAAGAGGCATTCGAGAAGCTCCGCGAGTGCTGTGCGGAGGAGGCGGTCGCAGACGTCCTCGGGCTGGCTGCGGGCCTGATGGAAGCGCTCGAGGGCGAGCGCAGCCCGCAGGAGATTGCCTGGGCGGCGCGCGAGGTGATGCAGGGCATCGCGGACGTCCAGCCGCTCATCCTCCTGTTCGAAGACATCCACTGGGCGGAGCCGCCCCTCCTCGACCTGATCGAGCATCTCGCCGACTGGGTGCGTGCGCCGGTTCTCATCCTGTGCCTGGCTCGGCCCGAGCTTCTGGACGCCCGACCCGGCTGGGGAGGGGGGCGCGTCCGTTCGACCGCAATCGAGCTCGAGCCGCTGTCCGAGGAGGAGAGCGCCGAGCTCGTGCAGCAGCTCCTCGACCAGCTCGCGGGCGCGTCCGGTGAGCGGCCCGGAGCGCTCCCGCAGGACGCGCTCGACCGCGCCGAGGGGAATCCGCTGTTCGTCGAGGAGACCATCCGGATGTTCCTCGAGAGCGGGACGCGCGACGGCACGGCCGACCGTGTCCCGGACACGCTCCAGGCGCTCATCGCCGCCCGCATCGATCATCTCGCCCCCGACGCAAAGACGCTGCTGCAGCGCGCCTCCGTCGTCGGCCGCGTCTTCTGGAGGGGGGCTCTCGAGTACCTGTCGCCCGACGTCCAGGACCAGGAGGCCCTGATCGACGACCTGCTTCAGCGCGAGTTCCTGCTCCGCGAGCCGCGGTCGTCCATCTCGGGCGAGACTGCCTACCGCTTCAAGCACGCCCTCATCCGCGAGGTCGCCTACACCGGGCTCGCGAAGCTTGCGAGAGCACAGTTCCATGCCCGTTTCGCCGAGTGGCTCGCCGAGCGCACGGGGGAGGAGCTGGTCGAGATCCGGGCGTACCACCTCGATCAGTCCGTCGAGTTTTTGACCGAGCTCGAGGGCGCGCCGCCACGGGAACTCGCGGAGGAGACGGCCGCGGCGCTCCTTAAGGCAGCGAAGCGGGCCATCGCTCGCGAGGCATACGCGAATGCGCGCACGCTCGCGCTCCGCGCACTCGAGCTCCGCCCGACGCTCGACGCCCGGTACGCGGCTGCTCGCGCCGCATGGAGACTGCAGGACTGGGGCGCCGTGCAGATCGAGATGAGCAAGGTGCGCGACCACGCCGCGGAGGAGGGCGACCGGGTGTACGAGGCGCTCGCTCTCACTGCGCTCGGCGAGGCCTCGCTCAAGCGTGACGGTGACGCAGCAGGTGCGAGAGAGCTCGTCGATGCAGCTCTCGAGATCCTGCCTCAGGACTCCGATGCGATCGCGCATTTCGACGCCCTCACCGCCCGTGCGGTCATCGCCGTGTGGCTCGGGTCGAGCGAGGACTACGTGCGGTACATGGAGCTCGCGTACGTGAAGGCGCTCGATGTCGGTAGGAAGGATCTCCAGACCATCGCGGCGCAGGCGTTGGCGTCCAGGCACATCGTCCTCCTCGAGCTCGACGAGGCGGAGATCCTGCTCACACGCGCTCTCGAGTTGGCCGGCGAGAGCGGAAGCGTCCGTGCTCGCATCAGTGCGACGCTCTCGTATGCCGGGTTCCTGAGGGTCAAGGGCGAGCTCGATGCCGCCCAGACGATGATGGAAGAGGTGCGCGAGACGGCCGAAGAGCTCGGCCTCGAGCCGGTGCTCGCGGCCGCGTTGATGAAGCTCGGCTGGCTTGCGCGCGCGAAGGGTGACCTGAAAGGCTCCGAGAAGCTGTTCCGCGAGGCTTTGCGGATAACCTCGACGCGCGGTGACCGTGGACTCGAGCCGGACTACCAGGCTGCGCTCGCGACGTCGCTCGCCGAGCTCGGCAAGATCGACGAGGCGGAGCGACTCGCGCTCGACGCGCGCGCACACGCCGTGCCAGAGGACACGGGCTTCCACATCTTCGCGCTGACTGCGCTCGCGATGGTGCGGGGTGCGCAGCACCGCGACGACGACGCGGAAGAGCTGTTCCGATCAGCCATCGATCTCGCGCGAGGCTCGAATATGAAGCTCCTCGAGCTGCATCCGCTCGAGCACTACGTCGTGTTCTTGCGCAGCCGCGATCGCGATGACGACGCGGCGCCCTACGACGCCCGGATCGCGGAGCTCGCCCCCGCCGAGCCGTCGAGGACCGAGCGGATCGCCTGACTCGACTCCTCGTCCGGCGACTCCGAGATCACGGTCGCCGGGCGATCGAACGACGCGAGCGCGTCGCGAAGCGGCTCCGCGCGCAACGTCCCGTCACCGTAGGGCAGGTGCTTCGTCTCGTTGCGGTTGGCGAAAGCGATGTCCGAGAAGTGGATGTGGAATGGAGCGCCGTCGTCGATGACCTCGTCGGCGAGCTCGAGGGCCTCGCGGAACGGCTCCGGCTCGACGAAAGCACCGTCGCTCGTCGCATGCATGTGCGCGAAGTCGAGGACCGGACGCACCCAGTCGAGGCGGCGGGAGATCTCGACCACGTCGTCCACCGATCCCAGGTCGCGAACGCGGCCCATCACCTCGATCCCGAACGGGACGCCACGGCCCTTTCCCTCGAGTCGCTCGCGCAGCATCTCGAGTTGTCCGACGACAGCGTCGATCGCGTCCTCTCTGCTGCGTTCGAGGAGGAAACCCGGGTGGAAGACGACGAGCTCCGCACCACTCGCCGCGACGATGCCGGCGCTTCGGTCCAGCGCCCCAACGGCCGACGTGAACTTCCGCCCACCCGCCTCGAGATGCCCCATGAAGCCGAACAGCGGTGCGTGCACGGACAGCGCGACGTCGTTCTCGCGAGCGAGCTCGCCGAGCCGCTCGGCGAACGGGTAGTCCATCCAGAAGCCGCTCTCGAAGTCGATCTCGCAGGCCGAGTAGCCGCGAGCGAGGAGGAGCTCGACCGCCTCCTCGGGCGACTCGCGAGAGGGCATGCGGGCCGGGCCGACGCGGATCCGCGAAGACACGTCGCGATCGTAGACGGCGCGCCGATGTGATTGCCTACCGGTCGTGAAGGCGAACATGCTCCTCGCGGACTACGCGGTGGTCTCCGACGGAAAGTTGACGATCGTCGGCGGCGGGTGGTCGCAGACGGGTCCCGAGCCCGCGTCCTTCGGGATCGGTCTCCTGATCCAGGTGCCGTGGGACCAGGCGAACACGCGACATTCGTTCTCCGTGGAGCTGCTCGACTCGGACGGCACGCCGGTCGGATTCGAGGATGAGGAGGACTCGGACCAGGTCGTCGCATTCGGCGGCGAGTTCGAGGTAGGTCGTCCTCCCGGGCTGAAGCCGGGGACACCGCTCGACTTTCCGGTCGCGGTCAATTCGACACCGCTCCCGCTCGAGCCCGGCCGCTATGAATGGCGGCTGACGATCGACGGCGCAACGCGCGAGGATTGGACGATGCCGTTCACCGTCCGCACCGAAGAGACCTAGCGCGGTCCGCTCCGTCCGACGGGGTGCCTACGCTCGAAACGTGGCCAACGACCCGTCCCGAATCGACCTGCTCGAGCTCGACATCGACCTTCGCCTCGCCGATCTCTGGCGCGAGGCCGTCGACGTGTCCGACTGGAGCCTCGAGATCGTCGCCGCCTTCATCCGTGCCGCGTACGGCAAGGGCTACTGCGACGCGCTCACGGAGGAGTCGCCAGGATCGCTCTGTGTCGACCACGGGTATCGCATGCCGGACCGGCGAGCCTCGGACTGGGATCGCCCGGAACGCGCCGAGCGGGCCGCCTAGAGGGTTCTCGACGCGGCGACGGGGCTAGACTTCCCCCCGTGGCTCGCGGTCCTGATCGAGCGAGTGCTCATCGAGCTGGAGCCAGCCCGGCGCGGCTCGTCATCGCCCTCTCCGTCGCGGCCGTGCTCGCCGTGTTCTTGCTGTACACGTCGATCGCCGGCGGCGGCAACCCGTCCCTCGCACCGAGCGAGCTCGCCGGGCGCACCGGCACCGTTCAGCTCGCCGGCGTCGTCGTCGGGCCGGTCAGAGGAGACGCCCATGCCGGTGGGCTCCGCTTCGGGCTGAAGGACATCGGCCGAGACACGACCACGGTCGCCGTGCGATACACGGGCTCCGTTCCGGACCTCTTCAAAGTCGGGCGGCATGTGGTCGTCGACGGAGAGCTCCGGCGCGGGACGTTCGTCGCCGAGCCCGGCTCCATGATCACGAAGTGCCCGTCGAAGTACGCGCCGAAGAAGAGCGGCGACTCCGCCTGAGCCGAGCCCGTGCCTGAGCTCGGTCGCGCCGCGCTGCTCGTCACACTCGGCCTGTCTGCCTACGCCGTGATCGCCGGGGCCTACGCCGCCCACCTCGGGCGCCGACGGCTCGCACGCTCCGCCCAGAACGCCCTGGTGGCGTCCTTCGTATCGACGGCAGTTGCGGCGGCGGTGCTCGTGGCGGCGCTCCTGCGCAACGACTTCTCGTTCGAGTACGTCGCCCGGACGACCAGTAGGGCGCTGCCGACGCCCTACACGCTGTCGGCGTTCTGGGGCGGCCAAGAAGGGTCGCTGCTCCTCTGGCTCTTGATCCTGACCGGCTTCGGGGCCGCGGCTGTGAGCATCAACCGTGCATGGGCCCGCGACCTCATCGTCTGGGTCGTCCCGGTGCTCGCGGCGGTCTCGACGTTCTTCGCATTCCTCCTCGTCGCCGTCGCGAGCCCGTTCGTCACCCAGGCCGCGCCTGCGGACGGCGCCGGCATGACGCCGAGCCTCCAGAACCCGTACATGCTCGCCCATCCGCCGCTGCTCTATCTCGGCTACGTCGGTCTCACGGTTCCATTCGCGTTCGCGATGGGGGCTCTCCTCTCCGGGAAGCTCGACGAGCGCTGGCTCATCGCGACCCGGCGCTGGACGCTCTTCGCTTGGGCGGCGCTCGGCATCGGGCAGCTGATCGGAAGTCACTGGGCTTACGTCGAGGTGGGCTGGGGCGGCTACTACGCCTGGGATCCGGTGGAGAACGCTGCCCTCATGCCCTGGCTCGCGGCGACCGCGTTCCTGCACTCGGTCATGATCCAGGAGAAGCGCGGGATGCTGAAGATCTGGAATGTCCTGCTCGTCGTCCTTGCGTTCTCACTGGCGCTGTTCGGGACGTTCCTCACGAGATCGGGTGTCGTGAACTCGATCCACTCGTTCACGCAGAGCTCGATAGGCCCGTGGTTCCTCGGCTTCATCGCGGTGGTCGTCGCCGTTTCGCTGGGCGTCGTGCTGTGGCGGCTGCCGCAGCTCCGTTCGCCCACGAAGCTCGAGTCCGCGATCTCGCGCGAGGCCGCGTTCCTCTACAACAATCTTCTGCTTCTGGCCCTGTGCCTCGCGATCCTGTGGGGCGTCGTCTATCCGATGCTCTCGGAGGCCGTCCGCGGCGAGGCCGTCGTCCTCGGCCGCTCGTACTACGACTTCTTCCTCCGTGCGTTCGGCCTGCCTCTCCTGCTGCTCATGGGCATCGGTCCCCTGATCGCGTGGCGCCGCGCATCGCTGAAGAGCCTCGCGACGACGTTTCGCTGGCCCACGGTGGTTGCGCTGTCAACCGGCGCCGTGCTCCTGTTGCTCGGCGCGGGAAGCTCGATCCCTGGGCTCGTCGCGTACACGTTCTCCGCGTTCGTCCTCGCGACGATCGTGATGGAGTTCGCGCGCGGCACGCGCGCGCGGAAAGCGCTCGGTGCATCGTCGTGGCCGAGCGCCTTCACCTCACTCGTGTCCCGGAACCGCCGCCGTTACGGGGGATACGTCGTGCACGCGGCGATCGTGCTCTTCGCGATCGGCGTGGCGGGTTCGAGCGCGTTCGACTCGGTCGCCGAGGCAAAGCTCGCTCGCGGCCAGTCCATGCGTATCGGCGACTACACGCTCGTGTACCGGTCGCTCTCGGAGCGTCAGGCGCCGAATGCCACCGAGATTCGTGCGACGCTGGGCGTCCGCCGCGGCGATCGTGACCTCGGAACGCTCGAGGCCGGGAAGAACGCGTACACGATCGAGCAGCAAGTCTCCAACGAGGTCGGCATCCGGAGCGACAAACTCACCGGTGAGGACCTCTTCGTGATCGCCGAGCAGATCGACCCGAATGGCACCGTCTACTTCCGCGTCTTCGTCAAGCCGCTCGTGAACCTGATCTGGCTGGCCGGGCTCGTCTTTCTCCTCGGCTCGGTCATCACGCTGTGGCCCGACCGTCGCGAGCAGCGCCGCCTCGTTGCCCGCGCCTCTACGGTCGGCTTGCCCGCGACGCGTTGACGCTCGCTCTGGTGCTCGCCGCGGCGCTCGCTGTCGCCTGCGTCGTCGTGGTCGCGCTTCCGTTCTTGCGAGAGCCGGAACCCGAATCGGACTCGCTCGACGACCTCGACGCGGACGAGCGGCGCCGGCTCGAACTGCTGGAGGCGCGAGATCGTGCGCTCGCAGCTCTCAGGGAGCTCGAGTTCGACCATCGCACCGGGACGGTCTCGGACGAGGACTACCGCTCACAGGTCGGCGCGCTCCGCCGCGACGTCGCAAGCACGCTGCAAGCGCTCGAGCGCGACTCCGGGGAGGGTCGACCTGGCGATGGGCGAAACTAGAGGTGATGGGACGGCGGATGCTCGCCCTCGTCGGGCTCGTGCTCTCGCTGGTCGTGGTCGCGCCGGCGGCAGCGGACGACCCCTCGGACGAGAAGGCTTCCGTCGATGCGCGCATCGCGTCGTTGCAGGCCGATATCACCGCGTCCAAGGCGCGTGAAGGCGTCCTCACGTCGCAGCTCTCGGCCGTCGTGGCCGAGCTCGAGGGCGCGCAGTCCGCGGTCGACGAGGCACAGGCAGCCGTAGGAACGCTCGAAGCGGAGTTGAGCTCCGCGCGGACGCGACTCGACGTGCTGACCGAGAGGCTCGATGCACAGACCCGGAAGCTCGAGCGACTACGGAGCGAGTACGAGAAAGCGGTGGCGATTCTCGAGGCACGCGTGCGCGCCGCGTACATCGACGAGCCGCCCGACATGCTCGCATTCCTCGTGTCCGCGTCGAGCTTCGACGAGGTGATCGACAACGTGGAGTTGCTCACCCGCATCGGCCGGCAGGACAAGCGCATCGCACAGCAGGTCGAGCGCGCGCGGGATCGCACTGCGTCAGAGCGCCGTGCGACGATCGTGACAAAGCGTCAACAGGCCGCGGCCGTGGCCGTGATCGCCGACCGAACCGACGAGGCACGCGCCGCGCGGGATCGCCTCGCTGGCGAGCGCGACCGGTTGGCCGCGATGGAGAATCTCAAGCAGATCGCTCTCGCGGAGAGCAGAGAGACGCGCGAGGGGTATCTCGACGAGGTCGATGGCCTGTTGGCCCAGAGCGCTGCGCTCGCAGAGCAGATCCGCGGCGCACAGCAAGGAGCCGGGACGACGGGGAACGGACAACCGTCCGCGGCGGGGCTCATCTGGCCGTGCGACGGGGTCGTCGTCAGCGGATTCGGCATGCGTTGGGGTCGCATGCACGAGGGAATCGACATCGGGTGTGCCTACGGCACCCCGAATCGCGCCGCGGCGTCCGGCACGGTGATCTACGCGGGCTGGCTGGGTGGCTACGGGAATCTCGTCGTGGTGGATCACGGAAACGGGCTCTCGACCGCGTACGCGCACGCCTCGTCCATTCTCGTGAGCGTCGGCCAGTCGGTCTCGCAGGGCCAGACGGTCTCGCTCGTCGGCTCCACCGGGCATTCGACGGGACCGCATCTGCACTTCGAGGTCAGGGTCAACGGCGTCGCCGTCGACCCGCTGCCGTATCTCTAGTGCATGAAGCGCGATCTCGAGCGCGGCCGAGCGTTTGCCTCAGGCCGCTTCGGTCGCTGCGCTGGGCAGCGCGATCGAGCTCACGAGGTGCAGGTCGGGGAGCGCCCGCCAGCGTTCCTCGAGGCCGAGTCCGTAGCCCGCGAAGAGCTCGTCCGGCACGGTGAACCCGATGAAGCGCAGCGGCAGCTCCTCGACGAGCCGTCTGTAAGGGCGGTCGAGGAGCGTCACGGCGGCGAGACTCGCCGGCTCGCGAAGACCGAGGGTGCGACAGAGGAAGTGCAGCGTGAGCCCGGTGTCGACGACGTCCTCGACGAGCAGCACGTGACGGCCTTCGAGTGGCGAGTCGACGTCTTTCAGAAGCCGGACTCCACCGTCCTCCCCGTCCGTGTACGGAGCGAGCTCGATGACATCGAGGGTGTGGGGAATGCGAAGCGCGCGCGTCAGGTCGGCGAGGAAGACGACGCTCGACTTCAGGGGAGCCACGAGGATGGGATCGAGACCGTCGTACGCATCGGCGATCTCGGAGCCGAGCTCCGCGACCCGGGCGGCGATCTCCGCCCGCGAGAGGTACACGCCGCCGACCTCGCCGTTCTCGGAGTGATGCGAAAGCGTCACTACGACGCGAGACGCAGCCGATAGCGCTGCGCCAGGCGCTCGATGTCGCGTCGGTAGAAGAGCTTCACTCGGACGTGCGGGTACAGCCGCTGGATCTCGCGCAGCTTGCGGTTCTTGCGGGTCACGAGCGACTGCTTCATCACGGTGACCTCGATGAATAGATTCTGCTCCGGGAGATAGAAGTCCGGCGTGAACGCGCTGACGACACGACCCTCCTCGTCACGCTCGAGAACGAAGGATTGCGGCTCGTAGTCCCAGGGGATGCCGTAGTAGTCGAGGATCTTCGCGCACTCGACCTCGATACGGTTCGCGAACCGCGGGGGCTCGGATCCACAATATGCCTGGAAAACGGGGCTTTCGTCCCGCACCTGCGCCATTGTGCCAACAGCCTCGGACGACCCCCGAAGGCGCCGTAGACTTCGATCGTGTTCCGGATCGCCCAGTTCTCGGACCTCCACTGCGGCGAGACGTACTTCGAGGCCAGCCTGCTCGAGCGCGCGATCGGCGAGATCAACGAGCTCCAGCCCGACGTGGTTGTGTGCTCAGGCGACCTCACCACTTTCGGGTTCCGACACGAGTACCTGACGGCACGTGAGTACATCGACCGGATCGATTGCGACTCCCTCGTCGTCGTCCCCGGCAACCACGACTCGCGGAACGTCGGCTACGTCCACTTCGAGGAGATGTTCGGAGAGCGGAACTCGGTTCTCAAGAAAGGGCCGGTGGCGATCGTCGCCGTCGACTCGAGTGAGCCCGATCTCGATCACGGCCAGATCGGCCGCGGGCGGTACCGCTGGATCGAGGAGCAGTTCGCGGCGGAGCCTGCGGACATGAAGATCTTCGTCCTCCACCACCATCTGCTCCCTGTGCCCGGAACTGGACGTGAGCGGAACATCGTCTACGACGCCGGCGACGCCATCGAGTGCCTCCAGCGCTCCGGCGTTCGGCTCGTCCTCTCTGGTCACAAGCACGTGCCGTACGTCTGGAGGCTCGAGGACCTCTTCGTCGTGAACGCCGGAACTGTCTCGTCGCTCCGGCTGAGAGGAAACACGCGCCCCTGTTACAACGTGATCGAGATCGACGGCACGCGCGTCGACGTCTGGCGTCGGCATCCGTTCCACGGCCAGGTCAAGCTCGTCTCGTTCGCGCTCGACACGCTCGAGTACGCGAAGTTCACGGGCTCCATCGAAGACGAGGTCACGACTCGAACTTGAAAGCCCTCGCGATCGTCGACGGCGAGCACTACGCCCCCGTCGTGCGTGACGCTCTCGCGGAGTTGCCGTACCAGTTCGTGGCTGCGGTTCTCGTCGGGGGCACCGAGAAGCTGCGTGGCGGGGAGGACTACGGCGTCCCGCTGGACGACGACGTGGAGTCGGCGATCGCGCAACGCGCTCCCGACGTCGTCGTCGATCTCTCCGACGAGCCGGTGCTCGATCCGGTCACGCGCTTCGCACTCGCCAGCCGCGTTCTCGCGCTCGGCGTGCCGTACGTCGGCGCGGACTTCCGCCTCGATCCTCCCGAACTCGCGTCCTTCGAGCTGCCATCGATCGCCGTGGTCGGCACCGGAAAACGCGTCGGCAAGACCGCCGTGACCGGCCATGTGGCCCGCCTGCTCGCGACCGAGCGCCGTGTCGTCGTCGTCGCGATGGGGAGGGGAGGGCCTGCGGAGCCCGAGATCGTGACGGTTCCTCCGACGGTGGAGTCCCTCGTCGAGCTGTCGCGTTCCGGTCGGCACGCGGCATCGGACCACCTGGAGACGGCCGCGCTGGTCGGCGTGGCCACCGTCGGGTGCCGGCGCTGTGGGGGCGGGCTCGCCGGGGGTGTGGCGACCTCGAACGTCGACGAGGGCGCACGCGTCGCCCTCGAGCTCGATCCCGAGCTGGTCGTGTTCGACGGAAGCGGCGCGGCGCTGCCCCCGATAGCGGCCGACCGCACGGTGGTGGTGGTAGGAGGACACCAGGACCCGGCCGTCGTCGCCGGCTACCTCAACACGTACCGGCTGCTCCTCGCAGACGTCGTGGTCGTGACCATGGCCGACGAGTCGGCGGGCTGGCAGGCAGTTCTCGATGCCGTGCGCGCCGTCGTGCGGCCGGGTGTCGATGTCGTCGCGACAACACTCCAGCCGCGACCGCTCGTCGACGTGCGGGGTCGGGAGCTCGCGTACTTCTCTGCCGCGCCGTCGAGCGCGCACGCACGCCTCCGCGCGCATCTCGAGGATGCGCACGGAGCCCGAGTCGTTCATGTCTCCGGGAATCTCGCCGACCGCGATGCGCTGCGTGTGGAGCTCGAAGGGGTCGACCCCGAGGTCTTTTTGGTCGAGTTGAAGGCGGCTGCGATCGACGTCGTCGCCGAAGCAGCGTTCGCCCGCAGTGCCGAGGTCGTGCTCGCCGCGAACGACGTCGTACCCGTCGGACAAATCGCACTTGACGAGCGACTGCTGGAAATGGCCAAATTCGGTTCGTGAGAGAGCGCCGTCACACTCTCCCGCTGCCGCTCGGCGACGAAGTGCCGTTCTCGAAGGGCCTCATGGCACGTGCGCTCGTCGTGACCGGCCTCGATCCGGAGCGGGCGTACCTCATCGCCCGGCGCGCTGACCGCGACCTGGCAGACCGCGGTGCGCTCTCCCTCGACCTCGATCGGCTGGGCGAGCTCGCCGCCGAGCTGATCGGTGAGGAGGAGGCTGCGCGCACGGTTCGGAGACTGCGTCGAATCGACGCGCTGCAGCAGCTGGACGAGCCGCTGCTCCTGCTCGTCGGGGGCGCGACGGGGACAGGCAAGTCGACGATCGCCACTGAGGCCGCACACCGGCTCGGAATCACCCGCGTGACGTCGACCGACTTCATTCGGCAGACGATGCGAACCTTCTTCTCGAAGGAGTTCATGCCGTCGGTGCACTACTCGAGCTTCGAGGCCCGTCTCGCGCTCACCCGCGCGGAGGAGGAGGAGTCTGGTGACGCGGCGATTCTCGGCTTTCTCGACCAGACGCGGAACGTGCTCGTCGGCGTCGACGCTGCGCTCGAGCGCGCGGCGACCGAGCGCTGGTCGACCGTGCTCGAGGGAGTGCATCTCGTCCCCGGCATGGTCGGAACCCGTTACCCCGGCGTGTTCGTCGTGCAGTGCGTGGTTGCGATCGAGGACGAGAACCTGCACCGCAGCCACTTCTGGGTCCGAGATCTGGCGACGGAAGGTCTGCGACCGCTCGAGAAGTACCTCGACGCACTTCCGCAGATCCGCGAGATCCAGGACTACATCGTCGAACGCGCGCGGCGTCACGACGTGCCCGTGATCCACAACGACTCGCTCGATCGCGCGATCGGCGACGTCCTGGATCTCGTGCTCCGGCGAGCAGACCAGCTCGTCGGGGTCGGCTAGAGCGCCCCGCCTCTACACTTGCGGCATGGTCGTACGTGAGGACGTCGTCGAGGCGCTGCACGGAGTCGAGGATCCCGAGCTCGGGATGGACATCGTCGAGCTCGGCCTCATGTACGACGTCGAAGTCGACGGGCCGAAGGTGAAGGTCCTGTACAGCCTGACGTCCATGGGCTGCCCGGCCGGCGCGATGATCGCCGACGGGATCGTGGACGCTGCTCGCAGCGTGCCAGGCGTCTCCGAGGTCGAGGCCGAGTTGACATTCGACCCACCCTGGACGCCCGATCGCATGTCGGACGACGCGAAGTTCATCCTCGGCTTCGGCTGATCCGAACCGGTTCAGCTCGGAATCGTCAGCACGACCTTTCCGAACTGCGCGCCGGATTCGAGGCGCTCGTGCGCGTGCGCTGCGTCCGGCAGCGCGAACGTGCTGTCGACGTGCACCCGCGCACGACCGGTCCGAACGAGGTCGTAGGCGCCCGAGAAGTCCGACGGCATACCCATCGTCGACCCGTAGATGGCGAGCTGCTTCCACCAGAGCCGGTAGAGCCGTGCGGGGGGACTGTGGCCCGACGTGGCGCCACAGACGAGGATGCGCCCTTCCTGTCCCGCCGCGGCGAGTGAGCGCTCCCAGGTCGCCTCTCCGACGGTCTCCACGACCAGGTTGGCCCCACGACCCTCGGTTGCGTCCTTCACGGCCTGGACGACGTCGCCGTCGGTGTGGTTGACCGTCACGTCGGCGCCGAGCGCGCGGGCACGCTCGAGCTTCTCGTCGCTCGACGACGTGACGATCGTGCGCGCGCCGAGCGCACGGCAGATCTCGAAGGCGGCGAGCGCCACGCCGCCACCGACTCCCCAGATGAGCACCCACTCGCCCTCCTGCAGAGCGCCCTTCGTGACGAGCATGCGGTATGCCGTCTCGAACGTCAGCGGGAATGCAGCGCCTTCGACGAAGGAAAGCGTGTCGGCGAGCGGGTGCAGCTGTGATGCGGGGATCGCCTTGAGCTCGCAGCATGTGCCATCCGTGTGCTCGCCGATCACGGTGATCCGATCCCCGTGCGGGATGCCCGGGTTGATCACGACCCGGTCGCCGACGGCGAACGAGTCGACGTCGTCTCCGAGGGCGGCGACGAGCCCGGCTCCGTCCGCACCGAGGATGCGAGGCTTCGGTACCGACGGCAGCCCCTTCCGGACCCAGATGTCGAGGTGGTTCAGGCCGGCCGCGCGGAGTGACACGAGGACCTCGCCGGGGGCGGGTTCCGGATCGGCGACGTCCTCGTAGCGAAGAACCTCGGGGCCGCCGTCCTCGTGGATGCGGATCGCCTTCACCGTGCAGAATCCTTTCATGACCGGCGCCGAGCTGAACGAGCTGGGTGCGGAGCTCGGCCTCGACGTCATCGGAGCGTTTCCGGCCGAGGCGTATGTCGACACGGAGGAGCACATCCGCGAACGACGGGAGCGAGGCTTGTTCGCAGACATGCGGTTCACGATGGCTCGGCCCGAGATCTCCTGTCATCCGGAGACGCTCGTCGCGGGGGCGCGATCCGTCGTCGCGGCAGCGCTCTGCTATGCGAGAGCCGTGCCCGAGCCGGGGGCCGACGAAGCGCGGCTGCCGCGGTACACCTGGCGCGACGAATACGCGACGCTGCGAGAGAAACTGGAGGCGCTCGGAGAGCGCCTCGGAGGGTCCTATCGAGTGCTCGTCGACGACAACGATCACGTCGACCGCGCGGCAGCCGTGCGTGCGGGGATCGCGTTCTACGGGAAGAACACGATGGCGATCACGCACCGGCACGGGTCGTGGGTCGTGCTCGGTGTGCTCGTCAGCGACCGAGAGGTCGAACCGTCGCCTCCTCTGGACCTCGACTGCGGCCAGTGTCGCCTGTGTATCGACGCGTGTCCGACAGGAGCGCTCGACGAGCCGGGGACGCTGGACGCCACCAAGTGCCTCTCCTACTGGTCGCAGGCGCCGGCTCCGATACCGCAGCCGTTCCGGGAAGAGATGGGCGACATGGTCTACGGCTGCGACATCTGCCAGGAGGTCTGTCCCTGGAATCGCGGAGTCGAGAAGCGGCGGCGCGACGCCATCGCACCCGACGTCCAGCCGCTCGTGAAGCTCACGGACTGGCTCGACGGCGATGCCGACGAGCTCGTCGCGGAATTCGACCGGCTCTACGTGCCGCGGAACGACGGCCGCTGGCTACGACGCAACGCTCTCGTGACGGCTGGCAACGTCGGAACCGACGCCATCAGGCCGGCCGTCGAGCGCTTCGCGGGGTCCGCCGACGCAGTCCTCGCCGAGACCGCAGCCTGGGCTCTCGAACGGATGGCGGAGCGGGGACGATGAGCGGCGAGCTCGACGTGAACCGAATCGGGGTGCTCGTCCACGAGGTCCGAAGCCCGGTCGCTGCGTTGTCGGCGATCGCAGAGACGATCGGCGAAGGCGAAGTCGACCGCGAAGGTCGGAAGACACTCATCCGGCTGGTCGTGCTCGCCTGCAAGGGCATCGAGCGGATCGTGACCGACGTCTCCGTTGCTTCCATCCACTTCGAGCCGGTCGATCCTCTTCTTCTCGTCGCCGACGTCGTTGCTGCCGCGACGATCCGTGGCACGGCCGTCGAGCTGACGACCTCGACCGAGGTGCCTTCCGTTCGGGGAGATCCGTCGCGCCTGACGCAGGCGCTCGACAATCTCATCGTCAACGCACTCGTGCACGGCTCATCCGACGGAGCCGTGGTGGTCGGCGTCACGGCAGACACGATGGTACGGATTGCGGTCTCCGACAACGGACGTGGGATCGCGTCCGACGATCTCGACCGGATCTTCGAGCCACACGTCCGGCTTGAGCCGGACGCGTCGCCCGGCCGGGGTCTCGGGCTCGCCCTCGCTCGCGCGATCGCAGAGGCTCACGGCGGCTCGTTGGCCGTTGCGTCGACCGTCGGACTCGGGACGACGTTCACACTGTCCTTCCCGGTCGCAGAGCCCTAGCCCGCAACGCGCGCGACGATCGTGGATGTTCGAAGCAACGCGCCCGTAGTGTCGTGCTCCGAGACATCGAAGGTCGCGCTCGAATCCGCCGTCGAGATATGGCTCGGCGTGCTGACGCGCACGGGCACGCCTCCCGCGACGCGATACACCTCGACGTAGCCGTTTTGCCGGACCGCGACGTACGCCGTCTGCCGGCCAGGCTCGAACCAGGCGAACGCCAACGGGGCCCCTGCCGCGGTCTTGCACGCGAGGTCGAGTCGCGGATCCAAGAGTCGATCGCGCTTGGTCCGTCCATACGCCCGCCCGCAGATGTGGCCCGGCCCACTGCCGTCACATGCGAGGAGTGCACTTCCCGACGTTCGAAAAGTGGCGGTCGAACCGCTGGCGCCGACCCGGACGACGATGCGTCCGCTCGGAGCGTGCTCACGTGCCGTGTCGCGGCATCCTGCTGCAAGGCTTCCAGCTTGCACGCGCGGTGGCCGACGGACCGACACCTTGGTCAGAATCTGTGGTGTCGGAGCCTCGAGATGAACCGCAGGCGCTCGTGCCCGGCTCCCATCGACGAGCTCGACGGGCGGGCGATTCTCATGCGAGCAGCCGGCACCGACGAGGACAGTCGCTAGTAGAAGAGATGTGAAACAGCGCGCTGCGAGCGGGCGCCACGTCACGCGCTCCAGCCCGTCCTCCTGACGCCGGTGTAGCTCGAGCTCCCGCGGTAGGTGCGCGTCCAGATGTTTGTGCCGTAGTCCTCGCCCTTCGCTTCGATGATCTGATCGGTTCCGTCGGGGTTTGTCGCGTAGATCAGGCCGATGTGACCGTCGCTCGCCAGGGCATCCATCTTGGTTAGAACGGATTTCGACACCGTGATGTTCGGGGCTCCGGCACCCGCCTTGAACGCGGCGGCGGTGTACGGCCCGTGGACGTTCCGGAGCATTCCCCACTGCTGGAAGCCGCTGTCCGACTGGTCCAGCGACTCGCGCCACACCTTGAACGTGAATCCGGAGCAGTCGCCGCCCTCGCCGCCGGTCGCAGGATCTTCGTGCGGATCGTTCGGCGAGTCGTCCCGATCGTTGTCGTTCCAGCAGCCTCCCGCCCACTGGTAGCCCTCGAAGCGGGCGCGAAGCGCGACCGTCGCGGAGCCATCGCGCGTGATGTACGACGTGGGGGTCGGCGCCGCAGCGTTGCAGTTGTCTGCGACGAAGCGCGTGTGGTACGCGGCCGTCGCTCCGACGAGCGCGAGGCCGAGCGTGACGGCGAGCGAAACGGCGAACGGACGAGCGCCGGACATCACGGCATCTCCAGGTCGTACCGAGCCACGAAGGCGCCGGAGGCGTTCGATCCGAGGCGATAAAGGTCGTGGCCGACGAGCCGGAATCTGCCGAGTGGTGCAGCTTCGGCCCATTCGTCCGACGGTGTCGAAAACTGCCGTCCGAGGCGGTGGCCGTCGAGGACGAGCACCGTGAACTCGTCCGTCGCGTGCGTGAAGACACGTGAGACGATCACGAGGCGATTCCCGGCCGGTTCGGCGAGTTGGACGTCACCGAGGGGCGTATCGCTCCTGATCCGCCACGATCGCTGCACGCGGCCGCCCGCGAGGATGGCCGCCAGGATTTCGCCTGCACCGCGTCGCAGCACGACCACCTGACGGCCGGCCCCGACCGGACGCCCCACCGCTGCCTTACGAGCCTGGGCGCGCGGTGGTGACAATGCGCCCCCATCTGCGACCGGCATCCACTGATGCGACGGATGTTGAAGGACGACCGGCCCGTCGCTGCCGGAGCGGATCTCCGCGGGCGTCCGCTCGGCCGTCTCGACGACGCCGAGTTCACGGCCGGCGCGATCGAACCACCGAACGAGCGGCGTTCGACCTGGCGCCGCCACTGACTCGAGGACGTACATCGACCCGTCCATGTCGGTCGCCAGATCCGCGAGGCGCCCGTCGATCGCCAGCGACACGCTCGTCGGCGCAGGCTCGTGTCCTTCGAACCTGAGAGCGCGCCGGTGCGCCTCGTCGAGGAGTACGACGACCTTTCCGTCGTCGGTGACGTCGAATGCCGACGCCCCGATCGCGGGAAGGCTCCGTCCCGGCTCGAGGCCGACGTCTCGAGGGCCGTCGCCCCAGCGAGCGAAGACAACTCGTTCGCCTGGGTCGGCGTTGCCGAAAACGTGCGAGCCCAACTCGACGGTGGACGCGTTCGGAAGGGGAAGCGACCGGTGGGGTGCGTGAGCGCCTCCTGCCGGAAGGAGGATCGGCGCCGCCCGACCCCCAGTCCGAATCTCGGCGTAGTACTCGTATCCGTCAGTGTCGGATGCGACGTCGATTGGCACCGTTGCCGTCAGCTGGCGCATCCCGAACGAGGACGACGGCTGGAGTTTCTGTGCGCGGAAGGCTTCCCGCGAGTCCTCCCGGAAGAAGACCGTCCCATCGACGTCGCATCCGCGCTCCGGATCGTCGACTCCTTCCGGCACGCAGTGAACGTCGTAGACCAGACGAGGTCGCTCGCCCGGCAGCCTCAGGAGTGCTGGCAGATGCGTCGCATCGAAGACCGCACCTGCCTCCGAGTGTGCGCGTTGAGCGACGGCGGAACTGCCAAGCCCCACCGTGACGGAGGCCAAGGTGCAACCCGCGAGGACGCCGAGGAGAGCCGGGACGAGCCGGCGTCGGTCGAAGCGTCTCGGGCGCCTACCCTGTTGACTCATGGGACAACGGTAGCGAGCTCAAACGCACGCTTCGCGCGCCGTCACACAACCGGCACGGACTCGTAACGCTTAGCTGACGCCTAGCGTCTGCTGGCTACCCGGCCGAGCTCGCGCTGTAACCGTCGGGCGCGCTTGGCGACGACGTCGCGCAGACGTTGCGGCTCGAGGACGGTCGTCTCACCGCGGTCGGCGAGCACCTCTGAGAGGAGCCAGTCCTCCGTCTTGAACGGAACGTCCGCGATCGCGGATCCGTCGGTCAGCGGTCGTGCGCCGCGCTCGAGCTTCCAGCGGGCGACGGTCGGAGAGTGCAGTAACCGTGCGACCCGCGGGTTCTGCAGATACGAAGGGTCGAAGCCGTCGCGCATCTCGAAGTGCGTATCGGTGAGTCGAGCCGAACGCATCCGGTCGAGCCGGAACGTTCGTGCGCCGTCGACGCTCAGGTCCCAGGTGTGGACGCGCCAGACGGGAAGCTCGCGCTCGATCGTGTACGGCTCAACCCGGCGGGAGCTGGGGGAGCCCTCGCCGTCCTTCAGATACTCGATCTCGACCACGCGTCGCTTCTCCGCGCCCTCGCTCAGCACCCTGACGAGCGCCTCCTCCGCGGACGCGTCGCTCGGCTGCGGCGTCCCCGCGAGGTCGAATCGTCCGAACGTCTCCTCGAGCTTCTTCCGGACGCGCTTGAGCGGCGTGTGCGCGTCTGCCGCGATGGTCGGCCCGACGTACTCGATCGCCAGCCGGATCGCCCGAGCCTCGAGCGGCGTCAGCTTCGGCGGACGGCGGAACACGTCGCCGTAGAGCTCCTTCTCGACGCGCACCACGTCGCCGTCGTGCTCGGCGTAGACGGCATAGCAGCCGCCGCCGAAGTTCACGAGATTGAGCAGCGACAGGTGATCCTGGAGCTCCTCGATGGGAATCGAGAAGCGCCCTGCGACCTCCTCGGCGGAGAGCGTCGCCGACCGTTCCTCGCCGCACGCCGCGAGCAGGTGCGCGAGGAGCGCCTGGAGGACGCCGAACCTCTCCGGTGCGATCGGGCCGACCGGACGTTCCGGGAGCGGCTGCCGCGGGTCCGAGCGCTTGGGTCCGGCGACCGTGGGGGCCTCACCGTCGTGGCTGGCCTCGAGGACGGCCAGCGCCTCGGCCACCTTCTCGACAAGCTCGTCCGGCTCGAGCGGTACCGCGCGGCCGTTCTGTCGAAGTACCCAGCCGGCGAGCAGGTCGACGTTGGCGAACTCGGTCTCGAAGATGCCGTCCTCGACAACCCCCGCGTCGCGCAGCGTGCGCTCGACCCACCAGGCCGTGTCCTCCGAGACCGCGATACGTGCGCGGCCGACGGCGTCGCCGATCTGCCACGGCCGGGGAATGCGGTGTTGCTCGACGTCGAAGTCCGCCGGAATCCGGAAGTCGCGCTCGCGCCGGGTTGCGAAGCGGATGTCGCCGCGTATGCGCGACACCTTGAAGGTGCGCGTGGTGTCGCGATCGAGGTCGTGTCCGATCACGTACCAGTTGCCGTCGTCGAGCCGGAGGGCGTACGGATTCACCGTCCGCTCGCTCGGCCTCGTGCGTCTTGGGCTCCAGTACCCGAATCGCACCGTGCGCTGCTTCGAGATCGCCGACTCGAGCTTGTTCAGGCGCCCGGCAAGCTCGGGCGAATAGTCCGGCGCGCTGACGCGAACGCGCTCGGCGGTCTCGGTCGGCGGTTCCGGAAAGCCGGCTCGTCCGAGGGCGAGGTTCTGCAATGCGAGCCGGAACGGCTCGGCGTACGCGAACTTCCCCTCGAGGTAGTAGAGGGCCGTTTGCAGCGCCGCGAGCTCGTCGTCGTCGAGATCGAGCCGGTCGAGGAAGTAGTTCTCGGAGCGAAGCGTGTAGAGCT
>Ga0207688_10000303_pt1 | contig 22604 bp, 18 predicted proteins | sample KBSMiscanthusM4_FD_184296 | JGI IMG/M metagenome (GOLD analysis project Ga0207688, IMG submission 184296) | Miscanthus rhizosphere microbial communities from Kellogg Biological Station, Michigan, USA - M4 (SPAdes) (version 2) | ecosystem: Host-associated > Plants > Roots > Rhizosphere ...
ATCGGGGGCCTCGGCAAAGGCCATCTGGTCCGCGAGATCGACGCCCTTGACGGGCTGATGGGCAGGGCCGCCGACCTGGGGGGCATTCAGTTCCGGGTCCTCAACCGCCGCAAAGGTCCGGCGGTGCGCGGGCCGCGCGCCCAGGCCGACCGTCGGCTTTACGCCACAGCCATCCAGCGGGCCGTTACCGACACCCCAGGGCTCACCGTGATCGAGGCCGAGGCCGATGATCTCATCATCGGTCATGAGTGCGTTGCGGGGCTCAGGCTCGCGGATGGGCGAGCGCTCAGGGCAGGGGCCGTGGTGCTGACCACCGGCACCTTTTTGCGGGGTCTCATCCATATTGGAGAACATCAGATCCCGGCCGGGCGTGTGGGAGAAGCGCCGTCCACCGGCTTGTCTCTGACTCTGGAACGCCTGGGCTTTGTGCTCGGAAGGCTGAAGACCGGGACGCCGCCGCGGCTCGACGGCCGTACCATCGATTGGGCGGCAGTGGAGTCGCAGCCGGGGGACCAGCCACCGGAGCCGTTCTCGACGCTTACCGACCATATCCATAACGCCCAGGTCCATTGCGGGATTACCCGCACCAACGACGCCACCCATCGCATCATTCGCGATAACGTCCACCGCTCGCCCATGTATTCCGGCCAGATCTCCAGCCGGGGACCGCGCTATTGCCCTTCAATCGAGGACAAGATCGTGCGCTTTGGTGAGCGCGATGGGCATCAGATTTTCCTGGAGCCGGAAGGGCTCGACGACCCGACGGTCTATCCCAACGGCATTTCCACGTCGTTGCCGGAGGACGTCCAGCTCGCGCTGGTCGCCACGATCCCGGGGCTGACGCGGGCGCGGATGCTGCGGCCCGGCTATGCCATCGAATACGACCACGTGGACCCGCGCGAGCTGAAGCCCACGCTGGAGACGCGCCGTCTCCCCGGCCTGTTCCTGGCCGGACAAATCAACGGCACCACGGGCTATGAGGAGGCCGCCGCCCAAGGCCTGGCCGCCGGCCTTAACGCCGCGTCCCGGGCGGGCGGGGGAGGGCCTATCACGTTCGACCGCGCCGAGGGTTATCTTGCTGTTATGATTGATGATTTGGTGACGCGCGGGGTGACGGAGCCGTACCGCATGTTCACCTCACGCGCGGAATACCGACTGACATTGCGGGCCGACAATGCCGACCAGCGACTGACCGACAAAGGCATTGCCTTGGGATGCGTCGGCGCAGCTCGCCGCCGGCGCCATGGGGAGAAAATGGCCGCCCTGACGTCTGCGCGTGAATTCGCTCAGTCCGTGTCGCTCACGCCAAACGAGGGGGGTCGTCACGGGCTTGCTCTCAACAAGGACGGCCAGCGGCGCAGCGCTTTCGAGCTGCTGTCCCATCCGCATATCGGCGTCGTCGAACTCTCCCGGATTTGGCCCCGCTTTGGCGAACTCGCGCCGAAGATCGCCGAGCAACTCGAAATCGACGCCAAGTACGATGTCTACCTCTCGCGCCAGGCGGCGGATATCGCTTCCTATCGCCGGGATGAAAGCCTCGAGCTGCCGGACGGGCTGGACTATGCGCAACTGCGGGGCCTCTCCAACGAGGCCCGGCACAAGCTGCAAGCCAGCCGGCCCCGCAGCATTGGTCAGGCTGCTCGCCTCGACGGCATCACCCCTGCGGCGTTGACGCTCCTGGTCGCACACCTCAAGCGCCGCCGGCACGGCAGCCGGACTACCCGCCCGGCCCGCTCATAGTCCTAATCCCCTGTAGTCGGCTCAGATGCACAATGCTCCGGTGCGCAGGACGGCCAGCATCCTTCTTCATCGCCGCTGAAACGGGGCCCGCCGGCCCATGATCCGCCCGGATCTCGCATTGCCTCCCGATCTCGCGTCCGATCGCGCCCGCGCGCTGGCGCTCACCCCTGTTTCACGTGAAACCTCGGAACGTCTCGACGTGTTCGTCGCGCTGCTGCTGAGCTGGCAGCGCGCCACCAACCTCATCGCGGCCTCGACCATCCCCCACCTGTGGACGCGCCACATCGCCGATTCTCTCCAGCTTCTCGATCTTGCGCCGGGGGCCCGGGTTTGGGCCGACCTAGGGACGGGGGGCGGATTTCCCGGGCTCATGATTGCGATCGCGCTCGCCGACCAACCCGGGACGATCGTGCATCTCATTGACAGCAATAAGAAAAAAGCCGCATTCCTGAGCGAGGCTCAGCGCGTCACGGGCGCGCCGGCCGCGGTGCATGTCGCGCGCATCGAAGAATTTGCCGCCGGCTTTGCGGCTCCGCTTGATGTTGTCACCGCGCGCGCCGTTGCTCCGCTTAAGCTATTGCTAAAGCAGAGCTTTCCGCTTCTGGGGAAAAGCGGTGCAATGGGCTTGTTCCCGAAGGGACAAAATGCAGAGCTTGAACTCGGAGAGGCCCGCGCGGCCATGACGTCTTGGAAAATGAATGCGACTCTGGTGCCCAGCCGGACCGATGCGGCCGGCCGTATCGTCGTCATCCGGGATGTGGAGCGCGGCAGGACAAAGCCCTAAAATTCCAACCGATTCGCGAAGCGGCTCCAAGTTTGGATGCAATGCCATGACCGATCCCGCGGACTTGCCGGCGGAAGTGCCCCAGGAGGTGTCGCGCGAGCCATCTCACGTCATTCCGCTCGCGAGCCGCATTCCCAATCCTCAGCCGCCGCGTGTGATCGCGATCGCGAACCAGAAAGGCGGCGTGGGCAAAACCACGACCGCCATCAATCTGGGTACCGCGCTTGCCGCCATCGGCGAGCAGGTGCTGATCCTCGACCTCGATCCCCAGGGCAATGCTTCGACCGGGCTCGGCATCGATCGGCGCAGTCGCCGTTACTCGACCTACGATGTGCTGATGGGTGAAGCCACCTTACGCGATGTGGTGTTGCCGACAGCCGTTCCGCGGCTCTCCATTGCGCCCTCGACCCTCGATCTCTCCGGCGTCGAACTCGAAGTCAGCCAGGACCGCGAGCGCGCCTTTCGGCTGCGTACCGCGCTGGCGCCGTTGCGCGCCACGCCGCGCGCCGGCGACGTTACTTATGTGCTGATCGATTGCCCGCCGTCGCTGAATCTGCTGACCGTCAACGCCATGGCTGCGGCGGATGCGATCCTGGTGCCGTTGCAGTGCGAGTTCTTCGCGCTCGAGGGACTGTCGCAATTGCTGCAGACCGTCGAGAGCGTGAAATCCACGCTCAATCCCGATCTCATGATCCATGGCATCGTGCTGACCATGCACGATGCGCGCAACAATCTCTCCAACCAGGTCGTCGCCGACGTGCGTCAGAACAGCAATCAGAAGGTCTACGACACCATCATCCCGCGCAATGTGCGGGTGTCGGAGGCGCCGTCGTACGGCAAACCGGTGCTGGTCTACGATCTCAAATGCGTCGGCAGCGAAGCCTATCTGCGCCTCGCGACGGAAATCATCCAGCGCGAGAAGGAATTGATCGCACGCCCGCCGCAGCAAGATGGCGCGATCGATTCGAACCAGCAGCACGGTGCAGCGTGAGCTGAAGAGGTCGGGAGACATGGCGATGCCGGACGAAGGCCGATCGCGACTGGGGCGCGGCCTTGCCGCGCTGATGGGTGACGTGGGGGCTGAAACCGCGACACCCGAACGCGCGCGCAATCAACGCCGCGTGCCGATCGAATATGTGCGGCCCAATCCGCGAAATCCACGCCGCAATTTTTCGGAGGCGGAGCTCGATGATCTGGCTGCGTCGATCAAGGAACGCGGCATCATCCAGCCCGTGGTCGTGCGCTCGATCGCCGGAGCGAAGGACGCCTATGAGATCATTGCGGGCGAGCGGCGCTGGCGCGCGGCGCAGCGCGCGGGCCTGCATGATGTCCCGATCGTACTGTTCGAAGTGAGCGACAGCGAAGCGCTCGAGCTTGCGATCATCGAGAACGTGCAACGCACTGACCTCAATCCGCTGGAAGAGGCGGGCGGTTATCAAGCCCTCGCGAGCGAGTACGATCACAGTCACGACGACATTGCCAAGATCGTCGGCAAGAGCCGCAGCCACGTCACCAACACGCTGCGCCTGCTGAAGCTGCCCGAACCGGTCAAGGCTTATATCCATGCCGGCAAGATCACGGCCGGTGCCGCGCGTATGCTCATCGGAGCGTCCGACCCGGAGGAGATGGCGCGCGAGATCGTCGATCGCGGGCTGAACGTCCGTCAGGTCGAGGCGCTGGCGAAGGACCGGGGGAAGAAATCGGGCAAGTCGGTGAGCAAACGGGCGCTCAAGAGCCCCGATACCCTCGCGCTCGAACGACGCGTTTCCGATGCGCTCGGCCTGGCGGTCACGGTCGATCATCGCGGCAACGGCGGCGTGCTGCAGATCCACTATCGCAGTCTCGATCAACTCGACGATGTGCTGCGACGGCTGGGCAAGAACTGATCCTACCGTCCCGACGACATGTGCTTGCAGCGGCGTGCAACACGCTGCGCTGCTGCCGCTGACAAGAAAACCAATCGAACATCGCAGGGAGAGAATGGCGATGGCCAAGCAGGTCAGACGAGTGGTCACCGGGCACGATCCAGACGGCAAGGCCATCGTGATCTCCGACGGCCCCGCGCCGTTCGTGCACGTCAATGCCGTAAATCCCGAGTGGTACTCGACCGACATCTGGCGAACCAGGGAGACGCCGGTGCGGATCGCGACGGCCGCGGAAGAGCCGACGCTGGGTCCGCGGCGGCAAATGCCGGACAAGCGCGGTACCGTCTTGCGCATCAATCACTTCCCGCCGGAGAACGAAGCGGTGCGGCAGATGGATCCGCAAGCGTCGCGCGCGGCCTTCGCGGCCCTCGGCAATGAGAAGGCTGCGACCTTCGGCAAGGGCGGGCGCCACCCGCTCATGCATAGAACCGAGACCATCGACTACGCGATCGTGCTGGCGGGCGAGATCACGATGGTGCTGGACGATGTCGACGTTGAACTCAGCGCCGGCGACATCGTGGTTCAGTGCGGCACGAATCACGCCTGGAGCAACCGCTCCAACGCGCCGTGCGTGGTCGCTTTTGTGCTGATCGATGGCGCGTTCGAGTCCGAGCTGGCGGCGAAGTTGAGGTGATGCGCGCGCGTGAAACGGCCGCCTCATCGGGGTGAGGCGGGACACATCGGTCTCACTCCAAACTGATGCCTGCCGTCCTGGCCACCTCGCTCCATTTCCTGGTCTCGGCGGCGATGAAGTTGGCGAAATCCTGCGGCGAGCCCGGGCTCGCCTCGGAGCCGACCTTGGCGAGGTTCTCCCGAACCGCTGGCGATGTGAGACCGTCGTTGATCGTGGCGTTGAGCCGGGAGACGAGCTCCGCGGGCGTGCCGGCTGGCGCTACGACACCCGACCAAAACGTCATGACGTAATCGGGGATGCCGCTTTCGATCATGGTCGGAACATCGGGCAGTTGCGGATGCCGCTTCGAGCTGGTGACGGCGAGCGCTTTGAGCTTGCCCTCGCGGATGAGCGGGATGAGGATCGACACGTCCGGAAACGCCATATGCACCTGCTCACCCAGGATGGCGGTGACCATCTCGGCGCCGCTCTTGTACGGGACGTGCACGATGTCGAGGCCGGCCTTCGATTTGAACAGTTCAGCGAGCAACTGGGTCTGATTGCCAACGCCGGCGGAGGCGAAGCTGAGCTTTCCCGGATTGGCTTTGGCATGGGCGACGAATTCCTGCACCGAGTTAGCGGGAAAGTTCGCGGGCACGACCAGGACCAGCGTGCTGTCTGCGACCTTGGCGACCGGCGCAAAACTCTTGATCGGATCGTAGCCGGGAGTCTTCACGAGCGCGGGCACGACGCCGAGCGTTGCGCTCGTGCCGATGAGCAGCGTGGCGCCATCGGGGTCGGCGTTGGCGACCGATTTGGTTCCAATCGCACCACCTGCTCCGGGCCGGTTTTCGATCACGACGCTCGTGCCGAGCCCCGCTTGCACCACCTGGGCAACGATGCGCGCGGACACGTCGGTCGGTCCTCCGGGGCCGAACGGCACGACCAGCTTGATGGAGCGCGCGGGGTAGGATTGCGCCGCGGCGCGGGTGACGTTGCCGGCGGCGAGGGCAAACAGGCAAATCAGCGCCAGCGACGAACGCAGCAGGACGGCCGGACAGCGGATCATTGCTCGCTCTCCCTGTTACTCTTTGCGCCGGGAATTCACGGCAAGCGCCAGCAGTGTGCGCTGCGCGATCGCTTCTGCCATGGTGGATTGGCGGCGCGTCTCGAGTGTCGCGTCCGCGATCTGGGACATCGCCCGTTCGAGCCGCGTCGATGTCCAGATCTTGAGTGCGGCCTCGACTGCAGCCTTGCGGCTGAAATGAACGAACGGCTGGATGCCAGCAGCCGCCTCGCTGACGGAAGCGCCGTCCTCGATCGCAAGCCGCGCCTTGTGCAGCTGTGCCACCTGACGCAGCGCTGCCGAGATGATAGTGCCCGGTGCCGTGCCGGCGGTACGCGCCTTGCCGAACTGGACTTCGAGGTCGCTTGTGCGCCCGGCGAAGGCGGCGTCGACCAGGCCGTCGAGCGCGAGCGACGACGCGTCGGCGACGACCGCCATCACGTCGTCGAACTCCACCCGTGGCTTGCCGCGCGCGAACAGCGCGAGCTTGCGCACCTCATGACGGGACGCCAGTCGGTCGCCGCCGAGCAGCGGAACAAGGGCGGCGCGGGCCTCAGGCGAAATCGCAAGATCGGCGTCGCGCATCTCGTCATCGATGAGACGAACGAGGTCCCGTTCGGCGTCGGCGTAGCACGGGAGCGCCACGGCATTCTTGGCGCGCTCGCATAGCGCTCGCAGCGGCGCGCTGCGCTTGAGGTCACCGGCTTCGATCACCACCCGACAGTCCGGCGACGTCGCTGCCAAGAGCGCCTCGACCGCGGGAGCAAAATTACGGCCGCCGGCCCTGACCCAGACGGCGCGACGTCCCCCGAACAGCGGAATGGTGTTGGCCTCCTCGACCAGGCGCGTGGGCTCGCCGGCAAGCTCGTCGCCGTCGAGGCGGGCGAGTTGAAAGGGGTCCTTGGGATCGTCCACCGACGCCCGCACGAGCGCATCGGCGCGCTCGTGCACCAAGCCCGCGTCCGGACCGAAGACGAGCACGACCGGCCGGGTCGGATCGGGACGACCTACGAATTTATCGATGTCGGCGCCTTTCAGGGCGACCATTGTAAATCCCTGGGCCTCTGCCTGGCCGAATGATCTCGCTCACGAAGTCGGCGATTTGTCGGGATCATGCCCAACCCGAGGTCCTCTGTCCCATGCAGGCACGGCACGGGATCGCGGCGCCATGCAAGCTGAACCGGAGGCGCATGAGGCACAGCCTGCGCTTTCGCGCGGCCTCAGGGAAGAAGCCGTCTCACGTTCCCGCGATGAAATAGGACGCGAGCCGCGAGCGGATATTGTCGGCAATGACCTTGGCCGCGCGGGTCTCGGCGTCGCGCAATCCGCGCAGGCGGGCGAACCGCTGCGCCTGGCCGGGAATGTCATAGGACACACGGGAGAAGGTCTGCCCAGTGACGACGACCTTGGCGGTGGCGATTTCGGTCAGCGAATAGGAGGCGTTGAGTCCGTAGTTCTCGATATCCGGTCGCGAGGTATTGACGTCGACGATGATCGAGGCGCGCGTGGAGTACATCGAGATCTTCAGCCGGTGCGTCGGCGGGGCGGGCGATCCACCGCCACTGAAATCGAACAATAGCGCGTTGCGGACTTCGACCGCGAGCCGCGCCTCGTCGCTACCCTTCGGCGCTTCGATCTGCACGATATCGACGGCGCTGAGCTGATCGCGCAGCACCGGGCCTCCCATCGGGGACTGCTCGCCATAGAGCGGCTGGAAGCAGCCGCCGGCGAGGGCAGCCATCGCCATCGCCCCGGCAGCCCGCAAGACGCTCCGCCTTCCAACGGGAGCGGGCGAGGGCAGACGCGCGGCCGCTCGCTCCCAAACCTGTCCCTGGCGGGACAGCAGGGAGAGGCCTGCGTGCTTGTCATGCCACCACATTGACGATCCTTTGCGGTACCACGATCACCTTCTTGGGCGACTTGCCGTCGAGTGCCCGTTTTACCGCATCAAGGCCCAAAACGGCAGTCTCAATCTCGGCGCTTGTCGCATTTCGAGCGACTGTGACATCGGCGCGCTTCTTACCGTTGATTTGGACCGGAAGTATGATCATGTTTTCGACCAGCAGCTCCGGCTCGAGTTCCGGCCAAGGCTCGGAGGAAACAAGGGTTTTATGGCCCAGCCCGGCCCAGCATTCCTCCGCCAGGTGGGGCATCATCGGGTGGAACAGCCGGACCAGGATGTCGACCGCCTCCCGTACCGCCCAGCGGTAATCGGCCACTGGCTCAGTCTCGACCGCGGCGAGCGAGGCCTGGAACGCGGTGGCGAATTCGTGGATATGCGCCACGCACACGTTAAAGCGCAGCCGCTCGATGTCCTCCGAGACATGCGCGAGGGCGCGGTGGGCGGTCTTGCGCAGGGCGAGCGCCGGTTCGCTGAAATTGGTTGGCCGCGGCGCATCGGGGGCGGCGGCCACGTCGCCTGCCTCCCGCACCAGGCGCCAGAGCCGCTGCACGAACGCCCAGCGAGCCTGAACGCCTTCCTCGGTCCAGATCACGTCCCGCTCGGGCGGTGAGTCCGAGAGCATGAACCAGCGCGCGGTGTCGGCGCCGTAGCTGTCGATGATGTCGTCAGGGTCGACGGTGTTGCGTTTCGACTTCGACATTTTCTCGATCGCGCCGATCACGACCGGTTCGCCGGTGCTGCGAAGGGTGGCGCGGCGCTGCTCGCCCGCGCCTTCGATCTTCACTTCGGCTGGCATGACCCATTCGCCGTTGGCGGCTTGGTAGGTCTCGTGGATCACCATGCCCTGGGTGAAAAGGCCGGCGAACGGTTCGTCGAGATCGATGTGCCCGGTGGCACGCATCGCGCGGGTGAAGAACCGGCTGTAGAGCAGGTGCAGGATCGCATGCTCGATCCCGCCGATATACTGATCGACAGGCATCATGCGGTCTGCGACCGCGCGATTGGTGGGGCTCTCAGTCCACGGGTCGGTGAAGCGCGCGAAGTACCAGGACGAGTCGACGAACGTGTCCATGGTGTCGGTTTCGCGGCGTGCCGGCCCACCGCATTGCGGACACGCGACGTTCTTCCAGGTGGGATGGCGCTCGAGCGGATTGCCTGGCCGGTCGAAGTCGACGTCATCCGGCAACGTCACGGGTAGATCGCTCTCCGGCACCGGCACGATGCCGCAGCGCTCGCAGTGGATCACCGGGATCGGGCAGCCCCAGTAGCGCTGGCGCGAAATGCCCCAGTCGCGCAGGCGGAAATTGACTTGGCGCGTGGCGACCGGGCGATTTCCGCGGGACGTATGCTCAAGCCGTCGCGCCACCACCTCCTTCGCTTGCTCGATGGTCATGCCGTCGAGAAAGCGCGAGTTGATCATGCGGCCGTCGCCCTCATAGGCGGTATCGGTGATGACGAAGGTCGCCGGATCCTGCTCCGGCGGGCAGACCACCGGGGTGTTGCCGAGCCCGTATTTATTGGCGAAATCGAGATCGCGTTGGTCGTGTGCCGGGCAGCCGAAGATGGCGCCGGTGCCGTAGTCCATCAGGATGAAATTGGCGACATAGACCGGGAGCTTCCAGGTCGGATCGAAGGGATGGATCGCCTTCATCCCGGTGTCAAAACCCTGCTTCTCGGCGGTGTCGATGACCTGCTGCGCGGTGCCGTGGCGTTTGCATTCCGCGATGAATTCGGCAAGCGCAGGATTCTTCGCCGCCGCAGCGCCGGCGAGCGGATGATCGGGCGAGAGCGCCATGAATTTAGCGCCGAACAAGGTGTCGTGGCGCGTGGTGAAGACGTCGAGCTCGTCTTCCCCCGACGGCGTGGTCGTGGGGTCGAGCGCGAAGCGCAGGTGCAATCCTTCCGAGCGGCCGATCCAGTTGCGCTGCATGACGCGCACCTTCTCCGGCCAGCGCTCGAGGCCGTCGAGCGCCTGAAGGAGATCTTCGGAAAATTTAGTGATGCGGAAATACCATTGCGGCATCTCCCGCTGTTCGACCAATGCGCCCGACCGCCAGCCGCGCCCATCGATCACCTGCTCGTTGGCGAGCACGGTGCGATCGACCGGGTCCCAGTTCACCTTGCCGAGCTTGCGTTCGACCAGTCCCGCCTCGAGGAAGTCGAGGAACATCTTCTGCTGGTGCTTGTAGTAGGACGGATCGCAGGTCGCGATTTCACGTGCCCAGTCCAGCGACAGTCCCATCGACTTGAGCTGCGCCTTCATCGCCGCGATGTTCTGGTAGGTCCATGCCTTGGGATGAACCCTGCGCTCCATGGCGGCGTTCTCGGCCGGCATGCCGAAGGCGTCCCAGCCCATGGGATGGAGGACGTTGAGACCTATCGCGCGCTTGTAGCGCGCGACCACGTCGCCCATGGTGTAATTGCGCACGTGCCCCATATGGATGCGCCCCGACGGATAGGGGAACATCTCGAGCACGTAGTATTTCTGGCGCGGGTCGTCGTTGCGGGTGGCGAAGATGTTTCGCTCGTCCCACACCTTCTGCCAACGCGGCTCCGCCTCGCGGGCGTTGTAGCGTTCGGTGGTCATTGGCTCGGCCGCTGCAGTCCTTGAGGTCCTGAGATCCAAAGAACGAGACGCAAGAAATAAGCCTTCGACGCTAATAAATCGTGCGTTTCGTCCGGTTTTCGGGCCGCACTTGGACATGAAAGCGCCGGACGGGTCAACGGCCGGAGCTGCAGAGCCATCGACCGGTCCGGCAGGCGTGCGGGCTGCGGTTTCCGGGTGGCGGGCCTATGTTTAGTTTGAGAGCAAGGACCGGAGTGCTTGCGGTCCTGCGATCCCTAGATTGCTCCGGCAGAGGCGGAACCGTGCGTTCCGTGCCAACCTGATGGAGCAGAACGATGTTGCATCTGATGACACCGAGCCCGGAAACGCCCTCGCCCGGCGATGACGCGCGCTGGAACGCAGTGCAGCGGCGCGATCACGCGGCCGACGGCACCTTCGTCTATTCGGTGCGGACGACCGGTGTTTATTGCCGCCCGTCGTGCGCGGCGCGCCTGCCCCGGCGCGAGAATGTCGCCTTCCACCAGACCTCTACCGACGCCGAACGGGCGGGATTTCGGCCGTGCAAACGCTGCCGCCCGAATGAGCCCGCACGTGCCGACCGGCAGGCTGCTGCGGTGGCGACGGCGTGCCGGCTGATCGAAGAGGCGGAGGAGGTGCCCAGCCTCGACGTGCTCGCGCAGGCGGCTGACATGAGCCGCTTTCACTTCCATCGGGTGTTCAAGTCGGTCACCGGGGTGACGCCGAAGGCCTACGCCGAAGCTCATCGCGGCAATCGCGTGCGCGAGGAGCTGGCCGCGCGAGACACCGTCACCCAGGCGATCTACGGGGCGGGCTTCAATTCCGGCAGCCGCTTCTATGCCGCGTCGTCCGGGTTGCTCGGCATGACGCCGACGCAATTCCGCGCCGGCGGCAGCGGCAACGTCATTCGCTTTGCGGTCGGCGAATGCTCGCTCGGAGCGGTCCTGGTCGCCGCGACGGACAAGGGCGTCTGTGCGATCGACCTCGGCGACGATCCGGATCGGCTGGTGCGTGGTCTGCAGGATCGTTTCCCGAACGCGCGGCTGGTCGGCGGCGACGAGGCCTTCGAGCAGCTCGTGGCCAAGGTGGTGGGCTTCGTCGATGCCCCCGCGCAAGGTCTCGACCTCCCGCTCGACATTCGCGGCACCGCTTTCCAGCGGCGGGTATGGGACGCCATCCGCGGCATCCCGGCGGGATCGACCGCAAGCTATGCTGAGATCGCTCGGCGGATTGGCGCGCCGAAGGCGGTGCGCTCGGTGGCGCAGGCGTGCGCATCGAACGCGCTTGCGGTGGCCATTCCGTGTCATCGGGTCGTGCGCACGGACGGCCAGCTCTCGGGCTACCGCTGGGGCGTTGCACGCAAGCGGGCTCTGCTGGCGCGGGAGGCGAGAGCATGAGCCGCGCACGGACCGCCGAATGCGAGCCTGCACCTATGCCTCCGGCGCGGTCGCTCGCCATCCCGATCGAGGCGATCGATTGGGCGCGGATTGCCGCCGACCTGGATGCGCATGGCTGCGCGACCACCGGGCGCCTGTTGAGTGCCCAGCAATGTACCGAGCTGGCGGAGACTTATGCGACCGACGTGCCCTTTCGCAGCCGCGTGGTGATGGCGCGGCATGGTTTCGGCCGCGGCGAGTACAAGTACTTCGCCTATCCGTTGCCCGAGCCGGTCGCGGTGCTCCGGGCCGCGCTCTATCCGCCGCTCGCGGAGATCGCCAACCGCTGGAACCAGGCAATGGCGATCGATCTGCGCTATCCGCGCGAGCACGCGAGTTATCTCGCGCGCTGCCGCGAGGCGGGACAGGCCAAGCCGACGCCGTTGCTGTTGCAGTACGGCGCCGGCGACTACAATTGCCTGCATCAGGATCTCTACGGCGAGCACGTGTTTCCGCTGCAGGTCACGTTGCTGCTGTCGCGGCCGGGCGAGGATTTCACCGGCGGCGAGTTCGTGCTCACGGAGCAGAGACCGCGCATGCAGTCGCGGGCGGAGATCGTACCTCTCGCGCAAGGCGAGGCCGTGATCTTCCCAGTGCATCACCGGCCGGTGCAGGGCACCCGCGGCATCTATCGGGTCAACATGCGCCATGGTGTGAGCCGCTTGCGCTCCGGCCATCGGCACACCCTCGGCATCATCTTTCACGACGCCAAGTGAACCGGAGCGGCGGGTCGACCCGGTTCGGAGCGGATTGCGCCAGCGCGCGCGCGAGCGTACGAGGCGTGCATGATGACGCTCGTGACAACGGGTTCGGAAACACCGCTGGCGGAAGTGCGCAACGAGATTGCCCGCGCCTGCGCCGCGGCACGCCGCGATCCGAGTGAGGTGACGCTGGTTGCGATCTCGAAGATGTTCGGCGCGGACGCCATCGCGCCGGTGATCGCCGCCGGCCAGCGCGTGTTCGGGGAAAATCGCGTACAGGAGGCCAAGGCGAAATGGCCGGCGCTCACGGCGCGCCATCCGGGCATCGAACTGCATCTGGTCGGGCCGCTGCAGTCGAACAAGGCGAAGGACGCGGTGGCGCTGTTCGATGCCATCCATTCCGTCGACCGGCCCAGCTTGGCGGAGGCGCTGGCCAAGGAATGCGCCAGGCAGGAGCGTCGGCCGACGCTGTTCGTCGAGGTCAATACCGGCGCCGAGCCGCAGAAGGCGGGCGTCTTGCCGGAAGACACCGACGCATTCGTCAAGACCTGCCGGGAGAGCTACGGGCTCGATATCGCCGGGCTGATGTGCATTCCCCCGGCCGACGAGCCCCCGGCGCCGCACTTCGCGCTCACCGCGAAGATCGCGCACCGCAACGGGCTCAAGTTATTGTCCATGGGCATGAGCGCGGATTTCCCGCTCGCGATCGCGTTCGGTGCAACGCACGTGCGGGTGGGCACGGCGATCTTCGGCGCCCGAACCTAGCCATCGGCATCAGATCTGGATGGCGATTCGGGTCTCGGGTCCGAGTTGCGTCAGAAGGCGCCGCAAATCGTTGGCCCGGAACGCGACACACCCCGCCGTCGGCGAACCATTCGGCCGCGCCAGATGCAGAAACACCGCGCTGCCGCGGCCGGCCACCCGCGGGCGGGTATTGTGGTCGATCTCGATGATGAAATCGTAGAGATGGTCGTCCCGCCACAACCGGTCGCCTGGTTCAGCGGCCGAGCGGCGGAAGGGGCGGTTATAGCGCCGGTCGGCGGTATCCTCGCACCAGGAAACGTCACGGGTAATGCGTCGGACGGGCAGCAATGTCCGCGGCCGGGGATGCCGGTCCGCCCGCCACCACAGGCGGACGAGCCGAAACCGCCCGCGCGGCGTGGCCCCGTCGCCTTCGAACTTGTTGGCACGGACGCCCCCGCGGCCCAGCACGACGGGGACGGCGAGGGGGCCGGCGACCAGGATGCCCCGCGTCTTGTGTCCCGGCCGTGCCCGCACGCGCAGAAGGCTCAGCCCGTGGCGTTGAAGAGAGCGCGCATTCATCTGCGAACAGGCTTATATCGTCCTAGTGCGCTGGATTCGAAGTTCCTATTATCATGGCCGGGCGCCGCTCGTCTGGGACTTCAAATCCAAAGGCCGCATTCGAATCATAAGCTGCAGTATCCCTTGATGCCGGAGTTCGCATCAGAGGATACCGCGAGGATGGGCGAACGTCGGACTCGGAACATCAGGGGGGGAACTCGCTTGCTCTTTTACCCCCTAATGCTCTACTTCGCGCAACGCCGTTCCGGGCGACGCCGGTCCAGGGGCGAGGAATGACGAATACCCGCAAGATTCTGATCGTGGACGATGACGCCGAACTGCGCGAGGCGCTGGTCGAGCAGCTTGCGCTCCATGAGGAGTTCGAATCGATCGCGGTCGACAACGGCACCAAAGGGGTGCAGGCGGCCAAGGCAGGACAGATCGACCTGGTCATCATGGATGTCGGGCTCCCCGACGTCGATGGCCGCGAAGCGGTGCGCATTCTGCGCAAGAACGGCTTCAAGGCGCCGATCATCATGCTGACCGGGCATGACACCGATTCCGATACCATTCTCGGGCTCGAATCCGGCGCCAACGACTACGTGGCCAAACCGTTTCGATTCGCTGTTTTGCTGGCGCGCATCCGCGCGCAACTGCGCCAGCATGAGGCGAGCGAGGACGCCGTGTTCACCATCGGGCCGTACACGTTTCGGCCGAGCTCCAAGATCCTGCTCAACCCCAAAGGCAACAAGGTCCGGCTCACCGAGAAGGAGACCGCGATCCTGCGCTATCTCTATCGTGCCGGCCAACGCCCGGTCTCGCGCGAGACGTTGCTGCAGGAGGTCTGGGGCTACAATTCCGGCGTCACGACGCACACGCTCGAGACCCACATCTATCGGCTGCGCCAGAAAGTCGAGCGGGACGCCGCCAGCCCTTCCATCCTGGTGACCGAAGCCGGCGGCTACAAGCTGGTGCCGTAGCTTCGCGCCATGGCCATCGACGACGACATCACCTTTCTTGAACGAGTACCGACGCTTAGCCTTTTGGGTCGCCAGGCGCTGCGCATTCTGGCGATCGGGGCCGAGACACGTTACATCCACAGCGGCGAGGTGCTGTTCAAACGCGGCGAGGAGGCCGACGGCGCTTACGTGATCCAGGACGGCCGCTTCAAGCTTTCGTCCAACGACGGCGACGAACTCACCGTCGGCCCGTGCACGCTCCTGGGCGAGGTCGCGCTGTTCAGCGAGACCCGGCGTCCCGCCACCGCGAGAGCTCTCGAGCCCTCGACGGTGCTGCGCATTCCTCGGTTTCTTTTCGTTCGGATGTTGGACAGTTTCCCCGAGGCGGCGCGCAAGTTGCGCGAGATTCTGGCGGCGCGATTGGATCAGGCGACACGCGAGATTTCCAATGTGCGCGCGGTGCTGGACGCGCATGAACCGAAGTGATTGGGCGCCAAGCTTTTGCGCGCGTGCCGTAAGGGGCGCCAGCGCCGCCGTCTTCGGCCTTTCGCCGCGCTGTTACACGTCGAGTGTCGCCGTCACTGGGACGTGGTCCGACGGACGCAACCAGCCGCGCGAATGCTTGAGGACGCGCATGCCGGTGAGCCGGTCTGCAAGCGCAGGCGCAACCCAGATGTGGTCGAGCCTGCGGCCCTTGTCCGCCGTTTGCCAATCGGGCGAGCGGTAGCTCCACCAAGTATAGAGCTTCGCTGGCTCCGGCGTGTGCATGCGCATGGCGTCGATCCAGCCGCCCGCGTTCTGAACGGCGACGAGCTTCTCGCATTCGAGCGGTGTGTGCGAGACGACGCGCAACATCTGCTTGTGACTCCAGACATCGTGCTCGAGCGGGGCGACATTGAGATCGCCGACCAGAATCATGCGGTTGCTGTCGCAACGCAGCGCCGCGCATGCCCGCATCTCATCCAGGAAGGCGAGCTTATGCGCGAATTTCGGATTGACAGCGGGATCGGGCGTATCGCCGCCAGCGGGTACGTAGAAATTATGCAGCGTGATTGGATCGCGCAGGCCCGCGCGCTCACCGAGCACCGCCGAGACGTGCCGGCAGTCCGTCTTGCCGCAAAATGACTGGATGTTGAAAGCTTCAAACGGCAGACGCGAGAGCACCACCACGCCGTGATAGCCCTTCTGCCCATTGAGCGCCACGTGCTCGTAGCCGAGGCGTTTGAAGCGCTTGAGCGGAAACCGGTCGTCGGGACACTTGGTTTCCTGCAGGCACAGGACGTCCGGGCGCACCGCTTTCACGAATTTGGCGACGCTGTCGATGCGCAGCCGTACGGAGTTGATGTTCCAGGTGGTGACGGTCAATCGCATCGGGATCGGGAATCAGTGCTCGTGGCAATCAGGTATCAGAACGAGGCTGCCGCATCTCTGAATGCTGATCTGGCGCCGCGGTCTCGCTGCGCGCGCACGGTTGTCACGGGCCAGTAAGTAATAATCGCGCGGCCGAGGTCAAGCACTGCCGTGGCCGCCCGCGACCAGAAGCACCGGTTACTGCGCGTAGCGCGTATAGTCGATCTTGAACAGGTTAGGATCGGGCCGCTTGCTGGTGTCGAGGTTGGAGACGGCCACCGTGGTGTCGTAGCCCTGTGGATCGGTGATCGTCCACTGCTTCAACTGGAAATCCTTGGCTCCCACCATCATCATCAGCCGGCTGGTGCCGATCAGCGCCTGCCGCTCCTCGATGATAATGGTCACGAACACGTCATCGGCGCGCACACCCACGATGTTGGTGTCTTTCGCGAGATCGATCCGCTCGGAGAGCAGAAACCGCAGCGGGGTCTGCGAGAGCGGATAGAGATCTTGCGTTGCGAGCTTGCGGTCGCGCACCACCACCGACTGGCCGTCGGCGATGATCTCGACCGGGCTGGGCGGGTCGTACTCGAACCGGATCTTGCCGGGCTTCTGGATATAGAACTCGCCCTTGACGCGACTGCCGTCGGGCCCGACCTGGACGAAATTGCCCACCAATTGCTGCACGCTCGAGAGATACGTGCTGACCTTGTCGATCTGGGTGCGCTGGGTGGGATTCAAGGCCACCGTGGTGGTGGCCGCCGGCGCGGCCGGAGCCTCCGGCTGCTTGTCCAGGTGGAACAGCGATTTCAGCCCTGCCGCGAGGCCGCTTACTCCGGACTGGGCGTTGGTGGCCGGCTTGGCTGCCGGTGCGGCCCCTTCCTTCGGAAGTGGCGCGGGCGTCGGTAGCGGGATGGTCTCGGCCGCTGCCACCGACGTCAGCGCGGCGGCGCCCAGCAATATGCCGACCAATAGCCCCTGGCTGCCCGCCATAACCCCTCTCCCGTCCCGTCCGTGCCCCGGTGTCGCTAGCCGCCCCGTGTGGCGACATGACGACTAATCTGCCAAAATGGCCGGATCACGGCCCACCCAGACCCCCCTCAATAGCGCTCCGCGTCCTCCTCGCCCATTAGAATTTCGCGCTTGCCGGCGTGGTTGGCCTGGCCGACCACCCCTTCCTTTTCCATGCGCTCCATGAGCGAAGCCGCCCGGTTGTAGCCGATCTGCAGGCGGCGCTGAATGTAGCTGGTCGAGGCCTTGCGATCGCGCAGGACGACCTGCACGGCCTGCTGGTAGAGATCACCGCCCTCCGGCTGGCCCATGCTGGTGCCGTCGAAGACCGGGTTGCCGTCCTCGTCCTCCTCCTCGGCCGCGGTGACAGCTTCGAGATATTGCGGCGTGCCTTGCGACTTGAGGTGCCGGACGACCTTTTCGACCTCCTCGTCGGTGCAAAACGGGCCGTGAACACGGCTGATGCGTCCGCCGCCCGCCATGTAGAGCATGTCGCCCTGGCCAAGGAGCTGCTCTGCACCCTGCTCGCCCAGAATGGTGCGGCTGTCGATCTTGGAAGTGACCTGGAAGGAGATGCGGGTCGGAAAATTGGCCTTGATCGTACCGGTGATGACGTCGACCGACGGTCGCTGCGTCGCCAGGACGACATGCAATCCGGCCGCGCGCGCCATCTGCGCGAGACGCTGCACGGCGCCTTCGATGTCCTTGCCGGCGACCATCATCAGGTCGGCCATCTCGTCGACGATCACGACGATATACGGCAACGGCTCGAGATCGAGCTCCTCGTTCTCGTAGATGGCCTCGCCGCTTTCCTTGTCGTAACCGGTATGGACGGTGCGAGACAGCTTCTCGCCCTTCGCCTTCGCCTCCGCCACGCGCGTATTGTAACCGTCAATGTTGCGCACGCCGAGCTTCGACATTTTCTTGTAGCGCTCTTCCATCTCGCGCACGGCCCATTTGAGCGCGACGACGGCCTTCTTCGGGTCGGTGACCACCGGCGCGAGCAGATGCGGGATGCCGTCGTAGACGGAAAGCTCGAGCATTTTCGGGTCGACCATGATCAGCCGGCATTGTTCCGGCCGCAGCCGGTAGAGCAGGCTCAGGATCATGGTGTTGATGGCGACCGACTTGCCGGATCCGGTGGTGCCGGCGATCAGCAGATGCGGCATGCGCGCGAGGTCGACGATGACAGGTTCGCCGCCGATGGTCTTGCCGAGGCAGAGCGGCAGTTTCGCGGTGGTGTCGACATAGTCGTTGCTGGCGAGCTGCTCGCGCAGATAGACCTTCTCACGCGTGGGGTTCGGCAGTTCGATGCCGATGGCATTGCGTCCGGCGACCACGGCGACGCGTGCCGAAAGCGCGCTCATGGAGCGGGCGATATCGTCGGCGAGCCCGATCACGCGTGACGACTTGATGCCGGGCGCAGGCTCGAGCTCATAGAGCGTGACCACCGGGCCCGGCCGGGCATTGATGATCTCGCCGCGCACGCCGAAGTCGCCGAGCACGCCCTCGAGTGCGGCGGCATTCGCCTGCAGCGCGTCGTTGCTCAGCACCGTCCGTCCGACCGCTTTGGGCGCTGCGAGGAGCTCGAGGGGTGGCAGCACATAGCCGCCGGTGGTCTTGCGCGGAGCGCGTGGTGGCGCTTTCGGCTTGCGGCGCGCCGGCGGCGCGGTCTCGTCTTCGTCTTCCTCGTCCTCCTCAGGCTCGATCTGCGGCTGCAGCGTGGCGCGCGCGCTTTCATCGAAGCGAGGCTCGGTGCGATCATTCACCGGCGCTGCTGCGCGCCGCGCCGGTGAACGGGCTTGCGGGCGCCGCTTCAACGCGCGTGCGAGCCGGGCTTTGAGACTGAGGAAGCCATGGGTGATCCAGCCGAGCGATATCGAGCCACGTTCGCGCTCGTCATCGACTGCGTCGTCCACATGTCGCCCGCCCGCCCGCCATCCCACGCCGGCGGCAATCGCAAAGCAGACCAGCGTTCCTGCGCCGGTCACGATCGCGACCGCCGCCCGCGCCAGACCGGACAGCGTGCCGCCGGCAAGCAGGGCGGGGAATCGCAGCATCCAGTCGCCGACGACGCCGCCGAGGCCGACAGGCAGCGGCCAAGCCGGAGTGCGCGGGAGCGCGGCGGTACAAGCGGCGGCCAGCAGAATGGCGAGGACGCAGAACGCCAGTCGAATGCGCTCGCGCTGCAGCGGCCGATGGGTGGCGAGTCTCCAGCCCCAAATGGCGATCGGCAGGACCAGCGCGAGCGCTGCGACGCCAAGAAGCTGGATCAGAAGATCGGCGACAATGGCCCCCGATACCCCTAGCACGTTGCGTACCGGTGCATTGGTGGCATGGCTGAGCGACGGGTCGTGCACCGACCAGGTCGCGAGCGCGAGCGCGAGCAGGGTCGCGACCAGCAGCAACGCGAGTCCCCCCAGTTCGCGCAGTCTCCGGCGCAGCGCGTCGCGCAACGCCTCGGGAAGGAAGGTCAAACGGTCAAGGCCGCGGTCGATTGCCGGCATGCTCCCCCTCAGCCCAGCACCGCGACGAGGCGATGCAGCGCCTGTGCCGTGGTTTCTTGGTCCTGCACCATGGCGACACGAATGTAGCCGAGGCCCGGATTGGAGCCATCGGCCTGGTCGCGCGCCAGATAGCGGCCCGGTATGACGCGCAGCCCCGCCTCGCGCCACAGCCGGAGCGCGGCCGCCTCGTCGCCGCCCTGCGCCGACACATTGAGCCATAAGAAAAAACCGCCGGCCGGTCGCCGATAGCCGTAACGGTCGCCGATGATCTGGTCGGCAAGGTCGAATTTGTGCGCGTAGAGCCGGCGGTTCTCTTCGACATGTGCTTCGTCGCCATAGGCGGCAACGGCGACGCGCTGGGTCGGCATCGGCACTTGCGGAGCGGCGACGTTGCGCAGCTCCAGAAAGCGCGCCAGGAATTTTCGATCGCCGGCGGCAAAGCCGATGCGCAGGCCCGGCAGGTTCGAGCGCTTGGACAGCGACTGGAACTCGACCACATTGGCGAAATCGGGCCCCGCCGCTTCGAGCATGCCGGCGGGCGCATCCCGGGTGTAGATCTCGGAGTAGCATTCGTCACTGAAGACAAGAAATCCGAACCGGCGCGCCAGCTCAACGATGCGCGCGAGATAGGCGCGATCGGCGACCGCCCCCTGGGGGTTCGCGGGCGAGGCGATGAACATCGCGACCGTGCGTGCAAGCAGCTCTTCGGAGAGCGTGTCGAGGTCGGGAAGAAAGCCCGTGGCCGCGGTTGCCGGCAGATAAACCGGCTCGCAGTTCGCCGCGGTCGCGCCGGCGGCATAGGCGGCATAGAAGGGATTGGGAATCAGCATGGCCGGGCGGCCGCGTCGGCCACCGACCCAGCCCGCCGCCGCGATGGCGGCGAGAAACAGCCCCTCGCGCGAGCCGTTCAGCACCAGGATTTCATGCGCCGGGTCGATCGCCCGCGGCAGTGCAAAGCGTCGGCCGAGCCAGCCGGCGGCGACATCGCACAGCGCGTCGATGCCTTTGTTCATGGGGTAGCGGCCGAACTCGTCGATATGGGCCGCAAGAACCGGGCCCACGAACGCCGGCACGGCATGTTGCGGCTCGCCCACCGCGAGGCTGATCGCGGGCTTGCCCGGTTCGTAATCGCCCAGCAGTTCGCGCAGCCGCACGAAGGGCGAGCGGCCAATATCTGCCCGGGCGGGCGCGGGAGGGGTCTCGCGTTCGGCGGCGGTCATGAACATCGACAAAAGCGGCGCCAACACCCGCCGCACCAGAGAGGTCCTACCATAGGTGCGGCCAGGTAAAGACGCGATTAACCATCGGTCGGTGACGCGCATTTGTGGCGCGCGTGCGACCGTGGATCGGCCGCGGCTTGAGCCGTGCTGGTGCCCAAAAAGTGAGGGGCCCCAGCTTGCGCTGGGGCCCCTCGACGGCAAGGGCGGTGCCGGGTCTCCGCCCTAACCGTATCCCGTTAGTGTACGGTCTCGCCGTGGAGCGCGAGATCGAGACCCTCGCGCTCGACCTCGTCGCTGACGCGCAGCCCGATGAAGATGTCGACGATCTTGAGAATGATCAGCGACACGATGGCGTCGTAGCCGAACACGATGAGGATGCCGTAGAGCTGGTTGAGCACCTGCATCGCATTGCCATCGAACAGGCCGGGCTGGCCGCCATATGCCTCGACCGCAAACACGCCGGTGAGCAGCGCGCCCACAATGCCGCCAACAGCGTGCACGCCGAAGGCGTCGAGCGCGTCGTCGTAGCCCAGCATGTGCTTCAGGCCGGTGCAGCCCCAGTAGCAGACGATGCCAGCGGCGGCGCCGATGCAGACCGCACCGATCGGACCGACGAAGCCGGAAGCGGGGGTAATTGCCACGAGACCCGCTACTGCGCCCGTGCAGATGCCGATCACCGTCGGCTTGCCGCGCACCATCCACTCAACGATCATCCACGTGAAGGCCGCTACCGCGGTCGCCATGTGCGTCACCAGCATGGCCATGCCGGCGAGCATCCCGGAGCTCACCGCCGAGCCGGCGTTGAAGCCGAACCAGCCGACCCACAGCAGCGAGGCGCCGATGAAGGTCAGGACCATATTGTGTCCCGGGCCGGTTTCCTTGCGTTTTCCCAGAACGATGCAGGCCATCAGCCCGGCGACGCCGGAATTGATGTGCACGACCGTGCCGCCGGCGAAGTCCAGGACCTTGATCCAGCCGTCCGAATTGGCGGCGTTGAGGAACCCGTCCGGACCCCAGACCCAGTGGGCAACCGGCGCATAGACGAAAACCGCCCAAAGTCCGATGAACCACAGCATGGCCGAGAACTTCATGCGCTCGGCAAAGGCACCCGCGATCAGCGCCGGGGTGATGATGGCGAATGTCAGCTGGAAGCAGATGTAAACGGTTTCGGGGATCGTCGGCGCCAGCGGATTGGGATTGCCGATGCCTTTGGCAATGTCGCTGACAATGCCTTGCAGGAACGCGCGGTCGAGCCCTCCGATGAACGGAGTTCCCGCTCGGAACGCCAGGCTGTAGGTACAGATCAGCCAGAGAATGCTGACGAGGCAGGTGACGGCGAAGCTCGTCATCACGGTATCGCCCACGTTCTTCTTGCGGACCATGCCGCCATAGAACAGGCCGAGGCCGGGGATGGTCATCATCAGGACCAACGCCACCGAGGTCATCATCCAGGCGGTGTCGCCGGCGTTGGGCGTGCATTTTTCGAGCACGGCCAATTTCGGA
>Ga0207688_10000304_pt1 | contig 22575 bp, 22 predicted proteins | sample KBSMiscanthusM4_FD_184296 | JGI IMG/M metagenome (GOLD analysis project Ga0207688, IMG submission 184296) | Miscanthus rhizosphere microbial communities from Kellogg Biological Station, Michigan, USA - M4 (SPAdes) (version 2) | ecosystem: Host-associated > Plants > Roots > Rhizosphere ...
GGTGCTGGAGCTGGATCCCGACGAAGCGGACCTGCCGCGGTTCGCCGAGCTCGGCTACGAGGTCTTCGTGAGCGTCGACGCGTTGCGGGGCTTCGTCCAGCGCCGCGGCGAGATGGCATCCGGCGACCGCGACGCGTCCGGCGGCGACGACGACGACAAGGCCCCGAGCGAGCCCGGGCGCCACTTCCAGGCCGCGTCCGCCTGACGCGGGCCTCCGGTCAGGTGCCGCGGCGCAGGCGGGCCACCTCCTCGAGCACCTCGGCGACGTCCTCGGTGTCGGCGACCACGTAGCCGGGCACCCCGTCGGCCTGGCCCTCGTTCAGCACGGTGATCGCGAGATCCCCGGGCCGGAGGGGCCGGGGCCGCTCGTCGACCGCGCTGACCCTGATCACGCCGGTGGCGTCGACCTCGTCGCGCAGGCCGTCGAGGTGCTGCGGCCCGACGTGGCGCAGTCCGCCCTTGGCGCCGGAGAGCCGCATCAGCTGGGCGACCTGCTCGGGGTCGCGGCGCGACACGACCGCCACGGTGGTGTCGCGCAGCGCCAGCAGGATGTTGAGCGCCTCGGAGGAGAGCTGCTCGGCGCGCGCGTCGTCGGGGTCGCCGAGATCGGGGGCCAGACCCCCGTCGAAGTCGCAGGCGACGAGCAGCCGTGGGGTGGTGGCGATGCGGTCGAGCGCGCGCCACAGCTCGTCGAGGTCGTCCATGGTCACGGGCCGATGGTGCCAGGCGTCGGCACACCCGCCCGGGGGGCGCGTCGTACTTCTTCGGCCTCCCACCGCAGCAGGTCGCCCGGCTGGCAGTCGAGCACCTCGCAGAGCGCGGCGAGCGTCGCGAACCGCACCGCCTTGGCGCGGCCGTTCTTGAGCACCGCCAGGTTGGCGGGCGTGATCCCCACGCGGTCGGCGAGCTCGCCGACGGACATCTTCCGCCGGGCCAGCATCACGTCGATGTCGACGGCGATCGGCATCAGATGACCTCGTCCAACTCGGCCTGCATCTGCGTGGCTTCGACGTCGCGCGCGACGGCTTGGGCGAGCAGCATCCGCAGCACGAGCACGATGAGCGCGACGCCGAGGATGGCCACGCCGATCCCGGCCATGATGACGGTGACGCCCGGGTCGTCCCGCTGCCCCGGCGCGTTGACGATCGTGACCGCGAACCACACGAGGGCGGCCGCCACGATCGCGCCGATCATGACGTCCACGTACCGGAAGGCGGCGTGGGAGAACACGGTGCCGCGGCGCACCATCGTCACCAGCCGCCACACGCAGACCAGGGCGACCTGGACCGACACCATGCCCAGGATCGTGATCACGCGCAGCGCGGTGAGCGGGAGCGACCCGTCCTCCGGGTCGTTCCCGCTGACCAACGTCCACACCATCCCGGCCTGTACGAAGACGGTGCCTGCGAGCACCACCACGAGCACGGCGCGCAGCGCGTGCACGGTCAGCTTTCCCACGGGGCCGTCCTTCCCATCGACTTGCGACATGAAACTATCGAATATCGATAGATCGAGCAAGGTGTGACCGGGTGGCACGATCGACGGGCGTGGGGGTTGGGCCGCCGCCGGGACGGGAGAGCACGAAGATGACGAAGGGCAACGACGCGGGCTCGCCGGTCCGCCTGCGCACGCTGCGGGAGATCGAACGGGTCGCCCTGCTGCACATGGATCCGGTGATCACCGAGTTCCTGCAGGGCGGGTCGGGCGCGGAGCTCACCCTGGAGCGCAACCGGTCCGACTTCGACCGCATCCGCTTCGTCCCGCGCGTCATGTCCGGCTGTCCCTACCCCTCGACGTCGACGACCGTGGCGGGCATCGACCTGCGGATCCCCGTGATGACCGCCCCGTTCGGCGCCGAGGGGTACTTCCACCCGGACGGGCACCTCGCCGTCGCGCGGGCCAACGAGCGCTTCGGCGTCGTCAGCGTCGTGCCGGAGGCGGGCACGTACTCGGCCGAGCAGGTCGCCGAGGCGAGCCCGAAGGCGGCCGCGTTCGGGCAGTTGCACCCGATGGGCAGCGAGCAGAACTTCCGCTCGATGGTGCAGCGCTACGTCGACGCGGGCTACCGCGGCCTGGTCCTCACACTCGACTGCCCGACGCCCGGTTGGCGCGAGCACAACCTGCTCAACGACTTCAACATCGACAACCGCGTCGTCGGCGGCAACTACCCGCCGGGCGCGGAGATCGACATGGAGCGCGCGCTGGGTCAGCTGTACGAGCAGACGGAGACCATCTGGAGCTGGGACAAGCTGCGTGGGCTGCTCGTCGACTGCCCGCTTCCCTGGCTGGCGAAGGGCATCGTGACCGGCCTCGACGCCGCCGCGGCCCTCGAGGCGGGCGCCGCCGGGGTGGTCGTCTCCAACCACGGCGGCCGCCAGCTCGACGGCGTCCGGTCGAGCATCGCGGCCCTCGAACCCGTGGTGTCCGCCGTCGCCGGACGTGGGGTGGTCCTGCTGGACAGCGGCATCCGCCGCGGCAGCGACGTCGTCAAGGCGATCGCGCTGGGCGCCGACGCCGTCCTGATCGGCAGGCTGTCCGCGTACGGGATCGCGGCGGCAGGCGAAGAGGGCGCCTACCAGGTGCTCGACCTGCTCCGCCAGGAGATCGAGACCGTGCTGGTGCTGCTGGGTCGAGGGGGCATCACCGACATCGACCGCTCCGCGGTCGAGTGGGAGAGCTGACCTGGTCGGCTGACCTCACATCCGGTAGCGGCCGGGTGTGGTGCCGATGAGCTTGGCGAAGGCCGCGATGAAGTGGCTGGGGTTGGCCCAGCCGCAGGCGCGGGCGACGTGGGTGGTGTCGTGGCCGTCGGCGAGCAGGACGAGGGCGTGGAAGATGCGCAGCTGGGTGCGCCACTCGTAGAAGGTCATGCCGAGCTCGTCGTGGAACAGCCTGCTCAGGGTGCGGCCGCTGGCCCCGATCCGCCGCCCGAGCTCGGCCAGCGGCGTGTTGTCCTCGGGCCGCTCGCGCAGCACCCGGGCGACGGCGCGCAGCCGGTCGTCGGTCGGCTCCGGCAGGTGCAGGGGCTGTTCGGGAGCCTGGTGGAGCTCGTCGACGAGGACGCGGCGCAGGCGGGCGCGGGCGCCGCGGTCGAGGGGGCGTTCTGCCGGGTCGTAGCTGCGCGGGCCGGTGAGGACGAGCAGGGCTTCGCGGGCGAGGTCCGACGCGGTGAACACGGCGGGATGGTCGGGCACGAGCCGGGCGAGGGACGGCGGGAGGAACACGATCCGCATGTCGGTGTCGCCGTGAGCGCGGTGGTGGTGGGCATAGCCTGCCGGGGTCCAGGCGACGCGGTTGGCGGGAACGATCGACGTGCCGCGATCGGTGTGCACCGACAGCACTCCGCGGGCCGCGTACACGAGGTGCCCACGGGCGTGGGACTGCTCCGGGCTCGTCGCCCCCGCCGGCCAGAGATGCGCCCCGCCGCCCGGCCACACGTGCGACCGGGAAGGTTGGCGGCCGATGGGCATGAGTTGGCATTCTGCCGGTGGCAGGCCACGGCGCGCTGCGACGACCGTGCGAGGCATGGGTATGACGATGCGAGCAGCGGTCTGCGTGAGGGCCGGTAGCCCGGAGGTGCTGGAGGTCCACGAGGTGCCGGTGCCCGCGGTCCGGGAGGGCTGGAGCTTGGTGCGGGTGCGGGGTGCGGGCCTGAACCGGTCCGAGCTGAGGACCCGGCAGGGGCATTCCCCGAGCGTGACGTTCCCGCGCGTGCTGGGCATCGAATGCGTGGGCTCCGTGGCGGTGTCGACCGATCCGTCGTTGCTGGAAGGAAGCACCGTGGCGGCGGTGATGGGCGGGATGGGCCGGGACTTCGACGGCGGCTACGCGGAGTACGCGTTGCTGCCCAACGCCCTGTTGATGCCGGTCACGACCACGTTGGCGTGGGACGTCCTCGCCGCGCTTCCGGAGACGTTCCTGACCGCGCAGGGCGCGCTGGACGCGATGGGACCGGTGGCGGGGCGGTTGCTGATCCGCGGCGGGACGTCGTCGGTGGGGCTGGCGGCGGCGTCGATCGCGGCGGGCCACGGCGTCGAGGTCGCCGCGACGACCCGGCGGCCGGACAAGGTCGACGCGTTGACCGCGGTCGGCGTCGACCACGCGCTCCTCGACACCGGCGGCGCACTGGCGGCGAGCGTGGGCGCGATCTGGCCCGACGGCCCCGACCACGTCCTGGACCTCGTCGGGGCGAGCACGGCGGTGGACTCGCTGCACCTGGTGGGGCGCGGCGGCACGGTGTGCGTGGCGGGCTCCCTCAGCGGGTGGCTCATCCCGAACCTGGAGCCGATCGCCATGATCCCGTCCGGGACCAGGCTCACCGCGTTCCACAGCGACACCGTCAAGGGCAGCGCGGGCACGGCCGTGTTGCAGCGCGTCGTCCACGAGGTGGAGAGCGGCGCCTACCGGCCCATCGTCGACCGTGTCGTCGGCCTGGACGACCTCGCCGCGGCCCACCGGCAGATGGAGGACAACCAGGCCACCGGGAAGCTCGTCATGGTGCCGCAGCCCAGAGGTCAGAGGCCGACGTAGGCGTCGAAGGCCTTGGCGGTGCGGGCGGCGACCTCGGCGGGGTCGGCGTCCCAGACGGCCTGGTTGAAGATCTCCACCTCGACGTCCCCGGCGTAGCCCGCCCCGGTGACCAGCCCGGTGACCGCGGGGAAGTCGATGTGCCCGTCGCCCATCATCCCCCGCGCGAGCAGGGCGTCGGGCGGGAGCGGGGTGATCCAGTCGCAGACCTGGTAGCTCGCGATCCGACCGCCCCGGCCTGCCCGGCGGACCTGGTCGTCGAGCTGCGGGTCCCACCAGACGTGGAAGGTGTCGACGACGACGCCGACGGCCGCGGCCGGGAACTGCTCGGCGACGTCGAGCGCCTGCCCCAGCGTCGAGATCACGCCGCGGTCGGCGGCGTAGATCGGGTGCATCGGCTCGATCGCCAGGACGACGCCGGCGGCGGTGGCGTCGTCGACGAGCGCGGCGACGGCGTCGCGGGCGCGGGACCGCGCACCGGGAAGGTTCCGGTCGCCCGGCAGCCCACCCGCGACGAGCACCAGCACGGGCGCCGATCCGGGGGCGCCCGCCGCGCTGAGCGCCGCGGTCTCCTCGATGGCCCGGCGGTTCTCGTCGAGCGCGGCCCGGCGGCCTGCGTCGTCGGCTGCGGTGAAGAACCCACCACGGCACAGCGACGACACCCGCAGCCCGGAGTCGGCGACCATGCGGGTGGCGGCGGCGAGCCCGGCTTCGGCCACCGGCTCCCGCCACAGCCCGATGCTCGTGATGCCCGCTTCTACGGTGACGCGCAGTGCGGTGGGCAGGTCGGCGTACTTGATCGTGGCCTGGTTCAGCGACAGCCGTGGGTGCGCGCTCATGCGGCGTCCACGCCGTGCAGCGCGAGGTAGGCGTTCCAGCGGTCGGCGGCGAGGTCGGGGTGTTCGAGCGCCCCGGCCGCGTCGGCCAGCCGCACGAGCGTGGACAGGTGCGGCAGGCTGCGCGCCGAGTGCAGGCCGCCCACCATCGCGAACGCCTGCTGGTGGCCGTTGAGCCAGGACAGGAAGGCGACGCCGGTCTTGTAGTAGAAGGTGGGCGCGGCGAAGACGTGCCGGGCCAGCTCTTCTGTGGGGCCGAGGATCCGCCGGTACTCGTCCTGCTCGCCCGCGTCGAGGGCCTGGATCGCTGCCGAAGCGTTGGGCGCGACGGCCGCGAACGCGCCGAGCAGCGCGTCCGAGTGCCGCAGGCCGTCGCCCTCGATGAGGCCGACGTAGTTGTAGTCGTCGCCGGTGAACATCGTGGCGCCCCGCGGCAGCCGCGACCGCAGCGCGATCTCGTGGTCGGCGTTGAGCAGGCTCATCTTGATGCCGCGCACCCGCTCGGCGTTCTCCGCCATGATGCGCGCGACCGTGTCGATGTTGGTGGCCACGTCCGCCGCGCCGAAGTAGTCGGCGAGCTGGGGGTCGAACGCGGCGCCCAGCCAGTGCAGCACCACCGGTGCGCCCGCGCGGGCGAGCACCTCGCGGTAGACGTGCTCGTAGTCGGCCGCCGACGTCGCGGCCCGGGCGAGGTGCCTGCTGGCCATCAGCACGGTGCCCGCCCCGTGGTCCTCGGCGAAGTGCAGCTGCTCGACGTAGGCGTCGACCACGGCCTGCAGCGGGATCGCCTCCTCGTCGACGTGGTCGGTGTTCACCCCGACCACCAGCGCGCCGCCCGCCGACCGCGCCTCGGCCGCGCTGCGGGCGATCAGCTCGCGGGTGGCCTTGGCGTCGAGGCCCATGTTGCGCTGCGCGGTGTCCATGGCGTCGGCGACGCCGAGGCCCCACGACCAGACGTGGTGGCGGAACGCCATGGTGGCGTCCCAGTCGATGTCGGCGGGTGCGCCGGGGACGTTCTCGGCGGCGACCCGCGGCACGACGTGCGCGGCGGCGTAGGCGACGCGGCTGCGCAGCGGGGCGGTCGGCCGGTGGAAGGCGGGCGCGTCGGACAGCGTGACCCGCTCGACCGCGCCGCCCGCGTCGATGGTGGTGACGACGGCCATCAGCGCACCACCGCGGCGAGCTCGGGGACGGCGAGCTCGGGCAGGTCGACCCGCGCGCCGGTGCGGGAGCTCTCGAGGCCCGCCTCGGCCAGCCGCACGCCGCGCGCCCCGGCCATGAAGTCGAACTCGTGCGGGGCGTCCTCCAGGACGTGGCGGAGGAACTGCTCCCACTGGGTCTTGAACCCGTTCTCGACCGCGTCGTTGTCCGGGACGCTCATCCAGTCGGTGGCGTAGTCGTGGGTCTCGGCGAGGTCGGGGTTCCACACCGGCTTGGGCGTGGCGTTGCGGGGCTGGATGCGGCAGCCGAACAGGCCCGCGACGGCGCTGCCGTGCGTGCCGTCGACCTGGAACTCGACGAGCTCCTTGCGGTCGACGCGCACGGTCCAGCTGGAGTTGACCTGCGCGATCACGCCGCCGTCGAGCTCGAAGATCCCGTAGGCGGCGTCGTCCGCGGTCGCGGGGTAGGAGGCGCCCGCCTCGTCGACGCGGGTGGGGATGTGGGTGACGGCCCTGGCGTACACCGACTGGACCCGTCCGAAGAGGTTCTCCAGCACGTAGTTCCAGTGCGGGAACATGTCGACGACGATCCCGCCGCCGTCCTCGGCGCGGTAGTTCCAGCTCGGTCGCTGCGCGGGCTGCCAGTCGCCCTCGAAGACCCAGTAGCCGAACTCGCCGCGCACCGAGAGGATGCGACCGAAGAAGCCCGAGTCGATCAGGCGCCGCAGCTTCTGCAGGCCGGGCAGGTAGAGCTTGTCGTGCACGACCCCGTTCTTGATCCCCGCCGCCCGGGCCAGCGCGGCCAGCTCCAAGGCCTCCTCGACGCTCTCGGCCGTCGGCTTCTCGGTGTAGATCGCCTTGCCCGCCGCGATGGCCTTGCGGATCGCCGCCGCGCGGGCCTTGGTGACCAGGAAGTCGGCGTAGATCTCCCAGCGCGGGTCGGCGAGCGCGGCGTCGAGGTCGGTGGTGTAGTCGGTGATGCCGTGGCGCTGGGCCAGCTCGGCGAGCTTGGCCTCGCTGCGGCCGACCAGCAGCGGCTCGACCTGCACGCGCTCACCGTTGCTCAGCAGGACACCGCCCTGCTCGCGGATCGCGAGGATGGAGCGCACCAGGTGCTGGCGGTAGCCCATCCGCCCGGTCGCGCCGTTCATGATGATGCCGATGCTCTTCTGCGACATGGGAGTTTCCTTGTCAGTGGGTGGCTGCGGGCACGCGCTCGCGGACCAGTGCGTAGAGGACGACGGACACGGCCATGACCCCGGCGGCGACGAAGACGCCCGGTGCCCAGCTGCCGGTGGCGTCGCGCAGGATGCCGCTCACCACCGGGCTGGCGACCGCGCCGATCTCGGCGATGAGGTTGAAGATCCCGAAGGCCGAGCCGCGCTGGTCGTCGGGCACGAGGTCGCCGGTGATGCCGTGCACGATGGGCTGCAGGGCGTTGAAGAACAGCCCCGAGGTGAACAGGATCAGGCCGAGCAGGACGAGCGAGGGCTGCCCGCCCATGATGGTCAGGCCGAAGGCGACCGCCAGGATCGTGTGGACGACCGCGCAGACGATGGCGAGCGGCTTGCGCCCCTTGCCCTGCCGCGCGCGGCGGTCGGCCAGCCAGCCGCCGATCGGGAAGCCGATGATGCCCGCGCCCGCGTTGAACGCGGCGGTCAGACCGGCGGCGACGAGGCTGCTGTGCGCGGCCTCCTTGACGATCTGCACCGACCAGAAGCTGAAGAACCACAGGTTCCACAGCACCGCGATGAAGGCGATGTAGACGTACCAGATGTTGCGGTTGAGCAGCGTCGAGGACTGGCCCGCGCGGACGACGTTGCGGATGACCAGCGCGATGACCACCAGGGCGAGGACGCCGATGGCGATGGCGGTGAGCCACTCCGGCCACCGGAAGGTCTCGGCGGCGACGAACAGCGCGACGATCACGACCGCGGTCGGCGCCGAGTAGAGCATCAGCCGCAGCGCCGGTGGTCCGAGCCGCAACGGCCGGTCGCCCCGGGCCCGGAAGAACAGGTAGGTGGCGAGCGCGACGAGGAGCGACACCAGGCCGAACACCCACAGCGGCATCCGCCACGCCTCGCCGCCGAGGCCGAGCGAGCTGCCCCAGTTGATGAGGTACGGGGTCGCCAGCAGGCCGACGGTGAGGCCGATCGACAGGCCGGAGAGCACGACACCCAGGCCCAGCGTGCGCCGGGCGGTCGGCGTGTAGTTGATGACCATCGTGCGGTCGTTGGAGTAGAACGTGCCCTCGCCGAGCCCGGTGAGCACCCGGGCGGCGACGAACGTGACCAGCCCGGCCGCGAGGCCGGAGACCAGCGTCATCAGCCCGGCCCAGATCAGCGACAGCACGAGCATCTCGCGGTGCCCGTAGCGATCGCCGAGCCTGCCCCCCGCGTACTGGGTGAGCATGTAGCCGGTGAAGAACATCGAGCCGACCAGGCCGCCGAGCGTGGCGGGGTTGGTGGCGTCGCCGATGAACCCGGCCTTGTTCGCGATCATCCACGAGATGACCGGGCCGGTGACGGTGCGGTCGGCGTAGCTGATCAGCCACCCGAACAGCAGGAACACCCAGAGGCTGCGGTACTTGCCGCTGAAGATGGGCCGCAGCCCGGCACGGGTGGACTCGGACTGTCGGACGCCGCCGATCGTGCTGCTCACGCCACGTCACCTCGGAAAGCGATTGCCGTCTGACGGTAGCTGGTCACGAGCTGTCCTCCTGCGGCGGTTGTGCGGGCCGGAGGCGGGTGGCCGCCGGTGGCCCTCCATCGGTGCGGGTAAGCGCTATCCAAACTAAGCGGTTGACGCTGCGGCGTCAAGCGGAGTGGGCTGGCGGATCCGCGATACCGCAGCGGAAAGCGCTACCTCAGCGGTCGAGGAACCGGACGACGGCGAGCACGCGGCGGTGGTCGTCGAGGCTCGGCGGCAGGCCGAGGGTGTCGTAGATCTGCGCGGCGTGGCGGGCCACCGCCTTCTCGGTGATCGCGAGCCGGTGCGCGATGGCGAGGTTGCTGCGCCCCTCGGCGAGCAGCCCGAGCACCTGCAGTTGGCGCGGGGTGAGGCGGTCGACGCGACCGTCGTCGCGTGCGGAGCGGCCGACCATCACCGGCCCGCTGCCCCTGCCGACCGCGCCCGTGGCGGGCAAGGTGCTGGTGATGGGGAACGTCTCCGACGCCGAGACGCCGCTGGAGAACGGCGAGGAGCTGCACTCGATGATCCCGGGCTCGCAGCTGATCGTGCTCGACACGATGGGCCACACCGGCTTCTACCGGTCGCCGTGCCTGGCGACCGCGGGTGGCGCCACGCTGACCCGCGGCGAGCTCCCGGCCGACGGCACGCGCTGCTCCGCCTGACCGTCCAACTCCCGGCTGCCCCCTGCTCGAATGAGCAGCAGGCCGTGTGCACGTGCACGTGCGTCTTGCCGCGCTCGCCGGGGCGGGCCTAGGGTCGCCCCGGTCGAGATGCGCTCCTCGTGGACCGTCGCCCCCGGGACGCTCGGCAGCGCGGTTGGACCTGAGTTCGTGGAGTGCGGATGGCGCGACACAGCGGGTGTGCTCGGCCAAGTCCGGAACCCGGCTCGGACGGGTTGCGGGTCGGTCGGCGGATCGCGCTGGTCCTGCTCGTCGGATCGGTCACGGCCTTCGCGGCGCTGCTCGGCACACCGTCGACCGGGCCGGTGCGACTGGCGCGGGACCTCGTCGTGTTCAACCTCGCGCACCTGGCCACGGCCGCGCTGTGCTGGTGGCCGCGGGCCGTGTCCGCGCGGGCCCGGCGGGCCTGGCGGCTCCTGGCGATCGCGCTCGTGCTGTCGGTCGCGGGCAACGTCTGCTTCACCCTGGTCGCGGGCACGGCGTCCAGCGATCTGCTGTACCTCACCACCTATCCCGCCATGAACGTCGCCGCGATCCTGCTGATCCGCGAACGCGGCCGCCACATCGTGCCCGCCGTCTGGCTGGACGGGCTGGTCATCGGCCTCAGCCTCGCCGCGATGGCCGCCGCGCTGGTCCTGGCGCCGCTGTTGCGGATCGAGCCGCACACGCCCGTCACCAACCTGGCCTACCCGGTGGCCGACCTGACCCTGCTCGTCGTCCTGGCGACGGTCGGCGGCGCCACGGGGCTACGGCTCGATCCGCGGCTGGCGCTGCTGGGATCGGGGCTGGCGCTCACGTTCCTGACCGACGTCGCCTACCTGCTCGCCAACCTGCACGGCAGCTACCGCGAAGGCGAGCCGCTCGACCTCGGCTGGCTGCTGGCGCTGCTGCCCATCGCCGCCGCTGCTTCCGTGCGAGGGCCGAACCCCGGGCCCCACGGCGCCCCGCACACCGCGCGGATCCAGCGGGCCGCGGTCGCCGCGCCCACCGCCGCCGCGCTCGCCGCCCTGGCGGTACTCGTGATCGGCTACTACGTCGCCCTGCCGCCCGCGGCTGGCGCCCTGGCCGGGGCCGCCCTCCTGGTCGCTCTCGTGCGCGCCTGCCTCACCCTGCAGCAGCTCAAGGGGTTGCCCGAGGCCCGCCGCCAGGCGCGCACCGACCCGCTCACGGAGCTGGCCAACCGTCGGCACCTGCACGAGCGCTGCGCCCGGCTGCTCACCCACCAGGACGCGGCGCCGGTCAGCCTGCTGATGATCGACCTGGACGGATTCAAGGTCATCAACGATCGGCACGGACATCCCGTGGGTGACGCGCTGCTGGTCGAGGTGGCCACCCGCCTGGCGGCGACCATGCGCCGCGACGACCTGCTGGGCAGGCTCGGCGGCGACGAGTTCGCTGCGATCCTGCCCCGCACGACACCGCTACAGGCCCGCGCGGTGGCTCAGCGCATGCACACCGCGCTGGCCGGGCCGATGGTCGTCGCGGGGCACGTGATCCGGATCGACGCCAGCGTCGGCGTCAGCGCGGCAGGCCGCCCGGGCACGCACACCGCCACGTTGTTCCGCGAAGCCGACACCGCCATGTACCGGGCCAAGCGGAGCCGCACGGGAACGGCCATCGCCGCCACGCCCCTAGCCTGAACGAAGTGCGGCACGCGCCCGCTCCACCGCGTCGGCGGACGACCACGGGCACGACCGGGCCGGGTGACGCCAGCGCAGCGGTAGCGCGTGTCGAATGAGGATGGCCGGGTGGGACGTGCCGGACTACGGGGTGACGACGACCTTGAGGTGGGTCGGGTCGGTCACGGGCGCCTGGACGGCCTCGGCGGCGCGGTCGAGGCCGAACCGGCCGGTGACGATCCGGTCGATGTCGACCGCGCCCGAGGTGACGAGCGCGATCGCCGTCGGGTGGGCGTGGGCGTAGCGGAAGGCGGTGACGAGGTCGATCTCGTAGCGCTGCAGGTGGCCGAGCGGGAGGCCGTCGACGCCCGGGGCGGCCTGCCCCACGACGGTCACCCGGCCGCGCGGGCGCACGGCGCGGATGCCCGCCCACAGCACGGCGGGCACGCCCGTGCACTCGATCACCCGGTCGACCAGGAGGTCCTCGTCGAGCGGGGTCGTGCCGGTGTTGACCGTCCGCGTCGCGCCGAGCTCGGCGGCGACCGCGAGCCGGTGGTCGTTGACGTCGGTGACGATCACCTCGGCGGCCCCCGCCGCGCGGGCGACCTGCGCGACGAGGAGGCCGATGGGTCCCGCGCCGGTGACGAGCACGCGGTGGCCGAGCCCGACCTCGGCGCGCTGCACGGCCCACACCGCGACCGCGAGCGGCTCGATCATCGAGCCGACGACCGTGTCGATGGAGTCGGGCAGCGGGTGCGCCGCCCGGTCCGGCACGACGAGGTGCTCGGTCATGGTGCCGTGCGTGGGCGGCGAGCCGAGGCAGGTGCCGTTCGGGCAGACGTTGTACGCCCCCTGCAGGCACGTCGCGCAGCGTCCGCACCCGAGCGCGGGTTCCACGGCGACCCGGGTGCCGACGGCGACGCGGGCGCCCGGCCCGGCCGCCACGACCACGCCCGAAGCCTCGTGACCGAGGACGGTCGGTTGCCGCAACACGTTCGGCCCGTTGCGCCCGGCGGCGTAGTAGTGCATGTCCGAGCCGCAGACGCCGACCGCGGCGACCCGCACGAGCACGTCCGTCGCGCCCGGCGCCGGGACGTCGAGCTCGGTCGTGCGCAGGTCACGGGCGCCGTACAGCATGGCCGCGCGGGTGCGCGTCGGCACTGCGGTCGTGGTGGTGTCGGACGGTGACACGGTGAGCTCCCGTCAGAGGAGGGCTTTGTCGGCGTCCGCGGCGCGGGCGGCCTCGGTGGCGGCGGTGACCGCCCCGTGCGCGCCGATCACGTCGACCAGCTCGGCGACGCGGGCGGCGAACGCGCTGTGGGCGGCGAGGTCGCGCCCGAGGAGGCCGTCGTCGAGCACGGCCGCGGCGAACTGCGCGGACGACCGGCTGCGGTGCCGCGTGGCCGCCAGGCCTGCGCGGGCCGGGTCCGCCATCGCCGCGGCGTGCGGGCCGGGGTCGAACCCGGGCGGAGGAGCCAGGCAGCACAGGTAGGCGGCCACGGTCAGGGCGAGGTGGTGGGGCAGCCTGCCCGCCCGCAGCTGCAGGAGGGCCGGTTCGGGCACCCGCTGGCCGAGCTTGACCGAGCCGTCGGAGCCGACCTGCTGGGTGCGGTGCCCGAGCGCGGTGTTGGACCAGCGCTCGAAGAGCTGGGCCACGTACCCGTCGAGGTCGACGTCGGCGGGCACGGTCACCGAGGGCAGGTACTCGTCGAACAGCACCCGGCGGGCGGCGTCGGCGACGAAGGGCTGCGCGCACGCCCCGGCGATGGTGGCGTGGCCGTCCAGGGCGCCCAGGTAGGCGATCAGCGAGTGCGTGCCGTTGAGCAGGCGCAGCTTGAGCAGCTCGTACGGTTCGACGTCGTCGGTGAAGAGGGCGCCGCCGTGCTCCCACGCCGGGCGGCCCGCGGCGAACCGGTCTTCGAGCACCCACATGGTGAACGGCTCGGCGGGCACCGGGATCGCGTCGGTCGCGCCGAGGTGCGCGGCCGCGGCGGCGCGGTAGGCGTCGGTCGTCGCGGGCACGATGCGGTCGACCATCCCGTTCGGGAACGTGACGGCGGCGTCGAGCCACGGGAGGAGCTCGTCGCGCTCGGCCGCGGGCAGAGCCGCCACGAACTCGCGGACCAGCCTGCCCGTGTGCTCGCCGTTCGCGAGCAGGTTGTCGCAGCTGAGCACGGTGATCGGGGCCGCGTGGTCGCGCAGCCGCAGCTGCAGGCCGCGCACGATCCGGGCGAGCGTCGTGCGCGGCGGCCCGTCGCCGCGCAGGTCCGCCTGCACGGCGGGGGCGTCGAGGTCGAGGCCGTGGGTGCGGGGGGAGTAGGTGTAGCCGTGCTCGGTGACCGTCAGGGTGACGATGGCCGTGCCGGGCGCCGCGATGGCGGCGGGCACCGCGTGCGGCTCGCGGTCGGCGACGAGCACGCCGGTGTGCACCGCGGGCACGGTCACCCGCGTGCGGTCGGGCGCGATCTCCACCACGGAGTAGCGCAGGTCCTGGGCGCGCATCGCGTCCGCGACGGCGGCCGAGCGGCCCGCGACACCGAGGATCCCCCACGGCCCGTCGGTGTGGGCCAGCGCGGCGGCGGTGTAGACGGCCTGGTGGGCGCGGTGGAAGTTGCCCAGCCCGAGGTGCACGATCCCGGTCTCGGTCACGGTGCGGCGGTGCAGGAGGGCGGCGGCCGGGACGGTCGCCGCGCCGAGGGTCGGCGTGGGCACGACGGTCACCAGTCGGTCATGGAGCCGTCGCGGCGGCGCGCGACGGGCAGGTAGGCGGGCTCGTAGGGGAACCGGGCGGCCACGGCCTCGTCGACGTGGACGCCGAGGCCGGGCTCGTCGCCCGGGTGGAGGTGTCCGTCGGCGTAGCTCCAGGCGTGGTGGAACACCTCGTGCGCGGCGTCCGGGTAGCCCATGTACTCCTGGATCGCGAAGTTCGGTGTGGCCAGGCCGACGTGGACCGACGCCGCGAGGGCGACGGGGGAGACGTCGGACGGGCCGTGCGGGCCGAGGCGGATCTGCCAGACCTCTGCGAGCGCGGCGATGCGGCGCAGGTGGCTGATGCCGCCGGCGTGGGTGACCGCCGCACGGACGAAGTCGATCAGCTGCTCGGTGATGAGCTGCTGGAACTCCCAGATCGTGGTGAAGACCTCGCCGATCGCCAGCGGCACGGTGGTGTGCCTGCGGACGTGCCGCAACACCTCCTGGTTCTCCGCGGGGGTGACGTCCTCGAGCCAGAACAGGTCCAGCGGTTCCAGTGCCTTGCCCAGGCGGGCGGCCTGGTTCGGGTTCAGCCGGTGGTGCGCGTCGTGCAGCAGCGCCACCTCGGGTCCGACGTGTTCGCGGGCCGCGGCCAGCGCGACGGGCGCGTGCCGCAGGTAGGCGTCGGTGTCCCAGACCTCCTCGGTCGGCGCGGTGCCCCGCCCGGCGGGCTCGTAGGCCGCACCCGCCCGGCTCACCCCGTACACGGTGTCGAGCCCGGGCACGCCGGACTGGGCGCGGATGGCCTGGAAGCCGCGCTCGCGGGCGGCGTCGATCGAGTCGAGCAGCGCGGGGACGTCCCACCCGGTGGCGTGGGTGTAGCTGAGGATCCGGTCCCGGACGGCCCCGCCGAGCAGCTGGTAGACCGGCTGACCCGCTGCCTTGCCCTTGATGTCCCAGAGCGCGAGGTCGACGGCGCCGACCGAGGTCATCGTCACGGGCCCGCGCCGCCAGTACACGCCGCGGTAGAGGTACTGCCAGGTGTCCTCGATGCGGGCCGGGTCGCGGCCGATCAGCAGCGGGCAGACGTGGTCGCGCAGGTACGCGGCGACCGCGAGCTCGCGCCCGTTCAGGGTGGCGTCGCCCCAGCCGGTGAGGCCCTCGGCGGTGGTGATCTTCAGGGTGACGTAGTTGCGGCCCGGGCTGGTGACCAGCACCTCGGCCGCGACGATGCGGTCCTGCACGCCGATCCCCGCTTTCCCGACGAGCTCCTCGACGAGCGCGACGCGCTGCGTGTTGGACCACGACCGCGCCGAACCCTGCACGTTGGCCACGCGGCGGCCGCGCCCGCGCGCCGATGTGGTCGACGGCCTGCCGCAGCCCGTTGCATGGACACTGCAATGCTTGCACGAGCTCGTCAAAGGCTTGCGCAAGCGGGTCAGGCGGCGGCCTCGCGGCGGGCCACCTCGGCGCGCACGAGCGGGATCACCTCGCGGCCGAACTCGACGGCGTCCGGGATCAGGTCGTAGCCGCGCGCGGACAGGATGCGCACCCCGAGGTCGTAGTAGTCCACGAGGGCGGCGGCGACGGTCTCCGGGGTGCCGACCAGCGCCGTCGAGTTGCCCGCGCCGCCGGTGGCCGCCGCGGTGACCGTCCACAGCGCCCGATCGTGCCGCTCGCCCTGCGCCGCGACGGCCAGCAACCGCTGCGAGCCCGCGTTCTCGGGGTCCTTCAACGGGTGGCGGCGGGTGAGCGTCTCCCCGCCCTTCGTGCGGTCCTGGATCGCCGCGACCGTGGCGTAGGCCTTCTCCCACGCCTCCTCCTCGGTGCGGCCGAGGATCGGCCGGAAGGCCACCTGGAACGTCGGCGCCGGTCGACCGGCGTCCTTGGCGAGCTGGGTGATCGTCGCGATCTGCTCGGCCGTGCCCGCCAGCGGCTCGCCCCACAGGGCGTAGATGTCGGCCTCTTCGGCGCCGACCTTGTACGCCGCGGCCGACGAGCCACCGAAGGAGATCTTCGGGCGCGGCTTCTGCGCGGGCTCGACGTCGAGCACGAAGTCGTCGAAGGAGTAGTGCTCGCCGTGGAAGTCGAAGGGCGACCGCTCGGTCCACGCCCGCTTGAAGATCTGGATCGCCTCGCGGGTGCGGTCGTAGCGGCGGTCCTTGGGCAGCGTGTCGCCTTCGCGCTGCTGCTCGTGGTCGTTGCCGCCGGTGATGACGTGCAGCGTGAGGCGCCCGCCGGAGATCTGGTCGAGCGTGGCGACGGTCTTCGCCGTGAACGTCGGGTAGGCGACGTTCGGACGGTGGGCCAGCAGCAGCTGCAGCCGCTCGGTGCGGCAGGCGATCAGGGCGGCGGCCTGCGCCGGATCGGGGCTGCCCGAGCCGTACGCGGTGAGCACCCGGTCCCAGCCGGACTCCTCGTGGGCGCGGGCCAGTGCGACGGTGTACTCGGGATCGAAGGCGGGGCCGGAGCGCGCGTGCGTCTCCGTGCCGTCGTTGGTCGCGCCTATACCGAGGAACTCGACGGGCATGACGATCCCAACCACGCCGACCACCATGATCATTCCGTCACCGGCGGGTTGTCCCACTCCCCGGGACCGACGTGCGGCCGCGTCGCGGGGGCCTGACCCGCCACACGGTCAAGGGTGATCCCAGCGGGCGGAAGGGTGAGGCTCTTCACAGGCATCGTGACCTGCGCTGACAATTTGATCTCGCGCTCGTGGCTAACGCGGCCGCACGGGTGATCCGATAGCGCAGTGTTATGACTTCTTCGTTGCGCAACCCGCTCCCACCGCCGCCGTCCGGAGCAGCGGCGAAGGCGAGCCTGACCGTCAGCAAGGTCGTCGCCGGGGCAGGCGCCGCCGCCACGACCGCCGTCGTGGGGTCGGTGTTCGGGGCGGACGGCACCGTCGTCGGCGCGGCCGTGGGTTCGATCGTCTCCGCGGTGGCCGCCGCGACGTACGAACGATCGCTGGATCAGACCCGCAAGATCGTGACGACGCGGGTGCGGCGTGGCGGCGAGGACGTCGAGATCACCCAGGTGATGTCCACCCAGGCGATGTCCACCGAGGCGCTCGCGGCCGAGGTGACCCAGGTGATCCCGGTCCAACGGCCGCCGACAGGCGCTCATCCCACGGGATCGATCGCCCCCGCGGTGCGGCCGCGCCGTGCCCGGTGGCCGTTCTTCGCGGGCGCCGCGGTGCTGATCTTCGCGGTGGGCATGCTGCTGGTGACCGGCATCGAGTTCTTCACGGGTGGGCCGGTGCTGAGCAGCAACCAGAGCGGCACGAGCGTCGGGACGCTGCTCAGGGAGGGCCCGGGCGCGCAGTCCGCGCCGACCACCGAGGAGGCCACGCCGACGGCGTCGGCGACCGACGAGTCCGCGCCGACCACATCCGCATCGGCCTCGTCGACCAAGCGCTCGGGCTCCGACGCGCGGTCGTCCGGCCGCGCCAGTGCTTCCGCCGCCCCTTCGGCGATCCCCGCCCCGCGCGGGAACATCGCGCCCGTGATCCCGACCCTCCTACCGGGTGCCCAGCAAGACGGATGACCTGACGCCCGTGGTGCGTCAGGTCTGGAGATCGGCGACCGCGTCGGCGAGACCGGACAGCTCGTCGCGCCAGGCCGCCTGGTCGAGCGGGCGGGTGGCCGCGGCTGGGCGGATCACGAACTTGGACATCCCCACGGCGATGAACGACTGGAGCAGCTCGCGCAGCGCCGGGTAGCCGACCGGGACCAGCGTCCGCGGGTCGGCGCCGCGGTTGCGGGCGGCGAGCGCGGCGAGCTGCCCCTCGTCGAGCGGCTGGTGGGTGTAGCCGACGCTGAGGCCGAAGTGCTCGGGATCGACCTGGCGGCCTGCCGAGGCCGCGGCGTCGTCGACGGTGGCCTTCGCGGCGGCCGCCTGCTCGGGTGTGCAGGCTGCGCCGAGCCAGCCGTCGGCCAGGCGACCGCAGCGGATCAGCGACGGGGTGGCGAGCCCGCCGAGCCACACCTCGAGCGGGTCCTGCAGCGGCCGTGGCGAGAGCGTGGTGCCGTCCACCTCCTCCCCGGCCCACCACCGCCGCAGCCGCGGCAGGGTGTGCTCGATGGCGGCGGCCCGCTCCGGCACCGCGACGCCGATGGCGGCGCGTTCGGGCCCGCGGGTGAGGCCAGGGACGAACGTGAGCAGCAGCCGCCCACCGGTGAGCACGTCGAGGCTGGCGAGGGCCTTGGCGAGCCGGAGCTCGTGGCGTCCCGGCAGGACCAGGGTGGTCCCGAGCTTGATCTTCGGGTCGAGCTGGGCCGCGGTGGCCAACGCGATCAGCGGATCCGGCCCCGGCCCGGTGAGGACCTCCGAGATCCACAGCGAGTCGAAGCCCAGGGGGCCCAGCGCACCCACCACGGCCGGGAACGTGCCTGCGTCCAGCGCGGTGGCGCCGAGGCCGACCGCGATACGAACCTTCATCGATCGCTTCCCTAAGCTAGCGGGTCCCCAGCGACAGGAGGTAGACCGTGGCCGAGCGCCTTGTCAAATTCAGTGATCTGACCAACACCATGATTGAGCCGGGCACGCCGTATGCGCGGGTGGTGGTGGAGCGCCATTCGGAGGTGGCGCCCGGCAGTCGGGTTTCGCTCGATTGCCTGCCGTCGGAACTGAAAGGTATTGACGACGTCGAAATCGACCTCGTCCTGCTGACCATTTACGAGGACGGTCGCGAGCCGCGCAAGGTCGCCATGCAGCGGGAGGATTTCGACGCGCTCGCCCGTGGCGACGACGACATGCCCACGCTGATCGCCAACGGCGTGCAGCCGGTGAAGCCCGAGCCGGAGCGCAGCCGGTCGCGGGCGCGCGCGGAGCGCGTGGACTACAGCTTGGTGGAGCACGCCGGACGGCCGCACCGCGGCGCCACCACGGACGCGGAGAAGGAGACCGTCCGCGCCAACCTGGAAGCCGTCAACGAGCGGCTGGTGCGCGAAGGCCACCGCCGGATCGACCTCGCCGACGCCGAGCACGTCGAGCGGTACGGCCTGGCCGAGTTGGTGAAGGAAAGCGGCGTGGGGATCAGCGGCGAGAGCGGCCGCGCCTGACGTCCGAGCTCGGTTCGGCGGGCGCTTGGCCCGTGGGCGCGGCGGCCACCGGCCGTGCGCGGATGGGGCTGGAATAGGCGACGCTGGTGGTGACGCTGCCCAGCGCGCCGATGCGGCCGTTGATCTGTTCGAGGTGCCGCATCGACGTGGCGACGACCTTGAGGATGAAGCAGTCGTCACCGGTCACGTGATGGGCTTCGAGAACCTCCGGGGTGGCGTCGAGCAGCCGGTGCAGCGGGGCGTAGTTGCTGCTGGGGTAGCGCAGGCGCAGGAAGGCGAGGATGTCGTAGCCCAGCTTGGCGGGGTCGACGTCGGCGCGGTAGCCGCTGATCACGCCGGACTCCTCGAGCCTGCGCAGCCGCTCGGTCACCGCGCTCGCCGACATGTGCACCTGCTTGCTCAGCTGGGCCACGGTCGCTCGTCCGTCCACCTGCAGGGCGGTGAGCAGCACGGCGTCGATCTCGTCGAGGGGCACGGCATTCCCGTTCATCGGCAGAGTATGCCGTGCTTTCACCGGCCGACGGCGGCCTGCGCCGGGGCTTTCCGGTGTGCTCGCGGACTCGCGGCGCCTAGCGTTCGACCCATGACGACGCCGACCACGTCCGAGCGTGCCGCCGCGCACTTCGGTGCGAAGCTGGAGTTCGAGACCGATCCGTCGGACACGCACGCGGCGCTCGCGCGGGGTGCGGAACTGGTCGTCGTCGACGTCCGCAGCGCAGCCGCCTGGCAGCAGGGCCATGTGCGCGGAGCGCTGCACCTGCCGGGTGCGGACATCGGCGAGCGAGCCCGCGATGTCCTCGACCGCGGCAGGCCGGTCGTCGTCTACTGCTGGGGGCCCGGCTGCAACGGCGCGACCAAGGCTGCGCTCGCGCTCGCCGGGTTGGGGTTCAGCGTGCGGGAGATGATCGGCGGCTTCGAGTACTGGGCGCGGGAAGGCCTGCCCGTCGACACCGACCGCGGGGTCGGCACCCGTGAGCCGGATCCGCTCACCGTCGCGGTGTCCTCGGCCACCTGCGACTGCTGAGCGGCAGCACCCACACGTGATCGACCGACTCGGCGTGGGATTGCTACGATGGAGTCGGTTCTGAGGTTGTGGCGCGCGTCGCTCGTGCGCGCCGGTCTCGCGGAGTTCCGTGGGTTCCCCACATGTCCAGCGAACGACCTCGGGTGTTGTTGTGCGGCAGGGCTGCGGCGATCGCCGGGTCTTGTGGCCGAGAAGGAGGAGTGCGTGGCTCGAAGGAGCCAGCCCCAGACGAGGGCTCGCCATGTCGTCTCGTCGAAGCGTCGTCGCGGCGCCGACCGCGACGACGACGTCCTTTCCGTGCTCGCGGGGGCCGTTCGCGACATCGAGACGGCGGTGCGGCGCGGCAGGCCCACCCTCACGACCCGCGCCCGGTTCCAGGCCATCGCGCTGGTGCTGCGCGACGAGCGGGGGCGGGTCCGCACCGACGACACCCTGAGCCCCGCGCAGCGCGCCGAGCGGCTCAAGCGCCTCGACGGCATCGCGACGCTCCTCGCCAAGACCGCCGTCCGGGATGCCGGGCTCCTGGCCCTGCTGGACGAGGACGCGCAGGTCACCGACGAGGCGCGCGCGCTCAAGCGGGAGATCCAGCAACGGGCGGGCATCGAGACGGCCGTCGAGGAGGCGCAGGCCACCCCGGAGGCCCCGACCGCCGCCGCGCCCGGCGTCGTGCCGCAGTCGGTGGTCTCGCGGCAGCTGGCCAACCCGTTCCTCGCCCCGGACTTCTCGGCCGCCCGCCCGAGCACCCCGCGCACCACACGGTTGGCCACCTGGGAGCTGATGGGCCCGCTGCTCAGCTCGTTCGAGCGGGCAGGCGCCGGGGAGCCCGCGTGCATGGCGCTGCCCGCCCCGTCGCGCAGGCGCATGCCCGGCGGCCGGGAGCTGATGCCGCACCAGGCCCAGCTGGTCGCGTCGGCCGAGGCCGGGCACCGGAGCTTCCTGCTCGCCGACGAGCCGGGGCTGGGCAAGACGGCCCAGGCGCTCCTCGCCGCGGAGGCGGCCGACGCGTACCCGCTGCTCGTCGTCGTGCCGAACGTGGTGAAGACGAACTGGCTGCGGGAAGCGGGCCTGTGGGTGCCGCGCCGCTCGGCCACGGTGATCTACGGCGACGGCGATTCGATCGACGGCTTCGCCGACATCGTGATCGTCAACTACGAGGTGCTCGGCCGCCACGTGGGCTGGTTGGGCAAGTTCGGCCTGCGCGGGATGGTCATCGACGAGGCGCACTTCATCAAGAACAAGTCCTCCCAGCGTTCGCAGAACGTGCTGCAGCTCGCCGAGCGCATCCGGGATCGCGCCGTGCGCCCGCTGCTGATGGCCCTCACCGGCACCCCGCTGATCAACGACATCGAGGACTTCCGCGCCATCTGGCAGTTCCTCGGGTGGATCGACGGGGCGAAGCCGCGGCCCGAGCTGATGCACGCGCTCGACGAGACCGGGCTGACACCCGCCGATCCGGGGTTCTACGCGGCCGCGCGCCGCTGCGTCATCGATCTCGGCATCGTGCGACGCCGCAAGGTCGACGTCGCCGCCGACATCCCCGCCCGGCGCATCGCCGATCTCCCCGTCGAGCTGGACGGGTCGGTCGGCCGTTCGATCCGGGCCGCCGAGCGGGAGCTCGCCCGCCGGATGGTGGCGCGGTACGAGACCGCGTTGGCCGGACGGCGTTCCGGCGCCGTCGTGGAGGGCATCGATCACGACCTGGTGCGCCAGGTGGCCAGGTGGGAGCAGAAGGACGCGGCCACGTCGGGGGCGGGCGACAACGTGTTCGCCATGATGCGGCGCATCGGCCAGGCGAAGGCCGACCTCGCCGCCGATTACGCGATGCAGCTCGCGCACAGCGCGGGCAAGGTGGTCTTCTTCGCCAAGCACGTCGACGTGATGGACGTCGCCGAGGCGACGTTCGCCCAGAACGGCGTCCGGTTCTCCTCGATCCGCGGCGACCAGACGTCGCGGGTGCGGCAGCACAACATCGACGCGTTCGTCAACGATCCCGGCGTGGCCATCGCGGTCTGCTCGCTCACCGCGGCGGGCGTGGGCATCAACCTCCAGGTGGCGTCCAACCTCGTGCTCGCGGAGCTGTCCTGGACCGCGGCGGAGCAGACGCAGGCCATCGACCGCAGCCACCGGATCGGGCAGTCGGAGCCGGTCACCGCGTGGCGGGTGATCGCCGCGCAGACGATCGACGCCAAGATCGCCGAGCTGATCGACAGCAAGGCGGGCCTCGCCGCGCAGGCGCTCGACGGCTCGGACGAGGAGGTCGGTTCGTCGGCCGACGTGCAGC
>Ga0207688_10000305_pt1 | contig 22568 bp, 24 predicted proteins | sample KBSMiscanthusM4_FD_184296 | JGI IMG/M metagenome (GOLD analysis project Ga0207688, IMG submission 184296) | Miscanthus rhizosphere microbial communities from Kellogg Biological Station, Michigan, USA - M4 (SPAdes) (version 2) | ecosystem: Host-associated > Plants > Roots > Rhizosphere ...
TTAGTCCGGACGGCCGGGTGTTGATGCGGCTCGGCAAGGCCGGGGTCGCCGGCGAAGGCCCAGATGAATTCAACGCGCCGTCGGCAGTTCTGGTCGCGCCCAATGACGACATTTTTGTCGCCGACGGACACGGGGGCAACACCAATGCGCGGATCGTAAAATTCTCCAAGGACGGCAAGTTCATCAAGTCCTGGGGGAAGAAAGGCTCGAGCCCCGGCGAGTTCGATGTTCCTCACGCGCTGGCGATGGATTCGCGCGGACGACTCTTCGTCGGCGATCGTCAGAACAACCGCATCCAGATTTTCGACCAGGACGGAAACTACATCGACCAGTGGTTCCAGTTCAGCCGCCCAAGCGGTGTCTTCATCGACAAGAAGGACATGATCTATGTCGCCGATTCGGAATCTGAATCGGTATCCAAGAACCACGACGGTTGGAAGCGCGGCATCCGAGTTGGAAGAGTCCGCGACGGCGTCGTGACAGGGTTCATTCCGGATCCGGTGGAGAGGACGACCGGCACGAGCGCGGCCGAGGGCGTCGCCGCGGATGCGCAAGGAAACATTTATGGGGCGGAAGTCGGGCCAAAACGCCTGATGAAATACATCAAGAACTGACGCGGCGGACCCGACCGCGTCGCCTGATTTTCGGGCGCACCTGAAAACGAGACACGGCGCGGCGAACGCGCCGGTATTGACGGGAGGACGGATATGCAAGCTCGCATTGGCGAATACTCGGCAGCGCTCTGGTTGCGGCAATCGCAGTGTCGCAGACGCAAGCTTACGCACAGGGCGGCGATCCACCCAATCCTTACCGCTCGGTCGAGAACTGGGCCAAGCTGCCCGACGGGCGCAAATGGGGGCAGACGATCAGCGTCGACATCGACCGCGACGGCAAGAGCATCTGGGTGTTCGAGCGCTGCGGCGGCACGAGCTGCGACGCCTCCGACGTTGCGCCGATCCTCAAGATCGATCCGTCAGGTAACGTGACGAGGAGCTTCGGCGCCGGAATGTTTGTTTTTCCTCACGGCCTCCACGTCGACCGGGACGGCAATGTGTGGGCCACCGACGGCCGCGGCAAGGGTACCAAGGGGCAGCAGGTCTTCAAGTTCAGTCCTGACGGCAAGGTCCTGATGACGCTCGGCAAGGCCGGCGTGACAGGGGACGGTTCCGACACCTTCAATTCGCCATCCGACGTTCTGGTCGCGCCGAATGGTGATATCTTCGTCGCAGACGGGCACGGCGGCGACACAAACGCTCGGATCGCCAAGTTCTCGAAAGATGGCACCCTCATCAAGGCCTGGGGCAGGAAGGGATCGGGGCCGGGCGAATTCAACGTGCCGCACCGGCTTGCCATGGATTCGAGCGGCCGGCTGTTCGTCGCCGACCGCTCCAACAATCGCATCCAGGTCTTCGACCAGGATGGGAAATTCCTTGTCGAATGGAAGCAGTTCGGCCGGCCGAGCGGCGTCTATATCGACGCGGGCGACACCATCTATGTCGCCGATTCCGAATCCAACACAACGCAGAATCCGGGCTTCAGGCGCGGTCTGCGGATCGGCAGCGCAAAGGACGGCAGGGTCGCCGCGCTGATCCCGGATCCGGAGCCGGTGAAGGAGGGCACTGGACCGGGAACTGGCAGCGCCGCGGAAGGGGTAGCCGCCGATGCCGATGGGAATGTCTACGGCGCGGAAGTCGATGCGCGCAAGCTGATGCGATACGTAAAGAAGTGACGTCGAGCCGTGCTGGGGCCGAGCGCCCCCGCGGGACTCAATATCACGCGCTTGCGCCGCCGCAGGGCCTGCTGCCTAAATCGGCGGCAGGGAGCGGCTGATCTGAGCAGGCTTGTCTGGGCGCACCTGCGCGGCGCGCAGTCTGTCCGGGAACTGCCAAAGATCCATTGCTGTTTGCGGACTTGTCACGCTGAGGCCCGAGTTCTGCCGCAGTTACGTTCATCATTAACGCGGGGTTAGCCGGGGACTACGTTAGCGCATATTGCGGGAGAGAACGCAGGATCAAAGCGCAGTTGGCGGATGCGGGGGGCATACCGTGACTCGTTTATCGGGGGCAAAGTCTTTTCCGACGCTGGATCCACGTGGTCTGGCGATCTATGCGCTCGCGCTGACAGTCGTTGCCGCAACTTATTTTGGTTTGGCGAATCTCAGCCTGACGGTCGCGTCGATCCACTCGAGCGTGATCCCGATCTGGGCGCCGGCTGGTCTCGCCTTCGCCGCCGTCCTCTTGTGCGGAATTCGCGTGTGGCCGGCGATTTTTGCAGCGGCATATGTGGCGGGCGTACCCACCGACCTCGTCAATGAGAGCGCCGTCGACTCCATTCCGATGTCCTTGGTCGTCGCAACGGGCAGCACTCTGGCGCCAGTCGTTGGCGGGTACCTGGTCAGCATCTGGTGCGGCGGCCGCAACACTTTCGATACGCCGGCCGGCGTTGCGAAATTCGTCTTGGTCGTTCTCGCCACGACGATGATCAGCGCCACTGCCGGGATCGGTGGCTTATCGCTTGCCGGATACCTGGAATGGACCGGCATCATTGCCGCGTGGACGACGTGGTGGCTGCGCGACGCGGCCGGCGTCCTTGCGGTCGCCCCGGTCGTCGTGCTCTGGGCGCGTGGCGACTTTCGACCTTTCAATCTGAACACGGTGCTGGCGTCCGCCACCGTACTTGCCGCGGCGGGTATGGTGAGCGTTATTGCCTTCAGTCCGCTGATCGAGCAGACCGCGTTCAGGAGTGCGCTCGGATTCCTTGCCGTCGTGCCGTTGTTATGGGCGGCGCTGCGATGCGGACCACGAGACACTGCGACGACGGCGCTCATTCTTTCGGGGTTCGCCGCCTGGGGCGTGTTGGCCGGCAGTGGTCCCTTCTTGGCCGCCACTTTCATCGAATCGTTCCTGCTGTTCGTCACGTTCACGATCGGCGTTTCGATCGCCGGCCTTGCGGTGAGCGCTGATGTGGCGGCGAGACGACGCCTCGAAGGCAAGCTGCGCCAGCAGGAGCAAATTCTGCGCACCATGTTCAGTCAGGCGATCGTGGGCATCGCCCAAATCGACATGGCGGGACGCTTTAGCCTGGTCAACAATCGGCTCTGCGAGATCGTTCGGCGTCCGGCGCCGCAACTGCTGCAGATGCGGATCGAAGATCTCGCCGTCCCGGAAGATGCCCCCTACCTGCGAGATCTGCTGCAACAGGCCGTTCAGACCGGCGAGGGTTTCGCCATTGAGCTCAGGCACGTGCTGCCCGACGGCTCGCGTCTGTGGCTGCGCACCAGCGTTTCCGCCACCACCGATCAAAGCGGCGCTGTGCGCCACCTCATGGGTGTGGTGGAGGATGTCACTGCCCGTCGCAAGACCGAAGAAGGTCTGCAGCGTGCGCATGATGACATGCGGAAAGCGGCGCAAGAACGGGCCGTGCGTCTCACCAAGGCCACCGAACTTCTTAATACCGAAGTCGAGCAGCGGAAACGGATCGAAGCCGCGCTCCAGCACGACATCGCCGAGCGCCGCAAGACGCAAGAGGCGTTGATGGAAAGCGAATGGCGCTTTCGGATGGTCATCCAAGGCGTTACCGACTACGCGATCTTCATGCTCGACAAGGACGGCCACATCACCAACTGGAACATGGGTGCGCAGCGCATCCACCAGTACACGGCGACGGAAATCGTCGGCGAGCATTTCGGTCGCTTCTATTCCGAGGAGGAGCAACAGCGCGGCGAGCCGGCGCGTGCCCTCCAAGTCGCTGCATACGAGGGCAAATGCGCGGTCGAGGGCTGGCGGGTGCGGCGGGACAAGAGCCTGTTCTGGGCGAGCGTGGTGATCGAGGCGGTCCGCGACGAGGTGGGCACGCTCGCCGGTTTTGTGAAGATCACGCGCGACATCACAGAGCGACGGGAAGCGCAGGCATCGCTGGAGCGGGCTCAGGAGCAGCTCGCGCAGTCACAGAAGATGGAGGCCCTCGGCCAGCTGACCGGGAGCATCGCGCACGATTTCAACAATCTGCTGATGATCGTCAGTGGCCATGCCCAGCTCCTGCGCCGCCGGCTCACCGATCCCAAGCACCTACAGGCCATTGACGCGGTCCACTCGGCGGCCAATCGCGGCGAGAGCTTGACGCGCCAGCTGCTGGCATTCTCACGACGCCAGCCGCTCAACCCGGTGGTCACCGACCTCAAGGAGCGGGTCGAGGCCGTGCATGAAATGCTGGTCGGCTCCCTGCGCGGAAACGTGCAGCTCAAATGCGATATCGCAGCGGACGTCTGGCCGGTCGAGGTAGACATTGCCGAGCTCGAACTCGCGCTGGTGAACGTCGCGGTTAATGCCCGCGATGCCATGCCAGGCGGAGGCTTCATCACGCTGTCGGCGCGAAACATCGCCTTGAAGAAAAGCGACGGGATCGATCAGCTGGAAGGCGACTTCGTTGCCCTCGCAATGACGGATACGGGTGTGGGTATCGCGCCCGATGTGCTGCCGAGAATCTTCGAGCCGTTCTTCACGACCAAGGCGCTCGGCAAAGGCACCGGTCTTGGGCTGGCCCAGGTCTACGGCTTTTCCCATCAATCGGGAGGAACCGTCGTTGCGACCAGCGCGGTCGGCAGCGGCACAGCGATCACCATCTATCTGCCGCGCCGGCACGCGGCGCTGGTCAAGGCTGTGGAGGCCCCTCCCACGCAGCCGATCGTGCCGGGGCAGGGGACCGTTCTTGTCGTCGAGGACAACGCCGAGGTCGCAGATGTCACGGCCTCCCTCATCGAGCAACTTGGCTATCAGACCTTGCGCGCGGAAAACGCCACCGATGCGCTGAACAGGCTGCAACGCGGGGACAAGATCGACCTCGTCCTCAGCGACGTCGTCATGCCCGGCGGCATGAACGGTATCGCGCTCGCTCAGGAAATCGGCAACCACTATCCACAGATCCCGGTGCTCCTCACCAGCGGGTACAGCGACGTCGTGCAGTCGGCGCAGTCGAAGTTCGCGATATTGCGCAAGCCGTTCCAGTTGCCGGTTCTGGAAAAGTCCGTGCGCGAGGCCCTGGAACGGGGAGCCGCGCGGGACGGCGGCGATCGCGTCCTGCAATTCTCACGATGGCGCGGTTCGACCGCACGAGAGTGAGCACTCGGGCATCAGGGCCGGATCCCAAAGAGAGCCGATTGCCGTTTATCGAGAGCGCTGGAATGCATCCTCGCAATAAAGAATTCGGGTGCGACCCGTCGCGGAGCAGGCAAATCTCAGCGCGGCCTCAATTGATTCGGTCCCGAAATTTGGGAAAAACGTCGAGGCGTTCGGTCAGCACGCCGGCCGTGGGGGATAGGCGCCGACTCACGCTGGCGAACAACTCCGCAGTTTCCAGGGTCAGGCGCCCGAATTTGAAGGGATTGTGGCGGGCGCCATCGAGATGCCATAGGTCCGGCTCATATTTTGTGCGGCCCGTCAGGGGAAGCAGGCCGGCCACCAGAACGAGCAGCGCTCAGCGGCACCAAAACTCGACTTGGGGCAGAGGATATACTCGAAAACACAAGGCCGGGGCCGGCGGCGAGGTGGAAAGGCCGTTGACCATCTTCGCCTTCTAAGGCTATTGATTGGCATCTTGTAAAGAATTCATAACCGAAAAGGCAGGCTTGGACTACACGGACGGAATGGGAGTTGGATGTCGACTAGGGGGGACGTAGTCGCAGTCACCTGTCTCGCGCTTGAGGCCCGCATTGCGCTCGGGCCGGGCGTGTCGGTGATTTGCACTCACGCGTCGAAACTCGTCGCTGCCCTCGAGCGGGCGGCCAAGCGCGGCGCTTCGGGTATCATCAGCTTCGGCATCGCCGGCGGACTCGCGCCCCATCTCGCTGCGGGCGACTGGGTGGTCGGCTCCGGCGTGCGGACCGAGGAGGAATGCTTTCCGACCGATCGCGCGTGGGCGCGGGCGCTGCTGGCCGCGCTCCCCGGAGCGGTGCATGCTGAGATCATCGGGGCGGATGCGCCCGTCGCACATCCCACGGAAAAGCGCCGGCTTCACGCGCAGACGGGCGCGGTCGCGGTCGACAACGAATCGCACGTTGCGGCCAGAATTGCGGCCGCCTACCGGATTCCATTTGCCGCCTGTCGCGCGGTCATCGATCCCGCACACAGCGAGCTTCCGCCGGCCGCCGTCACCGGCTTGCGGCACGACGGCACAGCGGATGTTCTCGCTGTATTTCGCTCGGTCGTGCGCCAGCCCAGCCAGCTCCCGGCGCTCGCCCGTACCGCGCTCGAGGCGCGCACTGCCGGGGCGGCTTTGCGCCGGGGTCGGCGTTTGCTCGGTGTTGGCCTTGCCTTCCCTTATTTCAGAGAAGTAACGCTCGACGTGCCCGCTGCGGTCGAGGCGATCTGATCGGTATTGCCAGCGGCGAATCGGCTGCAGCGGCGGGTTGAATTATCGTAGAAATTATCGCGTAACGGTCCGGCAGCATCCGGCCTGCATTCTCTTTTCGCTCAGGACACCAAGCCCGCCGCGCGCGCTTGGGGGCGCTCAATGGGGCCTTCCGCTACTATCGGGACCATCGTTCTTGGCGGGGTAGCCTGCAGCCGGCAGGCAAGACGTAGCATCGACTTGCCGGAGCACTCGCGGCACTGCTGGGGAGGCAGCCGGTGTAATCGTGAGTGATGCGACGAGAGGGGTCTCAATGGTTGATGGGGCATTCCACGGAGTCTTTCCATACCTTGTCTCGCCTGTGAGTCCATCGGGCGATGTCATGAACGAGGTGCTGGATCGCCTCTGCAATGATCTTATCGCTGCCGGAGTGCATGGATTAACTCCGCTGGGATCGACCGGTGAATTCGCGTATCTGACTTGGCCCCAGCGCCGGCGCGTAGTCGAGGTTGTCGTCAAGGCTGCGCGCGGCCGCGTCCCGGTTGTTGCGGGGGTTGCGGCAACGACGATCGCGGATGCCGTCTTCCAGGCGCGTGAAATGCAGGAGCTGGGCTGCGACGGCATCCTCGCCATTCTCGAAGCATACTTTCCGATTTCCGATGAGGGCGTCCATTCGTACTTCAAGGCCATCGCGGAAGCTGTGACGCTGCCGGTGGTGCTTTACACCAATCCGAATTTTCAGCGCTCGGACCTTTCGCTTGCCGTGATCGATCGCCTGAGTCGCATCCCGAATATCCGCTATATCAAGGACGCTTCCTACAACACGGGGCGACTGCTCTCGATCATCAACGGTGCGGAGGGCAGAATGGGGGTGTTTTCGGCCTCGGCGCACATCCCCGCTTGCGTGATGTTGATCGGCGGGAAGGGATGGATGGCCGGACCTGCCTGCATCGTGCCGAAGCAGAGCGTGGACCTCTACGAGCGCTGTCGCCGGGGTGATTGGGATTCGGCTATGCAATTGCAACGGCAGCTCTGGCGCATCAACCAGGTGTTCGCGAAATATAATCTCGCCGCGTGTATCAAGGGCGGCCTCGAATTGCAGGGCTATGCTGTCGGCGCACCGTTGCCGCCGCAGCCGGCACTATCAGCGGAAGGCATCGAAGAGGTGCGCCTCGCCTTGACCGAACTCGGTGCGCTTTAGGTCGTCAGCCTGGCAGCGTCGATCAAAATTGACGGGGATCCGCCATACCGGCTGCTATCCGGTATCGCGGAGGTTGCTGCGAAGCGCCGTCTCCCGGGCGCCCAGCGGGAAATTGCTCTGATGATTGCAGTACCAAACGATACAATTCTTGCGTGCCGTGACATCACGGGATTAGCAACGCACGCCACTATGGCCCGGTCCGCTCGGAGAGCATTCGTCCGTGGTCCTTTCGCGGCCGCCCTAATCCGAGCAACGATGTTCCGATGTAGAGAGAATAAGCTGAGAGATGAGGTGGCTGGGGGACTAGGATTCGAACCTAGATTAACGGAGTCAGAGTCCGCTGTTCTACCATTGAACTATCCCCCAATTTCGAATGATTTCAATAATTTAGAAAAACTGGCGAACCTTTCAGGATATCGAGGCGGATCGCCCGACCCCTCGGCATAACGCGAGCACATCTAGGGCATCTTGGCCAGCTTTCCAAGCATCAAAGAAAATCCGTTGGCGGCCTCCAACGCGGGATTGGCTCTCGGCGCCCGACCGACCCTTGCTGGACCTGCCTCCGGTCGCCGGCTCGCGTTTCGCCCGGAACCTTGGGGCGCAGGGCACGTTGGTATCCCGAGCTTCCCAATCAGGAGAACGACATGGATAAGGACAGGATCAAGGGCTCCGCGGAGCAAGCCAAAGGCAAGGTCAAGGAATGGGCCGGCAAGATCACCGGCGACAGCAAGACCGAAGCGGAAGGCAAGGCCGATCAGGTGAAGGGCAAGGTCCAGAATACGATCGGCGGAATCAAAGACACGGTGCGCGGGGAATAAAGGCTAACTTCGATCTCTATTCTGGAGCCCCGCAAGGGGCTCTTTTTTTGGCCGGCGCGTTGTTACCGCTAGCCGCACCGCTTGTCGTGAGCCACTCATCGCTTGAGCTTGATCGTGTACGACATGGCACCGGCTCCGCAGCAGGGGCAGCTCATGGCGATCAGGATGTTCTGCTTCTCCTCCTCGTTGAGGTCGGCTCGGGCGAGCATCTGTCTCGTCTGCTGCTGGAACAAGTCATGGAGCGAGAGCCCGCTGTACGAGATCTGATCCTCAGACGTCTGCTCATCAGCAGGCTCGGGGGCTCCTGCTGACTGATGGCCCGCGGCGGACTTGGCGCCGCGTGTCTTGGCTCCGCGCGTCTTGTCCGCCCGTGTCTTGGCCGACGGTGTCTTGCGATTGGTCATCTGGGAACCTCGGATGGACGGGCATGCTTCCCCACGAGCCGCGCATCAGGCGCAGGTGTTGACCAGCGTCCCGACCCCTTCGACCCACACCTTCACCACATCTCCGGGCTGCAGGAATTCCTTGCGCGCTAGGCCGACGCCAGCGGGCGTGCCGGTCAGAATCAGGTCTCCCGGCTGCAATGTCACCCGCGTCGACAGGTGCGCAATCTGTTCGGCGAGCGTGAAGATCATCTTGCTGGTATGGGAATCCTGTTTGATCACGTCGTTGACCCACAGTTTGATGCCCACGTTTTGCGGGTCCGGAATGGTCTCCGCCGGCACGATCCACGGGCCCACCGGACATGCGTCCTCGAAGCATTTCTGACTGAGCCAGTCGTATTTGAATGGCGAGTTGTCGGCGATATGCGGCCGCTTGGTGAAGTCGCGTGCGGAGAGGTCGTTGGCGACCGTGTAGCCCGCGACATGGCCGAGTGCATTCTCGATCGAGACGTCCCTTGCGGGGCGACCAATCACCGCCGTCAGTTCCGCCTCCCAGTCCACCATCTTCGAATAGGCTGGCAGCTTCACCGTGCTGCCAGGAGGTGCCAGGCAATGCATAGCCTTGATGAAATGCCAGGGCTTGAGCCCGACGCTGTGCGGGTCGGGCTCCGGCTTGAGATTTTGCACCTGGGCCATTTCCATCATGTGGTCGGTGAAGTTCGCGCCGGCGCAGAAAATGCCCGCCGGGGTAGGCACAGGGGTCAAAAGCATCGTGGTCTCGAGCGGACGGCCATCGCTTTTTTTGGCGGCCGCGCTGGCATCCTGCAGCAACCCACGCGCAGTGTCCCAATCGCGCAGCACGTCTAGCATTGTCACGTAGGACGGCTGCCCCGTCGCGGCGGCGACGTCAAAGACCGCCTGGCCTATGACCAGTCCGGCGCGCGGTCCTTGCGGCGATTGATAGGTTACCAGCATGTACTGGGACATCGGAGACGGTCCTGTTCAAATCGATTGCGATTGCAGTGGGCCTGCCGCGCTCATTCCGGCTGCAGGCCGATTTCGTGGATGATTTTTCCCCATTGCTCGAGCTGCGTCCGCAGATAGGCGGCCGCCTGCTCCGGGGTGCCACCTTCAGCGTACATGCCCACGTCGCGCATACGCTTGGCGATCTCGACGTCTTTGAGCGCGGCATCCACTTCGCGGTTCATCCGCTGAATCACCTCGACCGGGGTTCCCGTCGGCGCCACCACCGCGAACCAGCCGATGAAGTCAAAGCCCGGCAAGGTTTCGGAAATGGCTGGCATGTTTTCGAAACCCGGCAAGCGCTTGAGCGAACTCACGCCCAGCGCACGCAACTGCCCTTGCTCCATGAGTGCCGCGGCCGAAGGCACTGCGAGCACGATGAGCTGCACGCGCCCGGCAAGCGCGTCCTGCGTGCCCTGTGGCATCGTGGCGTAGGGTACTTGGACGATAGTGGTGCCGGCACGCTTGTTGAACCAGGCGGTAAGCATCCCGGAGAAGTTTCTCTGGCCGTCGGTGGCCGCCAACAGCCTGCCTGGCTCAGCCTTGTCGAGGGCGATCAATTCCTGCAGCGTCTTTGCCGGAAGACCGGGATTTGCCAGCAGGAAAAACGGATTGCTTGCCACCATCGATACCGGCACGAAATCACGCGCGGGGTCGTACGGCAGCGACTTGAATGTATAGGGATTGGTCACGAGCGCGGCCGCCGTCGCGAAGAAGAAGGTGTAACCATCGGGCGCCGAACGGGCCGCGGTTTGGGCGCCGATGATGTTACCGCCGCCAGGCTTGTTGTCGACCACGACCTGCTGGCCGAGCGCGCGCGACAGCTTCTCAGCAATCAGGCGGCAAATGATATCGGGCGTTCCGCCCGCAGCCTGGGACACGATGAACTTGATCGGGCGCGCCGGCCAGCTTTGCGCCGCAACCTGGTCGGATGCCGCCAACAAGGCGAGCGCGCACGCCAATGCCCCAATCAGCCTGTGCACGAAACCTCCCGGAACTCTTCACAATCAGCGCGGCGGTTGACGACGCGCCTGACCGCCGGCTTGTAGGACGCACTTTTTCTGTCCTACAAGCGGCTCATGATACGATACGATCGTATCGTGTGGTAGACCTATAGGAACCGGGGAATGACGAGCAATCTGCCAGCACGCCCGCACGTGATCGATTTCCACGCCCACGTCATCGTGCCCGAGGTCTATGCGGTAGCGGCCGAGCACAATATTTTTTCCGAACTGCCGGTTGACCCAGGGGTCACCGACGAAATGCGAAACCAGATCAAGGGCCGTGCCGGCACAGTTCTGGCCCGGATGAGCGACGTCTCCGAGCGCATCGCAAAGATGGACGCGATGGGCGTGGACGTGCAGGTGCTGAGCGCAAGCCTCGTCCATCAGGGTCTCGACTGGGCCGACGCGCAAATCAGCTTGCGACTCGCGCGCATCACCAATGACTGGATCGCCAAGGCGGTCGCCGCGAATCCCGAGCGATTTGTCGGGCTCGGCACGCTGCCGCTCCACGTGCCGGCGCTCGCGGTGACCGAACTCGAACGATGCATGGGCGACCTACGACTCAAGGGCGTCGCTATCTCGACCATGGCGGGAACGATGGAGCTCGGTGACCCCCAACTGCGAGCGTTCTGGGCCAAGGCGGAAGCGCTCGGCGCCGTCGTCTATATTCATCCCGGCGGCAATCGCGATCGCCGCTTCAAGCGCTTTCATCTCTGGAACAGCGTTGGGCAGGCGTTCGAAGAGGCGATGGCGATTTCGTCGCTGATGTACGATGGCGTGCTGGAATCGTTTCCCAAGCTCAAAATCTGCATCTCCCACGGCGGTGGCTATATGCCTTTCTACATGGGCAGAATCGATCGCAACTACCTTGAAAAGGCCAACACCCGCGTCAACATGAGTACGCCTCCAATCGATTACCTGCGCATGCTTTATTTCGATTCCTGCGTGTACGAACGTGCGGTGCTGCAGCATCTGGTTGACAAAGTGGGGGCGGACCGGGTTCTGCTGGGATCGGATTATCCCGTGGGCGAGACCAAGCCGATCGAGTTTGTAACTGATACCGAGACGCTTTCGACCGCTCAAAAAGAGCGAATCCTGAGCACCAATGCAGCGGCGTTGCTTGGATTGGCAAATTAGCTGATCGGGCAGGGAATGCCTGTCCTCACGACTTGGTCAGCGCCAACGATTTCAGCATGGACGAACATCATGGACCAACGGCTTCTCAACCCAATCTCGACGCGTGAGCTCGAACGCCGCTGGGCAGCGGCGCGCAGGGAAATGGCCGAGCGCAAGATCGATGCGCTGGTCATGCAAAACAACAATGATTGGCTGGGCGGCAATGTCCGCTGGTTTACTGATACGCCGCTGAGCAACGGCTATCCCCGCAGCGTCATCTTCCCGGCCTCCGACCTGATGACCGTGGTCGACATGGGCGCGCGTGGCGCACGTCGCAAGGTCAACGGCGATGACGGGGTCAACCGCGGCGTGGGGGAGACGATCTTCACGCCGGCCTTCACCAGTGTTGCCTACACCGACGAATACCAAGCCGAACTGGTTGCTGAAGAGCTCAAGCGCGGCGGCTACCGCACCATCGGCTGGATCGGCAGCGGAGCGATGCCGTACAAGTTCGTGGCGCGTGTCGAGCGTGAGCTCCAAGGCAAGGCCAAATTCGTCGATGCGACCGAATTCGTCGACCACCTCAAGGCGATCAAGAGCGACGAGGAAAGAGCGCTGATACGGAAAGCGGCGGAGATGCAGGACGAGATTTTCGACCGCGTACTGAAGAAGATCCGGCCCGGCATGAGCGACAATGACGTTACCGCGCTAGCGCAATACGAAGGTCGGCTCCTCGGCAGCGAGCAGGGTCTGTTCCTCGGATCGTCGGCGCCGCTCGGCCAGGCGTCGCGCTTCATCGACCGGCACTTGCAGGCGCGTACGCTCAAGCCCGGCGAGCACTTCACCCTGCTGATCGAGAACAACGGTCCCGGCGGCTTCTATACCGAGATCGCCCGCACCATCGTGCTGGGCAAGGCCTCGAACGAGCTGATCGACGGCTTCGAATCAATGAAGGAGGCGCAAGCCAATACCCTACGTCTGCTCAAGCCGGGGGTATCTTGCGCCGAGGTCGCCGAGGGCCACGACGACTATATGCGCAAGCACGGCTTGCCAGCCGAACTTCGCCTCTATTGCCACGGCCAGGGCTACGACCTCGTGGAACGGCCGCTGGTTCGTGCCGACGAGACCATGAATATCCAGGAGAACATGAATCTTGCGGTTCATCCGGGATATGAGACACCGTCCATCTTCGCCGTGATTTGCGACAACTATTTCATCGAGGCCGGCGGCCCCGGTGCGTGCCTGCACAAGACCCCGAAGCAGGTGTTCGAAGTGTGATGGACGCGCCAATGGTTGATTTGTCGTGCCGTTTGGCGCGAACCATGCCGGCGCCCGGCAAGCGCGGTGCCGTTCCCTCGCAACGTTCGATCCCTGTGCTCCTCACCGCAAGCACGCGGGGCCCAGGACTGGATCGCGCATCATGAAGATCGATGTGCTAAGTGTCGGCTCGTTCCCCGAGGCGACGAATGCCGAACTTGCGAGCCGGTTCGCAGTGACACATCACTTCAACCGTCCCCGGCCCGACGCATTGAGTGCCGAGCTCAAGGGACGCGTCCGCGCCATCGCCACCGAGGCCAATCGCGGTGCCGACCGTGCGCTGATCGCCGCGCTGCCGAAGCTTGAAGTCATTTCGGTCTTCGGTGTCGGAACCGACTCCGTCGATCTCGATGCCGCGCGTGAGCGCAACATCCCTGTGACCAATACCCCCGACATTCTGACCGCGGAAGTGGCGGACCTCGCGATCGGCCTGATGCTGGCGTCGGCGCGGCAGATCTTGTTTGCCGATCGTTATGTGCGCGACGGGAGTTGGAGGAACAAGGGCCCGATCCCACTAGGGCGCAGCGTCGGCGGCAAGACCATGGGCGTGCTCGGGCTCGGCGGCATCGGCCGCGCGATTGCCGATCGCGGGGACGCCTTCCGCATGCGCGTGATCTACAGCGGCCCGCGGCGCAAACCCGAAGCCCCTTACGAATATGTGCCGGACGTTGTCGATCTGGCGCGGCAGAGCGATTACCTGCTGGTCGCCTGCAAGGGCGGGTCGGAGACACGTCACCTCGTCTCGGCTGCCGTAATCGATGCCCTGGGCCCGACTGGCACGCTCGTCAATGTTGCGCGCGGCAGCGTAGTCGACGAGCCCGCGCTTATTGCGGCGCTCGCCGACGGCCGTCTGGGATATGCAGCGCTCGACGTGTTCGAGAGCGAGCCTAATCCCTCGCCTGCGCTGCTCCAACTCCCCAATGTGATCGTACAGCCGCATCAAGGCAGCGCCACCGTCGAGACCCGGACCGCGATCGGACAGCTCATGATCGACAACCTCAGCGCCCATTTTGCGCGCAAGCCGTTGCTGACGCCGGTTTAGGCCGTATATCCGGCGCGCAAAGCGGTTGATGATCACGGCGCGACTGCAACACGCACTCCCCACGACGCCTGATTCCGTGAGCCGACCGGACGTAGCAATTGCCGGCCAGAATACGGCGGGTCATTTGGCGGTAAAGCAGCGCGCGCCGTCATTGTTCGCAGAGAGCGAACAGTCCGTTCGAGACGCGGCACGTTATCAACGCCCCTGGCGCTCCTATCTGCCCGAGGTGCGAGCGGCGCAGGCCTTCGGACCGGGTGCTGAGAGTAGCTTGGCACTTGGCGCGTCCGACTTGGGCGCAACCGGCTTGTACATCCGCCTTGGGCACATAGAGAATGGAGATAGCGCTATGAAATCAGCAGCGATGAGGTTCCTGGCCGCGCTTGGGATCGCCAGTGCGCTCGTCATGTCCGCAACAAGCGTATCGTTCGCGCAGCGGAATACCAACTGCATCCCCCACTACGACAGTTCGGGCGCGCAAACGGCGCCGTATTGCTGAAGATCGACAGCGGTTTGCTCACGCGTTCGTGTGCAGCGCGACTAGTTACAAACGGGGCCGGCTTTCAGGCTGGGCCCCGCTTGTTGTGAGGCGGTCGGCCCTTCCTCATTTACTTTCTGTTTACATTTTGCGGCGGCCGTGCGCGTAAGGAGCGCGATTGTTCTATTTCCGCGAAAGGTCTGTTCGCGGTGTGGCCGGTTATAAAGACCGGCTTTCAACCCATTTCTGCAGTCCAACAAAGTGGATCGACGAGCCGCGGTTACCCTCCGGCCAATCGTTCCTTGGAGCAATTCAATAGGAACAAGTCATGAGCGAGCAAACTTGGTCGCAAGACAGAATCGGCCGCGGCGCGGCTGCGGTCTTGCTCGCGGCTGCGATGCTGATTCCGACGGCGGCCGGAGCGCAGCCCATTGAGGGCAGTTCTACCCGCGGTGCGGCTCATCAAGTCGTCAGCTTTGGAATTCCCGATGAGGGACCGCGGGTCGAAGAATTGGACCCCACCGATGATGGTTTTATCATCATCGAGTGCATCGGCTTCGCGGGGGCCGCTCTCAACGCAAGAGAGCCACAAGGTGGCTTCTGGATGCGAACGGTGGCCGTGCCGCAGTTCCCGCTTGGTCCTTCGGCATGCTCGCCCCAAGAGCATAAGCGGGCGTGAGTCGCCGTGTTTGGCCGCGCCGCGGTCACCGTTTTGTCACGATGATCCCGCTCCAACGTTGATCTTGATTCGAGAAGGCGTTGAGGCGGTTCTCGACGACGCTCGACACTCAAACGTGAGTAAACGTGATCAGGAGCAACTTGATATGGTGAAAATTCCGGAACATGTCGGCCCGGTGCAGATCGGGTGATTGCATGGACCGGATGACCAGCATGACCACCTTCGTGAAGGTGGTCGAGAGCGAAGGCTTCTCCGCGGCTGCGCGGGCGCTCGGCATATCCCCCAGCATGGCGACGACCCACGTTCGGGCGCTTGAGGAGCGGCTCGGAGTGCGACTCCTCAATCGCAGCACCCGTCGCGTGAGCCTGACCGAGGCGGGCCAAATCTACTATGACCGCTGCTTGCAGATTCTCGCGGAAGTGGAGGATGCCGAACGGGTGGCCCAGGCATTGCAATCGACGCCGCGGGGCACGTTGCGCCTCAACACGTCGGTGGCAATTCCGCCGTTCCTCGCTCCCGTGATCGCCGAGTTCGTTACGCTCTATCCCGACGTGTCGATCAACATGACGATGACCGACCGGATGATTGATCTGGTGGAAGAGGGGTTCGATCTCGCGGTCCGAAATATGCTGATTCCGGATTCGAGTCTGATCGTTCGCCGCGTGGCGACTTATCGATTTGTCGTATGTGGAGCACCCGGCTATTTCGCCGCCCGCGGAATGCCGAAACAGCCGGCCGACCTGGTGCACCATAATTGCCTGATCTATTCCCATTCGGCGTGGGGTCACGAATGGCGTTTCGCAGGACCGGACGGCGAGCAGTCGATCAGCGTGTCGGGCAACTTGCAGGCCAACAGCGACAATGCGTTACGCTTAGCCGCCGTTCATGGGCAGGGACTCGCGCTGGCGCCGACCTTTCTGGTCGCCGACGAAATCAAGTCCGGCCGTCTGGTTCCGGTTCTGGGCCGGTTCTTGCAGACCGATCATGCGATCAATGCCATTTACCCTCATCGCCAGCACCTTTCGGCCAAGGTTCGCAGCTTTATCGATCTGCTGGCGAAACACTTTCGTGACGATCCCGCCTGGGCCGACCCGAGCACATCACGCTGGACCGCCGAACACCGCTTGGATGGCGTCCCGGTCGAGCGTCGCCTTGCCGTAGGCGCGGATGCGCCCTCGGCTCCCTTCCGTTGACCGCCCGGTGTAAGGCTCGGCCGTACGGGCCGACGTGAGCGCCCATCGAGGCTTTGCCGCGTCGGGGGATTTCGCTAGCTTGCGGCGTCGAAGGCGGCGGGCGGGGAGGGGCAGCGGGCCATGGCGCAGGCACAAATCGTCATTACAGGCGTGAGCCACCTCTATCGACCGCCCAGTGGGCGGCCGGTGCTCGCACTCGAGGACGTCTCGCTCGATGTTGGCGTCCGCGAGTTCGTCGCGCTGCTGGGACCTTCCGGCTGCGGCAAGTCGACGCTGCTGTATCTCATTGGCGGCTTCCTCCCCACCGAAACCGGCAAGATTCTCGTCGAGGGCACGCCAGTGGGCGCACCGGGTCCCGATCGCGGCATCGTCTTTCAGCATTTTGCGCTGTTTCCATGGAAGACGGTGCGCGCCAACATCCTGTATGGCCTGGAGCGCATGGGGCTTCGCCGTGATGAACGCGAGAAGCGGGCGCAGTCGTTCATCGATCTCGTGGGGCTGGGCGGATTCGAAGACAGCTACCCCTCGCAGCTGTCAGGCGGCATGAGGCAGCGCACTGCGATCGCGCGCACGCTCGCCTTCGATCCGAAGATTCTGCTCATGGACGAGCCTTTCGGCGCGCTCGATGCCCAGACCCGAAGCCTCATGCAATCTGAGCTGTTGAGCATCTGGCAGCGTACCCCGAAGACCGTGATCTTCGTGACCCACGACGTCCAGGAGGCGGTCTATCTCGCCGACCGTGTGGCCGTGATGTCGGCGCGGCCGGGCCGCATCAAGGCAATCGTCGACACGAAATTCGACAAAAGCGACCCCGCCATCTTCAAGAACAAAGGTTTCATCGACAAGGTCGACGAGATCTGGAATCTGGTGCGGATCGAAGCGATCAAGGCCCAGGGGGGCCGGGCATCGTGAGACATCAATCGAGCCGAACTCGCGTGAAGCGACGGCATCGCGCCCGGCGATCTTCCGTTTCCGCTTGCTCGGGGTGCCCCCTATGAAAGCGGCGCTCCTTCGCTATCTTCCGCTTCTGTTGCTCGCACTTGCATGGGAAGTCGGCGCCAGGACCGGCCTCGTGTCCACCCTTGCCTTGCCGCCGCTGAGCACGGTCGCGGCGGCCTGGATCGAACTCCTCAAGGACGGAGAGCTCATCACAAACGGCGCCGCTTCGCTGTGGCGCGCAGGGGCTGGGCTCTTTCTGTCGATTGTGATCGGCGCCGCGCTCGGGATCGTCATGGCCTGGTGGCGGCCGGTGAACGTGCTGCTCAGCCCCTTGGTGGAGATGTTCTATCCGATGCCGAAATCGGCGCTGATCCCGGTGACGGTGTTGTGGCTGGGCTTCGGCAACGGCTCGAAAATCCTGCTGATCTTCCTCGGCTGCATGCTGCCGGTGACGCTTGGCGCATTCAATGGCGCGCGCTCGAGCGAGCAGGTGCTCGTATGGTCCGCCCGCAGCATGGGCGCAAATCGGCTGCGGATGTTGTGGGACGTGGTGGTGCCGAGCGCGATGCCCGAACTGCTCAATGGCATCCGCACCGCGCTGGCCCTGTCGTTCATCCTGCTCGTCAGCTCTGAATTGATCGCGGCGCGGGAGGGGTTGGGTTATCTCATCGGCTTCCTCGGCGCCAGCGGCACCTATGACGCGATGTTCGCCGTCGTCCTGACGGTTGCGCTGCTGGGATTCATCGCCGACCGCATCTATCTCGTTCTCATGCAAAGGATGCTGCGGTGGCAGGCGTAGCGGACGACGTGCCGGGAGGGCCCCTGGCTGAATTGGAGGGCGAGCCTCTGCCGCCTGCCTATCGGTGGCTGCGCACGGCGGGCTGGGGCGTTGCGCGCGTGTTTTCAATTCTTGCGCTCGCGGTCGCCTGGGAGGTCGCGGCACGCTCCGGAGCTTTCACGCCATATATGCTCCCGTCACTGAGTGCCGTGCTGGAGCGCATCTGGACCGATTTGATCCATGGCGAGCTCCTCCTCAACACCGGTGTCACGCTCTATCGCGCTTTGACGGGCTTCTTGATCGGCGCTGTTGCCGGCATCGTTCTGGGCATGGCCATTTCCCGCAATGCTTTTGCGAACTGGTTCTTCGATCCGATCATCTCCGTCGGCTTCCCGATGCCGAAGATCGCGTTCCTGCCGGTGGTGATCCTGTGGCTTGGCGTCTACGACCTGTCGAAGATCACGATGATCTCCGTGGAAGCGATCTTCCCCGTCGTCACCGCGACGATCATCGGCATCCGCGGCGTCGAGCGTGAGCTGTTGTGGTCCGCGCGCAACATGGGGGCAGGCGAGCGGGAGTTGTTGTGGCAGATCGCCTTGCCGGCGGCGTTGCCTCAGATCATCACCGGGCTGCAAGTCGCATTGCCGATCGCGCTGATCGTGGCGATTGTCACCGAGATGTTCATGGGCGGATATGGGCTCGGCGGTGCCATGAACACCGCCTCCCGCTTCGCCGATTCGCGCGGCGTCTTTGCCGGCATCGTGGAGATCGCAGTCGTTGGTTATGCCCTGGTCAAGATCATGAGTCTCGTACGCCGCCGTCTGCTGTTATGGCATCAGGAAGCGGTCGCGCCGAGCACCGTGTAGAGGTCAAAACTCGAAGCGAGCAGCGCCTCACCCAACCTTGAGGTTGTCTGCCGATTCCTTGCCGCGGTTACTCACGACTTCGTATTGGACGATTTGTCCCTCGTTGAGGGTGCTCAATCCTGCGCGCTCGACAGCGGAAATGTGCACAAACACATCCTTGCCGCCGCCCTGGGGTTGAATGAATCCGTAGCCCTTGGTCGGATTGAACCACTTCACGGTTCCCGTCGCCATCGTCCGTCTCCTTGCGTTGTGTGCTCGCGTGAGCCACCGGGCGTACCGCCCGATACTGTCGCCCCGAGTTTTGGGAAATGACTTGAGAGCGGCCCAAACCCGGGAGCTGAGCAAGGCAGACCGAAAACCAGGTACCTTCACTTTTACGATTGACGCGGAAATGGGTCAATGTTGTTGGCGTGCAGGCGCCGTCCCTTTGGACGCTCAGGGAATGTCCTTACCCATGTTTCTGTCGTTGGTGCCGTCGCCACCATCGAACCCGGCCGAAAGCAACGCCACCATTTGGAAGTCGGTGCTGTCCAGATGATACGAGCCTCTGCGGCCGCTTGCGTAGACTTTAGCCGCGGCAGCGTGAATCAGGTCGCGATTGGCATCGAAGGCGCCGAGCAGACCGAGCTCGTCGAGCCGCATTCCGGGCTGCACGCGTTTCAAAGCATCCTCGGTGACGAAAAACACAGCTTCCCTTGTGCTGTCATGGCCCCAGAACTGCACGGCACGCCGTGGGGCATCATAGAAACGGGTTTGATTCGGGAAGCTCAGCGCCATTGTTCAGGGGCCTTTCAAACTCGCAGCGTCGCGCGCGGTTTCATGTGAGCGCCTCGAATCGACGAGTCGAGGTGCAAGACGGTAGCATAGATGCGCTGATCGGCGCCGAGGGCGATGGTGTCTTTGTCGCGAAGTACGCGACCTTCAAAAGCATGCAGCCGAGCTCCGTCCGTCGAAGCCCGTCAAGCTATGAAAATAGTTTAGTCAGGGCATATTGCCACGCCTATCCGCGCCGATTTGGGGTAGTCTGGCATCCGTTGATCCATGGGAGGATGAGCGATGCTCTGGAATATGATGTCACAAGGGCGCCAAGCTTTCATCGAGTGGCGCCAGAAGAAGACGCTCCGCGACATGTTGAATGATCCGCGGTCGGCAAAGGGGTGCAGATCGATTGGACAGCTCGAAAAGGGAATTGCCGCCGATCGCGCAACGACGGAGCGCCTGCTCCTCACCATCGGTGCGAGAAGGACGGAAACATCCGAACAATGGACATTGGCTCCGGCCGGGACCGCATGACGCCTGTCTTATTGCCGGGACGCGGCGTCGCGCCGTAGTGGACTAAGGTTGGTGGGGGCGATGGTCCCCACCTTCCGCGTTGCGCCGCGGCGATAACTGCCCGCACTCTATTTGCCGACGGTCCATGATGCGAAGCCGGCGCCGACGAGCGTCTCCGGGCTGGGAAAGTAGTCGATCAATTCGAAACCCTTGCTGCCCGCCGCCGCGTGCGCGATCACCCAGTCGCGGATCTCATGCGCGCCATTGCCGGTGCGGGGGAGTGCATGCGTGAGAAACGCTGCCAGCCGCTCCTCCTGCCCGTCTTCGAAGTGCTTGATGCAGTTGTGATCGAACTCCTCATCGATCCAGCCCATTGTCGACTCCCCGATCGAATGGCTCAGCCCCCCGGTGCCGAGGACGGCGATCCGCAACGGCTCGGGATAGCTCTCGATCGCCCGCCGCAGCAGCCGGCCCCATGCGAGGCAGCGCCGGATGCTTGGCATCGGCTCCTCGAGGTCGTTGACGATCAAGGGCACGATCGGCAGTTGAATATCCACCCCGATGCGCCAGAGCGGGATGCAGGTGCCGTGGTCGAGCTTGAGCCGGTGCGAGAGCGCGGGTTCGAAGTCGCCGTCGAGCGCGGTTTCAAGCAGATGGCGCCCGAACGCCGCGTGTCCCTTGAGCCGCTGGTGCGGGAACACTTTCTTCATGAACGGCTCGGGCGGCCCGTCGTGTTCTTCACCGATCCCGATGCACACCGCCGGAAGGTTGCTGATGAAGAAATTGACCCAATGATCGGGCGAGATCACGACCAGCAGGTCGGGTCGGCAAGCCTTGAGCCGTCGCCCGATCTCGTCGAACCCGGCTGCAAGCTTGTTGCGATGGCCGGTCGGCATCGTTTCCCAATCGCGCGCGATGATCGGGCCGTGGCTGGCCGCGAAAACTCCGACGAGATCAGCCATGGGCGGCCTCTTTCCGTTGCTGGAGGGCGTGCAGGCGCGCCATGAACTCGGACTCCGGCATGCCACGGATCTGGAAGTAGAACCGCAGCAGATAGGCGTTGACGCGCGGCGCGATCGTACCGACGTCGTCTTCGAGCAGCGCCTTGCGGATTTCCGGTTTGATTTCATAACGGCCGATGACGGCGGCCATGTCGGAGCGGAACTCCGCGGCCAGCTTCCCATCGTGCTGGAGATCGAAAAACAGCTTGCTCAGCCAGTAGTCCGTCATCGACGTTCCCTTTTGTCCGCCCGTGCCAACTATCCCGCATCCATCTTACAGCGTTTCTCGCCGAAATGGAGGCCGGCTCCCGGCAGGGCGCTTCAGTCGGAGGTGGGGTCCGCAGGAGAAACAACCGTAAACTTGAAGCCGGTGCCTTTCACCTGCTCGACCAGACTGCTCAATTCCGCAGGAGACACTTTTTCGTCGCTGCAAATTATGATCTGGGCATTCTTGTCGTTGTTCGTTGTCGTATAGATCGCGCGCTCCAATCCCGCCCTCTGAACCGACGAGCCGTTCAGCGTCAGCGTTAGATCGGCCTGCAGATTGAGGTAAAACCGCCGCTCGCCGGAAGCAACCTGCTGCCTGAAGCGAACTGGAACAGTAAGGGTCACGTGAGGGCCGCCGACGCCCTTGGGCGGTGGAGGATACGGATGTCCACGCTTGACCATCGCAAGCGCCTCAGCGTCGAACGCCGGAACGTTCGAGCTTTCCGCGATTTCGCTTGCAATCAGGTTGCCTGCGCGGTCGATGAGAAAGGATATCTTCACCAGGCCTTCGCGACATTGAGCGCGCGCGGGAAATGCCATGCTTCGGGTGATGCGGTCGACCATCTGGCTGCGCCAGTCGGCGAGTCCCGCGGCTGCGTCCTCGTTCGGTGACGTCATCGGAGGCGTGGCATTGTTCGGACCGGCTGCACCCGCAGGCGCATTTTGGGCCGCGGCCAGATGCGTCGCTGCGATGGAGCAGAAGACCACGGCGGAGAAGCCCCGTCTCAACTGCAGGCGTCGCGTGGCGCTCGTTTTCATGGGACATATCCCCCGACCGGATGCGAGGTCCACTCTATCCAGACGTTCGCGATGCCCGCGCGCGAACGGACCGAACCGAACGGACTCGCT
>Ga0207688_10000307_pt1 | contig 22498 bp, 16 predicted proteins | sample KBSMiscanthusM4_FD_184296 | JGI IMG/M metagenome (GOLD analysis project Ga0207688, IMG submission 184296) | Miscanthus rhizosphere microbial communities from Kellogg Biological Station, Michigan, USA - M4 (SPAdes) (version 2) | ecosystem: Host-associated > Plants > Roots > Rhizosphere ...
GCTGCCGTACGGCAAATTCGTGCACGGGCTGTATCGGGTGCTGGCGCTGATTCGGTATCACGGGGAACATTAGCGACCGGAGACTTCGGAGGTGCCGGATCGACACGGAGTAACGGAGCAACGGAGTTCTAACGGAGGGAGCGCCAAGCCGGTGAGGCCGGCCATTCGGCCGCGAAGCGCGTCACCGGCATGGCGCCTCCGTTCGTCCTCCGTGTCTCTGTTGCTCCGTGTCGAACCGTTTCCTCCGACGTCTCCGTTGACGTCAGTTCTCAGGAGCCCCGTCGATATTTCCCTGCACCGGGCGACGCTTGCGGACGATGCCCTTCTTGAGATCTTCTTCGAGTGCGCGGTCCTCGGCGCGTTCGGCGCTCATGATGTATTTGATGGCGCCGTTGCCCTCGTGGCATTCGTACGGCAGCGGCTTGAAGCCTGGCGGCGAAATCAGCGGAATGGCCACCGTCCACGACTTCGTGTAGGTCTTTGGATCGTCGATCGTCATGTCGTACAGCAGGACGCTGTCGGCGATCCGCGTGAAGTGTTCTGTCAGGCGCATGCCTTCGCTGTGGCGCAGCCCGTTGCCGTTGCCTCCCTGGACGCCCGTCCGATCGGTGAAGTTCGTGGTCTCGATCACGAGCGTATCGCCCTGCCAACCTCCCCGAGAATCGCCGAGATACTGCCGGATGCCGGACGCGATGTGGTGCCGGCCGTCAACCGGGACGATGCGCGTGTCGTGAATCATCTCGTAGCTGATCACGAACTGATCGGGCGTTTGCAGGATGACGTTGCCGTTGCCGTAAGGCACGGGCATCACCGACCCGACGATGCCGCGCGTGATACAGCGGTCGTACAGGGTGAAGTCCTCGAAGGTGTTGAACGGTCCGTCACCAAAGCTTCCGCGATCGCGTGGCGCGCGCCGTGATTCGCCAAATGGCGTAATCGCCGGCATGCGTCCGTTGGCTGGGCTGACAATCAGAGATGTCAGTCGAAACGTCGTCTGGCCGCGCAGTGCCCGATCGCGCCCGCCGGTGTTGGCGCCCGAGGCGTTGTACGCGTTCTGCCGCGTTTGCTCCTCGCGTTTCACACGATCCGCGTATTCGTCTTCGGTGACGAACATCCGGGTGCCCTGGGCCGCGGGCCGCTCGCGCGGCACGCCATGGACGCTATCGCTCGTCCATGCGCCCGTGAAGTCCGGGTGACCCCACGCCGTGCGGGGTGCCTGCCAGCCGTCTTTTACCCCGATTTGGCGTTGGAGGATCCGCGCCAGAGCTCGATGTTTTTCGAGATTCCAGCCGTCTGTTGCGGTGAGATCGCTCTCGCTGAGGGAAGGCCCCTGGGCGATGAGGGGAGCCGAAACGAAGCCCGCTACTGCCAGGATTCCGGAGGCAATAACCGAGATGAGTGCCCGACGCGTCATGATGCCCTCCTGATTCTTCGTTCCCTCGAGGTGGCTCGGGACGACCCGAGCGATGTCGAGGGGCGAGGAACAACCGCGGCGTTGCCGGATTCTCGCTCAGTCGATCGGGTTCTTCAACCGGAATGAGCCGGCCGAATAGGCCTCGATACGTGCGCGTATACCTGATTTTGGGTAACGGAAATACAGGGTTCTGGCATTGCACTCTGGCGAGTCATAGATCTAGACTCCCGCTGGCCTTGAATCGGATCCCAATCTAAGGGTGTACCGGCCACTCTTTCGCTCAAGCTGATGAAGTTACCCAACCAAGCCGGTTGAAGGGCGGGTTGACGACATCGGCGGAAAGCGACCGCCATGCGTATCGTACGGAGCTGGGCAGTTTCCCTCGGGGTGGCACTGCTCATTCCCGTTGCTGCGTCTGCTCAATCAACCATCACTGGAGTCGTCACCGACACGTCGGGCGCGGTATTGCCCGGGGTGACGGTGGAGGCGGCAAGCGACGCGCTGATCGAGAAAGTTCGCGTCGACGTCAGTGACTCGTCGGGGCAGTACCGAATCCTCGATCTGCGTCCTGGTACCTACAAAGTCAGCTTCAAGCTGCCTGGGTTCAATACGTTCGTTCGCGACGGCCTCGTGCTGCCGGCCGACTTCGTGTCCACGGTCAACGCGGAACTGCGAGTCGGCACACTCGAAGAGACGGTGACGGTCACGGGGGAGAGCCCGATCGTCGACGTGCAGAGCACACGGCGTCAGACACAAATGAACACGGAGCTGATCGAGTCGCTTCCGACGGCGCAGGGATACGCGGCCATGGCGACGCTCATGCCCTCGTTCGTCATCTCCGGCGGCGGCAACAACAACGTGCAGCTCAGCACGGGCATGATCGTGTTCGGCGGACGTGGGGGGCGGGGTAATGAAGGCATTGCCCAGACCGACGGGCTCGGCACCGGCGCTGCAATCAACGGCGGTGGCGTCTCGGGCTACGGCCGGCTAGACACGACGCAGGAAGTCGTGATGACGAGCACCGGCGGCCTCGGCGACGTGGAAGTCGGCGGACCGGTCGTCAACCTCGTTCCGCGCACGGGCGGCAACACGTTCGAGAATCGCTTCCAGGCGTCCGGCCTGACGGGTGCGATGCAGGGAAGCAACTTCTCGGACGAACTGCGCGCCGCTGGATTGAGGACGCCGGCCGAGACGCGCTATCAGTGGGACTCCAGCCTGACCAACAGCGGACCGATCGTCCGCGACCGCTTGTGGTTCCTCTACGCGACGCGGTACCAAGGGAACGCGAGCACGATCCCGGGCATGTTCATCAACAAGAACGCCGGCGACAACAGTAAGTGGTTGTATGACCCGGACTTCAGCCGTCCGGCGCAGACGAGCGATGCCGGCACGATTACGCCGACGATGCGCCTGACGTGGCAGGTGTCGGCGAAGCACAAGATCGGCGTGTTCTGGGATGCCGGCTCGTTCAAGATCAACCGCGAGAACTATCCAGGCCAGGGCAATGCCACCAACGCGCCGGAGACTGGAGGCATTCAGCCGGGCAACGGCAGCTCGCGACTGCAGCAGATCAAGTGGACGGCGACGATGACGAGCAAGCTGCTGCTCGAGGCAGGGCTCGGCACGTATCAACAGAACTGGAATACTCGCGAACGCCCCGGCAACGATCGTGAACTGATTCGCGTCGTCGAGCAGTGCGCCAACGGATGCCCGAACAACGGCAACATTCAGAACCTCACGTATCGCGCGATGAACTGGAATGCCGACTGGATGTCGCCCAATCGCATGAACGCGTACGCGACGTATGTGACCGGCGCGCACAGCATAAAGGGTGGATACCAGGGTGTGCTCCACATCAACATGTCGAACCCGTTCACGAACAACTACAACCTGCAGTACCGGTTCAACAACGGTGTACCCAACCAGTTGACACAGAACCTGCTGCCGTACAGGACGGAAGAGCGTACCCGATACGATGCCTTGTTCATCCAGGATCAATGGACACGCGGCAAGATGACGATCCAGGGAGCGCTTCGCTACGACCACGCCTGGAGCTACTATCCGGCCCAGCAGATCGGCCCCACCCGCTTCCTGCCGCAAGGGTTGTACGTCCCGGACACCAAAGGCGTGCTCGGCTATCACGACATCAACCCGCGCGCCGGTTTCGCCTACGACCTGTTCGGCGATGGGAAGACGGCGCTGAAGTTCCACACCGGCCGCTATCTCGAAGCGGCGGTCAATGGCAACGGCAACTACTCCGAGCTTCGGCCCATCAATCGCATCAGCAACAGCGTCACGCGAACGTGGACCGACGCCAATGGCAACTACCAACCGGACTGCGATCTGATGAACGGACTCGCGCAGGACCTGCGCCCGAGTGGTGGTGACTTCTGCGGTGCGTGGAGCAACGCGAACTTCGGAAAAGAGGTGGCCGTCCTCTCCTATGACGAGCAGATCCTGAAGGGGTGGTACAACCGCCCGTCCGACTGGGCTGTCACCGCGACCATCCAGCAGGAAATCCTGCCTCGCATCTCCGTCGAAGTGGGGTACACGCGCCGCTGGCTCCAGAACTTCACCGTGACCGACAACCGCGCGGTGACGCCAGCCGATTTTGGAACGTTCAGCGTGACAGCGCCGAACGATCCGCGCCTTCCCGGCGGTGGCGGGTACGTCGTCTCGGGGTTGTACAACGTCAACCCGGACAAGTTCAGCGCCGTGGACAACTACCGAACATATGCGCCTGCGTATGGTGATGTGTCCCAGGTGTACAACGGCGTGGATGTGAACGTGAGCGCCCGTTTGCGGGGTGGCCTGCAAGTACAGGGGGGCACGAGCACCGGTCAGCAGGTGACTGACTCGTGCGGCGTGCGCGACGCACTCCCCGAACAGGTCTCGGGTGGCGCATCGTCGCAAGGCGGAATCCCGTATAACCCCACGAATCCGTACTGCCACTATGCACCCGGCGTCACGACCCGCGCGACGGCCGCCGGCTCGTACATCGTGCCCCGGGTCGACGTGCAGTTCGGGTTCGCATTCACGAGCAGCCCGGGCGTGCCACTCCAGGCCAACTGGGACGTGCCGAGCGCGATCGTCGCTCCCTCGCTTGGAAGGCCTCTGTCCGGGAACGCGCCCAACGTTTCGGTGAATCTCCTTGCGCCGGACCAGATGAAATCACCGCGAGTGAATATCCTCGACTTCCGCGCCGGCAAGATCCTGCGATTCGGAGGTACGCGGGCGAATATCGCGATCGATCTCTACAACATCCTGAACCTGGACACGGTGATCACGCAGAACTTCAACTACGTTCCAAATGGGGCGTGGCTGGTGCCGACGGAAGTGCTCACCGCGCGGACGGCGAAGCTGACACTGCAGTACGATTTTTAAAGCCACGAAGGACGCGAGGAACTAAAAGCCACGAAGCACACGAAGAACGCGAAAATCTTGGATTCCTTGCGTCGCGACCTTCGTGATCTTCGTGGCTGAATTCTTCGTGGTCTTCGTGACTACGTTCTGATTTGCTGCACCATCTCCAGAATCGCATCGATCACCGCTTGCGGATTGTCGAGCGGCACCCAATGACCGCAGTCAGGCGCGATGACGTGACGTCCTCGCCTCGATTGCTGCGCCAGCGCACGATCGAACGCGAGGCGCCGTTCATCGGCGGACGCTGAGGAGATCACGGTCAGCGGCAGGTCGCCGAAATCGCCGCGCGCTTCACGCAGCACTTCGGCCGCGCTCTGCTCGACGTGCTCGATTTGACTGCCGAGCGCTTCGAAGAACTGGGGCCGCGTCCACATCCCGCCGAGCAGGCGTCGTGCCTCGGGTGGCAGCTTCCAGATCGGCGCGAGGATCCCTTCGTCCTCACGTCGCAGCGTGCCGCGGCTCGCCAGCGCGACAAGTCCGCGCGCCGCCGACAGCGCACGGAGGTCGACGAGCAGCGAGACGATGCTGGCCACACCACTTCGTGCCGCGCCCGCGCCATATCGGCACAAGCGAACGCCGCGGCGGATCTGCGCCTGCTGCTCGGCGCCCGGTCTGGCCCATTCTTCGGGAATCGCCGGTTCGATCAGCACCATGCCGGCGACGTCCTCGGCATGGCGCGAGGCGAACAGGCGCATCACCAGCCCACCGAAGGAATGCCCGACTAGAACATACGGCGTGGGCACCTCAACGGTGCGCAGCAGTTGATGGAACTCATCGGCGATGCGCCCGGCTGTGCGCGGCATCGGACCGCCTTCGCTCCATCCGAACCCGGCACGGTCGTAGGCACACGCGCGCGTCACACCCGTAATCGCGGGTTGAACGAGGATCCAGCTCAGTGACGACGCACCGAGCGCGGCGTCGAAAATGACCGGAGGCGCACCGTGACCAGCGCAGTGAAGGTGCAGGCGATGTGTCCCGAGGTCAACGAGCCGCCCTGGTGGAGGAGCGATCTGGTTCTTCAAAGGTCTCTCGAGGCATTCTGCGGCCGGGTCTCGACTGGTTGCCGGGCTCTCCGAAGCTCAGTAGAGTAGCTCGGGCCGCATGCTCCTCGACCTGTTTGTGAAGTACGGATACGTCATGGTATTCGCGGCTGCCGTCTTCGAAGCAGATGCGACGCTGCTGGCGTCGACGTTTCTCGCCCATCGCGGCTATCTGGATTTCCGGCTCGTCATCGTGATCGTGGTCGCCGCAACCGTGACTGCCAACCAGGCCTATTTCTGGGTGGCGCGCGGCTACGGAAAGGCGCGAATCGCGGCGATGCGCTCACACCACCTCTACGGGCGCGCGATCGGGTGGCTCTCACGTTATCGCGTCGTGCTCGCGCTGGGCTCGCGCTTCATGTACGGGTTCCGAATCGCGATCCCGATGGCCTCTGGTGCCTCCGGGATGTCCCCGGTCGTCTTCACCGTCGTCGATCTGATCGGGGCCCTGGCGTGGGCGGGGATTGTCGGGTCTGCGGGCTACGCGCTCGGGCGCGTGCTCGATGTGCTCCTGAATGACCTGCGTCGGTACGAGTGGTGGATTGCGGCCGCGCTGTTCGTGATCGGGCTCGTCCTCGTCACGTGGGAACGTGCGCGCGCGCGGCGGCGCTTCGCGAAGGCGAACGCCAGCACTAGTTCGTTGGGCGAGGAGTGATCCCGGGGAGCTGGCTGCGGTGCGCGATGCGGAGCGCCGTCAGATCTGCAGGTTCGATTTTCAGTTGATTGAGAATGCGATGGATTTCGGTTTCCTCGGTCATGGAAATCGAGTCCTCGCTTGCCGCGACTGCGAACAGGCATCTGGCGAGCGCCAACTTCTCGTCGTAGGTCGCTTGCGCCGCGAACTCGCGCGCGACCTCGAAGTCAGCCGTGCCGCCGAAGAGCAGGTTGCTGGTCTTGGCCAGGCTCACGACGAGGATCGCTTGATTGGGCGTGATGCTGCCTGCCTCGAGCACGAGGCGCTCCATGGCCATCGTCTCTTTGGTGCTGACCTCCTGGTCCGCGTGCGCCACGCGGCCGAGGAGGTAGGCGAATCGCGCGAGAAAGCGCGCCCGCTCGGGCTCCAGCTGGTCGAGCGCCTTCACCAGTTCGCGCAGCGGTGACTCTTCCTCGGCCTCACGCGCGGCGAGCCCGAGCCACGACCATATGCTTCCCAGCACGTCTATCAGTTTACGGGGCTACCTTGTTGGGAGGCTTTGTCCGCACAGGCCTCCCGTAACAGCCGAGATCACTTCGCCGGTTTGATGTTCTGGTTGAAGCTGAACACGTTGCCCTTGTCGTACTTCTTCTTCACTTTCGTGAGCCGCGCGTAGTTCTTCCCGTACGTCGCCTTCACGCGATCCTCGCCCTCGTCCATCATGAAGTTCACGTACGCGCCGGGCGCGGAGTAGGGATGAAGCGCGTCCCAGTACTCTCTCGCCCAGGTGGTCAGCGCCTCTTTCTTCCCCGGGTCCTGATCGACGCCGACAATGACCGCGGCCCACGTGGCGTCGCGATACGCCCACGCGGTCGCCTTGTTCTTGACGCGCGCCGCCGCGCCGTTGACCGGATACATGTGCATCGTCGATTTCCACGTCGGGAGCTTGTGCGCGTGCTCGACGTGAAGGGCGATGGCTTCGTCGCTCAATTCGTGAACGAAGTCGGCCTTCCAGTACCACTGATCGCCGGGCGGATACAGCGGATCGAACATGCTCTGCATGACGGGATGTGGAATCGGCCCCACCATGTCCAACGCCGGGGTCTTGAATGCGCGGATCGGCTTGAACACCTTCGGGCCGCTCTTCAACGGTCCGGTGTAACACCAGACGACGCCGCACATCTTCTTGTTGTGCAGGTGCTCCGGGAACGGTGGGCCTGGCGGGACGGTGAGAAAAGCGAAGAACCCGTTCAGCTCCTTTGGCGCTTTCTTGATGAAGCGTCGATACCACTTCATCACCGCCGGCGCGTCGTCCAGCTCCCACAACATCGGACCAGCGTAGTTGGTGTGAACCGGATGTGCCTTGAACAGGAACGAGGTGACCACGCCAAAGTTGCCGCCGCCGCCACGGATGGCCCAGAACAGGTCGGAGTTCCCTTTCGGGCTGGCGGTGACGAACCGGCCGTCGGCAAGCACCATGTCGACCGCGAGTATGCTGTCGATGCTCAACCCGAAGTGCCGGGTGAGATGTCCGATTCCGCCCCCCAGAGTCAGGCCGCCGACACCCGTCGTGGAGATGATGCCCGCTGGAACAGCGAGCCCGAACGGATGTGTGGCGTGATCGACATCGCCCCACAGCGACCCGCCGCCGACGAGAACGGTTTTCTTCTTCGGATCCACGCGCACGTAACGCATCGGCGACAGGTCGATCACCAGGCCGTCATCGCACACACCCAGGCCCACTGCGTTGTGGCCGCCGCCGCGTATCGAGAGAAGCAGCTTCTGCTCGCGCGCGAAGTTGACGGCGGTCTGCACATCTGCCACGTCAACGCACCGCGCGATGAGACCGGGTCGCCGGTCGATCATCCCGTTGTAGACCTTTCGCGCGTCGTCGTACTGCGCATCGCTCGGGGTGATGAGCTGGCCGCGCAGATTGGTCCTGAGCGCAGTAATTGCGTCGTCACTCAACATGATTCCTCCGGTTACAGCAATCGAAATCGGGGTATAAGACAGGCTTTAGAGCAGTTCTTGTTTCCCCGTAGCTGCGTCCTTCGTCCTTAGGCCTTAGTGCCTGGTCCGTCCTTGGTGCCTCGTCCCTGGTCCCGATGCGGCGCGGCCGAGGACCGTGGACCTTGGACCACAGAACGGACCAAGGACCAAGAACGAAGGTCCAAGGACTCGCGTTACGTCGATTTGAAGAGCGCGCTAGCCTGCGCGCTGACCCTGGGGCTGAAGCCCCCGCTCTACGACCCATCGAATAGAGCACTACTCGATGCCCTTGTAGACGCGCTCGTCGAGGGGGCTTCCGGTCATCGGCTGCAGCGTGTCGCGGTATTGTCTGGTGTGAGCGGCGGCCACGTGCGCATCGAACGCCTGTTGATTCCGCCAGCCTTCGATGACGGTGTAGTGATTGGCCCGCATCGTGTGCTGAACCACGTCGAACCGCAGGTTGCCGGGCTCTTTGCGGCTGGTCTCGGCCAGGCGGGTGAGCAGCGGGCCGGGCGGTTCCGTCTGGAGATTCGGCCCGACGTCGACATGCGAGATGACGTAGATCGACTGGCCGTCTCCGGCGGATCCGCGCGCTGTCGTCAGCGTCTTGTAGGGACGCTGGTCGTAGTCGCTGACCCGGATTGACTGGAACGCGGTGAGCAGCTGTTTCTGGACGGCCGCATCCCTGGCGTCGAACGCCGCTTGATCGCGCCAGGTTTCGAGCACGACGAAATGACCCGGCCGGCCGATCTGCTCGAACAAATCGATGCGGACGAAGCCATCGGCCTTCCGGCTGGCGTCACGGTATCGGTGGAGCGCGTCGATCGCCTCTTTGGTGGAAGAGGACTTCGTCTCGACGTACGAAACGGCGTAGAAGGTCTTGTCGGCTTGAGCGTCGGGTTGGGCCTGGAGTCCCAGACCCGACGTCAGCAGGATGTTCAGGAGAAGCAGGCAGGCGTGCACGTGCGTCCGCTGTTGGTGAACGTGAAGCGTCGCTACTTACGCGTTGCGGACCACTTGCCGCTGCTCCCGCCAGTACCGCTCATCGAATTGCCGCTCACTTTGCCGGTGTATTTCGTACCGCCCGCCGTGAACGTGATCTCGTCGCCGCGCAGACGTCCATCGCTGATCGGCATCCCGCCGAGGGTGCCTGATACCATCTGGAACTTCTGCGTCAGCGTCAACGCGCCCTGCGGCAGTGCCCACGTGCCTTCAACCTTCGCAGGCACGATCCACAGAAGCGCCGTGCACCAGCTGGTGCAGTCTTCCGTGACCGACGACGTCTCGTCCGGCTGCCAGTCGTCCATCGTGAACGTGTTCGACACGACACGTGTGCCCGGCTTCATCTCCAGGATCTTGGGGCGCAGGCGCAGGTTGATCGAGGGCAGCAGGAACATCGTCACGACCTGCGCCTTGGAGAAGTCGGTCTCGAACAGGTCCGCCTTCACGAAGGTGGCCTTGCCCGTGACGCCTGCATCCTTCGCGTTGCGCTGCGAGAGCGCAACCATGTCAGGGTTGTATTCGATACCCTGGGCAGTCGCGCCACGTTTGGCCGCGGTGATGACCGTGCGTCCGTCCCCGGAGCCCAGATCCATCAGGAAGTCCTGCGGGGTCAACTTGGCGAGATCCAGCATGCGTTCAACCAGTGACTGTGGTGTAGGCACCCAGACGACGTCCTTGCCGGCCTGGCCGACAGTGGGTTCGAAGGGCTTGGTCTGCGTTGCCTGCGCGTGAGCCAGCGACGCGAACAGGAGAAGTGCCGCGGACAGGGCCAGAAGTCGACGTGCGTAACGTACGGACATGGTGGTTCTCTCCCGGAAGAAGATGGCGCGTGCGCGCCGGAAATAGCGCCCAATAGGGTATACCGTTCGGCGCAAAATTTCGCAGGCAAACAGCTGGGGTGCGGCGGCGGACTGGCCGGATCGAATGACTTTGCCGATAACCCGGCAAAGCGGCTTCCGGTTGGGAGGGCGTGTGCCGTCGAATCAGCCTGATTACTACGAGATTCTGCAAATCAGTCCAAACGCTGAGCCCGAGACCATTCACCGGGTGTTCCGGTTGCTGGCACAGCGGTATCATCCCGACAACGTCGAAACAGGGAATGAGGCCCAGTTTCGGGTACTCAGCGATGCCTATCGGGTACTCAGCGACCCCGAGCAAAGAGCGCGTTACGACATCGTTCACACCAGTCTGCGGCAGGAGCGATGGCGTCTCGTTGCCAGCGCGGCTGAAGCAGACAACAACTTCGACTCGGAGCGCTCAATTCGGCTCACGGTGCTCGAGGTGCTGTACTCACGGCGCCGCCTCGAGCAGGACAATCCCGGCCTCTCACCGCTGGATCTCGAGAAGCTGATCGGCCGGGCTCGCGAACATCTCGAGTTCACGATCTGGTTCCTGATACAGAAGAAGTACGTGACACGCTCCGACGGGTCGCTGCTGACGATCACGGTCGACGGCGCCGAGTACCTCGAGAACAACCACACGGTCAGCGCCCAGCGGCGCCTCGGTCCAGGACCGATTCAGAAGGCGCCCACCCGCGTCGCGTCGTAGAGTAGAGGCGGGTCTGAAGACTCGCCGCTACCAGACAACTTCCTCGATGCGACCTGCATCGTCGATCCGGGCAAGCGGTACGGGCGGGTTGTTGTGCAGTTTTCCGGCGATCCCGGGCTCGAGTTGGACGCTCATGTGAAGCAGGTCTGTCGCGAGGATGGGACGCCGGTGGTTCGCGTCGACCACGTGGTCGCTGATCTCCTGGGGCAGTCCGCTATGCGCCGCATTGGCGATGATGGCTGCGCGGTTGAGTGGTAGACCATCACGCTGCGCGTTCTCGAACAGCCAGTTGAGAGAGAGCCAGTTCAGGCCACGGTTGCCGTTGCCGCCGCCGACGTCGCAATGCACGCCTCGAAACCAGACTTCGAGCAGCCGGCCCGTGTCCGGGTCGGTTTCCGAGAGTCGCGTCAGCGGAAGCGCGAGCCGTGTCTCATCGAGCGCCATGGCGTGATAGCACCGCATTACGTTCGGCGGCATCCCCAGGTCATGGCCGGCGTTGAAGCGGCGGCCGGGGGCGCCAAATTGACCGATGACGTCCCACAGGCCCATGAACCGGATGGACACGCGCGGAAGCTTGCCGGCCAGCTCGTTGGCGAAAGAGACGGCAAGCGCCGCGCCGCGGCTGAAGCCGATGACATCCACGACGGTGTCGCCGACCTCGAAGTTGTTCTCCAGCCGGTCGATCGCCTGGCGCACACGGCGATGCCCGCCAACGCCGAACGCTTCCGCCGGTTTGTAACCCACGAAGCCCCGTGAACGCGCGCCGATGCCCTTGAGGTACAGGCTTCCTATCTTGAGCGCGGGGTCGTCGTTGCGTGGACCGCCAACGTAGGCACGAAAGAATTCGAGGACACTCGTCTCGCGACAGTGTCTGTCGAGATCGTCGTTGCCGGTCCCATCGAAGGCATAGAGTGCCATTGTGCGCACCTCCCACACAGCGGCGAGCTCCGGGAGTCGTCCTGCTTCAAGTGTCAACGACAGGAGGTGACGGCAGCGAACAGCCGCCGTTCATGCGGTGTGCAGAATGTCGTCGTTACTGTTGTTCGATTCGGTAGCCTTTGTGCTGCAGCAACGTCAGCAGCCCGTCCGGGCCGACCAGATGCGCCGCGCCGACCACGACCATGCAGGGCTGCGCTCGCATCAGGCACGCGTCGATCTGTGGAATCCAGTTCTGATTGCGCTCGACGATGAGCGAGCGATAAGCGGCGGGGTACTGAGTGAAGTCACTCAGCAGCGTCTTCTCCAGTTCTTTGCTGTCCCCGCGCTGCCATGCGGAGACGATGGTCTTGAGACTGTTTCGCGCGGTGTCGGTCTCACTCAGAGAGCTCAGGAGCAACTGCTCCTGCAACGACTCGGACATCTTGTCGAGACGATCGATCTGCGATTCTGCCGTCTCGAGTCCAATGATCGTCTTGCCGGCCGCCTTGGCGCGATCGTAGAAGTGCTTGTCGAGACCCAACTGCGGATCGAGGCCGGCCTTCTGCGCTTCGAGCGCGGCAATCGTCAGCATCACCATCCAGGGTTTCATGACCTGGAACATCTCAACCGGTAGCCCGGAGTCCTTGAGGCGCGCGGCCACCAGGGCGACGGTCTCTTTCGATACGATGGTGTCGAAGCGCCGCCCGTCGATGTACATCCCTTTCGCCAGGATCGCCGGCGCGGCCGCCAGCGACTCGGTTTCCGCCAGGTCAATCTCCTCTACGAGTGTGCCCGAGGCTGCAAATGCGCGTTCGAACGCGGCGTTCAATGGGTACACATCTGCACTCAAAGCGTGCACCGATCCCGCCAGGTACAGGACCTTCGAGCCCGATTGCACTTTCCACAGGAAACTCTTGGAGGGAGCTGTTTGAGCGGCCGCCACCGCGGCCGTGGCGGCAAGGCACAGGGCAATACCTGCGAGTCGACGTATCTGTGTCCCAGCGTTGCGCATGTAAAGGATTATCGGCTAATCCTCCTTGCCTCTTCTCTCGGCCAGCCACTGCTCGCTGACCGGCGTGACGTCGGTGCGGCTGGCGCGGCGGTTACCTCGCCATACCAGGCCAATCACAACAAAGAGCAGAACGCCCAGGCCGATGAGAATCCCGAGATCAGTGTTGCCCATTCAAGGGATCAGATTAGCATCCTGTTGACTCAACTCTGCAAGAAGTACACGGTCGTGTCTTCTAAAGGCGGGTCTGAAGACCCGCCTCTACGAAGGGTCAGGAGTTGGGCATTCGTCTAGGGAACAACGGCGATTGGCGCCTGCCAGAACGCGACCTTGCGTCCGTTCGGCTCGAGAACGCTGACCTGACAGTCGTAGCGTCCTGGCGAGAGTTCGTTCAGCGGAATGCTAAGCCGAATCGGAACTGCCTTTGACCGGGCATCCATGCCGTCGATTACGGCCAGCGGCTGCGTCTCGAGGACTTTGTCGTTCCCCCGGAGGAAGGTGACGAATGCGACCAGCGGTTTCGTCGCGTCGGCCCCCCGTTCATAAGCCTGCAGATATACGTACATCTCGCGACTGCGGCTGAACACGCGAGTGACGCTGGGAAATAGCTTCTCGCCGTCGAAGACCAACGGGTGAGTGAACTGCGCCGCGCCGTTCTGAACCGTGTGCAGCGCCTCGGTCATCGGCACGCGCTGGCTGCTCAAGACGACGGAACTGATCGGAAGTCGTACTTCTTCCTTCATCAGATTGGGAACCGTAAACGGCGCCTGGTAGGTGCCGATTCGACCCGTCGTGGAGTCGCGCGCCAGAATCTTGATGACGTATTTGCCTGGCAATAGTGTGAAGCCTGTCTCGTACTGGATTGGGCGCGTGCCCAACAGGCTTGCGGCTTCTTCACTGAGCTTGATATCCAGTTTGTCGCGCACGTTCTGCATCGTGTAGCCGTAGTTGTCCTTGACCTCACCGATGAAATCGATGAGCGTGCGCGCGGCACCGCGGCGTCTGGCCAGCTCCAGCTCGCTTCCAGGGATCTTGACGGCAACCGGGACGAAATACTCCGCGCTATTCAGCTGGAAGTAGTTCACCTCCATCGCGATCGTGATGTCGGTGACCGGATTGTCCAGCATGAGCGCTTCTTCGAGCTGTCGCTCCTTGTCCGCGTCGCTGAACCGCCCGAATGCTTTGTCGGCGTAGTAACCCTGTCGATACGCCAGCTCGCCCGCCTTCCCTCCGTTCAGCGTGATGCGAACGCGTCTGAATTTCCCGTCGGTGTCGGTGTGCGTGCTGTAGTAGCCAAGGATGTAGTAGTCGCTGACGGCCTGCGCCGCCTGCACGATGCCGAGCGAGAGATCGTTGTAGTCGAACATCGCCTTCCCGCCGGTGTCCTTGGCGAGCGAGTAGAGCGTGTCCTGCGACCTCTGCAGATTCGTCACGGCCGCTTCGGCCAGCTTGCCGGTGAACATGCCGATGCCGCCCGGGGAGGCACGGCTGGCGTCGCCGAGCGGGGGAGTGGCCACCAGCCCTCGAGCATCGATCGGGTTCAACGTGACGTTGGCCCGGATCGCGGCGTTCACCGTCGCGCGAAGCTGGGCCTGGTTGTCGGTGCCATTCAGGCGGATGCCGCTCGCGAAGTAGAGCAGCGTCTTCTGTTCCGGCAGCGGACGCAGCATCGACACCGCGGTCTGCAGTGCGGCGAGCTGACGATCGGTGTTGAAGATGTTGAACTCCGCATCGTTCTGGCCGAACGCCGTGCCTTCCGGATGATCGGCGATGCCGTCGTTGTTCTGGTCGTCACCGTAGATCAGGATCCCAATGACTTCGCGCAGCGTGTTCTTGTTGTCGGTGAAGTCGGTCTTCACGGAGACGGCGCCGTTCTGGAACGCCATGATCGCGATCAGATCGGCGGGCGTCATCTGCGTGTCGATGTACTTCAGCGCATTCGTGTACGCGCGGATCTGATCCGGCGGAGACATGCCGGCGCCATCGAAGTAGAAGACCAGAAGCCGCCGGTCCTGGTAGCGGATGTCGCCCGGCGGCGGCGCTGAGATCTGAGTGACCGTCGCGCGCTCGACCTGATTGTTGTCGGCAGCTGGCGGCGCGGGTGGTGGCGTCTGCGTCTGCTGATTGCCGTTTGCAATCGCCGCAGGCGCTGCAGCCGGCGTTCCCTGCATTCGTTGAAACTCGACGAACGCGATGTCCTGCGGCTGGCCATCCTCGGTCACGGCGAAGTCCTGCGCCGTCAACCCCTCGACCACCTTGCCGTCCTTGTCTTTGACTGTCACGGTCTGGACGATGAGGCGAGTGGTGGTGCGAAAAACCGGTTGTTGAGTCTGTTGCTGCGCGTGAATTACTCCACTGATCACGACACACAGAGGCAGCGAGGCACCGAGAACAAGAAGGGCTTTCCTCCGTGCCTCTGTGCCTCGGTGTGTCGTAGTCGGAGATCGCATGGCTCAAAACCTCATACGCAGGCTTGTCTGTATCCGCCGCATCTGGCTGGCCGCGCTCGGCAGGCCGAACTGTGGGCTGCTCACGAGCGTGTTGACGCTGGAGTAGGTCACGTGGTTCAGGACGTTGGTGGCGTCGATGCGGAAGTCCATGTTGAGCCGGCTGCTCCACGGGAAGGTGCGCGTGATGCCGGCGTTGAGACCGAACTGCATTGCTCCCGTCCCGGAATTGCGCCCGGCGTTTCCCCATTCACCAGGCGCGGGCGTCGTGTAAGCGGCCGGATTGAGATAGTAACCGGCTGGCGCGTCGGTCGGCGCTCCGGTCAACGACGCGCGAATTGCCCCGGTGAACCCGGTGCCGGGCGTCGTCGCCAGATAGTACGGCGTCAGCGGCAACCCGCTGCCCGTCGTCAGCTGACTCGTAATCGTCCAGCCTTTCAACAGCGAGCCTTGCCAGCCATCGACGAGCGCGCCCCCCGCAACACCGACGCCCGTCGTGTACTGGAACTGCAGCGTCAGCAGATGGCGCTGGTCGAAGCTCGAAGGCCCGTGCTCGGCCTCGAGATCCAGCCAGTTCTGCGCGAAGGCCGTCCCGCTCAGGTTCGCGCCGGCATACGAGGCCGCGTCATCCATCGCCTTGGATAGCGTGTACTGCGCGGTCGCGGTCAAGCCGTTACGCAGCCGGCGCCGCAGCTGCACCTGACCGGCATGGCGCGACGAGGTGCCGCCGGAGATCAGATAGACGAAGCCGGAGGGGCACGTCGCGCACGGATCGACGAATCCGGGAGGATAGGTGTTGGGCAGGAATTCCTGGATGAGACCCGTGCCCCGCGTGCCCAGATAGGTCGCATTCACCGTCAGCGATGCCGGCAGATCGCGCTGGATTGAGACCTGCCAGTTGTGCGCGGAACCGATGCGGAAGTCCGGATCGACGGCGAAGGTGTTGAGCGTCTCTCCCTCCGGTGCAACGAATCCATTCGCGAGTGTGAGCGGATTCTCACGGGAGTTGGCGATGCTCAACGCGCGCGAGAGCGGTGGCTGCTGCGCCATGAGCGTGGCGATCGATTGATACACGTTCGTGTTGCGGTAAATGCCGTATCCCGCGCGCACCACGACCGACGATCCGGGCACCGGCCGCCATGCGACCGCGAAGCGCGGCTGCAGCCCGCCCCAATCCGGCCGCATCAACGACGATGGAAGAGTCGCACCCGTCAGGGATCCGGTCGGATCGGTGGCCACCACAGGGCTGATCGATTTGAAGCCCGGACCGACATCCAGGTTGACCAGACGATCGAAACGCTCGCTGAGCGGCGACTCATATTCCCAACGCGCTCCCGCGGTGATCGTGAGCGCAGGGCCGACGCGCCAGTCGTCGGTGACGTACGCATCGTACGAAAAGCCTCTCAGATATTTGTCGGCGTTGCCGTACGCGATCTGGCTGGTGGCGGGAATGCCCAGCAGGAAATCGGCAAAGTCGGCGCCCGATGCGACGCCGGTGAAGGCGAATCCTCCGCGTGGATCCTGCTGCGAGAGAATGTCGACGTGGTTGCGGCGCAGGTCGCCACCTATCGTGAAGTTGTGCCGGCCGCGACTGACGAACGCATCCCCTCCGCCACCGTTCGCTTCGTTGCGCGTGAATCGCGGTAGTGCGTCGGCCAGTCCCGAGATGCCGCTGGCGAAGCTCAGACTCGGTGGACCCCAGTTCACCGGTTCCTGGTTGTTGCCGTTGATACCGGCCTCGCCCGAGACGTTCGTCCGATACGCAAAGTACGGCCTCGTCTCACTCGTCTGACGCGTGAACTGATACCGGAGCCGAAGCGAGGTGAGCTGCGCCAGCCGATGGGTCCAGTTCACCTGAGCGTCGATTGCCGACGCGCGATTCTGATCCGCGAAACCGAACAGTGTATTCGAGTCGGTCGTCATGCGCTGGTAGGACACGTTGCCGAACACCTGGTTTCGCTGATTGATGTTCTGCGTCAGACGCGATTGCAGGCTCTCCTGGCGCATGACGGCGAGGATGGGTACTTCGTAGTTGTAGCGGCCATCGCTCGCGCGTGAGGGTTGCGGATAGTAGCCAAGCAGCGCGGCGGCCTGCGGGCTGATCCGCTCACGTGGGATCGTGTTGCCGGCGAAGGGAAGTCCCGTGAGCGGGTCCCTGATCTGAATGGGATTGCCGAGGGCGTCGCGGCTCTGCGAGAAGTTGCCCGAGCGCTCGAGCGCGGTAGGCATCAACCCTGGCTGACTGAGGGCGTTGTCGTCGGCCACGCGCTGAAACCCCACGAAGAGGTTCAAACGATTCTGCAGGCGAGGAACTTTGACCGGTCCGCCGAACGTGCTGAGGAGGTGCACGTTGTAGTAGTCGGGTTTCGGCGTTGGCACGCCAGTCAATGAGTACGACCGAGCGTCCCACATCGAGTTGCTGAAGAGACCACCGACCATACCGTTGTAAAGCGCGCCAGGGCGTCGCCGGTTGTTGCCGAAGGCGGCCGGCTGCGCGAACGGTGAGGCCGCGCCGTTGTTCACGCTGCCGTTGATCAGGAAGCCATCGGCCGCCGCCGCTGCGTCGGCAGGGGCATCATCGGGCGGCGACGCCGCAGCCTGGCGCGGAGGTGTTTGCGACGGCGCCACGCCCGCGCGCTGAAACCCGGTCTGTGGCGTGGCCCTGGGCACGTTGGGCTGCGATCGGGTCGCTGTCGTTGGATGGCCATTGGATTGAGGCGCGGCCGCCGGGCGCGGCGGCGGTGGCAGGTTCTTCGCGATCTCCTCGAAGGGCAACAAGGAAAGCTCCCACATCGCGGGCTGTGCATCGGGGCCAATCATGACCTCGCGCGTCAGTTCCGCGAACCCTCGCATCTCGACGCGGATGCTCCACGCGCCATCCGCGATGTCGGCGAGACGGAAGATTCCCTGCGCATCGGTCGACGTGGTCAGACGCATGTCACCTTGCGTCGCCGTCACGGTGGCGCCAGGAACCGGGACGCTGCCGAAGATGACCTGTCCGTAATACTCCGGCGCCGCGCGCACCGACGCGGGCCACGAGCCAACGACGAGCGCCGTGATCAGCAGATACGCGAGTGCTTCACTTGCCCGTCTGCGCATCCCTCGGAGTCCTCCAGCCGTCTTGACCGCCTGGATTCGTGACAATGATTAAAGCCTTCCCTGGTCAAGGCGGCTCGCCCCGCGAAGACCACCCCATCGCGCACAGTCCGCGCGATGGGGACCCCGGAGCGGGGCAAAGCCAACACTGTGACCAGCGAGGCGGTCTCAGGCATGGCCTCGCTAGTCTGCGATCGGTTGTTCGGCACGATCGATCACGACAACGTCAACCGGGCCACGCTGCGAGTCGAGCTTGAGACCCAGTTGTTCCTGCAGGGCAGTGAAGATCGTCGGTGAATTCGGATCGACCTGCGGTGGTGCGCCATTCACGAGTGGCGGTCCACCACCCGGGAAGGCGGAGCCAATTCCTTCGAGAGAGTACGTGAGCTGGAAGTCGTAGTTGCCTGCCAGTTCGGTTTTGTCGAGGACGACGCGGCCGACCATCGGCGAGAGAGCCTGCGCGAGGTTCGTCATCGGCATGCCGCCCACGTTCATCCTGCCGGCGCCGATCATGAAGCCGCAATCCAACTTCTCGCCTGGTTGAGGCGCCGGTGGCGGTCCCCCTCCCCGGCGTCCCCGCGTCCCCGCGCAATCAGTCGTGGAGGCGCTCAAGTTCGGGCCGAGCTTGCCGTCGGGACGTGCCTTCATGAGCGCGTAGATCGGCATGTCGCGGGTTTCTCTGTGGAAGCCCAGCTTGAAGCGCTCCACGAGCAACGATTGCAGCATCGGCCGCATCACATCGCCGTTGAAATCGCCGTCCGGCGCCTTGGCGATGATGTCGAAGCGGTCTGACCCCAGCCAGTCGGGACCGCCGACGATCTGGAAATCCTGCACGTTGAACGCCTGCCGCAGCAGCATGCGCAACGGGACATTGGTCGCGTTGAAACGGCCAGGCTGCAGACCGAGCATGACGCGGCCGTCACCGGTCTTGTTCGGCTTCACCGACGCGACCTCGAACGCCGGAGCCGCCGGCGTCTGGGCATCGAGAGATGGGCCGAACATGAATGCTGGCATCGCGAACGCCACGCATGCGGCGGCCATCAGGATTCGTCTCTTCATTGGTGGTCTCCGGGCGCTTGCGACTTGGAATCCGGCACACGTGAGACGCCGGGCTGCGGCGCAGCCGTGCTGGCTGCGGACGCAGATTATGACGTCCCGTCCCGATGATTGGTTCGCAACCTGCCGGACGCTTTCTGTGTTCGACACCGGATTTCGCAGGCCGGGTCCTGTTTCATAGACCCGGCTTTCCGGCGGGTCCACCCCTCGTCGTTGCTCGGGCTGCCAGTCGAAGGGCACAAACCAGGACCCGACCGACGGATTATCCGGTGACACGTTAGTTTTCACCCGGCTTTTCGGCCGAATCGACCACCAGGACGTCGACCATTGCCCGACGTGCGTCGAGCTTCAACCCAAGTTGTTCCTGTAACGCCGTGACGAGCGTCGGCTCGTCGCCTGAGTTGGCGGGAGGCGGCCCGGCCGGAGGCGGTCCGCCACGTACGGCGAATTCGTTGGTCCATTTGAAATCGAAGTCGTACTGCCCCGCGAGTTTTGTCTCGTTGACGACGATCCGATTGAACGCGGTGATCGCTGGCAGGCCACCGATCGATCGCGCGAGCTGATCGATCGGCACGCCATGCGCGAGGAGTCGGCCGGGCCCGAAGATCAGCGAGCCGCACGGTGCCTGCGCATTCGGATCGAGTGGAGAAGGCGGAGCTGCCGGCGGGCCGCCCGCTGGGGGCGCGCCGCGGCGCGTGCCTGGCGGCGGGCACTCGCCATCCGGAATCCTCTTGAGCCCCGAGCCGAGGCGGCCGTCGCTGCGTGCCACGACGAGCGCGTAAATCGGAAGCTCGCGCTTCTCTGTGTGAAACATGAGCTTGAATCGATCGCGCAGCAGCGTCTGCATCATGAATCGCATCTGGTCGGGAGGCTTATCGCCGGTCGTCGCGTTGATGTCGAATCCCAGCGAGTCGATCCAGTCCGGGCCGCCGACGACCTGCAAGTCGTGAATGTCGTAGGCCTGCCGAATCAGTCGACGCAGCGAAAGATTGATTCCCTGGAATCGACCGGGTGTTCCACGCGCGCCGAAGCGGCCGGTGTCAGCCGCGGGCCTGACCGACGCGGCTTCAAAGATCGGCGTGTCCGCTGCGGGCGGCACGATCTGGGCACTCAACACCATCGGGCCAACGCTTGCCGCGATGGCGGCAGCTCCCACTGCAATGCGTTTCAGCACGTTGATCTCCTTTGCGCGCATGAGCGCAATTGCAATTCGGTGTAGGTGTGAGACGGACCTAGCACCAAGGCCCAAGGACCAAGGACTACTTCTCGCTCGGCCGATCTGCCGAATCGATCACCACCACGTCGATGGGCGCGAGTTGGGAATTGAGCTTTAAGCCCAGTTGCTCCCGCACGGCTGCGAAGATCGGCACCGCACCCGGCTCCGCTGCTCGGACCGGTTCCGGTCCCGGAAGTCCACCGCCAGGTCCTCGTCCACGAAGCGACGGCTCGTGAGCGAAGCGCAGCTCGTAGTCGAAGTTTCCGCTCATACCGGTAAGGTCCAGGACCATGCGGCCCGTGTAGTGCGACAGAGATGACGCGAGTTGCTCCATCGTGACGCCGCCGCCCGCGAGCCGTGTGGGGCCGGTCATCGTTCCGCAGGCCGGACGCTCGTTGGGTTGTCGCGGTGATGATGGGGGTGCCGCGCCGCGCGCGCCGTCTCGGGCGAACGCGACACAATCGACAGCCGCGGGCAGCAGGGCCGGGCCGCGGCTGCCGTCGGCATTGGCAGGCACCAGCGCGTAGATCGGAATTTCGCGTGTTTCGCTGTGCAGCTTCAGGTTGAAGCGCTCGGCGAGCAGTGACTGCATGCGCTCACCGAATTCCTTCGGAGTCCCGCCTTGCGCCGACTGCGCCTGGATGTCGTACCGATCCGTGTAGATCCAGGCAGGGCCCCCGACCAGCTGTGCTTCCTGGAGGCGATACGCAAGTCTAATCATCGATTCGAGCGTGACATTCGACGCATCCCAAGCCCCGCCAGGAACCATTCGCATCATCACGCGCACGTCGCCCGTCTTGTTCGGTTTCACGGTTGCGGATGCGAACGATGGCTTGTTGCCAGCATCCAACGGAACAACTGCGAGGACACGAGGCGCTGCAGCGAGCGCTCCGATCGTCACGGGCGCGGCGAGTGTCACCGCCGCCGTCGCAACGAGCAACGCTCTGCCCCCGATGCCGAGCGCCGTGACCGGGCGGTGCGCCATGATGCGTTCGATGCGCTTCTTCAGGTCGGAACCGGTCACTCCAGGCACGCACGAGAGCGGTGATTCGACGTAGAACTGACACGTCTTGAGAATGCTCTCCGCATAGACGTGCGGCTCGCTGCCGAGGCGCACGACTTCCTCGTCGCAGGCGCGTTCCCGTTCATCTACGAGTCGGCTGCCGATCCACCAGACCAGCGGGTGAAACCAGAAGATCGCTTCGACGACCATGTGGACCGCTGCCGTGAGGTTGTCGCGGCGACGAACATGCGCGAGTTCATGCGCGAGGATGGCGCGCACCTGGGCATCATCGAGCCGGGTCTCGATATCGCGCGGCCAGAGCAGCACGGGTCGCACGATGCCGAACACGCCCGGCTCGAGCGATGTATCGGAGAGCACGAGCGGCAGCGCGGGCGACGAGGCAAGCCTCGTGAACGCGTTGTGTATCCTCCCGGATGTGATCGGCGCTCCAGCATTGACTGCTGCCGACACGCGTCGCCATCGCAGGAGCCACACCATCAGGACGACGGCGCAGCCAAGGCCCCAGATCGTGACGGCGACGGTCGCGAAGCGGAGGCCGCCGGCCACGTCCGTTACGCGCGGCAAGACGCGATCGGCCAGCGGTGCCGAGAATGGCCGGCTCGCCGCCGCTATGACGTCCGTCCACTCGGCAGGCGTGGGTGGCAACGCGTGCCGCCACTCGAACTGCGCTCCGAGCGCGGCA
>Ga0207688_10000309_pt1 | contig 22442 bp, 20 predicted proteins | sample KBSMiscanthusM4_FD_184296 | JGI IMG/M metagenome (GOLD analysis project Ga0207688, IMG submission 184296) | Miscanthus rhizosphere microbial communities from Kellogg Biological Station, Michigan, USA - M4 (SPAdes) (version 2) | ecosystem: Host-associated > Plants > Roots > Rhizosphere ...
ATCTCCGTCCTGCAGGTCGAGAAGCGCATCCGCACGCGCGTCAAGCGCCAGATGGAGAAGACCCAGCGCGAGTACTACCTCAACGAGCAGATGAAGGCGATCCAGAAGGAGCTCGGCGACGAGGAAGGCAAGGACGAGCTCGCCGAGATCGAAGACAAGATCAAGAAGACCAAGCTCTCGAAGGAGGCGCGCGAAAAGGCCACCCACGAGCTCAAGAAGCTGCGCCAGATGTCGCCGATGTCGGCGGAGGCGACGGTGGTGCGCAACTATCTCGACTGGCTGCTGTCGATCCCGTGGAACAAGAAGAGCAAGGTCAAGAAGGACCTCGCGCTTGCCCAGGAGATCCTGGACGCCGATCACTTCGGCCTGGAGAAGGTCAAGGAGCGGATCGTCGAGTATCTCGCCGTTCAGCAGCGGGCCAACAAGCTGACCGGCCCGATCCTGTGCCTCGTCGGGCCGCCCGGCGTCGGCAAGACCTCGCTTGGAAAGTCGATCGCGCGCGCGACCGGCCGCGACTTTGTGCGCGTGTCGCTCGGCGGCGTGCGTGACGAGGCCGAAATTCGCGGCCACCGGCGCACCTATATCGGTTCGATGCCCGGCAAGGTCATCCAATCGATGCGCAAGGCGAAGTCGTCGAACCCGCTGTTCCTGCTCGACGAGGTCGACAAGATGGGCGCCGATTTCCGCGGCGATCCGTCTTCGGCGCTGCTCGAAGTGCTCGATCCCGAGCAGAACCATACCTTCAACGACCACTACCTCGAGGTCGACTACGATCTCTCCAACGTCATGTTCATCACGACGGCGAACACGCTGAATATCCCGCCGCCCCTGATGGACCGCATGGAGATCATTCGGATCGCCGGCTATACCGAGGACGAGAAGGTCGAGATCGCGCGCAAGCACTTGATCCCGCATGCGGTCGCCAAGCACGGCCTCGACCTCAAGGAATGGTCGATCGACGACGAGGGGTTGCTGCTCCTGATCCGCCGTTACACGCGGGAAGCGGGCGTGCGCAATCTCGAACGCGAGCTCTCGACCCTGATCCGCAAGGCGGTGAAGGAACTGACGCTGACCAAGAAGAAGGCGATCACGGTCGAGGCGAAAACCGTGTCCGATTATCTCGGCGTGCCGAAGTACCGCTACGGCGAGGTCGAGGACGAGGATCAGGTCGGCGTCGTGACCGGGCTGGCGTGGACCGATGTGGGCGGAGAACTGCTCACCATCGAAGCCGCGATGATGCCCGGCAAGGGCAAGATGACGGTCACCGGCAATCTGCGTGACGTGATGAAGGAGTCGATCTCGGCTGCCGCTTCCTACGTGCGCATGCGTGCGGTCGCCTTCGGCATCGAGCCGCCGAGGTTCGACAAGAAGGACATCCACGTGCACGTGCCCGAGGGAGCGACCCCGAAGGACGGCCCGTCGGCGGGCGTAGCCATGGTCACCGCGATCGTGTCTGTCATGACCGGCATTCCGGTGCGCCGCGACGTCGCCATGACCGGCGAGATCACGTTGCGCGGTCGGGTGCTGCCGATCGGCGGCTTGAAGGAGAAGCTGCTCGCGGCCTCGCGCGGCGGCATGAAGACGGTGCTGATCCCGGAGGAGAACGCCAAGGACCTCGTGGAGATCAGCGAGAGCATCAAGAAAGGTCTCGAGATCCTTCCGGTCTCGCGGATGGACGAGGTGCTCGCGCGCGCTCTCACCCGCAAACCCGAACCGATCGAGTGGGACGAGGAAAAGGCCAAGCCGACGGAGACGTCGGTCACCACCGAGCCGGCGGTCGAGACCGATTCTTCAGTGCTCACCGCGCACTGATCGACCGGATCATTCCATAAGTTCAACGGCGGCACCGCAAAGTGCCGCCGTTTTCTTTTGCCTCGTAAGGTTCTCTATTTGTTCTTGACATTCTTGGAACAAAGAGGGAACATAGAATTGCTGCCGGTCGGGTTCTGCGCGTAATGCAGGTAACCAACGCGGCAGTCCGTTTTCGCCGGCAGTTCGGCCGTTGGGGCCGAGGTGTTCAGCGAAACTTTCCCGGAGAGATGTGTGATGAAACCGACCTTCACTGCTGCGTGTGCGGCATTGGTGGGACTGCTGGCTTTGTCTCAATCCGCGGTCGCACAACAGAAGACAGCCAAGCAATGCAATGACGAATGGAGCGCCGACAGGGCGGCCATCCAGGCAAACGGCAAGACCAAGCGCGTCTTCGTGGCCGAATGTCGCGGCGTACCGGTTGCCACGCGTGTGGCCGCGGCGGTACCGGCAGGCAAGGATCAATACGCGACCGAAGCCGAGGCCAAAACGAACTGCCGGGCCGATACCGTCGTGTGGGTGAATTCGACATCCAAAGTCTATCACGGCAGCGGCAGCCGGAGTTACGGCAAGACCAAGACGGGCGCGTATATGTGCGAGAAGGAATCGGCCGCTGCCGGCTTCCGCGCTGCCAAGACTGCAAGAGGCGCGGCAACCTGATTTCCCGCACAGGTGACACTGGGCTAAGGTCGTGGCGGTGCCTTCGCGGGCGCCGCCGTTTTTTCTAGGCACGCGCAACTCGTGCGTGCGCGCTTGTCACCGTCCGAGGAGATGATCCATGTGGGGAGTTGTTCGCGTTGGGCTCACGGTCGCCGTCCTCGCGTGCACAGGCCTTTCCGCGGCGCGCAGCGATGACTTCCCGAGCAAGCCCATTACCATCATGGTCGGGTTGGCACCCGGCGGCATCACCGACGTCACCGCCCGACTCTATGCCGAGGCCGTCTCCAGAAGCATCGGCCAGCGCATCACGATCGAAAATCGTCCGGCCGCGGCCGGCGCGCTTGCCGCGGCCGCCGTGCAGAATGCGCCGCCGGATGGGACCATGCTGCTGGTGTTCTCCGGTTCGCAGCACGCCACCGTGGCGGCGATGGGATCGGCGCCATACGATCCGGTCAAGGGCTTCTCCTTCATCACGTTGCTGTTCAACAGCGTGGTTGCGTTCGTGGTGCCACCGGACAGTCCGGCCGCGACGCTGGAGGCGCTGTTCGAGCTTGGTCGCAAGCGCGCGGGCGGTCTCTCGATGGGGACGCCCGGCCTGGGCTCGCCCTCGCACCTTCTGGGCGCACGCGTGGCGCTCGCGGCCAAGGCGCCGTTGCAGTCGATCCACTATCGCGGCGGCGCGCCGATGATGGCCGACGTGCTGACCGGCCGCGTCGATTTCGGGGTCGCGACATTGTCGACCTCGCGCACGTTCCTGATGGACAACAAGCTGCGCGCGCTGGCGCTCGATGGCGAGACGCGCTGGTCAGGGCTGCCCGACGTGCCGATCCTGGCCGAGATCGGCTACGGCAACGAGAAAGTGGCGAACTGGTTCGGTGTGGCGGCGCCGGCGGGAACGCCGCCCGCAATCGTGCAGAAACTGCGCGAGGAGTTCGTCAAGGCGTCGCGCGATCCGGAACTGCAAAAGCGGCTCGCGGAGAACGGCACGTTGATCGCCACCAGCACCTCCGAGGAGATGCGGGCGCTGATGGTGGAGGAGGTCGCAGCCATGGACGGGCTGGTGAAGACGCTCGGCCTTCGTCAGCAGTAGGACACGTCAGCAACGGGCACTTATGGACTGCGCGCTTGCCTCGCCGCCCGGCGCGGCGATAAAGGTGGCGCGAGGGCGGTTAGCTCAGTTGGTAGAGCGCCTGCTTTACACGCAGGATGTCGGCGGTTCGAGTCCGTCACCGCCCACCAGCCTTCGCACCCGTGGCGCCTAAGCTGCTTCGCCAGCCGCAACCCGCAGCGGTGGGTGGGCCAAGCCGCAAGCCGCCGCCCAATCAGATCAGACGACAGACGACGGGAGGACGACACGGTCCTTCCGCCGTCTGTCGTCAATCTACGTCGCCGCGCGTTACACCGCCTCTTTGAGTTCCTTGGCGGCGCGGAACGCGACCTTCTTGCTGGCCTTGATCTGGATCGGTTCGCCGGTCGCCGGATTGCGCCCCATGCGGGCTGCACGCTTGCGCACCACCAGGATGCCGAGGCCGCCGATGCGGATGCGGTCGCCCTTCTTGAGGTGTTTGGTCACCAAGCCGACCAGGTCGCCGAGGACCGCCTCGGTCTGCTTTTTCGACATCTCATGGGATTCCGAGAGATTTGCGGCGAGATGCTTCAGGGTCACGGTCGCTTGTGCGCCCGGTTTCTTCGCTGCCATGGCTGGCCCTCCTCGTTGCAGAACGTGGCCTCTCAGCCACTCATCACGCCGTCGCATTAGACGATTCGGATGGTGTCTGACCATGACTTATTGGCGAAAAATGCGGGTTTTTTCAATGCCAGTTGTTAGAAATCAGCCAATGACGGGCTCTCAGGCGGTGCGCGGGCCTGTGAAACCCCTGATTTGACCATGGATATTGGCCTTTTTCAGGGGGTGAACGAGTTACCTTGACTTGGGCAGAGGGGGTATTTAACTCCCACGACGCCCGCGGGGGCGTAGCTCAGTTGGTTAGAGCGTCGGCCTGTCACGCCGAAGGTCGCGGGTTCGAGTCCCGTCGCTCCCGCCATTCCGGTCCTGTGGGGCCGCAGCAAGCGTCGACCGTTTCCGCTTGCAAGACCTTCTCGAGTTCAAGACCTCCTCGAAGTTTGAGAACTATCGCGGCGAGCCGCGGCCTTGGCGTCGCTCATAGCGGCGTGAACCTCATCGGCCGTCACGAACGGTCGCTCGCGGCGGACGGAGGTTTTGCATGTCGCTTTGGCGCGAGCGCGACCGCCTCGCCGAGCGCCACGACCTCTGGCGCCGCTCCGGGAATCCGAATCCAAACTGATTCCTCCTCGCGACTTCTTGAAGGGCACTACCGGCGGGTCTAGGCTTGCGCGCAATCAAGTTCGCGGGAAGCGACCGGCCGACGATCGAGGAGACGCTCATGCAACCGCGAAATCTTTTGCTCGCCCTGGCCGCCGGCGCGATGATGGTCGGCTTCACGCTCGTTCCCGTACAAGCGCAGACGCCGATGGCGTTGAGCGGTCAGGTCAGCTCCGCTGCCGACGGCCCGATGGAAGGGGTGGTCGTCAGCGCCAAACGCGAGGGTTCGACGGCGACCATCTCGGTCGTCAGCGACAGCGCCGGCAAGTTCGGCTTCCCGGCATCGAGGCTTGCGCCCGGCCGCTATTCGCTTGCCATTCGTGCCGTCGGCTATGACCTCGAGGGACCGAAGAACGCCGACGTTGCCGCGGCCGGAACCGCGACCGCCGACATCAAGCTGCGGCCGACTAAGAACCTGGCCAAGCAACTCACCAATGCGGAATGGCTTGCGAGCTTCCCCGGAACCGACACGCAGAAGAAAGCGCTGCTCAATTGCATCAGCTGTCACAACCTCGACCGCATCGTGAACTCCAACCATGACGCGGCCGAATTCGTGCAGGTGTTCGACCGGATGACCGGCTACTATCCGGGCAGCACGCCGCAGCATCCGCAGCGCCTCTTGGGCGAAGCCCGCCGCAACCTCGGCCAGGCGGCGGGCGTGAAGGCGATGGCGGAGTACCTCGCCTCGGTCAATCTCAGCAAAGACGAAGTGTGGGACTATCCGCTCAAGACGCTGCCGCGCCCGACCGGACGCGCGACCCGCGTCGTCATCACCGAATATGATCTGCCGCGGAAGCAGATCCAGCCGCACGACGCCATCGTCGATGCCGACGGCATGGTCTGGTTCACCCATTTCGGCGAACAGTTCCTGGGCAAGCTCGATCCCAAGACCGGGCAAGTCTCCGAGTATCCGCTGCCGGTCATCAAGCCCGGCTATCCCATCGGCACGCTCGACCTGGAGACCGACAAGGCCGGCAATCTCTGGATCGCGATGATGTATCAGGGCGGCGTCGCCAAGTTCGACAAGGCGACGCAGAAATTCCAGACTTGGAAGGTGCCGGATCAATGGCAGACGGACGCGACCCAGCAGGCCTTCCTCTCGCCGACCTACTCTGACGTCGACGGCAAGGTCTGGGTGAAGAATTCGGATCGCGCCCAGATCCTGCGGCTCGATCCGGTCACCGGCCAGTGGGAGAACCTCGGATCGTTCAAGGATGCGAACAATCGCACCATCACCTCCTATGGCATCCCGGCCGACCACGACAACAATCTCTATCTGCTCGATTTCTCCTCCTCCAATATCGGCAAGCTCGACGCCAAGACCGGCAAGCTCACCGTCTACCGCTCGCCGATCCCGAACTCGCGTCCGCGGCGCGGCCGGGTCGACGAGCAGAACCGTCTGTGGTTCGCGGAATATGCCGGCAATGCCATCGGCATGTTCGATCCCAAGACCGAGAAGATTCAGGAATGGGTGCTTCCGACGCCGTGGGGTCAGCCCTACGATGTGGTCACGGACAAGAACGGCGAAGCCTGGACCGGCTCGATGCTGAGCGATCGGGTGTCGCGGCTCGACCCCAAGACCGGCGAGTTCGTGGAATACCTTTTGCCGAAGACGACCAATATCCGCCGCGTGTTCGTGGACAACTCGACCAGCCCGGTGAGCTTCTGGGTCGGCAGCAATCACGGCGCCTCGATCGTCAAAGTCGAACCGCTGGATTGAGACATCGCTCACTCATGATCCTCGCTGCTCGTCCAATGTTCACTTGATGAAGTCGTTCGGCTGCGAGTCATGACCGTGGAGAATACGCCGCCCGGACGAGGCGGCGCAGTGCCCGAACCGTCCAGGAGTACATCGACGAAACGCCGATGTGGGCGGATTCGGGCCAAGCCTTAGGCGGCGGGGCACAAGAAATCCCGGAGCGGCGGCGCCGTCCGGGTTGACGCATATTTCTTGAAGGATGTTCTTCGATGGAAGATTCGGGTAACGCACGTCAAGAACAATCGCGACCTGGAGCATTGACGCGCAGGCTTCGCTTCGCCGCGAGGTCGTCGACCCGGATGCGCCGACCGCGCGCCGCGTGCGCTACACCGGCGCGGTGCGGCGAGCCGACTAGCTCGCGGCCCGCAGTCCGAGGATAGCGCGCGCGTCGGCGGGCGTGGCGACGATGTCGCCGAGGATCTCGATGATCTTGCCCGCCTTCTCCACCAGCGCGGCGTTGCTGGGCGCAAGCTTGCCCTTTTCCAGATAGATGTTGTCTTCAAGTCCCACCCGCGGATGCCCGCCCAGCAGCACCGCCTGTGCCACCATGGGAAACTGGTAGAGCGATATGCCGAACGCGAACCAGGGCGAGTTCGCGGGTAACAGGCTGCGCATATAGCTCATGGCCTCCGGGGTCGCCGGCTGGGCCCAGGCGATGCCGAGGCAAATCTGGAACATGCCGGGCGCGTTGATGTGGCCGCTCTCGATCATGCGCTTGGCCAGCAGCAGATGGCCGGTCTCGAATACTTCGAGTTCCGGCATGACGCCGGCATCGCGGATCGCCAGCGCCATCGCTTCGAGGTGAGGCGGCGTGTTGACGAAGACGTGAGGCCCCATATTCATGCTGCCCATGTCGAGGCTGCAGATGTCGGGCTTGAGCGCAACCACATGCCGGACGCGCTCGGCTGGACTCTTGATGGTCGTGCCCGGCCCGGGCTTTTGCGGGTCCTCGTCGCCCGGCACGAAGCGTGCACCCGGCCCGGTGGTCAGGTTGATGAGGACGTCGCTGCCGCTGCCGCGAATGCGATCCACGACCTCCTTGTAGAGGGCAGGGTCCATGCTCGGACGCGTGGTCTTCGGATCGCGCACATGGATGTGAACGATGGCGGCGCCGGCCTTGGCGGCGTCGATGGCCGACTGCGCGATCTGCTCCGGGGTCACCGGCACCGCGGGGTTGCGGCCCGGCGTGTCCGCCGACCCCGTCACCGCGCATGAGATCATGACCTTGCGTTGCATGCCGCCTCCCTGACCAACATTGTTTCGCGAAAGCCTACAGCGAGGAGCGGGCGGAAGCCCAGAGGTTCCGCGCAACGTGGGGATGCAGGCGGCGACATTGGCGGCGATAGGAGGCATGGCTACAAGACCGCGGCGTGCGGTCTCGCCGGGCGCCACGACGGCTGCAGGTGACGACAATATCTACATAAGAGCTGCGTCCGGCGTGCAAACCAGCTTTTGAAGCGCTCCGGCTTGCCTCTCATTGTGCACTGCGCTAAGCCCTCTCAGCGCCCGTCCTTGGAACGAATCCGATCTGTGACAAGGGCGATTTCGTAAGCGCCTGCGGCACCTTGGCCGCATGGGGCCGGGGCGGGCTTTCCGTGCGGGGCCGCGACGTCGGAGGTGAGGTCGCCGATGAACGAGCTATTGCTGGATTACCTCCCGCTCGTGATCTTCATTGGAGTGGCGCTTGTCATCAGCCTGGTGCTCCTGCTGGTGCCGTTCGTGGTCGCCTACCAGGCTCCCGATCCAGAGAAGCTCTCGGCCTACGAATGCGGGTTCAACGCCTTCGACGATGCGCGCATGAAATTCGACGTGCGCTTCTATCTCGTCGCCATCCTGTTCATCATCTTCGATCTGGAGATGACCTTCCTGTTTCCCTGGGCCATCGCGTCAAGCGATCTCGGGCTCTTCGGCTATTGGTCGATGATGGTGTTCCTTGGCGTTCTGACCATCGGCTTCATATATGAGTGGCGGAAAGGAGCGCTCGAATGGGATTAGAGCGCACGACCGTCGTCGCACCGCCCGCCAGGGGCATTCTCGACCCGCGCACGGGCAAGCCCGTCGGCGCCGATGACAGATTTTTTACCGGCCTGAACGACCAGCTCTCGGACAAGGGCTTTCTCGTTGCCGTGAGCGACGACCTCATCACCTGGGCGCGCACGGGCTCGCTGATGTGGATGACCTTCGGGTTGGCCTGCTGTGCGGTCGAGATGATGCAGATGTCGATGCCGCGCTACGACGCGGAGCGCTTCGGCTTCGCGCCGCGAGGCTCGCCTCGGCAGTCCGATGTGATGATCGTCGCCGGCACGCTCACCAACAAGATGGCGCCGGCCTTGCGCAAGGTCTACGACCAGATGCCGGAGCCCCGTTACGTCATCTCCATGGGCTCGTGCGCCAACGGCGGCGGCTACTACCACTATTCCTACTCGGTCGTGCGCGGCTGCGACCGTATCGTTCCGGTGGACATCTACGTGCCCGGCTGTCCTCCGACCGCCGAGGCGCTGCTCTACGGCGTCATGTTGCTGCAGAAAAAGATCCGCCGTACCGGCACGATCGAGCGCTGATGGATTTCACGCTATGGATGAAACGCTCGACAAACTCGGCGAGACCATCGCCGGCGCGCTGCCGGGCTCGATCACGAGCCACTCGGTGGCGAACGGCGAATTGACGATTCATGCGGTCGCGCGCGACATCGTGAAGCTCGCAACCTTCCTGCGCGACGACGAGCGCTGCCAATTCCTGAGCTTGCTCGACGTCACGGCGATCGACTGGCCCGGGCGCGAGCGGCGCTTCGACATCGTCTACCATCTGCTCTCGCCCAAGCTGAACCTGCGCATCCGGGTGAAGCTCGAGGTCGACGAGAAGACGCCTGTCGCTTCCATCATCGGCGTCTTTCCCGGCGCCAACTGGTTCGAGCGCGAGACCTACGATCTCTACGGTGTCGTCTTCACCGGCCATCCGGACATGCGCCGGCTGCTCACCGACTACGGCTTCGAGGGCCATCCGCTGCGCAAGGATTTTCCGCTCACCGGGTTCGTGGAGGTCCGCTACGACGACGAGCAGAAGCGCGTCGTGTACGAGAAGGTGAGCCTCACCCAGGAATTCCGCAATTTCGATTTCCTCTCGCCGTGGGAAGGTCCGGGCTACAGCCTGCCGGGGGACGAGAAGGCCACGAGCGGGAAGGGGACTTGAGATGAGGCCGACGCTCGCGGAGCGGGGGTGCCGGAAATCTCGAACAGCGAGTAGCCGTCTGCTTGCGGTTCGCCGCTCGGCATTCGCGACGGCTCGCTGCGCGCCGCTCGCAGCTGGAGCGAGTTGAGTCATGGCCGAAACGGAGCTGCGTAATTTCACCATCAATTTTGGACCGCAGCACCCGGCCGCGCACGGCGTTCTGCGCCTGGTGCTGGAGCTCGATGGCGAGGTGGTCGAGCGCGTCGATCCGCACATCGGACTGTTGCATCGCGGCACCGAGAAGCTGATCGAAGCCAAGACCTATCTGCAGGCAATCCCCTATTTCGACCGGCTCGACTATGTCGCGCCGATGAATCAGGAACATGCCTTCTGTCTCGCGGCCGAAAAGCTGCTGCGGCTCGAGGTGCCCAAGCGCGCGCAACTGATCCGCGTGCTTTATTGCGAGATCGGGCGGCTGTTGTCGCATCTTCTCAACGTGACCACGCAGGCCATGGACGTCGGCGCCCTCACGCCGCCGCTCTGGGGGTTCGAGGAACGCGAAAAGCTCATGACGTTCTATGAGCGGGCGTCCGGCAGCCGCATGCACGCCGCGTATTTCCGTGTCGGGGGCGTGCACCAGGACCTGCCGCCAAAGCTCGTCGACGACATCTGGGCGTTCTGCGATCCGTTCCTTAAGGTCTGCGATGATCTCGAAGACCTGCTGACCGGCAATCGTATCTTCAAGCAGCGCAACGTCGACATCGGCGTGGTCACGCTCGCCGACGCGTGGGCGTGGGGCTTTTCCGGCGTCATGGTGCGCGGATCGGGCGCCGCGTGGGATCTGCGCAAGGCGCAGCCCTACGAGTGTTACGCCGAGCTCGATTTCGACATTCCGATCGGCAAGAACGGCGACAATTACGATCGCTACTGCATCCGAATGGAGGAGATGCGCCAGTCCATCGTCATCATGAAGCAGTGCCTGGAGAAGCTGCGCTCGGAGGAAGGAAGGGGGCCGGTGACCGTCGACGACCACAAGATCGTCCCTCCCAAGCGCGCCGAGATGAAGCGCTCCATGGAAGCGCTCATACAACATTTCAAGCTCTATACCGAAGGGTTCCACGTTCCGGCCGGCGAGGTCTACGCCGCGGTCGAGGCGCCCAAGGGCGAGTTCGGCGTCTATCTGGTCGCCGACGGCACCAACAAACCCTACAAGTGTCATATCCGGGCGCCCGGTTTCGCGCATCTCCAGGCGATGGATTTTCTCTGCAAGGGATACATGCTCGCCGACGTGTCGGCGATCCTCGGCTCGCTCGACATCGTGTTCGGGGAGGTTGACCGCTGATGGCTGTTCGTCGCCTTGCCGAGCCCGCGCTCCAGCCCAAGAGCTTCGCGTTCACGGCCGAGAACCTCGATTGGGCCAAGGGCCAGATCGCCAGGTATCCGGAAGGCCGGCAGGCGTCGGCGATCATTCCGATCCTGTGGCGCGCGCAGGAGCAGGCCGGCGGCTGGCTGCCGCAGAAGGCGATCGAGCACGTCGCGGCCCTTCTCGGCATGCCGAAGATCCGCGCGCTCGAGGTCGCGACCTTCTACACCATGTTCAATCTGGAGCCGGTCGGACAATTCCATGTCCAGCTCTGCGGCACCACGCCCTGCGTGCTGCGCGGCGCCGACAAGCTGATCAAGCTCTGCCACGACAAGATCGGCGAGCAGTTTCACGTCACCGCGGACGGCAAGCTGTCGTGGGTCGAGGTCGAGTGTCTCGGCGCCTGCGTGAACGCGCCGGTCGCGCAGATCAATTTCGATTACTACGAGGATCTTACCCCCGAGAGCTTCACCACCTTGCTCGCCGATCTCGCGGGCGGCAACCAGGTCAAGCCCGGCCCGCAGGTCGATCGTCAGCTCTCCGCGCCCCTGGGCGGTCCGACCACGCTCACCGATCCCAATCTCTATGCGCGCCGCAGGCCGGGGCAGGGGCTGCAACCGGCGCTGCTCGACGCCGACGCCAAGACGCCGGGGACGGCCGCAAACCTGCGCGAAGCGCCGGTGCCGAAGCCTCCGGCCGCCGATTCATCCGCAAGCGGAAAGTCGTGATGCTCCAGGACAAGGACCGCATTTTCACCAATCTCTATGGTCTCCACGACTGGGGCCTTGAAGGCGCGCGCGCGCGCGGCGCCTGGGACGGCACCAAGGCGATGCTGGGGAAAGGCCGCGACTGGATCATCAACGAGGTGAAGGCCTCGGGGCTGCGCGGCCGCGGCGGAGCCGGCTTCCCGACCGGGCTCAAATGGTCGTTCATGCCCAAGCAGTCGGACGGCCGTCCGCACTATCTCGTGGTCAACGCCGACGAGTCCGAACCCGGCACCTGCAAGGATCGCGAGATCATGCGGCACGACCCGCATCTCCTGATCGAGGGCTGCCTGATCGCCGCGTTCTCCATGAATGCGAACCACTGCTACATCTATATCCGCGGCGAGTTCATCCGTGAACGCGAACGTCTGCAGGCGGCGGTGGACCAGGCCTATGAGGCTCGTCTCATCGGCAAGGACAACGTTCACGGTTTTCCGTTCGACCTCGTGGTCCATCACGGCGCCGGCGCCTATATCTGCGGCGAGGAGACCGCGCTGCTCGAAAGCCTCGAAGGCAAAAAGGGCCAGCCGCGTCTGAAGCCGCCGTTCCCGGCCAATGTCGGCCTCTACGGCTGTCCGAGCACCGTCAACAACGTCGAGTCGATCGCGGTCGTGCCGGACATCCTGCGGCGCGGCGCGGCCTGGTTCGCCGGCATCGGACGGCCCAACAATACCGGCACCAAGCTGTTCTGCATCTCCGGCCACGTGCAGAAGCCTTGCACCGTCGAGGAAGCAATGGGGATCCCGTTGCGCGAACTGGTCGACACCCATGCCGGCGGCGTTCTCGGCGGCTGGGACAACCTGCTCGCCGTCATTCCCGGCGGGTCCTCGATGCCGCTGATCCCGGCCAACGAATGCGATCATCTGCTAATGGATTTCGACGGCTGTCGCGAGCACAAATCCGCGCTCGGCACCGCGGCCGTGATCGTCATGGACAGGTCGACCGACATCGTCCGTGCCATGGCCCGCATCTCGTATTTCTACAAGCACGAAAGCTGCGGCCAGTGCACGCCTTGCCGGGAAGGCATGGGCTGGATGTGGCGGGTGCTCACCCGCATGGCGGAAGGCCGCGCGCACAAGCGCGAAATCGACATGCTGATGGAAGTCACCACGCAGATCGAAGGCCACACCATCTGCGCCTTCGGCGACGGCGCCGCCTGGCCGGTGCAAGGCCTCCTGCGCCACTTCCGGCCCGAGATCGAGCGGCGTATCGACGAGTATGCGGCGAACCCGCACCCGGATCCGGTGCGGATTGCGGCGGAGTGATGCGATGAATATCCATCAGCAGAAGCACCGGCTTCAGGTCACCGACAGCGACCTTTCGGGCTCGGTCTACGACGATGTGAATCTGTCCGGCAGCAGCTACGAGAACGTCAACATGTCCGGCGGCACGTATCACAACGTCAACCTGTCCGGCTGCACGTTCAATGACCTCAACATGTCAGGCTGGCGCGTGCACCACGTGGATCTCTCGGGCTTGAAGATCGACAGGGCGAACCTCGCTGGAGCGTCGATCGTCAACAGCCGGCTCGACGGCATGACCATCGACGGAATCGAGGTGACCGAGCTCATGGCCGCGTGGAAGGCGAAGAACGCGGCATGACATGGCAGAACAGGAACGAGCAATGATGCTCTCCGATCGGCTTTGGCGCACGCTGGCGTGCTTGGTGCGGCTCGATATGGCTGCAGGCATCGTCCTCGCCGTCGGGTTGCTTCTATGGCTGCAGTGGAAATGACATGACCAAGCTTATCGTCGACGGCAAGGAAATCGACGTCCCGCCGGCCTACACGCTGCTGCAGGCGTGTGAGGCCGCGGGGGTGGAAATCCCGCGCTTCTGCTTCCACGAGCGGCTCTCGATCGCGGGCAATTGCCGCATGTGCCTGGTCGAGCTCAAGGGCTCGCCCAAGCCCGTGGCGTCATGCGCCTGGGGGGTGCGCGACTGCCGGCCCGGTCCCAATGGCGAGCCTCCCGAGGTGAACACCAAGACGCCGATGGTGCGCAAGGCGCGCGAAGGCGTCATGGAGTTCCTGCTGATCAATCACCCGCTCGATTGCCCGATCTGCGACCAGGGCGGGGAATGCGACCTGCAGGACCAGGCGATGGCCTACGGCGTGGACTCCAGCCGCTTCGCGGAGAACAAGCGCGCGGTTGAGGACAAGTACGTCGGGCTGCTGGTCAAGACCATCATGAATCGCTGCATTCATTGCACGCGGTGCGTTCGATTCATGACCGAGGTCGCCGGCGTACCGGAGCTCGGCGCCATCGGACGCGGCGAGGACACGGAGATCACGACCTACCTCGAGCAGGCGATGACGTCCGAACTGCAGGGCAACGTGGTCGATCTTTGTCCGGTCGGCGCCCTGACCTCCAAGCCCTACTCCTTCGCCGCGCGGCCGTGGGAACTGGACAAGACCGAGTCGATCGACGTCATGGACGCCGTCGGTTCGGCCATTCGCATCGATACGCGGGGACGCGAGGTCATGCGCATCCTTCCGCGCGTGAACGACGACGTGAACGAGGAGTGGATTTCCGACAAGACCCGCCACGTCGTCGACGGCCTGCGCACCCAGCGTCTCGACCAGCCCTACGTTCGCGAGGACGGGCGGCTCTATCCGGCTTCGTGGCGGGATGCATTCGACGCCATCGCCGCAAAGGTCAATGGCGCCGACCCGAGGCGGATCGGCGCCATCGTCGGCGACCTCGCGGCGGTCGAGGAGATATTCGCGCTCAAGGATCTGATGACTCGGCTCGGGGTCGCCAATACTGACTGTCGGCAGGATGGCGCCGCGCTCGATCCCAAATGGGGGAGGGCGAGCTACCTCTTCAACGCGACCATTGCCGGCATCGAGAAGGCCGACGCATTGCTGATCGTCGGATCAAACCCGCGGCGCGAGGCCGCCGTACTCAATGGGCGTATCCGCAAGCGCTGGCGAGCCGGCGCGATTCCAATCGGCATGATCGGCGAGCGGGCCGATCTCACCTATCCCTACGAATACGTCGGCGCCGGGCCGCAGACGCTGGCGGATGTCGCGAGCGGGACGCACGAGTTCGGCAAGGTGCTGAAGCAAGCCCAGCATCCGCTGGTGATCGTCGGCATGGGCGCGCTGGCCCGACCGGACGGCGCTGCCGTCGCCTCGCTCGCCGCACGCGCCGCGCAGGGCGCGGGCACGGCCGGCTGGAACGGCTATTCGGTCTTGCACACGGCGGCGTCACGCGTCGGTGCGCTCGAGGTCGGCTTCGTGCCCGCTACCGGCGGGCGCACGGCGCAGGAGATGGCGGCGGCCGGCGCGCTCGACGTGGTGTTCCTGCTGGGGGCGGATGAGATGGAAATCGCGCCCGGCGCCTTCGTGGTGTATGTCGGGGCGCACGGCGATCGCGGCGCGCACCGCGCCGATGTCATCCTTCCGGGCGCGGCCTATCCGGAAAAGTCCGGCATCTACGTCAACACCGAAGGCCGCGTCCAGATGGCCGGCCGTGCGTCGTTCCCGCCGGGCGAGGCGCGCGAAGACTGGGCGATCCTGCGCGCGCTTTCGGATGTGCTGGGGCGAAAGCTTCCCTACGACTCGCTTCCTCAGTTGCGCCAGGCGCTGTTCAAGGCGCACCCTCATCTGCAGCGCGCCGATCAGATTGCGCCGGGCGATGCCGCGGATGTCACTGCGCTCGCGGCGCGCGGCGGCAGCCCGGACAAGGCGGTGTTTGGCTCGGCCGTCGACGATTTCTATCTCACCAATCCGATCGCGCGGGCGTCCGTCATCATGGCGGAATGCTCAGTGCTCGCCGAGGGCCACACCGCCCTCACCGCGGCGGAGTAGCGGAGATGGCCGAATTGTGGACGGACTATATCTGGCCGCTGCTCATCATCGTCGCGGAGAGCGTGCTCTTGCTCGTCCTGCTGTTGATCGTCACCGCTTATGTGCTCTACGCCGATCGCAAGATCTGGGCAGCGGTGCAGATCAGGCGCGGCCCCAACGTGGTCGGTCCCTGGGGCCTGCTGCAATCGTTCGCCGATCTGCTCAAATTCATCGTCAAGGAACCCATCATACCCGCCGGCGCCAACAAGGGCGTGTTCCTGCTGGCTCCCCTCGTTACCGCCGTACTCGCGCTCTCCGCCTGGGCAGTGATCCCGGTGAACGCCGAATGGGTGATCGCCGACCTCAATATCGGCGTTCTCTACATTTTCGCGATCTCCTCCCTGATGGTCTACGGCGTCATCATGGCGGGCTGGTCGTCAAATTCCAAATATCCGTTCCTCTCATCGCTGCGCTCGGCGGCGCAGATGGTCTCCTACGAAGTCTCCATCGGCTTCGTCATCATCACCGTCCTGCTATGTGCGGGATCGCTCAATCTGTCCGCGATCGTCGACGCGCAGGACGGCAACTGGGGAATGTTGAATTGGTATTGGCTGCCGCTGTTCCCGATGTTCGTGATCTTCTTCATCTCGGCACTCGCGGAAACCAACCGGCCGCCCTTCGACCTGGTGGAGGCGGAATCCGAGCTGGTCGCGGGCTACGCGGTGGAATATTCGGCGACGCCGTTCCTGCTGTTCTTCCTCGGCGAATACATCGCCATTCTCACGATGTGCGCGATGGCGACCATCCTGTTTCTCGGCGGCTGGCTGCCGCCGTTCCCGGTCGCGCCATTCATCTGGGTCCCGGGATTGATCTGGTTCGCGCTCAAGTGCCTGTTCATGTTCTTCATGTTCGCCATGGTGAAGGCCATCGTTCCGCGCTACCGCTACGACCAGCTCATGCGGCTGGGTTGGAAGGTGTTCCTGCCGCTTTCGCTCGCCATGGTCGCGATCGTCGCGGGCGTCTTGCAATATTGGGCACTGGTGCAGAGATGACGGGAGGGCGGCATGATCGATTTGTCGCTTGCCGGCCTCCTGGGAGCGGTCCTGGGCACTGTGGCGGCCGCGGTGGCCTACGGGCCCCTCATGGCATTCGCCGAGCGCAGCTTCTGGCCGCGCGATCCCTCCGCGAGCGCGGAGGAGCGCAACGCACTGGAACGGGAAATTCCCTTGCTGCGCCGGGCGGTGCTCGCGGTCGACATCATTGTCCTGGCCGGCCTCGGCTACTGGCTCGGCCAGATGATCGGGGGCTGATCGAGATGCGGCGGCAGCATGTGCTGCCCGAAAGGATTGCGCCATGAGGCTGGACCGGGCCGCCCGCTCGCTTTTTCTGGAGGAGTTCGTATCCGGCTTCCTGCTCGCCATGCGTTACTTCTTCAAGCCGAAGCCCACGCTCAACTATCCGTTCGAGAAGGGGCCGATTTCGCCGCGCTTTCGCGGCGAGCACGCATTGCGCCGCTATCCCAACGGCGAGGAACGCTGCATCGCCTGTAAACTCTGCGAGGCGATCTGCCCGGCGCAAGCCATCACGATCGAGGCCGGACCGCGCCGCAACGACGGCACCCGCCGCACCACGCGCTACGACATCGATATGGTCAAATGCATCTACTGCGGCCTTTGCCAGGAGGCCTGCCCGGTGGACGCCATCGTCGAAGGCCCGAACTTCGAGTTCGCCACCGAGACGCGCGAGGAGCTCTACTTCGACAAGGAGCGCCTGCTTGCGAACGGCGACCGCTGGGAGCGCGAGATCGCCAAGAACATCGCGCTCGATGCGCCGTATCGGTGACGGACATGAGACACGACAACAGCCAATCGCTTCACGCTGAAGACCGCCCGCCGCTCTCGGGCGGCTTCGACCTGCATTGCGCGTCGTGCGGGGTGGCGGGCCTGTTCGCGGGGACATCCGCATGATCCTCCCCGCGGTCTTCTTCTACCTTTTCGCCGGCGTATGCATTGCCGCGGCGTTCATGGTGATCGCCTCGAAGAACCCCGTGCATTCGGTGCTGTTCCTGATTCTCGCGTTCGTCAACGCCGCCGGGTTGTTCATCCTCATGGGCGCCGAGTTCCTGGCGATGATCCTGGTCATCGTCTATGTCGGCGCGGTCCTGGTGCTGTTCCTGTTCGTGGTGATGATGCTCGACGTCGATTTCGCCGAATTGCGTCAGGGCTTTCTGCAATACCTGCCGATCGGCGCGTTTCTCGGCATCATGGTGCTCACGGAGCTGGTGCTGGTGGTGGGCACCTGGGTCATCGGCCCGGACGTGGAACATGCGATCACGTCGCCGATCCCGCCGATCGCCAGAATGCTCAATGCCGAGGCGCTCGGGCGTGTGTTGTACACGCAGTACGTCTATTTCTTCCAGGCCGCGGGCGTCGTGCTGCTGGTCGCGATGATCGGCGCAATCGTGTTGACGCTGCGCCACAAGCCTAACGTCAGGCGGCAGAACATTGCCGAACAGGTCGCGCGCACCAAGGCGACGGCGATCGACATCGTCAAGGTGCGGCCCGGCCAGGGCCTGTAGGAAGCTCGCAGGGGAACGATATGACCATCGGCCTCGGCCATTACCTCACGGTGGCTGCCATCCTGTTCACGATCGGTATCTTCGGGATCTTCATCAACCGGAAGAACGTCATCATCATTCTGATGTCGATCGAGCTGATCCTGCTGGCGGTCAACATCAATCTCGTCGCTTTCTCGACCTTTCTCGGTGACCTGGTGGGCCAGGTGTTCGCGCTGCTGGTGCTGACCGTGGCGGCCGCCGAGGCCGCCATCGGCCTCGCTATTCTGGTCGCCTACTACCGCAATCGCGGCTCGATCGCGGTCGAGGACATCAACCTGATGAAGGGCTGAGAGAGGCATGTATCACGCGATCGTCTTCCTGCCGCTGCTCGGCGCGATCATCGCGACGCTCATCACGCTCGCCGGCGCGCGTGCACGCTTTCCCGGCGGATCGCCGGACGGCGGCGCCGAGGGCCACGGGCATGCGCCGGTGGACGAGAGCCATGCACACGCCGCTCCGGCGCCGCACGGGCCGCATGCGGTTCTCGATGCATCCCATGGCGAGCCGGAAGCGCCGCAGCCGCCGGCCGCGGGCTCGCGTGCCGCCGAGCTCGTGACCACGGTGTTTCTGTTCGCCTCGATGGTGCTGTCGTGGTTTGCGTTCGTCGACGTCGGTTTCGGCCATCACGACAGCCACGGGGCGATCTTTTCCTGGATGACGTCGGGCGATCTCAAGGTCGATTGGGCGTTGCGCATCGACACGCTCACCGTCGTCATGCTGGTGGTCGTCACCACCATTTCCTCCTTCGTCCACCTGTATTCCATCGGCTACATGGCGGACGACCCGTTCCGGCCGCGCTTCTTCGCGTATCTGTCATTGTTCACCTTCGCCATGCTGATGCTGGTGACGGCGGACAATCTCGTGCAACTGTTCTTCGGCTGGGAAGGCGTCGGCCTGATGAGCTATCTGCTCATCGGCTTCTGGTACCAGAAGCCGGAGGCGAATGCCGCCGCCATCAAGGCCTTCGTCGTCAATCGCATCGGCGATTTCGGCTTTTCGCTCGGCATTTTCGCAGTGTTCCTGATGACGGGCGCGGTCGACTTCGACACCGTTTTCGCACAGGCACCCGCGCTCACCGGCAAGACCATTCACTTCCTGTCCTGGGACGTGGACGCGCTCACGCTGATCTGTCTGCTCCTGTTCATGGGGGCGATGGGAAAATCAGCGCAGTTCCTGCTGCACACCTGGCTTCCCGACGCCATGGAAGGGCCGACTCCGGTCTCGGCGCTGATTCACGCCGCCACCATGGTGACGGCGGGCGTGTTCATGGTGGCGCGGCTCTCGCCGCTGTTCGAGCTGGCGCCGAACGCGCAGACCTTCGTCACTTTCATCGGCGCGACCACCGCGTTCTTCGCCGCCACCATTGGCCTCGTGCAGAACGACATCAAGCGCATCATCGCCTACTCGACCTGCTCTCAGCTCGGCTACATGTTCGTCGCCATGGGCACCGGCGCGTATTCGGTCGGGATGTTCCACCTGTTCACGCATGCCTTCTTCAAGGCATTGCTGTTCCTCGGTTCGGGCTCGGTGATCCTGGCGATGCACCACGAGCAGGACATCCGGCACATGGGCGGCTTGAAGGACAAGATCCCGTTCACCTATTGGACGATGGTGATCGGCACCCTCGCGCTCACCGGTTTCCCGCTCACCGCCGGCTACTTCTCCAAGGATGCCATCATCGAAGCCGCCTATGTGAGCACCAACCCGATGGCGCTCTATGCCTTCGGGATGACCGTCATCGCGGCCGCGCTCACCGCGTTCTATTCCTGGCGATTGATCTTCCTGACGTTCCACGGCAGCCCGCACGACCGTCATCACTATGAGGAGGCGCGCGAGAGCCCGATGGTGATGCTGATACCGCTCGGCTTCCTCGCGGTTGGCGCGATCTTCGCGGGCTATCCGTTCAAGGAGCTGTTCGTCGGCCACGGAGTCGCGGAGTTCTTCCGCGATTCGCTCAAATTCGGGCCGAACAATCACATCCTCGAAGACATGCACCACATTCCGTACCTGGCGAGCATCGCCCCGACGGTGATGATGGCGATCGGCTTCGTCATCGCATGGGAATTCTACATCCGTCGACCGGAACTGCCGGTGGAGCTCGCGCGCCAGCAGGAGCCGCTCTACAAGTTCCTGCTCAACAAGTGGTACTTCGACGAGCTGTACGACTTTCTGGTGGTTCGCCCCACGCTCTGGCTGGGCCGGATGCTGTGGAAATACGGTGACGGCTGGATGATCGACGGTCTGGGACCGGACGGCGTCTCAGCGCGTGTCCTCGACGTGACGCGCGGGGTGGTGCGGCTGCAGACCGGCTATCTCTATCATTATGCCTTTGCCATGCTGATCGGCGTCGCCGCCCTCATCACCTGGTTCATGTTCGGCGGACGGGTGGGCTGACCATGAGCTGGCCCATCCTCTCCGTCACCACCTTCCTGCCGCTCGTCGGCGCGCTGTTCATCATGATGCTGCGCAGTGACGGTGAAGCGGAAAAGCGCAACGCGCGCTGGGTTGCGCTCTGGACGACGCTGATCACGTTCGCGATCTCGCTGATCATGATCTACCGGTTCGACCCGAGCTCGCCGGAGTTTCAGTTCGTGGAGAGGCGGCCGTGGCTCGCCGGCAACATCACCTACTACATGGGTGTCGACGGAATCTCACTGCCGTTCGTCGTGCTCACGACCGCGCTGATGCCCGTCTGCATCATCGCGAGCTGGTTGCCGATCCAGCAGCGCGTCAAGGAATACATGATCGCGTTCCTGGTGCTCGAGACCCTCATGATCGGCACCTTCTCGGCGCTCGATCTCGTGGTGTTCTACCTGTTCTTCGAGGGCGGCCTCATTCCGATGTTCCTGATCATCGGGATCTGGGGCGGCCCGCGCCGCGTCTATGCCAGCTTCAAGTTCTTTCTCTACACGCTGCTCGGCTCGGTGCTGATGCTGCTCGCCATCATGGCGATGTACTGGGATGCCGGCACGACCGAAATTCCCGCGCTTCTGCGCCACGGTTTTCCGCGGGGCCTGCAGACCTGGGCATGGCTGGCGTTCTTCGCTTCATTTGCCGTGAAGCTCCCGATGTGGCCGGTCCATACGTGGCTGCCGGACGCTCACGTCGAGGCGCCGACCGCCGGGTCGGTGATCCTCGCGGCCATCCTATTGAAGATGGGCGGCTACGGGTTCTTGCGCTTTTCGCTACCGATGTTCCCGGCGGCCTCGCATGACCTCGCCCCGATCGTCTTCGCGCTCTCCGTCGTCGCCGTGATCTACACCTCGCTGGTAGCGCTCGTGCAGGAGGACATGAAGAAGCTCATTGCCTATTCTTCCGTCGCGCATATGGGCTTCGTCACCATGGGCATCTTCGCCGCGACCGCGCAGGGGGTGGCGGGCGGCATCTTCCAGATGATCTCCCACGGCATCGTGTCGGCGGCACTGTTTCTGTGCGTGGGCGTGGTTTACGACCGCATGCATACCCGCGAAATCGCGGCCTACGGCGGGCTGGTCAACCGCATGCCGCTCTATGCCGCGGCGTTCCTGGTGTTCACGCTCGCCAATGTGGGACTGCCGGGCACTTCGGGCTTCGTCGGCGAGTTCCTCGCGCTCATCGGCACCTTCAGGGTAAATACCTGGGTGGCCACGCTGGCGACCATCGGCACCATCCTTTCGGCCGCCTACGCGTTGTGGCTGTACCGCAAGGTCGTCCTGGGCGCGCTGACCAAGCCGAGCCTGGCATTGATCAAGGACCTCAACTATCGCGAGATGATCACGCTGGGTCCGTTGGTCATTCTGACTATCCTGCTCGGCATCTACCCGAAGCCGGTACTGGACTTCTCGGCGGCTTCGGTGACGCAACTGCTCGAGAACTACGAGCGCGCGCTCGGCGCGGCGAAAGCCGCCGCCTTGCTGGCGCATTGACCAGAGGCGAGATCCGTCGATGCCCGAAACGCTCGAAATTCCCGCCCTGCTGCCGGCTCTGCCGGAAATCGTGCTCGCCCTCGGCGCCATGGCGCTGCTGATGGTCGGAGCATTCCGTGGCGAGCAGGCGACCAGGAGCATCGACGGTGCGGCGATCCTGCTGCTGATCTTCACCGGCGCCGTCATCGTCTGGCTGCCGGCGGGCAGGCTCGTCACCTTTGGCGACAGCTTTGTCGTCGACAACTTCGCCCGTTTCCTCAAG